>VOFE01001119.1_pt1 | contig 54905 bp, 90 predicted proteins | sample 5384071 | NCBI WGS metagenome assembly VOFE01 (sample SAMN12384724, study PRJNA508395) | human gut metagenome | isolation source: healthy gut D | host: Homo sapiens
CGATGGAAGATGTGGATGCGATGGAATATGCCGCTAATAGCGGAGTGAAGCTGCTGGCAACGGTACATGGAGCGAGTATGGACGAGATAAAGCGTAAACCGGGAATTGAGCGTTTGATCAAACACCGGTTCTTTGAGCGCTATGTATTGTTAGGGGATGGCATCGGTAATGTGAAAGCGATTTTCGATGACAGAGGTTCTACGATAATGTGACCACAGGGAGGAGAAGCGGAAGAGATGTTAAAGTGGATCGGTTGTATATTAGTTATGACAGGATGTGTCGGCGGAGGAATGATGATGGCTGTGGGGCTTAAAAGACGAATACGTATATTAGAGGAATTGGAGGTGTTATTGCAGCGGTTATACGGGGAAATGGAGTATGCCGGTAATGATATGATTGATATCTTAAAAATCTTACAGGTAGAAAGTATTTATTTTTCGGAATTATGGCAACGTATCATAGAACGGTTAGAGCGGGGGATTCTGTGCGGTTATGGGAAGTGTGGAGAGAAGAAACTAAGCGTAAAACCGGTCTTTCACCTATCTGTTTTTTGGGACAGGAAGAACAATATATTTTGCAGGAGGTGGGACGTGCATTAGGGCAGACAGATCGTAAAACGCAGCTGCATATGTTAAAGCTGCACGAACAAAGATTACATAAAGTTGTGAATAAAATTCGCAGTGAATCTCAGACACAGGCACGTGTGTATCGTGTTGTGGGGGTGACGGCAGGATGTTTTCTGGTAATCTTGTTCGTATAGCAAAAGTGGAAAGGCAGGAGTCTTATGACAATCAATTTGATTTTTAAGATAGCTGCAGTGGGGATCTTAGTGTCTGTTTTGGGACAGGTGCTGAAACATTCCGGCCGTGAGGAGCAGGCTTTTTTGGTAAGTCTTGCCGGACTGATCTTAGTATTACTGTGGGTTGTACCTTATATTCAGGAGTTGTTTCAGACGATAGAACAGTTATTTATCGTCTAAAGGAAACCTTGCGGATAGGAAGAGCGAGGAAGGGGGCAGGGTGGAAGAGTGCTGAAGATCGGTCATGTAGATCAAGCTTTGCAGGTGGGAAAAGAGCTGTGGGATGATCGCGTAGATCAAGCCTTGCAGGTGAGAAAAGAGCTGAGTGATGATCGCGTAGATCAAGCTTTGCAGATGGGGAAAGGAATGTAGGAGTACTATGCTGAAAGTTGCAGTGATCGGAGTGATGGGGGCGTTATTAGCTCTATTGTTAAAAGGGGAAAAGGCAGGACAAAGTCTGTGGGTTGTTTTGGCAGCGTGCCTTTTGATCATGGGAATTTCATTATCTAAGCTTGAGAATATCCTGACAATGATCAGGGAAGTGGAGGAGGCGCTTGGAAGTGGAGCGTTATATCTGCAGGTTTTGCTCAAAATGATAGGGATTTCTTATATTGCAGAATTTGGTGCAGAAATATGTAAAGATGCCGGATTTGGTGCTGTGGCAGGGCAGATTGAATTTTTTGGAAAAATCATGCTGCTGGCGGTTAGCATACCGATCATTCAAAATTTGATCACATTGATCGGGCAAATGGGAATATGAAAGGAGGCACCTATGGCTGAGAATGGGACAGATGTGATCTTAGATGAAATATCCGGAGATGAGATCCAGAGTGTTTTGGATACGTTGATGGGGAACTCTTCTATTTCTTTTATGGATTATGTTGCATCTATCATACAGGGAAAGGTCCCGTTTGATCCTACTGATATGGGAAGACAATTGATTCAGAGTGTTTTCGGGAATATCGGTCAGCAAAAGAGTATGCTGTTGTATGTATTGCTCTTGGCGGTCATTGGAGCAGTTATTGCGAATTTTTCCAAGCTGATGCAGGGAAAACAAGTTGCAACAACAGCATTTTATGGGGTGTATCTGTTACTGTTTTCGGTATTAACAGGTGCATTTATGCAGGCATCAACGCTGGCAGTGCAGACGTTATCCGGATTGTTAGAGTTTATCAAGGTGCTGACACCGGCGTATTTCATCAGTATGAGTTTTGCTAGTGGAGCAGGAGCGGGGGCGGTATACTATGAATTCACATTAGTCATCGTAGCCGTCATTGATCTGGTTTTAGTGAAGATACTGTTACCTGCTATTAATGTATTTTTTTGCTGCAGCTTGCCAACGAACTATCAGAAGAGGAAATGTTTGGCAAGATGGCAGAGCTGGTGAAAGATCTGGTTACATTGGCGCTGAAGACAATGTTTGGGATCATGATGGGGATCAATGTGATTCAAGGCTTGATCGTTCCGGTGTCAGCAGAACTTCAAAATTCTACATTGATCAAGGCGGGGGGTGCGATACCGGGTGTGGGAAACACGATCAGCACAGTGACAAATACGGTGCTTGTTGCCGCTAAATTGGTAAAAAATGCGGTTGGTGTTGCCGGCGTGATTGCCGTATTTTTACTCTGCGCAGTGCCATTACTTAAGTTGTTATTTTGGCAGTTTGGCTATCAACTGGTGGCGGCCGTAGTACAGCCGGTGTCAGAACCACGCGTTATACGCTGCTTAGGAGCGATTAAAGAATCTTTAGCACTGTTGGTGCGTGCCGTAGCATTTGGTGCCATGTTGTTTATTGCGTCTATTTTGGTCATCAGCAGCATGACTTGATACAGAAAAATCCGGGTTCAGATTGTTAGTATGATCAGATGAGGGGGACCTTGATTTCAGATTGGCAGAATGATCTGATACAGGAAGGGAGATTGTCGTATGCAGGAGTGGATCCGACAGATTATCATTTACGTTATTTTGGTAACGGTTCTGCGCGGCTTGATCATGAAACCGCAGTACGAGCAGTATTTTCGCTTTTTTAGTGGGATCGTACTGATCTTGCTGGTAGTCAGTCCGGTGCTACGCGTTTTACATCAAGATACGGCTTGGCATGATACGGTGGAGCAATATTTATTTCAAATGGATGTAAATGATATCCAAGAGCAGCTCGCAGTTACGGAGGGCAGGAGACAGGAGGTTATTATGCAGCAATATACGGAGCAGTTAGAAGAGCAGATTAAGAAGCAGGCCGGGCAGCATGCTCTGCCTGCGGATGAGGTAACTGTGAAAGCGGATGCAAAGGGAGTGATCCACAAGATAGAACTGCATCTGAAAACAGAGGAAACCAGCAAGGTCACAAAGGAGCAATTGCGGCAATTTAAGAACCAATTATGCAGTCAATATAAACTGCAGAAAGAGCAGGTAGAAATATGGATCTAAAAATATATGGGGCTCGGAGGGAAAGAACCATTGCGGCTTCAAGATATTGGGCTCCCCAAGATCCTTGTGATCGTGGCGGTAGGCATTGTACTGTTGGTGCTCTCTCTGCCGGGGACAGGTGGTTCTCAAAAGAAGATCGGAAAGCAGGAAAACTCATCGGATGTGACATCAGAGGAGGCATCAGAGCAGATTGCGTTAGATGCTATGGAGCAATATAACAAAAAAGATAGAAAAGGAACTTTGTGAACTGTTAAGAAAGGTAGATGGAGTGGGTGATGTGCAGGTGATGATCACTCTTGCTTCATCGGAAGAGCGGGTAACGCTGCAAAATGATTCTGCAACAACGGAAAGTACAGGAGAGGATGGAACCGGGTCCAAACGGCAGAAGGAATCGGCGACAACGGAAAGTGTTCTTGTCCGCAAAGATGGACAGGATACGCCATATCTGGTGCAGATATTAACGCCGGAGATTGAAGGCGTGGTAGTCGTGGCGTCGGGGTGCCGATAGTGGTCAGACAGACACAGAAATAATTGCAGCGGTGCAGGCATTATTTCCGGTGCAGGCACATAAAATTAGGGTAATGAAGATGAAATAACATATGCAGCGTATGCGGCAAATGAGATAGTTGCTGAAATACGCAGAAAAGAGGGAAGTTTATGAAAAAGCTTGTACACAAAATCAAATTATCATTACTGCCCTTGCGGTGATGATCGTGGTGGCAGGATATTTGAATTTTACGGGACAGGAGATTGCGACCGGTAATATTCTGCAGAAAGATGCAAAACAGACACAGAGTACGGTGAAGACGGATGGTAAAAAAAAACGGACAAAAGGAGAGTAAAACGACGAAGATATCAAAGAAAGGCGCCAAGACAACTGCCAAAAAGGCGGACAGTAAAAAGGATGCGGTGACGAAAGATATATCCGAAGAAGACAGTGCAAAAAGTTACGGTCAATGATAACGGAGAGGTCGTAGCGTCACAGGAAAATCCGGGAGAAGCAGTTATGGTATCCAATACGATCGGGACGGATTATTTTTCTTCGGCAAAACTTTCCAGGGAACAGACGCGTGCCAAAAATAAAGGAAACTTTGTTAGAGATTGTCAATAATAAGGCGTTAGCCTCTGCGGACAAAAAGCAGCGGTCAAAGAAGTGGCTGCGATCACTAAATTGTCGGAAAAAGAAAATGCGACGGAGATGATGTTAGAGGCAAAGGGATTTGCAGATGCAATGGTCAGCCTGAGTGACAAGAGTGCGGATGTTGTTGTTAATGCAGAAGAGTTAAGCAGCAAACAGATGGCACAGATTATTGATATTGTGAAACGTAAGACAGGATTTGCGGCAGAAAATATTGTTATTACACCGGTGTAGATTGAGAAAAATTAGTAATACATTGCAAATCTCCTGTTTTTGATATAATAAACTGTGAGGTGCTGATGCTTTCCTGAAATATGCATAGCACACAAATGACAGGTTATAATATCAGCGGATAAAAGGAGGTTATTATCGTGGCTAACGAACAGAAAAATAAAAGTATTGGCGAAGTAAAGATTGCAGCCGATGTTGTTGCAGCGATTGCCGGATTGGCGGCAACGGAGGTTGATGGTGTATATGCTATGGCAGGTACACTTACCAATGAACTGGCAGGAATGCTTGGCAAGAAAAAATTAACGAAGGGCGTTAAGGTACAGATGGAGTTAGGTGTTGTGCATGTAGACATGATGATAAGTGTACGATATGGATACAGCATTCCAAAGGTGACCGAGCAGGTACAGGGAGAGAGTAAGCCAGCAGATCGAGACGATGACGAGTCTTACGGTTTCAGAGGTTAATGTACGTGTATCCGGAGTAAATCTGGGCAATGAGTAGAGGAGAATTGAACAAGAATGGCTAGGGAAATTGACAAGAAAAGAAATGCGGGAACAACTATACCGTATGTTATTTCAGTTGGAGTTTCACAAAGATGCAGAGTTAGATGAACAGTTGGCTCTTTTTATGGATGATCTGCAGGAGATCAGAGAGGCAGATCGTATAGAATTAGCAGATAAATTTCATGGAGTGGCTGCTCATGTAGAGGAGCTGGACTCCATGATCAATGATCAAATCTACCGGATGGAAAGTGGGTCGATTGCCAAAGGCGGATCTGACCGTACTTCGTCTGGCAGTTTATGAGATCATGTTTGATGAAAACGTACCGGATAATGTGGCTGTGAATGAGGCTGTAGAGCTTGCAAAACAGTATTGTGGCGATAGTTCACCGCGTTATATTAACGGAGTGTTAGCTGCCGTTGTACGCGAAAGGAGCAATACGGATGCAGAGACGCAGTAGCGGTGTCGAAAAGATATGCTCGGTTTCACAGATCAACCAGTATATCAAAAAATCTGTTTGTCAGAGATTATTTGTTGAGCCGCGTGCAGGTGCAGGGAGAAATATCAAATCTTAAATATCATTCTTCCGGTCATATTTATTTCACGTTAAAAAGATGAAGCAGCACAGATTTCCTGCGTGATGTTTGCAAGTTATACAAGAGGTATGACGTTCCGATTGGAAGAGGGACAGAATGTTCTTGTGTATGGGAGCATCAGTGTATATGAAAGAGATGGAAGATATCAGTTGTATGCCCGTGATATTAGTATGCAGGGTGCCGGTAAATTATACGAAGAATATGAAAAACGAAAAAGCGCCTCCTTGAGGAGGGGCTTTTTGACGAAGAAAATAAAAAGCCACTTCCCAAATATGCGAAGACGATCGGTGTGGTGACAGCTCAGACAGGTGCGGTTATACAGGATATCTGTAATGTAACCCATCGACGTAATCCGTATGTACAGATACGGTTGTATCCTGCCAAGGTACAGGGAGAGGGAGCTGCACAGACAGTGATCCGGGGAATTCGTTATTTTGAAAAGACGGATGTAGATACGATCATTATCGGGCGCGGAGGTGGATCTATCGAGGATCTGTGGGCGTTCAATGAAGAGGAACTGGTTGGAGTGGTGGCTGCGTGTACAAAAACCGATCATTTCAGCAGTAGGACATGAAACAGATACAACGCTGACAGACTATGCAGCAGATATGCGAGCACCGACCCCATCGGTATACCGCAGAATTAGCAGTGTATTCTTACCGGGATCTTATGATGGAACTTAGAGAATCTGCGAGACAATTACAGCAAAAGTATCTAGCATTTGATCAAGTTGAAGAAAATCTTGCTGACCAGATATGAAATGGCATTATCTCATTCCAGTCCACAGGATCAGATCCGACAGCGCAGGTTATATTTGGCGGACAGTGAGGAACGCTTAAAGTGTTTGCTGGAACAAAAAACTTACTTCAGCAAAGCATCAGATGGCGTTGTATGCAGAAGAGTTAAAGGGGCTTTCACCGCTCTATAAATTGCAAGGTGGTTATGCTTATGTGGCAGATGACGCCGGCAATAATATTAAGTCGATCGATCAGTTGAAAAAGGGACAGCGATTGACCCTTACTTTGAAAGATGGACAAGCAGATGTTGTGGTGCAGGATGTAGCATCAAAGCGCTAGAAAGGCAGATAAATTATGGCAAAAAAAATTGAGCATAGAGGAATCTTTCGAGCAGTTAGACACGATCATTGGCAGCTTGCAGCAGGGGGATCTGTCGTTGGAGGAGTCCTTTCAAAAAATATGAAGAGGGAATGAAACTGATCAAACATTGTAGTGATACAATTGACAAAGTAGAAAAGAAACTGGAGATCATAGAGCAGGAGGAAACAGAGGGGTGACAAGTATGACACAAGAACAATTTCAGGATGCATTAAATGCGCGAGTATCCACAATAGAAAAGGTATTAGTGAGTGCATTGCCAAAGAATATTACGATGCAAAAGACGATTGCAGATGCGATGGAATATAGTCTGATGGCGGGTGGCAAGCGTCTCAGACCGATGCTCATGTTAGAAGCTTATCGGTTGTTTGGCGGCAGTGATGAAGCTGAGATTGAACCGTTTATGGCAGCAATTGAGATGATCCATACGTATTCTCTCGTGCATGATGATCTCCCGGCGATGGATAATGATGAGTATCGTCGTGGCCGCAAAACCACACATATCGTCTATGGTGAAGATATGGGAATCCTTGCCGGGGATGCTTTACTCAATTATGCATATGAAACAGCGGTGGAAGGTGCACTTAAGCTGAGGATCCGGCAAATGGTTTGAAGGCACTGCAGATTTTAAGCCGCAAAGCCGGAGTATATGGAATGGTAGGAGGTCAGGTGGTCGATGTGGAATTGACCGGCAAGCCGATTTCGGAAGAGCAGCTCGATTTTATATATCGTTATAAGACGAGTGCACTGTTAGAGGCTTCTTTGATGGTCCGGGGCTGCTTTAGCCGGCGCCGCTGAAGAAGAGATTGCACAGATAGAGTGTGTCGGCAGATTAGTCGGGTTAGCTTTTCAGATCCAGGATGATATTCTAGACTTGACAAGTACGGCGGAAGAGCTTGGTAAACCGATAGGCAGCGATCTGCGTAATGAAAAGACAACCTATGTATCTTTACATGGGATGAGAGAAGCGGAGGAAGCAGTCGAAGAGTATTCCAAAGAAGCTGTGGAGATATTAGAAAATCTTTCAGAAGAAAATGAATTTTAGATCAACTGATCGTGTCGTTGATCCACCGCAAGAAATAAATACTTTTGATGGATAATATTTGCAAAGAAAGAATTATGTCTGCGGATCAGGATCAGCGGATATAGAAAGGAATGACAGACTACTGTAATGTTAGAGCAGATAAAAGAAGCAAATGATATTAAATTGATAGATCCGTCCGAATACCGGGAGTTAGCGCGAGAGATCCGTAGATTTCTTGTGCGTAAGGTCAGCAGAACGGGAGGACATCTCGCCTCCAATCTGGGAGTGGTGGAGTTGACGATGGCAATGCATCTATGCTGTGATCTGCCGGAGGATAAGATTGTATGGGATGTGGGACATCAGTGCTATACGCATAAGATATTGACCGGGCGACAGGATGCGTTTGACAGCCTTAGACAGTATGGCGGCATGAGTGGTTTTCCAAAACGTGGAGAGAGTGAATGTGATGCGATGGATACCGGGCACAGTTCAACATCGATCAGTGCTGCGCTGGGACTTGCCAAAGCGAGAGATCTACAGGGCAGACATAATAAGATATTTGCAGTGATCGGAGATGGTGCTCTCACTGGAGGAATGGCGTATGAAGCGTTAAATAATGCAGCCAGACTCAGATCCAATATGATCATCGTATTAAATGATAACCAAATGTCAATTTCCAAAAATGTAGGTGGAATGTCGAACTATTTAGGTAAGATCCGTACTGATACTAATTATACGGAGTTAAAGCAGGATGTGGAGAATGCTTTGGAGAAATTGCCGCATTTTGGAAATCGTTTAACAGAGCGGATACGCGGTGTCAAAGATTTGATCAAACGTATCTTCATTCCGGGAATGTTGTTTGAGGATATGGGAATCACTTATATTGGTCCTATTGATGCCATGATATAGGACAGATGGTAACGGCATTTAATAGTGCTTCTAAATTAAATGCAGCGGTAATCGTTCATGTGGTCACACAAAAAGGAAAGGGGTATCCGCCTGCACAGAAAGACCCTTCTTCGTTTCACGGTGTGGGACCGTTTCGGGTATCGGATGGTACATTACTTCATAGCAAAAAAGATGTACCGACCTATACCAAGGTGTTTCAAAATGTGATGCTAGAGACAATGGAAGATCGGGAAGATGTCGTGGTCCATTTCGGCTGCAATGCCAACCGGTACCGGATTATCTGCTGTTGCTGAGCAATACCCGGATCGCTTTTTTGATGTTGGCATTGCCGAGGAACATGCAGTGACTTTTGCAGCGGGCTTGCGTTAGGCGGCAGCAGACCGGTCGTGGCATTGTATTCTACTTTTTTGCAGCGCGCCTATGATCAAATACTGCATGACGTCTGCATTGGCAGCCTTCCAGTTGTCTTTGCGGTGGATCGCGCCGGATTGGTCGGAAGTGATGGTGAGACGCATCAGGGAATCTTTGATATTGCCTTTTGTCACAGATGCCAAATCTGACAGTAATGCCCCAAAAAATTCGCAGGAATTAGAGGATATGTTCAGTTTTGCGTTTGCACAGGAAGGACCGGTTGCAATCCGGTATAGCAGAGGAGCGGTGTACGATGGGCTGTCGGATCATAGAGAAGCGATCCGAGTGGGAAGGTCTGAATGGATACACACCGGACGGATATAGCTGTTATTGCTGTGGGAAGTATGGTTGAAGTCGCAGTTCATGTGGTGGAAATGCTTCAGCAAAAGGGATTAGATCCTACGTTGATCAATGCCAGATTTGTCAAGCCGATGGATGAGCAAATGTTAAAGCAGGTGGCAGCACAGCATTCCATTGTTGTGACGATGGAAGACGGTGTGATCACCGGAGGTTTTGGACAGGCAGTTGCAGCATGGTATGCAGCGACAGAGCGGGGTGAAAAGTGTCCGAAGATCGTTAATATCGCATTGCCGGATGCATTTATAGAACACGGAACGGTGCAACAGTTACGAAGTAAATACTTAGCAGGATGCGGAGAGCGTGGCGGCTCGTATTGAACAGGTATGGAGGCAGCAGTGAAAGAGAAAAAAAAGAAAGAACGGCTGGATGTTTTACTTGTAAAGCGTGGGTTAGCAGAATCAGAGAAAAGCGAAAGCCATTATTATGACAGGTAATGTTTTTGTTGAGGAACAACGCGAAGATAAAGCGGGAAGTACGTTTGCAGAAGATGTGCAGATCCGCATCAAGGGAACGCCGATGAAGTATGTCAGCCGAGGAGGATATAAACTGGAAAAGGCAATGGAACTTTGGCATGTGCCATTACAGGACAAGCTGTGTATGGACGTAGGATCTTCTACCGGTGGATTTACCGACTGCATGCTGCAAAATGGTGCGGTTAAGGTGTATGCTATTGATGTAGGGACAAACCAACTGGCTTGGAAATTGCGTCAGGATGAGCGGGTAGTATCCATGGAAAAGACGAATATACGATATGTTACGCCGGAAGATATTGCCGACCCGATTGACTTTTCCTCCATAGATGTTGCTTTTATTTCTTTGACCAAGGTATTGATCCCGGTATGGAATCTGTTGAAAAACGGCGGCAGGGTTGTATGTCTTGTGAAACCACAATTTGAAGCAGGCAGAGAGAAGGTTGGCAAAAAGGTGTGGTCCGGGATAAAAAGGTTCATGAAGAAGTGGTATGTCATATAATGACATATGCACTATCTATGGGATTTGAGATCTTAGGGTTAAGTTATTCACCGATCAAAGGACCGGAGGGTAATATAGAGTATCTGTTGTACATAGAGAAACCGCAAGATGCGCAGGCACTTACGGAAATTGCAGAAGAAGCAGATCAGAAGGCAGAAGAACAGTTCGAACAACAGTATTTGGCACTTGCCAAAGAGACAGTGGAGGCAGCGCATGAGGCATTTTTGTATCATCACGAATAGCGATAAAGGGGCTAATGCACAGATTGCACAGAGGGCAGTGCAATATTTGCGTGCGCACGATGCAGATTGCGTCATATTACCAAATTTTCTGGAAGAAACCGGAGGGATCAGGCATTTTACGGCGGTACAGGATATTCCCAAAGACGCTGAGTGTGCGATCGTGCTTGGTGGAGATGGCACGATGATACAGGCAGCGATCGATCTGGTTCATTGTGATGTGCCGATTTTGGGAGTAAATACGGGAACGCTCGGGTTTTGACGGAAGTGGAATGCCAAAATCTGGAAGAGGCGCTGGAACGGCTGCTTAAGGATGATTATACGACAGAGAGTCGTATCATGTTAAAAGAAACCGCAAAATTTAAGGGGAAGACAGCCGCACATCCTGTTATGCATTAAATGATATGGTGATCGCCAAACAGGGTGAATGCCGCTTGATCACGGTGAAAGTATTTCAGGGGGAGGAACTTGTAGATATTTATCGTGCAGACGGACTGATCGTGGCGACACCGACCGGGTCGACCGGATACAATCTGTCGGCAGGAGGACCGGTGTTGGTACCGGGACTGCATGCAACGGTGATCACACCGATATGTGCACACTCTCTTAACAAGCGGAGTCTTTTGTTAGATGCTAAAGAACGTATTGTCCTGGAAATCGGACAGACGAAAGAAGCCGGGGAGGATACGGCAGTGCTGCAGGCAGATGGGCGGACGGTTGGTATGTTGAAAACGGGTGACAGACTTGTACTCGAGGTGCCGCATGCTACGACTGATTTCATCAAATTATCCGGATTGAATTTCTATGAGAAGATGCGGCAGAAATTAAACGGCAACTAATGCTAACGGCAGAAATCGGAGTGAGGTGCGGAATATATGAAACTGGAGCGAAGAGCGAAGATCATAGAGTTGATCGGAAAGTATGAGATCGAGACGCAGGAGGAGTTAGCGGAAAGATTGCAGCAGGCAGGGTATTCTGTGACGCAGGCAACGATATCGCGTGATATTCGTGAGCTAAAGCTGACAAAAGTGTCTGTGGGAGATGGTCCCAGACAAAAATACACGCTGCTTCAGGAAGAGGCTAATTTATATCAAAAGTATGTCCGTGTACTGCAGGATGGTTTGATCTCTTTGGAACAGGCAGAAAACCTGCTGGTGATCAAAACGATTTCCGGTATGGCGATGGCTGTTGCGGCGGCGATCGACAAATTGGAGATTTCCGGTGTGGTCGGGACGATCGCCGGGGATGATACGGTGATGTGCGCGATACGGTCTGTTGGGAAGTGGCAGCAGTGCAGATGCGGATCGCGGAACTGGTTCATGAGGATAGACAGTAAACTTATTTCGTGATATACTGGAATTTGGCTGGGTGCGTACAAACAGCATTCGCAGGAACGACAGGGCTGAAAGACACAAGGCGGCTTTGTTCGTAGTGTGAAATAAGAGAAAGGAAGTAAAAAAAATGTCAGGACATTCAAAATTTTCAAACATTAAACATAAGAAAGAGAAGAATGATGCAGCAAAAGGTAAGATCTTTACTGTCATCGGAAGAGAGATTGCGGTAGCCGTCAAAGAGGGCGGTCCGGATCCGGACAATAACGGCAAACTTCGTGATGTTATTGCGAAAGCTAAAGCCAATAATATGCCAAATGATACGATCGAGCGTGGCATCAAAAAAGGCGGCAGGCAACATTGACGCAGTTAATTACGAAGAGGTAACTTATGAGGGATATGGTCCGAATGGTACGGCGATCATTGTAAAAGCGTTGACAGACAATAAGAACCGTACGGCTAGTAATGTCCGAAACGCCTTCACAAAGGGTAGCGGAAGTGTTGGAACGCAGGGATGTGTATCCTATATGTTTGATGAGAAAGGTCAGATCATCATCGCGAAAGAAGACTGCGATATGGACGCAGATGATCTGATGATGATCGCATTGGATGCAGGAGCTGATGACTTTAATGAAGAGGATGATTCCTTTGAAATTACGACAGCACCGGAAGATTTTAGTGCAGTTAGAGAGGCGTTAGAGGCAGAGAATATTGCGATGGCAAGTGCAGAAGTCACAATGTTGCCACAAACGTATGTTACGTTGAATGATGAAAATGATATTAAACAGTTGCAGCGTACATTGGATCTGTTAGATGAAGATGATGATGTACAGTATGTATATCATAATTGGGATGAGTAGACGGTTAAGACGAGATATAGTTCTGCCGAAATAACTATTAGAACGTTGTAATTGTTGGAAATGAGGAGAATTATGAGTCGACAGAAGAAATGCCTTTATCAAAAAAATCATAGCATTAGTTTGTTTATTTGCGGTATGCCTGACAGGGTTTGCCGCTTATTTTGCTATTAAGAATACGGGATCTGTACAGGCAGCAGAATATACATTTACGGATAGTTCCGGTAATCAGGTAGGAGATGGAGGGCGTATTGCAATGCGTCGCTCGAGGGATACTTTTGCTGTGCTTGGAATACAGTCCAATGATGTCTGTACATGGCAGAGTTTGAATCCCAGTCTTGTTGAGATTGAAAATGCAGATGCCGCAGGATTCAAAAAAGGTGGTACCGCCGTATTAGTTGTCAAACAGGTAGATGCGCAGATTCGTGATGTGACGGTTCGTGTTACGATCGATCATGCAGATGGTACTTCAGATATTATAACAATGACGTTGGAACTTGCGTTTTCTATCAACGAATATCTGACGGGAGTACAGGGTGTTAAGTTAGAAAAGTTGTATCCGGAAGATTCCAGAAAAGCATTGATCATGAATTACGGAAGCAGCGTAAATATAGGTTCTTCTACCGACGGCAATAATTTTCTGAAGTTAATTTTCGGAAATGGTAAAGAAGCGGATTGGGTATGCAGTAATACAGATGTTATTCGATATAATGCTGTGAACCATGTATTACAGGCTGTAGGAGCAGGTCCTGCAACACTTACGGTGACATGGACGGAAGGTACAGACAGTTACACGGATACGATCAATGTATTTGTAGGTACCGCAGATACTATCGCAAGATGGCAACACAATATTAGCCGGTGGTTCCAGTGATACCGGATCGGTTGTGGTAAGAGACGGTGATATGATCCAACTTACGGTTGAAAGTGATGCAAACCCGCAGATCGCAATCGGTGATAAGATCAGTTGGGTTATTTCCAAAGGAGAAGGAGAACATTCTGTGTTAGTACGCGATTCTCTTGGCAATTTGGGACAAGATTATCAGGATATTGACTTGTATTATTTCCGCAGCAATGGCAAGTCGTACTACCGTGTTGATGCTAAGTCCGGAGAATACAACATTCAGTTTTATGTCAAAGGAACCTACAAAAGTTTTGAGGATAGTAAGTCAGGCAATTGTGCGTGCGGATCTGTAAACTTAAAGACGAGCGTATCGTGTGACTTCACCGATAAGGAAGTTACAGTAAGTCTCGGTGGTACCTATGATCTGTCGACGGCGTTTAACATTCCGAGAGATGTTCTGAAGAAGAAGTTTACGGCAACTGTTTTAGGAGCGACCGGTAATTCGATCATTTCTATTGATGAAGCGGAGATGTTAGTTCGAACAAAGGCACTCGGTAATGCAAAATTATCAGTGAAACTGAACGGATCGGTTTCGACCGATGAGATTCCGGGCTTTCCAACGGGGACAGATACGGTTACTGTGAGCGTGACCGTTGTAAATACATTTTCCTTAAATATATCTGAAACAAGTATGGCAGTCGGCAGTACATTAGATCTGCATGGTGTCATTGGTTCAGATGCCGTAGCAGAGGCATCGCAGTTTGAATGGACCGTAGATGGCGAAGAGTATGTTTCGCTCAGCGATACAAAGGGACAGTATATTACGGTGACTGCTAAGAAAGAAACGCCAGCTAACACACATGCTACGGTTACTTTGAAATGGACAGACAGTGATGGTGTTACTTGGTCGCTTCTTGTGTGATCACGGTTAATGTAGCCGCGACAGATTTTATGATCACACCGGATCATGCATCGATCGAAGTAGAGGCAGCGTTACATTACATACCAATATTGATGCGCCGAAAGCGAATATTGAATGGATATCTTCGGATACATCAATGTTAAAAAGTTTCCGCCAATGATGGTAATATTTCGGCTGAAGTAACAGCCTTAAATAAAGTCGGAAGTGCTGTTATTACCGCTTTTAATATGGATAATAAAAGCGTACGCAACTTGTGATCACGGTCACTGCACCGATCACCAGTCTGCGCATTGATAAAGGAACAGAGTATACAACGACACTTGCGTCCGGTTTTGTATTTCTGAAAGCATTGTACGAGCCGGCAAATGCAACGGAAACAGAGCTTGTCTGGACTGCCAGAAATGTGAATTCTAATATTTCTGAGCCGGTTGCCAGTGTTGATAAGAATGGTGTTGTGACATTGTTAACGGAGGGCGAAACGATCATTACAGTTACGCCAAAGTATAATCCGAACCATGTACAGGCACAATGTATTATTACGATCAAAGAAGATCCGATCACGGAGATTACGACAGATGTTACGCATTTGGATATGATCGTAGGAGATATTTACCAGGTAACAACAACGTTTAAGCCGGAAAACCATCGGATCCTACATTGAACTGGAGTGTGATCAGTGGGAGAAAAAGTAGTCTCTGTTGACGAAGAGGGTCGAATTACAGCAATTTCTGCAGGATCAGCAGTTGTAATGGTAGAAGGTAATCCACGTAAGGATGGTAAGAGTCCTGCAAAGACAGCGATTTCTATTACAGTGCGCAATCGATTGCAGTCGATCGAATTTGCAGAAAAATATGTAGAGGTAGAAGAGGGAAGTGATCTGACGCTGGAAGTCTTATTCAATCCTTCGATTCTGTCAATAAAACACTGCATTTTGCATCTGCCGATGAGGAAGTAGCGACAGTAACTGATGAGGGTGTTGTACATGGTGTAACAGTAGGAGGTCCGGTAGTTGTTACTTGTTGGGCAGAAGATATCGGTGTAAGCAGGATCCGATCCAATGCTATGTTACAGTTGTAGAAAAGAAAGTTCCAGCGACAGATTTTGCCGTCAGTCCAACGAACAAAACTGTTACGGTAGGTGGTTCGTTCCAGATCAATGCGGTCTTTACGCCGGAGAATGCAACGGATAAGTCCGTGAAGTATGAATCTGGAAACAGCAGTGTGGCAAAGGTTGATGCCAAGGGCAAGGTTACCGGTGTGAAGACAGGAGTTACGGCAATCGTGTGTACGGCAGTGGAAAGCGGTATCACACGTACCTGTACAGTGACCGTAGTACGGCCGTTAAGTTGAGACTATCACCGGTCAGCAAAAATATTGCGAAAGGACATAGTTTTACGATTCGCAAGATCGTAGCACCGTCAAATGCTAGCACAGCTTCGAATTGGAGAAGCTCGAATTCGAAGATTGCGACGGTCAATGCGAATGGTAAGGTGACCGGTAAGAAGTATGGAAGCTGTACGATAACCTGTACTTTGTGCAGTCCGGTGTCAAGGCGACTTGCCGTGTTAAGGTGTCCAAGTTAAAAACAAAGATCAAATTAAATAAGACCAATATACGTATTGGTGTTGGACAGTCATATCGTTTGAAAAAGACGATAACAACGAATGGAACGAAAGCTCCTTCTGTTAAATGGCGTTCTTCGAATAAACGAGTGGTCAGCGTAAGCTCCGGCGGTAAAGTGAAAGGAAAGCGGATCGGTGCTGCTAAGGTGACAGTGACGACGAAGGGCAAAATAAAGGCGAAGGCAACTTGTCGTGTAACAGTTATTCGACGGGTTACAAGTATTACAATGACCAAACAGTATGCTACCTGTTTTGTGGGTCATTCGATCAAGCTGAATGTATCGATCAGACCAAAGAAGGCAAGCATTAAAAAGCTGAAATGGAGATCCTCGGATAACAGCATTGCTACGGTGACCGGAAGTGGTAAAGTGACAGGTCTCAAAGCAGGAGAGGTTACGATCACAGCGCGCACTAAGGATGGCAGCAACAAGAAAACGGTATGCCATGTCAAAGTGATGGAGGAAATTCCTGTCTCCAGTATTGTAGTGGCGCAGTCCAGTCTGACGATGAAACGCGGAGATAAGGCAAAACTTGCTTATAGTGTACTGCCAAATAACACATCGGATTCCTTGAAGTTTGCTTCGGACAACAAGCGTGTCGCAAAGGTAAATTCCAATGGCGTGGTTACTGCGGTAGGAACCGGTAATGCAACGATCACCATCATGTCGAGTGGCGGTGTAAGTTCTACCGTAAGTGTAAATGTCGTGGCGATGAATAAGTCATCGTTGTCCATGCGGCAATATGATACAGAAACATTGACGGTATTCGGAACCAGTGATACCGTTACGTGGTATAGTTCTAATGCACGTGTAGCCAGTGTTGCAAAATGGTGTCGTGACAGGACGAGGAAAGGGTACGACCTACATTTATGCGTATGTCAATGGATGTAAAGTGGCATGTAAAGTGACGATCGTGTCTGTGAATAAATAATATTGAACCAAAACGTCAGCCGGGATTCCGGTTGACGTTTTGTAAATAAAGCAAAAGAGAGTATGAATGAAGATAGAGTAGAAGGAGGTACCTGGTGTTAGTAAACTTGCATGTGAAAAATCTGGCGATCATTGATGAAGTGGAAGTCGATTTTTCCGAAAATATGAATGTACTCACCGGTGAAACCGGTGCGGGAAAGTCTATCATTATCGGATCGGTCAATTTGGCATTAGGCGGTAAATTTACCGGAGATATGATACGGACCGGAGCGGATCAGGCATTGGTGGAATTATTGTTTACCGTGGACCGCCCAGAGCAGCGAGAAGCACTAGAAGCACTTGGCGTAACGGTAGATGGAGAGGATGTGCTGATCTCTCGTAAATTAATGCAGAAACGCAGTGTATGTCGTGTCAATGGAGAGACAGTAACACAGTCTTTGATCAAGAAGATTGCCGGAATATTGATCGATATTCATGGACAGAATGAGCAGCAGTCGTTGTTGCATATGTCAAAACATATGGAAATTTTGGATCGTTATGGGAAGGAAAACTTGCACAGGCATTGCAGGAATTTGGGGAACATTATCGCAACTATCGGAATATACAGGCAGAATTGGAAGAGGGACAAATACCGGAAGAAGAGCGTCTGCGGGAAATCTCTTTTTACAGTATGAACTACAGGAGATCACAGAAGCTAAGCTGCGCGAGGGCGAGGAAGAAGAGCTGGAAGAGAACTATCAAAGACTTTCTCATGCATCTGCGATTGCAGAAGGTTTGGGTGAAGCCTGCCGTTTGACTGCGACAGACAGTGGGGCAGCCAGTGATCAGATTGGAGAAGCACTTCGTCATTTGCACAAGATTGCAGAATATGATGAGTCTGTACAGGGCTTTGCAGATCAGTTATCAGAGATTGACAGCCTGTTAGGGGATTTTAACCGTGATGTTTCCGGTTATATGGAAGATTTTGAGTGCGATCCGCAGGAACAGATGCAAGTGGAAAAAGACTCGATCAGATCAGATCCCTTCAGGCAAAATATGGCAGTACGGTAGAAGCTGTCGAGGAATATGCGGCAAATGTCGCAGAAAAATTGCAAAAATATGAGGAATATGATACGTATCGGAAGGAATTGCAGGAACAGCTTGCTGTTGAGGAAAAAAAGAGCTTTCCATGCAGAGTACGGTCATTACGCGATACCGCAAAGAATATGCAGCGGTGCTAGAACAAAAGATCACAGAGGCATTGGTGGAACTGAATTTTTACAGGTGCAGTTTCATATCGAGGTGCGTCAGACAGCCGATTATTCTGTCAATGGACGAGATGAGGTTGAGTTTATGATCTCGACCAATCCGGGAGAGCCGATGCGTCCGATCGGAACGGCGGCATCCGGTGGTGAATTATCTAGAATTATGTTAGCAGTTAAGGCGGTACTGGCGGAACATGATGAGATCAGTACATTGATCTTTGATGAAATTGATGTAGGGATCAGCGGTCGAACGGCACAAAAAGTCGCAGAAAAAATGGCGCTCATTGGTGGATGTCATCAGGTGATCTGTATATCACACCTTGCGCAGATCGCGGCTATGGCAGATACGCATTATCTGATCGAGAAAAATAATGAAGATGCGCATACCACATCGATCTACGCTTTGGACGAGGAACAGTCTGTGCAGGAGCTTGCAAGAATTTTGGGCGGCGCACAGATCACAGATGCCGTGATGGACAGCGCACGTGAGATGAGAGAACTTGCGATCCATAAAAAGGCAGAGATCCGTCAGTCTATTTCGTGAGCATATCTTCAATAAAAATACCATACCCTTTGCGGGGATTATTGACAAATACATGAGTGACAGCTCCGATCAATTTTCCGTTTTGGAGAATAGGACTGCCACTCATTCCTTGTACGATTCCACCGGTTTTTCGGAGTAATTCCGGGTCAGTAACCCGAAGAACAAGATCTTTGTTATCTTTTGCATTCATCTGAACTTCATCAATCATGATTTCGTAATCTCTTATTTCTTTGCCAAGCTGACAGCGAATGGATGCTTTGCCGGTTTTTATTTCTTGTTTCAGTGCTAACGAGATTCCTTTTTTCTTCCTGATATTGGTATGCATGGTCGGATACCTTTCCTGAAATCCCCCAATGATTATTTGTTAATACAGAACCGATCTTATTGTTATTATTCAAATGAACGATTCGGATAATTCGCCGGGTGTTCCCTTTTTGCCACTTACGATCTTATTGACGGTAGCTTGATATAAGCCGCCATTATTTAATTCGATCAACAGACCGGTATCTACATCTGTAATGCCGTGCCCCAGAGCGGCAAAGTATTGTTTTCTAATACACAGGTCATCGTCCCAATGCCTTCGGTATCTTCTCTAAGCCAGATTCCCAGACTGTAAGAACCATCTTTTTGTGGCAATGGGATTTAGCTTTGATCTGAAGATCCTTATTATTGCGTCGGATCTTCAGAGTGACGGTTTTTGAACCGTTTTTTTCTGTAGGAGGAAGTAACCTGTTGAATGTTTTGGACGGAAGTTTCATTGATGGCTAACAGGTAATCGCCGGCATTTATGATATTTTTGGCAGGGTGATACATAAAACCATCATTGCCCTGTACATCGGACGTGCCGAGGACCATGATGCCGTCGGATTCCAAATAGATGCCGACAGCGTTCCCGACAGGCATCACTTTTGTTTCCGGTACAACATCAATCGTCAGAGAACCGCAGGGGATAACACCAAACAGAGACAGACCTGCTTTGTAGCTTCCGATATGGTTGCCAACTGCCTGTATTTTCCGTCCGGAACGTGCATGATTTGTGGATTTAACATCGTTTTGAAAAGAGACGGCTTTGGCATCATCTGACGACAATTTGGCATAAAACGGAAAGCCCAGATTAAAACTTTCGGTGCGATTTTTATATAATATCAATTTCGTCGGTATTTTTTTAGCTGCGGCAGTGTAATAACGACAGGAAATTGCTCCAAATACAATAAGCAGCAGGCAAAGGAGTACACAGCGGTAAATGCGTTTTCTTTTTTGAATATTTGGATTCATAAACTGTCACCACGCCTTTCTGAAAAAACTTGTTGATGGAAAGTATGTACGAAGTCCGGCAAATTTATACATGGCGTCATACGACACAAACTACCAAATAATAACAGTGTTTTTAACATATTATGCCAGTACACGTCGAATAAAAGAATAGGACACTGCTTGAGTTTGCAATTGATCAGAATTTATAATGAAAACAAAGTAACTGCAGTGTTTCTTAGGGAGAATGGAGGCAGAATGTGAAAAAGGTTAGGGTATTAGTGGTAGACGACAATCGGCGAATTGTTAATTTATTGAAAAATGCATTGGAAAAAGAAGAGGAAGTGGAAGTAGTCGGGACAGCATCGGATGGAGAAGAGGCGTTGCAGATGATACATTTGAAACGACCCGATGTTGTATTGTTAGATCTGATCATGCCGAAGATCGATGGTCTGGGGGTGATGGAACGGATGCAGCGGCCGGACTTCCCGGGTACATCCACAGGTGATAGTTGTGTCGGCGGTCAGTCAGGAAAGCGTTACAGAGCACGCATTTGCATTGGGAGCGGCTTATTACATTTTAAAACCTTTGATACACGTGTTATCATAGCGCGTCAAGTCAGTAGGAATGACGGGAGAGAAAGGTGATAAAGTAGTTACTACGGTTTTCGAAAATAGAAATCGTTCGCAAAAATCATTCAATGGAGGCAGAAATAACACAGACAATTCATGAAATTGGTGTCCCGGCGCACATTAAAGGATATCAGTATTTGAGAGATGCTATTCTGATGTCGGTCAGTGATACGGAAATGCTTGGAGCGATCACCAAACGGTTGTATCCGAATATTGCCAAAAACATCAGACAACGCCAAGCCGCGTGGAGCGCGCCATCCGGCATGCAATCGAGGTGGCGTGGAGCCGTGGAAAAGTCGATACTATTGAGGAATTATTTGGTTACACGGTCAGCGACCGCAAAGGAAAACCAACGAATTCAGAATTTATTGCACTGCTTGCTGATAAGATTCGATTGGAATACAAGATGAACGCATAATTGATAAAAAATACTTTTCACCATCTTCGATTTAGTTTATAATAAAGGGAGTATGTGTCTGCTAAATATTAGCAAAATATCAGTGGATATGTACACATCAGTAATAGGACTGGTGGGAGCAAATTAAAATTGGGGAATCCGAAAGAAAAAGGAGGTATTCCATGAAAAATGTATTGTTTGTAGCATCAGAATGTGTACCATTTGTAAAAACAGGTGGGTTGGCAGATGTTGTGGGATCATTGCCAAAATACTTCGATAAGAATGAATTTGACGTGCGCGTTATGGTGCCAAAATACGCATGTATTCCAGAAGAATGGAAGAACAAAATGAATTATGTAACACATTTCTACATCGACCTGGCTTGGAGAAAACAGTATGTCGGTATTATGGAAATGGAATATGAAGGCGTAAAATTTTATTTTATTGATAATGAGTTTTATTTTGCCGGTTTTCAACCATATGGCAATATACATGAGGATATAGAAAAGTTTGCCTTTTTCTGCAAAGCATCTTTGTCCGCACTGCCGAGTTTAAATTTCCGTCCGGATATTATTCACTGCCATGACTGGCAGACAGGTTTGATTCCGGTATATCTGAAAGATATGTTTGCGGAAAATCCATTTTATCATGGCATTAAGACAATTATGACAATACATAACTTGAAATTCCAGGGAGTATGGGACTTGCAGAAAGTACAGGATATTACCGGATTGAAGTCATATTTCTTTACTTCTGACAAATTAGAGGCATTTGGGGATGCCAACTATTTGAAGGGCGGAATTGTATATGCAGATATTGTCACGACTGTGAGTGATTCCTATGCGGAAGAGATCAAGATGCCATTTTATGGTGAGCATTTGGATGGTCTAATGCGTGCCAGAAGTAATTCGTTGGTCGGTATTGTCAATGGACTGGATTACAACGAGTATGATCCTGAAAAGATCCATACATATATCACAACTATAATGTTAAAATTTCCGCAAAGAAAAGATCAAAAATAAACGTGGTCTGCAGCGAGAGCTCGGATTAGCGGAAGATGATAAGAAATTTATGATCGGTATTGTTTCTCGTTTGACAGATCAGAAAGGTTTTGATCTGATCGACTATGTGATCGAGGAGATCTGTGCAGAAGATACGCAGCTTGTTGTACTCGGTACCGGTGAGGAAAGATATGAGAATCTGTTCCGTCATTTTGAGTGGAAATATCATGACAGAGTATCTGCAAATATTTTCTACTCAATGAACGTTCACACAAGATTTATGCAGCCTGTGATGCGTTTTGATGCCATCTCTGTTTGAACCTTGTGGATTGAGTCAGTTGATGAGTCTTCGTTATGGAACCGTGCCGATTGTTCGTGAGACTGGTGGACTGCGTGATACTGTGCAGCCATACAATGAGTATGAAGGTACAGGAACCGGTTTTTCCTTTGCAAATTATAATGCGCATGAAATGTTAAATACCATTCGTTATGCTAAAGATGTGTATTTCAATCGCAAACGTGAATGGAACAAGATCATTGATCGTGGCATGGCAATGGACTTCTCCTGGAACTCATCTGCGCAGAAGTATGCAGATCTGTATAACAGAATGTAATACGAAGAGTCTTTCTGAAGCGACCAAAGTGGTCGCTAAGAAAGACTATGCTTCGCATAGCAAATTTGAGCTGATGCTCAAATTTGTGGCTGTATCGACTTTTATTATGTCTCATGGGAGGAACGTGAGTGTTGCGATTGGATAAATGGCTTGCCGAGATGACGACGGGGAGTCGTGCAGAAGTGAAGAGATGGATTCGTCAGGGGCGAGTCACGGTAAATGGAATGAAAGCACAGCGTCCGGAAATTAAGTTGGATCGGGCAGAGATCAAGTGACCTTAGACGGTGAGCGGATCATATACGAGCAGTTTTGTTATTATATGCTGAATAAACCTGCCGGCGTTGTTTCTGCAACAACAGATAGAGAGCATAAAACGGTAATAGATCTGTTACAGGAAGCTAATACACAAGATGTTTTTCCTGTGGGCAGGTTGGACATTGATACGGAAGGATTGCTGTTGCTGACGAATGATGGTGCCTTAGCACATGAGCTTCTTTCGCCGCGTAAGCATGTTGATAAAACATATTTTGTGCGGATCGCCGGTAATTTGTCCGATGCAGATGTGAAGCAGCTAGAGCAGGGAATGGATATCGGTGATGAGAAGCTGACGTTGCCGGCGAAAGTATCTTGTTTGGAGCAGTTCCCAGAGGAACAGGAGCAGACGGTTACGATAAAACTTCGTGAAGGCCGTTACCATCAGGTAAAGCGTATGTTTGCTAAAGTAGGTCATCCGGTATTGTACTTACAGAGAGTGAGCATGGGGACGCTTACCTTAGATGACTCTCTGAAGACAGGAGAGTACCGGGAACTGACAGCCGATGAAATTGCAGCATTAAAGCGATGAGGACTATTATCCAAGTAAACAGAATAAGTATTTCATGATAAAAGCGCTGGAACCGGCCGTTGGTCGATCCTAGCGCTTTTGCTTTGATAGAACATGCCACCATGAATTTTGTCGATTGTTTTTATGGCACTAACCAATCCGCTGCCTCGTTGGTTTGTAGTTAGTGTATGAAGTTTGATTATATTATATAAATGCCTTGTCAAAAATATTTTCAATTCCTCACCCATTATATTTTGGGAAAATCATGGGAAAACTACAATAGAAAACTACAGTGGTGGATCGAAAAAGCTTGATAGAGCATGTAAAAATTACTTGCTTTTTGAGGAAAATTGTGATAACATATACGGCAGTGAGTTTCTTAGGAAACCGCAGTGCTGAAATAGCTCAGTTGGTAGAGCACTTCACTCGTAATGAAGGGGTCGTGGGTTCGAGTCCCATTTTCAGCTTTACATAAATCCTTGAAAAGTATATGTATTTTCAAGGATTTTTTATTATTCAAACTTCCCATACCGGAAGTAGTGTCCGAACCACATATTGCTTATTATGTCAGAATACGTGCGCATGATTTCTGCGCATAATGGAGTTTCGAAGAAACTCCTAAGATAGCACAGTGTGCTCATTATGTCAGCAATAAATATGATATTTTGCAGCCGATAAACTAAATTATTCTGTCATCCGAGAACTAAGATAATTGCCGTAGAACGCAACGTTTTTACGTGATTTCTTATTTTGTTAAGTCTCTGATATATACATGCCTGAAAGAATGTCTGAGATGTCCCGGTTTAGCAAGGTATCATCCATTTTTGGACGGGACGCTTTCGCTACAATGCGCTACGTTACGTTACTTAATGTCTCTAAAATACGAGACATAAGTAACGACGAGCGCAAAGTCCCTTTCAAAAATGATGAATACCTTGCTTCCGGGACTTCGAGTTCTCCGTAAGGCATGTAAATCATACATCAGAGACAACAAAATTTAGAAATCACGATAAAAACAAAATGCGGCAAGGCAATTACTATAGTTCTCGGATGGCAGAAACCACTTTTTAGTGGCTGCAAAATACAATATAGTCATTGACATAATAAGCAAAATGTGGTTATGGAAATTTGCGGTATGGAAAGTTTGAGTATATTATAACCAAACTTTGCGGAGGTTGTGTTATATAACGACAAAGGGGGCGTCATGGACAAAACGATTGCTATTGTTACGGGAGCGTCAGGAGGTCTTGGCAGAGAATTTGTCAAGCTACTATCCAAAGAAAAGAAACTTTCTGAAATCTGGGTAGTTGCCCGGAATGCGCAGAAATTGCAACAACTGGCTGAAGAATTTGGCACTAAAATACGACCGATTGCCAAGGATCTAAGTGATAATGTTCAGAGGAAAGAGCTCAGTGCAATGATTGCAGAAGAGCGTGCAGCGATACAGTATCTTATAAATAATGCAGGTTATGCTAAATTTTGTTCTTATGATGATCTGAGTGTGGAGGAATCCATTAATATGATCAATCTTAATATTAGTGCGGTGGTTGCGCTGGGACTGTATTGTATTCCGTATATGAAACCGGGTAGCCACATTATTAATATTGCTTCCCAAGCGTCGTTTCAGCCGCTTCCGTATCAAAATATTTACAGTTCTACCAAAGCTTTTGTTCGCAATTATACACGAGCATTGAATGTGGAACTGAAGGACAGACGTATTACGGCAACGGCGGTGTGTCCGGGATGGATCGATACCGGTCTTTATGAGAGAGGATTGATCGGTGCAAAAAAGGCAGCGAGCAATTTTGCCGGGATGGTACAGCCGGATGTGGTTGCGGCTAGGGCGATGCGGGATGCACGCCGAGGAAAAGATATTTCCGTATACGGAGCACATGTGAAAGGTGCACATTTTGCCAGTAAGCTGCTTCCACAAAAAGTAATGATGAAATTATGGTTGAAACAGCAGCATTTAAAATAGCAACAAAGCAATACCGGCACAGATAGATGGAAAGCGGGTGATGTGGCATGGCAGGAACGATTGTTCATCTAGCGGTTTGCAACACAGTTGGATCAATTATTTGCCAATGAACCGGAGCGGTACTTGGGAAAGATGGCAGATAAATATTGTTCGAACGATTTTTTGCGGGAAATATATGTCCCGATGGAATTATGGCACGTGAAGGGTACTGTCGAGAGATGAAACTGCATACGCACAGAGACGGAATACCGGATGGAACCTTTCAGCAACCGGAACATTTACAGTTATTTCGAAGGCGTTTGTCGGATTTTTTTGCAAAACATAATAACAAAGAAGAACGCTTCAGTTTGTATTTAGGTTATCTGACACATATGCTTACCGATGAGAAATTTATATTAGAAATTCATCCATATGTATTGCAGCGGATCGCCGTGACCGGTTATGATCGAGATAATCCGCAAACCTACGTGAAATTTGGACGTGATGTAGATCAGATCGATTTTCGTCTTGTGAAAGAGTTTCCGGGGATCGATAAGGCATATCAAGCGTTGTGTCAAGTAACACCATATGAAATAGCAGATTATATTACTGAACAGGAATTAACTGCAAGTCGGGAATGGATCAAAAATTATTTTTTCGAAACAGAACATACCATAGAGGATCCGATATTTTTGCCGTATCAGGAGATGTATCAATTTATACCGGAGGCTGTGGCGCAGATCTGTGACAGACTGCCAGAGTATATCACGTCTGGTGTATAAATGTTAGGTCTTAGAAATCGCGTAGAAGATTTACTGATGAGTTTTTTGTTTCATCAAAAAAGAGGGTGCCACACGTTTGTGCGACACCCTCTCTACTTATTTCAAAAAGGATAATTCAATTAAGTATTATACACAACCCTGAGCCTTCATTGCCTCTGCAACCTTAAGGAAACCAGCAATGTTAGCACCAGCCATGTAGTTGCCTTCCATACCATATTCTTTGGAAGCCTCATCACAAGACTTGAAGATCTCTTTCATGATATCATGAAGTTTGTTATCAACCTCTTCGAATGTCCAAGACAATCTCTGAGAGTTCTGTGTCATCTCAAGACCGGATGTAGCAACACCACCCGCGTTAGCAGCCTTAGCCGGACCATAGAGCATGTTGTTTGCGAAGTAAACATCAATTGCTTCTGGAGTAGAAGGCATGTTAGCACCCTCTGCAACTGCACAGCAGCCGTTAGCAGCTAATGCCTTAGCACTTTCTGCATCGATTTCGTTCTGAGTAGCACATGGAAGAGCAATATCACATTTGATTGTCCAGATACCACTGCATCCCTCAGTATAAGTAACATTTTTATGAGATGTTCTGGCAGCGTACTCTTTGATACGTCCACGCTCAACCTCTTTGATCTGTTTTACGAGATCAAGCTCGATTCCATCCGGATCATGAATGTATCCTGAAGAATCAGAAAGAGCAACAACTTTAGCACCAAGCTCTGTAGCTTTCTGAGTAGCATAAATAGCTACGTTACCAGAACCGGAGATTACAACGGTCTGATCCTTGAAGCTCTTACCATTTGCTTTTAACATTTCATTAGTGAAGTAGCAAAGACCATAACCGGTAGCTTCTGTACGAGCAAGAGAACCACCGAAAGTTAATCCCTTACCTGTCAATACACCAGACCACTCATTACGGATTCTCTTGTACTGACCAAACATATAACCAACTTCACGAGCACCGGTTCCGATATCACCAGCAGGAACATCACAGTCAGGACCGATATGTTTGCAAAGCTCTGTCATGAAACTCTGGCAGAAACGCATAACTTCTCCATCGCTCTTGCCCTTAGGATCGAAGTCAGATCCACCTTTGCCACCACCCATAGGAAGTGTTGTTAAGCTGTTTTTGAAAATCTGCTCAAATCCGAGGAATTTGATGATACCGCTGTATACGGATGGATGAAGACGAAGTCCGCCCTTATATGGTCCGATAGCAGAGTTAAACTGAATACGGAAACCACGGTTTACCTGTGTCTTGCCATTATCATCAACCCAAGGCACACGGAAAATAATCTGTCTCTCAGGCTCAACGATACGCTCGAAAACACCAGCCTCAACGAGGTCAGGTCTTCTTTCAACAACTGGTTCCAAAGAGGTAAATACCTCCATAACTGCCTGAATGAACTCTGGTTCACCGGCGTTTCTCTTTTTTACTGTTTCCAGTAAGTCAATTAAATACTGATTCTTTAACGCCATTGCTAAAAACCTCCTTATGTTTAGTGTTTGGTATACAAGGATACCAGCCTGGCGTGTTTATCACGCTACTACCTTATTAGTATGGCACAAAAACCGTAGAAATTCAATAAAAAAATGAAAAAAACAATTGAAAAATACATATAGTATACAATTATACAAAATTTTAAAAGTGAGGTGGTGTTATTGTATGATGATGGATATGGTAGTTTTGATATTTGGATATCATGTTGGTATCAATGCTAACACTAAGAATAGGAATGGCTATTTTAGGGCGAGGAAAACCTTGGTGACATATCTTTGACATGTTAATATAATATTCTCATAAAGAAGGTTGCAAAGGAAATGAAGATTTTCGTAAAAATTTGACTTGCTTAGCACTTAAAGGTCATTTAAAAGAAAAGAATATTACAAAAAAACACAGTAGAAAAAGTACAAAATGATATATACTGTACAAAATGATGAAAAATATGTCGGAAATTAGAAAAACATTTACGAAACAGACACACTTTGGACACATATGCTCGTTATAATAGGTTTCAGAAAGTGAAAACTTTCTACTCCCACCCTATTATACGCTGGGTAGTGCGAGCTACCCGACAAGAAGAAAGCCTTCCCGGGCTCTTCTTGTTTTTAAATAAAATTTCGTTATAATTATATATGTGACGACATGATAATTTTTGATGTGCGAAGCTTGAGTAAATAAGAAAATTTAGAATTTATAGGAAAGGATTGCAATAGAATTTTATGTGGAAATATATTTTATTTGATTTAGATGGAACAATTACGAACTCCGGAGAGGGGATTATGAATTGTATCCGATATGCGTTAGAACAGATGGGGCACGAGATACCGGCAGAACAGACTCTGCGCAAATTTGTCGGACCTCCGTTGGTGGTTGGATTCCGTGAGTATACCGATTTAACGGAAGAAGAGGCGAAGACTGCTACGGCAAAGTACCGGGAGCGTTATCAGTCGGAAGGTCTGTTTGAGGCATATGTGTATGAAGGGTTTGAAGCTGTTTTAAAATATTTGAAAAAAACGCAGGTAAAAATAGCGGTAGCAACTTCAAAACCGGAAGAATATACAGAACGTATTTTGGAACACTTTCATCTTAAAGAATATTTTGATGTGATTGCTGGAGATACGTTGAAAGGGGATCGTGGTTCCAAACAGGCTGTTGTAGAAGAAGCATTGCGTAGATTAAATGTAACTGAGCAGGATAAGGGTACAGTATTAATGATTGGTGATCGTAAATACGATGTCATTGAGCAAAATCCTGTGGTATCCGTTCTTTAGGTGTTTATTATGGTTATGCGGAAACCGGAGAATTAGAAGAGGCTGGTGCAGATTATGTAGTACGCACTACGGCAGATATGCTTGAATGGTTTGAACAACAAATTCCGGAAACACCGTGTCAGGCAATGTCAGATGTCGATAATACACAGCAGCCTGCATCAAGTCAAATATCTTCTTATAATAAGAAGATTGGCAAAAAGTGGACGGCAATTGCCGGTGGAATGCTTATTCTTGGGATTGCTTTGGGAGTCGGTGGCACATTACTGGTACAAAAGCAGCCTTGGAGCAAGATAACGCAGGAGAATACCGGGGCTGACTATGATGCAAACAAATGCGTGCGTCTTGGTGATTATAAAGGAATTAAAGTATCTTTAGCGGTTACTGATGACGATGTACAGCAGGAGATCGACGGTCTGATACAGGATAATGTCACGTATGAACAGAAAAAGGGCACCGTACAGGAAGATGACAAAATATACGCTAAATTTAATGGCTATATTGATGGCAAAAAGGTAGATGATACTTGCGGAGAAGAGGTTATAGAGCTTGGATCTGACCAATTTGTAAAAGGGTTTGAAAGTGCTTTTGTAGGAGCCAAGACCGGCAAGCAGATCACTTTTAAGATCAATATTCCAAAGGGAACTTATGGAGATGATACCATTGACGGTAAGGAAGTTACCTTTAAGGCTACGGTAAAATATATCTGTGGAGATGAAATCGTACCGACCTGGAATGATAAATTTGTGCAGTCGATTTCGGATTTTAAGACAGCAAAAGAGTATGAAGCCGATATTCGCACGGAGCTAGCAAAAGAAAATGAGAATAATAAGCAGGATTTTGCATGGACAGAAGTTCTTGAAAATGCAAAAGTAAAAAAATATCCGGAAGAATTATTAGAAGATGCCAAGCAGGAAGTGCTGCAGGGGGTATTATGATATGGAGGATATGTACGGTATGAGCCATGACGAAATTTTTCAGTCCTGGGGCAGCGAAAATGAAGAAGACTTTGTCAAAAATGAGTTGGACGAACAGGCGAAGCAGGCTGTCAAAAAGAAAAATTGGTCGTTGAAGCAATTGCAAAAGCAGAGGGGATCAATTATTCGGACAAGGAATATAAAGACCTGGTGGCAGAGGAATATCAGTATAACACTGAAAATATGATTCTGAAGCAGAATATGAGAAGAAGAATCGAGAAAGCTTAAAGGATAATGCGTTGAGTAGTGCTGTACAGAAATGGATCACAAAGCATGCAACGTTTTCAAAATAACAGAAATGGGGAATGGTATGAAGAATACGTTATATTGTTTGGACGGATATCAATTCCTGACAAAACGTGAATTTGAACGGGCACACAAGGAGAAAGAAACAATTTCCTATCTCAAGGAAACAATCCGTTCCGGGAAACCAAAGGAACTGCTAAAGGTGTACAATCGATCTGTTGAAAAGCATGCGTTTTGTACAGTTATCGGACTGCAGTTTTTACAGGAACTTCGTACTGAGATCCTGCAGTCAGGTATCGTAGGAGAAGACACACTTGCACCTATTCCGGTTGCAGTGTCAGAACAGGCCGCCTCCGATAAACAACGTAAAGGATCGGGCGCAACGGATTCTGGTGTGACAGGCAAGACAGAAATAGAGCGACAGCTCAAACGATATAAGAAAGCATATGAAGATGCAGTGACTGGTAAAACGATCAAAAACATGGTCATAACCGTTTTGTTGATCATTATTTTGGGAATGTTGTTAGTGACATTTAAGACCAGATATTCTGTGTTTACGTATTTTACAAATTATAAAGAAGAAATGCGGGAAGAATTAGTAGATGAATATGAGCAGTGGCAGGATCAATTGGAACAGAAAGAAAAAAACAGTTGGATGAGCGGGAAAACGCACTAAAAAAATAAGTGATCTTATCACAGATTATTCATAATTATTTTATATACTTATTTTAGAAGTCAATGAGCATATTCATTGACTTCTTATTAAATAGAATAATGAGAAAGGGTTGGTGAAAGCTATGGAACAATTGAAAATCTTAGTGGTGGACGATGAGCAGCGTATGCGTAAACTTGTCAAAGATTTCTTAAATAAACAGGGATTTGTCGTGCTGGAAGCAGAGGATGGTGAACAGGCGGTTGACGTATTTTTTGCGAACAAAGACATTGCGCTGATCATCCTTGATGTGATGATGCCGAAGATGGATGGTTGGGAAGTTTGTCGGGAAATCCGTCAGTATTCACAGGTGCCGATCATTATGTTGACAGCCAAGAGTGATGAGAAAGATGAGTTACTCGGATTTGATCTTGGTGTTGATGAATATATTTCGAAACCGTTTAGCCCGAAGATATTAGTGGCACGTGTAGAGGCAATCTTGCGGAGAACTAATGCACTTGAAGATGATGTGATGGAAGCGGGAGGGGATCAGTCTGAATCGGGCTGCACATGAGGTGCGGATCAATGGAGAACTGGTAGAACTCAGCTATAAAGAATTTGAACTGTTGACCTATTTTATGGACAATCAAGGCGTTGCATTATCGAGGGAACGTATATTGAACAATGTGTGGAACTATGATTATTTTGGGGATGCAAGAACGATCGATACCCATGTAAAAAAATTGCGCAGCAAATTAGGTGACAAGGGCGAATATATCAAAACAATCTGGGGAATGGGGTATAAATTTGAAGTATGAGAAAGCGTGAAAATTGTAACGTGCGTGGCATGTCGATCCGCACAAAATTAATGATAACGATGCTTTTGATCTTGGGTTTTACATTATGCGCCTTTTGGATGTTAAATTATGCATTGCTGCCGGGATATTACCAGCACAAAAAGGTTTCCATGCTGGTGGATTCGTACAATTCGGTCAACACGATAACGCAGAAGGATCAGCCGCAGCTTAGTAAGAATGCCAATTGTCCGACAAAAGTGTACGTGAGATTGATATTATGTCTGCAAACCATTCCTATAGCATTTATCTGTTTGAGCTGACTAATTTTTTGGGTAATATTATGTATTCGTTTGATTATCCATCTTCGGATACCATTTCTGAACGGCAGAGCAAGACAGTCGAAGAGAAGACGAGGGAATATGTGCTCGGGCTGGAAAGGGGTGGCAGTGTTGGCGAACGTGGTGATTCCAAAAAAGATTACGGAATCCGAAAATTATTCAGTTTATAAGATAATGGATGATCGAATAGGGTCGGAGTATATTGAATTGTTTGGTCAGTTAAAGTCCGGACAGTTTGTCTATATGCGGACGAATTATCAAAGCATGACTGAGAGTGTGGCGATCTTTAATCATTTTCTTGGGTATGTGGCGGTTGGAGCGGTTGTTGTCAGTATGCTGCTGATGATCGTGGTCAGCAATAGTTTTGCAAAACCAATTTTAAAGATTGCAGATATTGCTAATCAGATGGCAAATCTTGATTTTGATGTACGTTATCCGGTACACACAAAAGACGAGATCGGCTTATTAGGGCACAGTATTAATGCTCTTTCGGATAAGTTAGAAAATACCATTTTGGAATTAAAATCAGCGAACAACGAATTACAAAAAGATATTCAAAATAAAATACAGATTGATGAGATGCGTAAGGAGTTTTTGTCGAATGTATCGCATGAATTAAAACCCCAATCGCATTGATACAAGGATATGCGGAGGGTTGCAGGACAATATCAACGATGATCAGGAGAGCCGGGAGTTTTATTGCGAAGTCATTATTGATGAAGCAAATAAAATGAATAAAATGGTTAAAAAACTTTTGACACTGAATCAGATCGAGTTCGGCAGTGATCAAGTGCATTTTGAACGTTTTGATATTGTACAGGTACTTCGTTCTTCGGTTAATTCCGCAACTTTGCTGGCAGAACAAAAGGATGCAGAGATCTTATTTTATGAAACGGATCCGGTTTATGTGTGGGCAGATGAGTATATGATCGAAGAGGTTATTACAAACTATATCAGCAATGCAGTTAATCATGTGGATGGTGAAAGGGTTATACGAGTAACAATGGAGCGGAGAGGCGATGTTGAGCGCATTTCTGTATTCAATACCGGTAAGACGATACCGGAGGAAGACCTTGATAAGATATGGATCAAGTTTTATAAGGTGGATAAGGCGCGTACCAGAGCCTATGGAGGCAACGGAATTGGGCTGTCGATTGTCAAAGCGATCATGGATTCTATGAATCAGAAATGTGGAGTGATCAATCATGAGAATGGTGTAGAATTTTGGTTTGAACTCGATTGTAAGACGATTGACTGATATAGCGGTAATATGGTAGTATAAAGATAATGAATGTATGGGCAAAATCATATGAAATGCCCGCAATAAAAAGAGGTAGTGCAGGATGAAAAAGAGAATTATAGCAACTGTACTCACTGCCGCGTGTGCATTGACCGGATGCAGCACGAGTGTTCCTGATTTATCAAAGCTGGATGCCGGCAAAGCATCGGAATATATGGCAGGAGAGTTGTTAAAACATGACAGTAAATATGCATATGGTTTGGATTATGACCGTAGTATTTTAAATCCGACTCCAACTCCAACGCCGATCGTTACTCCTGCGCCGGCACCGACAGAAACTGCAGCAGTGCAGAGTGCTGAACCGGGGCAGGCTGGCCGGAAAGGACGGAGAGGCAGAAGTTATAACAGTTCCTTTAACGAAATTGTATGGAATTCCTGGGGTTTCTGTAGACTTTGTGTCAGCAAAATTGAAATCTTCGCTCGGTGCAGATTATGCGTATTGTAAAGTCGGAAAGGGTAAGAAACTGCTTGTATTATATTTTCGGATCAAAAATACTGGGAATACGAATGCAAAGGTTGACTTACATAAAAACAAACCGGATTTTTACCTGCGGTCAGAGGGAAAACAGGTGGGACTTCTACAGCATACAGTTGCGAATGGCGAATTGCAATATTTTCAGCAGAAGATCAAGGCTGGAGATAACAGACAGGGAGTTTTGGTGTTTGAGGTGGATCAGGAAATTAACTTGTCAGATGTATCACTGGTAGCTGTACGGGATGACAAACAGGCAGAAATAGCTATCAAATAGGAGGCGCGAGCATGGATACAGGTATTTTATTGGAAAGTGGAACAAATGAATTAGAGATTTTGGAATTTACCGTTGGTGGCAACAGCTATGGAATCAATGTTGCGAAAGTGCGGGAAATTTTGCCATATCAGGTGCCAACACCGGTGCCAAATGCAGATCCCAGAGTAGAGGGGATATTTATGCCGAGAGATGAGATCCTTTCTATTATTGATCTGGCAGTGGTTATGAATCTGCCTAAGAAAGCAGATACGGCGGGAGATATGTATATCGTAACGGGCTTTAATGGGTTGCATACTGCATTTCATGTACACGGAGTTGCAGGAATTCATCGCATTTCCTGGAAAGAAATTTTGAAACCGGATTCTACGGTGAATAGTGGTGATAACAGCATGGCGACAGGCATCGTTAAGATTGATGGTAAGCTGATTATTATACTGGATTTTGAGGAGATTGTTGCCGGAATTAATCCGGAAACCGGATTGAAGGCCTCTTCTGTCGATCATTTGACGGGAAGAAAACGAAACGATACACCGATCTTGATTGCAGAAGATTCTATTTTGCTTAGCAAGATGATCGTCAACTGCTTGTCTGAGGCCGGATATGTAAACGTAACGGCAACAAACAATGGTCAGGAATGTTGGGATCGGTTATGCGACTATTATAAGTCGGGAAATTTGGACGAGAAAGTATCCTGTGTGATCACAGATATTGAGATGCCGCAGATGGATGGACACCATTTGACAAAATTGATCAAAGAGTCTGATCAGTTTTGCCATATTCCAGTCGTCATCTTTTCCTCGTTGATCAACGAAGAGATGCGTCGTAAAGGGGAGTCGCTCGGAGCTGATGCCCAGTTGTCAAAACCGGAGATTGGACAGTTGGTTGCTGCATTAGATAACTTGATCGGAGTAACGGACCATCAATAAGGAAGAAAAGAGGTTGCGGTAATGTCAGGAGAAGACAAAGAATTAGAAGATCTGAATGCGGCTGATTTCGCGGATATGGGTTCCTTGGCGGATTTTGTGGACATAGAAGATTTGGAAAATCTGGAAGGGATAGAGGAGTTTAAGTCAGATGAGCAGTCTGAGGATGCACCGATGCCGGCAGAGGAGGTTTCCGAAGAGATTCCAATGTCGGTAGAGAAGGAAGTTTCTGAAGAGATTCCAATGCCGGTAGAGCCGGTAGAGGAGGAAGTTTCTGAAGAGATTCCAATGCCGGTAGAGGAGAAAGTTTCTGAAGAGATTCCAATGCCGGTAGAGGAGGAAGTTTCTGAAGAGATTCCAATGCCGGTAGAGGAGGAAGTTTCTGAAGAGGTTCCAATGCCGGTAGAGGAGAAAGTTTCTGAAGAGATTCCAATGCCGGTAGAGGAGGAAGTTTCGAAGAGATTCCAATGTCGGTTGCGGAAGCTTCTGAAGAGATTCCAGCACCGATCGACGACGGAGGTACTGAAGAGATCTCACAGCCGGCTGGTGATAGTGCGACGATTAATACCAGTGAATTATTAGATAATATCAATTTGTATTCTGACGATGTAAGTGGCGGAGATTCAGCAGAGACGGCAGCGTTAATGAATGACGGAAAATCAGAATCTTCGACCGATGATCAGGCATTAAATATGATGTTAGATGGATTGTTGGATGATCTGGATATGACTGGATCGTTGCAGCAGGAGACGGCATCAAAGGATGAACTGGTAGAAGATCAGGATGCTGAGGCAGCAGATATTTTTGATATGCTTGGTGCTGATTCGGAATCACAGGATGTGTCTATTGATGATCTGCTAGATATTGCGGCACCGGAGGAATATCCGGAAGAGGAGCCAACAGATCAGAAAGGATTGTTTCAGCGTGTCTTTGGTAATGTGATCAACGATGAGATTGCCGAGGAAGAACGAAAAGCACAGGAAGAGGAAGAACAAAAGCTGCGGAAAAAGCGGAGTTGGCAGAACAGAAAAAAGGCAGAAAAGAGCAGGCAAAGGAAGCAAAAAAGCAGAAAAAGAAGCGAAGAAAGCAGCAAAAGCGGAAGAAAAAGCTGCAAAAAAGCGGAAAAAGAAGCCAAAAGGCTGAGCAAAAGCACAGCAGGAAGAAGAGGCAGAAGCTGAAAAATATGAAGTTACCGGCAAGCTCAATAAAGTTGGTGTTGCGATCATTGCTATCTTGACCGTTACTTTTCTGGTAGTGGAGATTGCTGGCACAAACATACATGGTTACTCCAGTTCAAAGAAGCAGGCCATGAAATACTTTGAGATGGGTAAGTACGAGCAGGCATACCAAGAGGTGTTAGGAACGAAGGTGAAAGAAAAAGATCCGGATACCTATAATAAGATTCGAACAGTGATGCAGGTACAGAGAGCATTGGATTCTTATCAAAATTATGATGCTATGAATTATTATCCAGATGCCTTAAATGCGCTGATCCGTGGTTTGCAGAGATATGATGCAAATTTAGAGACTGCCAAACAGCTTGAGATCGAGGACGAGGTAGATGGCTGCAAAGAACAGATCGTATCTCTGTTACAATCTGAGTATGGCGTCAGTGAGTCGCAGGCAAGGGAACTGCTGCTTAGACAAGGCAGGGTATACCAGTAAAGTTGTTGAGATAGCCATGAAAAAGAATACGGGGAATGAATGATCTTCGTGTGATAGAAAACATAAGAAATGAAAAACAGCGTTTTCAAAAAATTTGAAAACGCTGTTTTTTATTTTATAGGAAACTTTTTATTATAGCATGCGGGAATACGATCATTCCGTTTCTGTTGTAGCAGCACCCTCATAAACGGCTTCATTGGTTAATTCAATGCCAAGCTTTTTGAAAGTGTTGATATCGATCGATGACAAGATCGCGGAAACATGAAGCTGACATCCGGACAATTTTGGGAGCTGTTCTAATGCCAGTTTGGCTTTCGGATCCGATACAGCGCACATTGAAAGCGCAATAAGTACTTCATCGGTATGCAGGCGTGGATTTTTGCTGCCAAGATAACCGGTCTTAAGGTGCTGGATCGGTTCAATAAAGGAAGGGGATATCAGATGTTCATTATCATCAATCTTTCCTAATACTTTGATCGCATTTAACAGTACAGCGGACGCCGGACCGAGCAGATCAGAAGTAGAACCGGTTACGATGGTTCCATCCGGCAGTTCCATTGCTGCAGCAGCCGATCCTTTTGCTTAGCCCGCTCGTTAGCAATCGGAACAACAGCACGATCGTTTACGGATATTTTAGCCTGCTTCATGATGAGTTCCTGTTTGTATATTTCGTCACCCGATGCCTCATCTTTGATATAGCGGTTGAGCGACTGATAATAGCGGCGAATGATCTCCTGCTTCGACGCCTCCTTACAGACTTCGTCATCAATAATACAGTTGCCTGCCATATTGACGCCCATATCTGTTGGAGACTTGTATGGACAGTATCCATAGATGCGTTCAAACATGGCGGCGAGCACCGGATAAATTTCAATGTCGCGGTTATAATTTACCGTAGTTTCACCATATGCTTCCAAATGAAATGGGTCGATCATATTAACATCATTCAGATCAGCAGTTGGGCCTCATAGGCTAAATTGACCGGATGCTTCAAAGGAATATTCCAAATTGGGAATGTCTCAAACTTTGCATAACCGGCCTTGATACCGTTTTTGTTTTCATGGTATAGCTGAGAAAGGCAGGTTGCCATCTTACCGCTTCCCGGTCCCGGTGCAGTAACAATGACAAGCGGTCTGGTTGTTTTAATATAATCGTTTTTGCCATAGCCGTCATCACTTACGATCTTGTCGATATTGTTTGGATATCCATCGATTGAATAGTGGTGGTAAACCTGGATACCGATGGATTCTAATTTTTTGAAACAGATTTGCGGATGGCTGTCCGGCGTAACGGGTGATAACTACGCTGCTGACATAAAGTCCTTTCTTTTGATATACATCGATCAGACGTAATACATCCTGATCGTAGGTAATTCCGAGATCATGTCTGATCTTGTTACGCTCAATATCTGATGCATTGATCGAAATGATCATTTCAGCCTGATCGGCAAGTTGTAAAAGCATTTGTAATTTACTGTCCGGTGCAAAGCCCGGAAGTACGCGTGATGCATGATAATCGTCAAATAATTTGCCGCCAAACTCTAAGTACAGCTTATCGCCAAATTGAGAAATGCGCTCTAATATGTGCAGACTGCATGGATAAGTATTTATCATTATCAAAGCCAATTTGTTTCATTGAAAATCTCCTTTTTCTTGTAATAACACGAACGTTCCCATCAACATTCGGTAAAAAATAACCCCCCAATAAGGATACCATAAACGGATATAAAATGACAGGGGGAAAGGAAAGATTGTGCTTTTATTTTTGATAACGGATATGTTATGCTTGGCCTTAGGAGATAAGAGAAGGGGAATACGTAAAATAAGGCATTCAAAGTATTTTACATATGGTAGTTTTAAACCTATGGTGTAAGAATGATAGGTAAAGGACTATCAGATGATTACGGGCTTAGTTGGTGTATGGATCTTGCCAGAGAACGAGACGATGCGTACGAGAAGTATTCGTGTTTCTTCGATTAATCCAAAGTACAGGTCGCAAAATGGTGCGTTATACAATAAGAAAATGACGACACTTATCTGTTATCCGATGAGTAAGAAGGGCAGTACCTTTGTTGTACCGGATACAGTTCGCAAGACGGCACCATTATCCTTCCGAGGTAATTATTATTTAGAAAAGTTGTTTTACCGAAAAATTTACGAAAACTAGGCAGAGGAAGTTTTCTAAAAAGTGCTATTTCGGAGTGGAGATGTGATGGTGGTGTGAAAAAGTATGAGAAGAGTGCTTTTAATTATATTGATGCTGGCCGATGGTTGTATAGATAACAGCACATTGTTTTATGGTAAAAGGAGTGAGGGATTATGAAACAGAGCAGAAAGAAATGGTTTGTGGCAGCTATTTGTATTATTATTGTTTTGGCATTGGGTACAGGTGGCGTGATCTATTATAAAAGCAGGAACAGCAAAAGAAGCTTTCGCCAACGGAGTATGTTCAAAATTGGAGAAGAGAACGCTGGATGAAGAAATTCAACAGCTTTGTGACTGGAAGGCAGATTGGAAAGACAGGAGCAGTGAAGGACTGGGACTAACAACGCAGATTACACTTGGCGATGCATGGAAAGCGTTATTAAGGAAAAGTGGCTTGCAAAAGGTCACGGTACAGTCTGATATTCAGATGGATAAAGACACGGTGACCGGACAGGGGACAGTGTTATTAAATGACCAAAAGGCAGTACATTTTAATGCTTTTCATGATGGAACACAGAAGCGTGATGTGGGAGACAATGGTGGGGTTAGCTGTTTGCAGATATCGGAACTAAAAGAAGATTATCTTATGTTGGAGACGGAATTGACCGAAGCCTTGTTTGTACCGATGGGGACGGAAGTTACGTTCAAAAGTGAGATGCAAAAGTGGATTGGCATGTTTTGGCAAAAAGGACAGACTGTCACGAAGAGCAGAGAGGATGTGAAGCCGAAAGGGATTACTGATGCATGTACGGAGTATGATATTGTGTATCATACCGGTGAATTTATGACCAACAAGTACAGCATGGTATGGAAGAAAATGAAATTATATGTGGATGAGTCAGATACGATTCGTGGACGTAATAGAGCTCATGGTGGATAATGTCGACTATTCGGTTACGATCGTGCGAAACAATACGAAAAAGAATATCGCGAAGACATATCTCTGAAAGCGGCAGATTCTTCCGTGACATATACTTTCAAATTATCGTTGACAAAGGATGAGAAATATCCAACCTTAAAAATTGATGTGTTGACGGGTAAAGACCGGCTGTTTTTTGGCGGAGCTATCAAAAAAGCAGTAGCAAAGGATCAGAAACAATCGTTGCAAAAACTGCGAACGACAGGAGAAAAAACGATGGAAGCCGCACAAAAGGACAGAGACAAAATCAATGGTAAAGATGGAATGGAGAAGTATTTTTGGTTATATGGTAATAAGAAGAATACAGATGGAATGACATTGACGCATTATCTTTATGGTGTGGACATACCGGCGTTTTTGAACAAAATAAAAGAAAATTGTGGGTTGATCTGACTCAATTAGAACAAAAATTTGATTATTATTAATTTTGGGTATTACATATTTAGAAATAATATGTTATAATTTCACAGCATTATATGGTTTTTATTGAAACGCACAATCCTCCGGGATGATAACGAACAACACATGACAATAGTTATCATTTTAGGAGGATTTTTTGTATGCCAAAAAACAAATTTCAAGATGTCGTATTCACAGCCATTATGGCAACGGTCATGGTGTACGGGATGGTCGTTTACAATGTAGCGTTAAACATGGGGAAAGTAACCGGAGAGACTTTTCTTGCAGCAGTTCATGAACTGCCGATCATGGTGCCGGTCGCATTTATCTTAGAATTTTTTATTGTCGGAAAGATTGCGAAAGCACTTGCTTTTACGGTTGTGACACCGGACGACAGACCGCAGATCATCACCTACGCGATCTCTATTTGCATCTGTTGTATCATGTGTCCGCTCATGAGCCTTGTGGCAACTTTGTTGTTTAAGGAAACGAAAACCTTTTGGTACTTGATTCAAACATGGGCAATGAATTTCCTGGTGGCAATCTGTTATCAAATGTTTTATTGCGGACCGTTAGTTCGTTTGATCTTCCGCACCATTTTTGAGAGAAAAGGAAGCAAGGCAACAGAGCAGTCAGATGCATTGATCGAGGGCTGATATTTGCGAAATAAGGCTGAGAAAGTTATACTGATAGAGACAGCAGGTTATATACCGTGGCTTTGTGCTTTTACGGCAAAGAGCTAAAATTCCCTTTATAAATTTAAGGGAGAGGGGATGGAGTCATGAATTTGAGAGTATTTCGGTATTTTTTGACCGTGGCAAAGGAGCAGAGCTTTACGAAAGCAGCGGAGCAGTTGAATTTGACCCAGCCGACGCTTTCTAGGCAGCTTGCGGCGTTGGAAGAAGAGCTGGGGGCAAAGTTATTTGACCGAGGGGGACGTAGTATTACACTCACGGGTGAGGGCGTGCTGCTTAAAAGGCGGGCACTGGAAATCGTTGAGATGGAAGATAAGATCTTAAGTGAGTTCAAAGGCAGTCAAGAGTTTATGGAGGGACGATCACCATCGGCTGTGGAGAGTTTATGGCTGTGGAGACACTTGCGGAAATCTGCCGCAGTTATCGGGAAAAGTATCCGAGAGTGCAGATCGCACTGCACACCGGGACTGCCGATGCAGTGTCAGAATTGATGGGAAAAGGACTTATTGATATAGGACTGTTTTTAGAACCGGTCAGTACGGAAGAAATGGATTATATTCGCTTACAGGGCAGTGATCACTGGGTTTTGACGATGCGGGCAGACGATCCGCTGGCTGCCAAAGAGTATATTACCAAAGAAGATTTGATCGGTTTGCCGCTTATTTTGCCGGAACGCCATACGGTACAGAGTGAGTTGGCTAACTGGTTCGGAAAGGATTTTAGCAAGCTGCAGGTGGCGTTTACCAGTAACCTTGGCACTAATGCCGGGGTGATGGTGCTACATGGGCTTGGGTATCAGGTGTCGATCGAGGGTGCAGAACGGTATTGGGAGAAGGATAAGCTTGTGCAGAGGCGATTGACGCCGAAAGTGGAGACAAGTACCGTGATCGCTTGGCGGAGAAATATCCCATATTCACCGATGGTAAGTCGGTTTATTGAGGAGATACAGGCGTATAGTGGTGGGGAGAAGTGATTTATCTATACATTTTACGGAAGATTTAGAGGAAGCAGTGCATGCGGCTCGCCAAAACGAGAAATGGAGAAAAGTATGAACCTAAAAATAGATTTACTTGATAATAAAGAAAGAGGATATAATAATGCTAACAGTAGAAACGTATATTAAACACATGGATTGCTTTGTTAAAATTGAACCAGATACTGACATAGAATTAGTTACAGACGTTTTTTATGTAGAAGGGGCAATTGTAATAAAATATTATACTCAAGAGATTATGGGATTAGAACAATGGGATTTAATTAATCACTTGTGGTCATATTTCATAGATGCAATAGATGAATTGATAGAAGGTAAATGGGAAACGAGTTTTTTGTTTCTGACCAACCTCTAAATGTGATATTGAGAAACGAAAAAAGGAATCAGAATGGGCTTTTGATAATTATAGGGGACAAAAAATATATGGTAGAGAAAAAGGAGTTCTTTTAGCGTTGTTATCTGCAGCAGATGTATTTTATCAATATTTAGAACAATGCGATGTAAGTGTTTTAGAGAGAAAAAATAAAATACGAGAAATTAGAAAAAAATTAATATAGATAGTTTGTAAAGGGATAAATTATGCATTACAATCTATAAAACCGAAATAATTGCAGATAATGCCCAAAAAGCATAGATAGCAATACAATATAAGTAGTAGACATAATTGAAAATGGAGTATTATAATAAATGTGCAGGAGAAATAAAACTTCCTGCACATTTTTAACTTTATGGGAAACTGCTTATAATGTGGTGCTATGCCACTAAGAATTGTTTTAGCGATTCTTGCAGAACTACATTTGTTTATGTTTAAGAAATGAGGTGTTATTTTATGGCAAAAAAGTTAGTTGCTTATTTTAGCGCAAGCGGAACAACAAAGAAAACAGCAGAAATGATCGCAGAGGCAGGCAATTTTGATCTGTGCGAGATCGCACCAAAGGTTCCATATACGAAAGCGGATCTCAACTGGATGGACAAAAAATCACGAAGCAGTGTAGAGATGGCTGACAAATCAATCAGACCGGAAATCGCAGATTCTAATGTGGATGTATCTGCTTATGATGAGATTATTTTGGGATTCCCGATTTGGTGGTATGTTGCACCAACTATCGTGAATACATTTTTGGAGAAATATGATCTGAGCGGCAAAAAGATTGTATTATTTGCAACATCTGGTGGCAGCGGATTTGGCAACACGGTCAGTGAGTTACAGCCATCGGCTCTAATGCGCAGATCGTGGAAGGAAAACTCTTAAATCGTATGTCTAAACAGGAGATTAGCGAGTGGGTAAAAAGTTTGTAATTGTATTTCAGGCGAAGTTTTAGATTATGAAAAATTAATAGATTTGTTAAGGAGAGATGAAGAACGATGATTCGTACATTTAAGACACATGAAGTGCGTACGCAGGAAGAACTGACAGGAGTTTATGGGAATTTGAGCCATGCGAGGGGGATTATGCAGGAACAAAGTTTCAGATGGCAACACCGGGATGCTTTGAAACAAATCCACTTTTTGCAAATTACCGTGGAGAAGCCTATTTTCGTAAAAAAAAATTACTGCTGGTGGAAATATCCGTATTGAGTGTAAAGGAGTGAGCCATACAGCGACAGTGCTGTTAGATGGGGAACAGATTGCACAGCATTATAATGCTTATACACCATTTTCTGTTATTAAGAAAGATTTGACAGAGGGAACCCATTTGTTGGAAATTAAGGTGGATAATCGTTTTACGGAGAAGAGTGCATTGCATATTCCGAATGATTATATGTCATATGGTGGAGTATCGCGTCCGGTGGTGTTGGAGAAAATTGGTGCCTTATATTTTGAATATGTACATGTTAAAACATATCATAAAATGGGAAATGGACAGCCGGCGTGAAAGTCGCGGTCCATATTTTGGATCAAAAGAGGCTTGCTGGCGAGAATGTGGTGATCTCACTTCAAATAGGAGAAGTAATCTATGATTGGCAGTTGCTGTCCGATAAGGGGGACAGACAGATATTGTCTACGGAAATTATATTTGAAGATGTGCAGGAATGGAGTCCGGATTCTCCCAAATTATATGAGGTAAAGCTACAGGCAAAAGTAGGAGAAATTGTGATGGATGACTTAATAGACCGTTTTGGCTTTCGGGAAATTAAGGTGCAGGGAAAAGAAATTTTATTAAATGAAAAGAAATTTCGCATCAAGGGAGTATGCAGACATGAAGATCATCCAGACTATGGATGTGCATTGCCATATGCAGCAATTTGTCATGATCTTATGTTAATTCAACAAATGGGCGCCAATTCGATTCGCACGGTGCACTATCCGAATGATGAGATATTTTTGGACTTGTGTGATGAACTGGGTATTTTGGTTTGGGAAGAGAATCATGCAAGAGGAATAGAGGAATCAGAAATGCGTCATCCTCTTTTTTTGAGACGCAGGCAGAAAATGTTATCAGGGAAATGATAATGAACCATTATAATCATCCAAGTATCTATATTTGGGGCATACTAAATGAATGTGCCAGCGAAACAGAGTTCGGAAGATCATGCTATCAAAAACAATTTGCACTGATCAGGCAGTTAGATGCTACAAGAACCTGTACTTTTGCAAGCTGCAAATTTTTTCAGGACATTTGTTTTGATCTGCCGGATGTGATCTCATGTAATATATATCCAAGATGGTATGTAGACAAGCCGGTGCAGCAATATTTGGCGGAAGTTTGTGATTGGATTAAAGAGGATGGAAAAGGAAAAGATAAACCGTTTATTGTGTCGGAGATTGGGGCAGGAGCGCTATATGGCTGTCACAATTCTTATCATGGAAAATGGACGGAAGAATATCAGGCAGAAGCTTTGGCGGAGCAGTTGACAACGTGTTTAGAATCTTCAGAGTGTATGGGCGTTTATATTTGGCAGTTTTGTGATGTGCGTGTCAGCTCTGAGTGGTTTGCCGGAAGACCGCGAGAGATGAATAATAAAGGAATCGTAGATGAATATCGAAGACCAAAATTGGCATATGAAAAGGTGAAGGAAATATTTCAAAAATACTAAAGTTGATTATAGCAGAAGGTTACATATGCCCTACTGATGAAGTGGGGCATTTAAGGTGTTGCAAATGTTAAGGTGTGCACGATATGATTGCATAAAACGATTATAAATATTATCTATGTCATTTAAAATACAAATTGTAATCCGCATGTTAAGGAAAACTGTATGGAGGATTGATGTCGTATGAGAGGATTAGTATGGGAAACCGCTGAAGAACTGGATTTAAAATTAGCGCAGCGGGTGAGAAATATTCGTCGGAGACGGTCGATATCCCAGAAAAAATTAGCGGATATGAGTGGGGTTAGTTATGGATCTATCAAGCGTTTTGAAACAACGGGGCAAATATCTCTGGTTAGCCTTACAAAAAATAGCTATGGCATTGGATATTGCGGGCGATCTGCGGAATGCGTTTACACAGATTCCGTATCAAGATATTCAGGAGGTTATCAATGAAAACAAATGTAAGTAGTAAAGTGTATGTGCCGGAAAAAACTTATTTTGACGGATTGTTTGGCATATTGCAGATAGCCTTCCGGATGCTTGGGGAAGACGTTTGTTAAATCGGCTTCTTCAGCAGAAAGGCAAAAATCCAGATAGTTATACGGTATTAGACAGATTGGCGATAGTGGGAAATTCAGGAATGGGAAAGCTTGTTTATGAACCGCAGATAGAGATTACCCGGGAAAAAAGAATGGATGAACGGTTGGAAGACTGTGAATACAGTGGTGCAGACGGTCTTGTTTCACTGCACTCGCTCCATTCGCTTTAACTCCGGTAAAACAATAGAGAGCATGGTAATAAAGCAGATGCCGCCACCGATAATATTGGAGACAGGTTCTGCAAGAAATACGCCATCTGTTCCCATATGGAAGGCAAATGGCATCAGATAGGTTAATGGCACTACGATAATTACTTTACGAAGCAGGGAGAAAAATATTGCCTGCTTCTTTTTATTCAGTGATTTGAACACAGTCTGTCCCATGTATTGCAGATCCATAAAGATAAAAGCGGCAAAATATTGCTTGAGTGCGGGGATAGAGTCCTGTACTAAATTATGGTCAGAGCTGAACACACGGATCAGTGTCCCAGGAACGAGGATGATGAGACACCACATGACAGCGGTATAACTCAGTATCATGATGCTCATTACCAGTCCTGATTTACGGACACGAGACGGGCGTCTGGCTCCGTAATTGTAGCTTAGGATAGAGAGGCGCCTTCGTTGATCGCATAGATAGGAGTTTCCACGAGCTGCCGCACGCTGGAAATGATCGTCATGACGGAGATGTAAATATCGCCACCGGTGACGGAAAGGACGTTGTTACAGCAGATCGTAACAAGGCTGTTGGTAAGCTGCATGATAAAACCTGCCGTGCCGAGGCTGACAATATTTTTGGCGTAACCAAAACAGCCGCGAAATTCGTATTTCCGCAGAAGACGTACTTTTAATTCCGCTTTTCGCATCAAAAATATAAAACAAATGCGGCAGATAGAAATTGCGAGATCACCGTTGCAATAGCGGCACCCTCGACACCCAGTCCAAGCACAAAAATAAATAGGGGATCGAGCAGCAGGTTAGCGGCAGCGCCGACAGCCACAGAGGACATGCCGATCAGGGCATACCCTTGTGCATTGATAAATGGATTCATTCCGACAGCGATCATGGATGGCAATGTGCCGATCAGATAGATCATTATGTACGGCTGTGCAAAGGGAAGTGTATCCGCAGAAGCACCAAATAACACTAGCAGAGGTCTGGCGGTCAAGAGTCCAACGCTCATGAGGACAATCGCACCAAAACACAGCATGGTAAAGGAAGTATTCATAATCCGACCTGCCTTGTGTTCCTCTTTCTGACCGCGGTAGATCGAGAAGAGAGGGGCACCTCCACCGCCAAACAGATTGGCGAACGCTGTGATGATCGTAATTACCGGGAAACAAAGTCCGACAGCCCCAAGTGCTCTTGTTCCAACGTCCGGGATTCTTGAAATATAAATGCGGTCCACTATGTTGTACAGTAGGTTCAGTATCTGAGCAATCAGCATCGGAAGAGCAGCACCCAGTATGTTTCTTGTAACCGTTCCGTTTTCAAAGTCTATTCGTTTCATATAAATCAGTCCTATATCATGTAAAGTTTCAATATTAAGTATAACAACTGCTTGCTCAGATGTAAAATGTTTCAATGCCTAGGAGTGGGAAAATTGTTGCATGAAAAACAAAATAATGATAAAATATTCTTTGGATAGTACAGAAATGAAATATTATATAGATTATTTCTGTACTATCATTACAGGTAGGGTAAACAGTAATGTGTAGGTTATGAGGAATGAAAATGTAGTATGTAATTGATACAAGAGCTGGACATGAGCAACAATGTCTTAAACGGTGCGAGCAATACATTGATGTTTCTTCCTATAGCCAAGTGCTCATTCTGCAGTTTATATCACAAAAACATTTCAAAAAAGAATGGTACGATATGAAAAAAGGATTTTTCGGGGTTATCTATTTTGATATGTACTCAGAATCCCGGACGCATATCATATCTGCCGCTGCAAGCGACTTTACTTAATAATCAAGAGGCGTTGCCGCGTTTTTTTGATGGATTTGTCAAGTGTTTTTAGTAAAAAAATGGGGGATTTTAATAAAGAAGGAATCTGGGGATCTTGTATTTATTGACTTAGAGATTCCGAGAGATTTATAAAACTTTTAAAGGAGGATCATTATGCTTAAAAGAGGACGGATAAGTGTATTAATGTTACTGTTGGCTATTGCTTTTCCCTTGGTTTTAGCCAAAGGGCAAAAGCAGGATTTGCAGATGATGAACGGCAAACAATAGAATTATCTTATGATGGATGTGAAGGGGTTTATTCTAAAATAATTTCTTATGTACCTGTAGATAAAAAATATCAATAATAATAAACAACAATACATACACTTTTGAAACTGAAGAGGTGGTAGGTCTTATTGGTGGAGACGAATATGGAACAATTTGGTTTGATACATTAGGTAAAGACGGAAAAATATTCTGGCTAAATTATGAATTGGAAGGATCAGAGATGATTCGCACTATTTTGTTGAGGGGTATCTTGGATATAAAGATCCACCTTATGTTGGAAGTTATGTTAATTCTTCTGACACCTCAAACTATCTTCCATTACCAAGTGCAAATGATTTATCAAATTCACTTAAAAATCCTAATGCCACTTTTTGAACCTGCTACTAGTACTCCAACAGAAAAACCTAGTGTTACAGTTTCTCCAACCAAGAAACCTACTCCTACAAAAGCACCTACTTCAACACCAAAAGTTGTTAAGAAAAAATTTCTAAGTCGAAGAAAACTAAAACAAAGGTTTGTTTGTTAAGTAACACTGGTAAGGTTCTAAAAAGAAGTTAAGTTCAACAAGAAAACTGGAATTATGGTCTATAATAAGAAAAAGATCAAAAGGTGAAGGATGTTTTCTTTACTAAAAAGGTACTGTAGTGTACTTTACCAAGAGTAAAAAGCTTACTACTTTATTGACAAGAAACGTATTTTAATAAAAAGTAAAGTTTCTTCTATAAAACTTACAAAGGCTTTGCTACTCAACTTGTTATAAAAAAGGGGAAAAAGACAAAAGCATTAAGTTGAAAAAGTAATCGACACCACATGTTAAATCTAAAAACGGGCTATAAAAAGCTTCTAATCAAAACGCTTGTTCCGGCAATACCGGTTCCGGCGTTTCTTTGGTTTTTTTTTTATTTTTTGGCAAATTGATCGTTCTTCCTATCAAAAATAGCATATCATCTGATTTGTATTAGAATTAACAAAAAGTTGCGAAAAGAAAAAGTGATATCGGCGGTAACACTTTTTATGAAGGCGCCCCAAATGGCAAAAAGAATGAAATAACTATTCGTTCAAGTGCAGCGGAGTATCCTTATTTATGTTGCTTTTGCCAAAGATCAGGAAGACAACTTCGAAATCCGTTTTTTATAACCTTCAAGCTATCATTGTTGTTGGATTTAAAGTCAATAACGAAAGAGCAGTACGATTCCATAGCTGAGCAGGACAGATTGTAAAAGATTAGTGGGTGTGCTATAGGTGTGCAAGGTAAAAAATAATAATATCGACAACAACCCATGGTTGTGGTACACTTTACAAAAAACGACTACAGAGGTGAGACGACTATGATTACTATTATTGACTACGATGCGGGCAACCTTCGCAGCGTGGAAAATGCACTGCAATTTTTGGGAGAAGAGGCAAAGATCACACGAGATCCACAGGAAATCCTGAAAGCGGATAAGGTCATTCTTCCGGGTGTAGGTGCGTTTGGCGATGCGATGGAAAAACTACATAAATACAATTTGGTATCTGTGATTCGTGAGGTAAATGAAAAACAGATTCCGTTTCTGGGCATCTGCTTAGGACTGCAGTTGCTTTTTGAGGAAAGCGACGAGACGCCGGGCGTAAAAGGACTTGGTGTATTGCCGGGCAAGATCAAGGCAATTCCGCCGAAAAAAGGCTTCAAGATTCCACATATGGGGTGGAATTCTATTCAGATCAAAGAGGGAGCAAGACTGTTTCAGGGGATCCCACAGGATGCATATGTATATTTTGTTCATTCCTATTATTTACAGGCTGCAAGAGAGGGGAAGACGTGGCGGCAACAACCGAATATATCGTACCGATCCATGCTTCGGTAGAAAGCGGAAACACATTTGCGTGCCAGTTTCACCCGGAGAAGAGTGGAGATATTGGATTACAGATATTGAAGAACTTTGCAACCTTTAACAGAATGGAGAGGCGATAATTATGTTTACCAAGAGAATTATTCCATGTTTGGATGTAAATAATGGACGCGTGGTCAAGGGAGTTAATTTTGTGGATCTGAAAGATGCGGGAGATCCGGTTATCGTTGGAGCAGCATACGGACAGGCTGGTGCGGCTGAGCTTGTCTTTTGGATATTACGGCATCCTCGGATGCCAGAGCAACAAAGCTTGATATGGTACGCCGTGTTGCAGAAACCGTATTTATTCCGTTTACGGTTGGCGGCGGTATCCGTACCGTTGAAGACTTTCGTCAGGTGCTCAGAGAGGGAGTGGATAAGGTGTCGGTCAATTCGGCCGCGATCGCCAATCCAACCTTGATCTCAGAGGCAGCACTAAAGTTTGGCAGCCAGTGCGTGGTTGTGGCAATTGATGCCAAGAGAAGACCAGATGGTGGCTGGAATATTTATAAAAACGGCGGCCGGGTGGATATGGGCATGGATGCGGTAGAATGGGCGATGAAGGCGACAAGTTAGGTGCCGGAGAGATCCTGCTTACCAGCATGGATTGCGATGGAACGAAAGATGGCTATGATCTGGAGTTGACCAAGATCATTTCGGATAATGTATCAATTCCGGTAATCGCATCGGGCGGTGCGGGCAAGCTAGAGCATTTTCGCGATGCCTTTACGGAAGCGGGAGCAGATGCGGTATTAGCGGCTTCGTTATTCCATTATAAAGAGCTGGAGATCAGAGAAGTGAAGGAATATTTACGAGATCAGGGCATTAGTGTTCGATTGTAGGAAGAGCATAGAATGGAGAGTACCAATGGCAATGATAACCAATGACTGGCTTGATGCGGTAAAGCCGGAATTTAGCAAGGAATATTATAAAGACCTGTTTTGTTTTGTGAAAGACGAATATAGCAAGTGTGTTGTGTATCCGCCTGCAGATGACATTTTTAATGCGTTCCATTTTACGCCTCTTTCCAAAGTGAAAGTTCTAATATTAGGACAGGATCCATATCATAATGTGCACCAGGCACATGGACTTAGTTTTTCGGTGCCACAGGATCAGCGGGAGATACCACCGTCGCTGCAAAATATATATAAAGAATTGCACAATGATCTGGGCTGTGATATCGGACAACGGATACTTAAAGAAGTGGGCGGATCAGGGAGTACTATTGTTAAACACAGTGTTGACGGTACGGGCTCATCAGGCAGGTTCCCATCAGGGCAAAGGCTGGGAACAGTTTACAGATGCAGTTATTCAGGCAGTTAATGCACAGGATCGACCGATCGTTTATATGCTTTGGGGCAGACCGGCACAGAGCAAGATCTCGATGTTGACCAATCCGAAACATTTAGTACTGAAGGCTCCGCATCCAAGTCCATTGTCTGCATACCGCGGCTTTTTGGATGCAAACATTTCAGTAAAGCAAATAGTTTCTTAGAGGAGCATGGTATCGCAACCGATCGACTGGCAAATTGAAAATTGCCATTGATGTGTGCTATAATGAGCGAGAAACATTACTACCAACAGGACGGGAGGTTCTGGGATTATGAATTTAAGTGACGCAGAGAAGAAGGCAGTAGTTTCTGCAGAGGCACAATTACCGGACGATTTTGTGTTTGGTTTAGATATAGGAACGAGAAGTATCGTGGGGACGGTTCGGTTATAGACAGCCTGACGGTCATTTTGTCGTTGTGGCAATAAGGGGCCGCAGTGCAGCATGAAACAAGGGCAATGTTAGATGGTCAGATCCATGATATTGGTAAAGTGGCAGATACGATCCGTTCTGTGAGTGATCAATTGGAACAGTTGACGGGCAAGAAGTTAAATAATGTATGTAGTGCTGCTGCCGGTCGTGTATTAAAGACAGTAGAGCAGGAAGCGGAAGTTACCTTTACGACAGAGACTGTTGTGACGACAGAACATGTGTATTCGCTTGACATGCTTGCGGTAGAAAAGGCACATGAGACATTGCGGCACTCTGATAACAGTGGACTCAAATATTATTGTGTCGGTTACTCGGTCATGCGTTATTATCAGAATGATTATCCGATTACGAATTTGGGGGCATAAATGCTCTAAAATACGTACAGAGTTGATCGCAACATTTTACCGGAAGAAGTTGTGGATGGATTGTATGCAGCCGTGGAACGTGCAGGCTTACATGTCGAAAATCTGACGTTAGAGCCAATTGCTGCGATCAATATTGCAATACCGGAACGTTTTCGCTTGTTGAATATTGCATTGGTTGATGTTGGAGCGGGAACTTCTGATATATCGATCACGAAAGATGGCAGTATTATCGCCTATGGCATGATACCTGCGGCAGGTGACGAATTAACAGAATGTATTGCCAAGCATTATTTGGTAGATTTTCAGGAAGCAGATCGCATGAAGTGCGAGAGTACCGAGCAGGAAGAAGTAGAATTTCAGGATATTATGGGACTGCCGATGACAGTAAAGTCTTCAGATATTGCAGAGGTTGTTCGAGAAAATGTGCAATCGATCACAAAACAGGTTGCAGAGAAGATCATAGAATTAAATGGAGATAAGTCAGTAAGTGCTGTGTTTGTTGTCGGAGGCGGCGGTAAGATCACAGGATTTACAGAATGTCTGGCAGAGTATTTGGGAGTGGCAAAAGAAAGGGTTGCATTGCGTGGTTCGGAAGTGCTTCGTGAGGTTACGTTTCTGCGTCAGGATTTAGAGATAGATTCTCTGCTGGTTACACCGATCGGTATATGTATGAATTATTATGAGCAACGTAATAATTTTGTGTTCGTCTCTGTGAATGGGGAGCGTATTAAGTCTTTATGATAAGGGAAATCTTACGGTTTTAGATGCTGCGCTTCAAAAGGGCTTACGAATGATAAGGTATTTCCACAGCGAGGCGATGCAGTTGCCTATTATGTACAGGGAAACTTACGTATGCAGCGGGGAGAGCCGGGAGAATCTGCGGTTATCCGCGTGAATGGAGAGGAAGCTTCCATTGCAACGCCAATTCATCAAAATGATGTGATAGAAATTGAAGTATCGACGAAGGGAAAGCCGGGAAGCATAGAGATACAAACATTGCCGGAGTACAAGAGTGCGATTTCTTTCTATGTCAATGGCACCAAGGTCGACTGTCCGTGCTTTGTCTCTGCAAACGGGCAATTGGTATCTGCGTATTATGAAATTCAAAATGAAGATAAGATTGAGATATTGCCATATTACACATTGGAACAGCTGTTAGACTTTATGGATATTGCTGCGGGGGAAGTACTTGTCAATCATGTTCCGGCAAATCTGCAGACAAAGGTATACGAGAATTTCACGGTAGATTGCCAAATAACGGACAAGTTTCATGAGACGGAAGCTGTGCCGCAGGAATCTATGGGCAGCAGTGGTACGGCAGCTATAGATCGATCGCACGAGCCGATGCCTGTCAGTGATACAACAGGGATAGCTCCATCACAGGAGCCAGGGAACGTCAGTGCTACGACAGATACAGAACGATCGCACGAACCGATGTCTGTCGGAGATACGACAGATGAGAGTCAATCGTCAGAAACAGTAAACACAGAGAATGTCACAGATGAGCAGCAGAGTCAGAGCTTTGATCCGGAGAAAGATTTTGCGATCACGGTGAACGGCGAACCTTATGCGTTGCGTGGAAAGACACATTATATATTAGTGGATGTGTTAGATATTTACCGATTGACACCAGTAAGGCGCATGGCGATATTAGATAAAATCTGTGAAAGGATAAAAAAATGTCATAAAAAGAGAAAATCTATTTCAACTTTATGCAGATCAACCGGTAGGAATGGGTGATATGATCATGCCATACAAAATGCATGATGCTGCTGATCCGGTATGTTATACTGTGGAAGCAGACGGGCAAAAGGTCAGCATGGCAACCGATCTCGGGGGTGTACGATGACTACATTGTAGATCATTTAGAGGACAGCGATGTGTGTTGCTGATTGGAAGCAAATCACGACATCAGTATGTTGGAGGCAGGACATTATCCGTATCCGCTCAAGCGTCGTATTTTGGGAGAATGGGGACATTTGTCCAATGAGGACTCGGACGGCTGTTATGCAGTTTGATGGGGATCATTTGAAATATGCATTTTTGGCACATTTATCCAAAGAGAACAATTATCCGGCATTGGCATATGAGCAGTACGATGCCAGATATGGGAGGAAATGGGCTCTAAAGAAGTTCCATTTCAGTTACAAGTAGCCGAGAGGGACAAGCCATCACAGCTTGTTACAATATAAAAAGACATACAGATCATGTATGGAAATGGAGGACATCATAAAAAAACAGTAGTAACCGTAGTAGGTAAAGATAGCGTAGGGATCATTGCAAAGGTATGCACATATCTGGCAAACAACACCATTAATATTTTGGATATCTCACAGACGATCGTAGGTGGCTTTTTTAATATGATGATGATTGTAGATCTGGAAGACTGCGCCAAAGAATTTGGTGTCGTTGTTGATGAGTTAGAGCAGATTGGGGAAGAAATGGGCTGCGTTATCAAGGCACAGCGTGAAGATATTTTTGACAAAATGCATCGTATTTAATGACAGAAATGGAGGATACTATGATTAACATACATGAGGTTTTAGAAACCAATGATATGATAGAAAAAAGAAAATCTGGATGTGCGTACAATTACGCTGGGCATTAGCTTGCTTAGCTGCTGCGATAACGATTTGGATCGTTTGATCGACAAGATATACAATCGTATTACAACGGTTGCAAAAGATCTTGTCGAAACAGGAAAGGCAATCGAGAAAGAGTTTGGTATTCCAATTGTAAATAAAAGAATTTCGGTAACTCCGATCGCTTTAGTTGGTGCATCCGCATGTAAAACACCGCAGGATTATGTGCGTATTGCACAGACTCTGGACAAGGCAGCCAAAACGGTAGGTGTCAACTTTATCGGTGGGTACAGTGCCCTGGTGTCTAAAGGAATGACGAAGAGTGATGAACTTTTTGATCCAGTCGATCCCAG
>VOFE01000128.1_pt1 | contig 54433 bp, 44 predicted proteins | sample 5384071 | NCBI WGS metagenome assembly VOFE01 (sample SAMN12384724, study PRJNA508395) | human gut metagenome | isolation source: healthy gut D | host: Homo sapiens
GTTGAGTAAATCGACGCTGTTGCTTGCAATCGACCGCCTGCAACAACGGTTTCCGGAACATGTATTCTATTTCCCTTCTTATGAGATTGTGTTGGATGAACTCCGTGATTATCGTTTCTATGCCGATGATATGCTCCATCCGTCACCGATGACTGTCCGTTATCTGTGGGAACGTTTCTCGGAAACCTTCTTTTCTGCTGAAACAAAGCAGGCTGATTACTGCCGTAGAAGATATATCCAGAGACTTGTCACACAAGCCTTTTCATCCGGAGTCGGAAGCGTATCAACGCTTTTTAGGACAAATAGTGTTAAAAATCGAACGACTTAACGGAAAATATCCGTACTTAGACTTTCAAAAAGAAACAGAACTATGTCATATACGATTGAATCCATAGCCGAATATATCGGTGCACGCCGTGTAGGAGAGTGCGAAGCGACGATTGATTGGCTACTTACAGATAGCCGCTCTTTGAGTTTTCCGGAAGAAACCCTGTTTTTTGCTCTAACCACCAAACGTAATAATGGTGCACGTTACATCCCCGAACTGTATGACCGGGGAGTGCGCAATTTTGTGGTGGCGGAAAAGGACTTTAAAAGAATGGAGAGCGGAGAGTGGAAATTGGAAGGTGATCTTAACTTTTTAATTGTAGCGAATCCATTGAAGGCTTTGCAAAAACTGGCCGAAGCCCATCGGGAGAATTTTAAGATTCCGGTAATCGGCATCACGGGTAGTAATGGAAAGACCATTGTGAAAGAGTGGTTGCATCAATTATTAAGCCCTGACCGCTGCATTATCCGTTCGCCCCGTAGTTACAACTCGCAGATCGGTGTTCCCTTGTCTGTCTGGCAACTGAATGAAGAAGCCGAACTGGGTATCTTCGAAGCCGGCATCTCCGAAATGGGAGAGATGGGGGCCTTGAAGCGAATGATTAAACCGACCATCGGTATTCTGACTAATATAGGCGGTGCCCATCAGGAGAATTTCTTTTCATTGCAGGAGAAATGTATGGAGAAGCTGACACTCTTTAAAGATTGTGATGTAGTGATCTATAATGGAGATAACGACTGATCAGTAATTGCGTGGCAAAGTCGATGCTGACAGCCCGTGAGATTGCATGGAGCTGCAAGGATATCGAGCGCCCTCTTTATATCAGCAAGGTGACCAAAAAAAGAAGACCATACGGTGATCGCTTACCGCTATCTGGATATGGATAACATCTTCTGCATCCCTTTTATAGACGATGCTTCCATCGAGAATGCGTTGAACTGTCTGGCAGCTTGTCTTTATCTGATGACACCTGCTGACCAGATAACCGAACGAATGGCACGGCTCGAACCGATCGCCATGCGTCTGGAAGTAAAAAAGAAGGTAAAAATAATTGTGTTCTGATCAACGACAGCTACAATTCAGATCTGGCTTCCTTAGATATAGCGCTTGATTTTCTGGTACGCCGTTCCGAGAAGAAAGGGTTTAAACGAACACTCATCTTATCGGATATTCTGGAGACAGGACAGAGTACAGCTACGCTTTACCGTCGGGTGGCACAGCTGATTCAGAGTCGGGGCATTAACAAACTGATTGGTGTAGGAGCGGAGATTTCTTCGTGTGCCGCCCGCTTTGAAGGTACGCCCGAACGATATTTCTTTCCGGATACGGACGCATTGCTGAGATCAGGTCTTTTCAAATCTCTGCATTCGGAAGTTATCTGATAAAAAGGCTCCCGTGTGTTTAACTTTGATCTGGTGTCGGAAGAACTGGAACTGAAAGTGCATGAAACGATTCTGGAAGTCAATTTGGGCGCGATGATTGCCAATTTGAATCATTATCGTTCCATGCTCCGTCATCCGGAGACAAAATAATCTGCATGGTGAAAGCTGCAGCTTTACGGAGCCGGTTCATACGAGATAGCCAAAACGTTGCAGGAGCACCATGTCGACTACCTTGCTGTAGCTGTCGCCGATGAAGGTTCGAACTTCGTAAAGCAGGTATCACTTCTTCTATTATCATCATGGACCCGGAACTGACATCGTTCAAAACGATGTTTGATTATAAACTCGAACCGGAAGTATATAATTTCCATTTGCTCGACGCGCTGATTAAAGCAGCAGAAAAAGAAGGAATAACCAACTTCCCGATTCATGTGAAACTGGATACGGGTATGCATCGTCTAGGATTTTCCATTGATGAAATTCCTTTGTTGATTCGCCGTTTGAAAAAGTCAGAATGCAGTTATTCCCCGGTCGGTGTTCTCTCATTTTGTGGGAAGTGATTCGGCGCAGTTCGACTTCTTTACCCGTCAACAGATTGAGCTGTTCGAGAAAGGTTCTCAGGAATTGCAGGAAGCCTTCTCTCACAAGATTCTGCGTCATATCTGCAATACTGCCGGTATTGAACGTTTCCCCGGTGCACAGTTTGATATGGTACGCCTGGGAATAGGACTTTATGGAGTAAGTCCGATCGACAATTCGATTATCAATAATGTAAGTACGCTGAAAACGACAATCCTTCAGATTCGGGATGTACCCGAAGAAGATACGGTAGGTTATAGCCGGATGGGGCATCTGGCACGCCCTTCCCGCATTGCAGCTATTCCTATCGGTTACGCCGATGGCTTGAATCGTCATCTGGGACGTGGCAATGCCTATTGTCTGGTGAATGGCAAGAAAGCCCCTTATGTCGGAAACATCTGTATGGATGTCTGTATGATTGATGTGACAGATATCGATTGCAGAGAAGGCGACAAGGCTATCATTTTTGGTGATGACCTGCCGATAACCACTCTTTCGGATAAACTGGATACTATTCCTTACGAAGTGCTGACCAGTATTTCGAACCGGGTAAAACGAGTCTACTTTCTTTAATGGATAATGGACAATGGATTGGATAATGAATAAAAAACGAGTTGCACAATCATCTGCATAGCAAATTATCCATTATCCATTGTCCATTATCCATTAAAATAATTATCTTTGCACCAACTAATAAACCTCTATAATAAATAAACATATGACAAACTTATTATTATTAGGCTTTTTGCCTAGTGGCTCTGAATGGATCATTATTGCTCTTGTTATTCTTCTCCTTTTTGGTGGTAAGAAAATCCCCGAATTGATGCGTGGATTAGGAAAAGGAGTAAAGAGCTTTAAAGATGGCGTGAACGAGGCAAAAGAAGAAATCAATAAGGCAAAAGACGAAATCGACGCACCGGCAGATTCAGCTAAGAAATAATAAGCAATGGCAGAAATGACCTTCTGGGATCATTTGGATGAGTTGCGTCGGGTACTTTTTCGTGTTATCGGGGTATGGTTTGTATTGGCAATTGGCTATTTCATAGCGATGCCCTATTTGTTCGACCATAATACTGGCGCCTTGCCATAATGATTTTGTATTTTACGACTTACTACGCTATATCGGTCAGAAATTCGATTTGACTGATGAATTCTTTACGCAGGAGTTTAAGGTGACGCTTGTCAATATCAATTTGGCAGCTCCTTTCTTTATACATATGTCGACAGCCTTCTGGATGTCGGTAGTGACAGCTATGCCTTATATCTTCTTTGAGGTCTGGCGTTTTATCAATCCGGCCCTTTATCCGAATGAACGGAAAGGAGTGAGGAAGGCATTGACCATAGGAACCGGTATGTTCTTTATCGGTGTGCTTATGGGGTACTTTATGGTATATCCGTTGACGCTCCGTTTCCTTTCTACCTATCAGTTGAGTTCGGAAGTCGAGAATATTCTGTCGCTCAATTCGTATATCGATAACTTTATGATGCTGATTCTCTGTATGGGGTTGGCTTTTGAACTTCCTTTGGTGACCTGGTTGTTGTCTTTGCTGGGAGTAGTCAATAAGTCTTTCCTGCGCAAATATCGCCGTCATGCAGTTGTCATCATCGTAATCGCTGCGGCTATTATCACTCCGACTGGCGACCCGTTCACACTGAGTGTGGTAGCTATCCCGCTTTATCTGCTCTATGAAATGAGTATTCTGATGATAAAGGATAAGAAAGAGGTGCCTGAATTGGAAGAAGAAGAGGAAGAAGGCGTGGCAAAAGTCTGATAAACCTAATTATTTATCGTTCGTTGCTCTACATCTGAAGAAGATATTCTTCAGATGTAATTTTATCATGTACCTTTGTCGTATGGAAAATGAAGGAAGAGAATCTTATGAAATCCTTTTAGCTGTTTGTAAAGCAGATCATTTGCAACTGACAGTCGGTTACAAACAGATGCGCGATTTGCTCGAAAGGCTTTGTCGCTTACATATGCACAATGGGAGCTTTGCAGATGACCGATCTTTCCGCACGAATTAGTTTTGTAGCGGCTAAAGTGGGGCTTTCTGCGGCAGAACAGAACAGGCTACATACCTTCCGGCTGACTTCCAATGCGATTCTGAACCGACAGCAGGAACCTACCCGTGAACATCTTCTGCGGGATGCGAAGACGTTGGCTTTCTTCATCCGTAAACTTTTTGAGGAAGATATTCCACAGGAACTGTATCAGTTGCTTCCCCGAACGGATGCCACTTATATCGTGGCTCCTCCGGCACACAAGCGCGTCCAGCGGATGCGTGTCTGTTTTCAGTATTCCGATGAGCAGTATCTGTATGTGACCCCTTTGGATGAAATAGCGGATGAACCGTTGCGCGTTCGTTATAATATTCCTCAGATAAATGAAGAATTTGCGGAGACTTGCCGGTTACTTTGGCGTCATGCACAACTCAACTTGCTGGATGTCTCTGTTGACGAAGCTGGCTTTCTCACCCCTTCGTTCATTGTCCTTGAACCGGACTACCTGATTGATATCAGTTCATTGGCAGAATGTTATCGGGATTATGGACATCATCCGGCAAACTATTTCCTTTCCCGCCTGCAGCCGATAGAGAATGCACGTCCATTACTTTTAGGAAATATAGCCAACCTTTTCCTCGATGAGTGGATACATGCAGAGGGAGAGGTCGACTATCTGAAATGTATGCGGAAAGCTTTCCGCCGTTATCCTATTGAGCTGGCGGCTTGTGCCGATCTGCGTGACCGGGAAAAGGAACGGCAGTTCTTTGATGACTGCAAACTTCATTTCGATCATATTCGTGAGACGGTGAATGACACCTTTCATGCAGCCGGCTATGAACTGGATAAAACGGATGCCGTGCTCGAACCTTCTTATATATGCGAAGCACTCGGTCTGCAAGGGCGGCTCGACTATATGCAGCGCGATATGTCTTCTTTCATCGAAATGAAATCGGGTAAAGCTGACGAATATGCGATTCGTGGAAAAGTGGAGCCGAAAGAGAATAATAAAGTGCAGATGTTGCTTTATCAGGCTGTTCTGCAATACTCAATGGGGATGGATCACCGGAAGGTGAAAGCCTATCTGCTCTATACTCGCTATCCATTGCTCTATCCTTCCCGTCCTTCGTGGGCAATGGTCCGTCGGGTGATCGATTTGCGCAACCGGATTGTGGCGGACGAATATGGTGTCCAGTTGCGGAACAGTCTTGAATACACGGCACAGAAGCTGGAAGAAATCAAGGCTTCCGTATTAAATGAGCGAGGGCTGTCCGGACGTTTCTGGGAAACGTATCTGCGCCCTTCCATTGATAACTTTCAAGAAAAACTGAGTTCTCTTTCTTCTTTGGAAAAAAGCTATTTCTATGCCCTCTATAATTTTATAACAAAGGAGCTTTATACATCCAAATCCGGTGATGTGGATTATGAAGGGTGTACAGGAGCAGCTTCTCTATGGCTTTCCACTTTAGCGGAGAAATGTGAATCGGGAGAGATTATCTATGATTTAAGAATTAAAGAGAATCACGCAGCTGATGAGCATAAAGCCCATTTACTGCTGGTACCGTCGGCACCTCCGGGAATGCCGGCAGAAGATGCGTCAGACGTCCTTCCTAACTTTCGTCAAGGTGATGCTATCGTACTTTATGAACGGAATTCGGATGCGGACAACGTTACTAATAAGATGGTATTTAAAGGGAATATCGACTTTCTGAACGAGAATGAAATCTGTATCCGCCTTCGTGCTACACAGCAGAATTCTTCAGTTCTTCCGTCTGATAGTCTTTACGCTATCGAACACGATGCGATGGATACTACTTTCCGCAGCATGTATCAAGGGCTCTATGCTTTTTATGTCTGCTACCAAAGAACGTCGTGACTTGCTGCTTTCTCAGCGGGAACCACAGTTTGATGAGACATTGAATGCGCAGATAGCCGAAGCTGCTAATGATTTTCTCCGTATCGCCTTGAAAGCCAAAGCTGCAAAAGATTACTTCCTGTTGGTAGGCCCCCCGGGAACCGGCAAAACATCTTGTGCACTAAAAAAGATGGTTGAAACCTTTTATGAGGATGAAAATGCCCAGATTTTATTGCTTTCGTATACCAACCGTGCGGTTGATGAAATTTGCAAAGCCCTTTCCTCCATTCGTCCGGAAGTTGATTTTATTCGTGTAGGAAGCGAACTTTCATGCGACGAGAGCTATCGGGGGCATCTGATAGAAAATGAACTGGCTGCCTGTATGCGTCGTAGCGAGGTTTACGAACGTATTAACCGCTGTCGTATATTAGTCGGTACAGTAGCGTCTATCTCCGGCAAACCGGAACTTTTCAGACTGAAACATTTCGATGTGGCTATTGTCGATGAGGCTACTCAGATATTGGAACCGCAGCTACTGGGCATTCTTTGTGCCCGGGGAGAAAATGGGAAAGATGCCGTTGACAAATTTATTCTGATAGGCGATCATAAACAACTTCCTGCCGTCGTCTTGCAGAATTCGGAACAGTCGGAAATTTATGATGAATCCCTGTCCGCTATCGGGTTGAAGAACCTGAAGGATTCTTTGTTTGAAAGACTGTATCGTACAGTCCGCCAGCATACTGATGCTCATCGTACTTACGATATGCTTTGCCGTCAGGGGCGTATGCATCCTAAACTTGCTCTGTTTGCAAACCGTGCTTTCTATGAAGGCCGCCTGCTGCCTGTCGGGCTTCCGCATCAACTGGAAGACTCCGAACATATCGACCGACTGGTTTCTACCCTTCGCAACCCGAACCGATGGGATCTTCCGCAAAGACAAACCGTTCGGAAGCACAGATAGCTGCCCGTTTGGCTGCAGATGTATATAAAGAACATTCAGAGACCTTTGATGCTTCCCGTACATTGGGAATCATTACTCCCTATCGCAGTCAGATCGCTTTAATCAAGAAAGAAATAGAGGCTCTTGACATCCCTGCACTGAATCAGATATTGGTTGATACCGTAGAACGCTTTCAGGGAAGTGAGCGGGATGTGATTATTTATTCATTCTGTGTGAACTATCCGTATCAACTGAAATTCCTTTCTAATCTGACAGAAGAAGATGGAATTCTGATTGACCGGAAATTGAACGTCGCTCTGACGCGTGCAAGAAAACAAATGCTTCTGACAGGTGTGCCGGCTTTGCTTGAGCGTAATCCACTCTATAAAAGTTTATTAAAATTAATAGAGAGCCTTCGGATTATTGCGTAATTTTTGCAGTCGTTAATTTTTACTCTCTCTTTATGCAATTCATTAACACCTATTTGTTGAACAAACCCCTATCTTTGCAATACGTTTTTTTCATAGAGATTTAGATTTAAGGTTAGAAGAATTGTGGAAGTCGTGAGACTTCCCTTTTTTTCATCTTAACGTTTACTATCCTTCATTGTTTGAATGCACAATATGTTTTGTAAAATGGCAGGATGGCTATGAAGAATAAGTAAACCTAAAAAAGCCTTCTTCGTGAGAAGAGGCTTTTTTGTTTTTGGGCTTTTTTGAATAAATAATTGGTTAATAAAAACAGGAGGACAAACTCGTATGAGTCGTCCTCCTGTTTTTATTCTATATTATTATATTGGGATTAATCCAATACGATAGGTTTGTACTTAGGTACCAGTGCTTTCATGATTACCCAACCGATCAGGTAAGCAACTGCACATACGCAGAAGATGACGAAGTATCCGGCTGGTTTGCCTTCGAAGCCCATGAATGTCATGGCAGGATGTACAAATTGTGCTCCTTGTTCCAGCAGATCTTTTGTCATTTCCACTTCTTTACCGTCCAGCATCGTTGTTCCGGAAGCGTATACGAATAGGTTACCTGCTACTTTCTGTAGAATCATGGAGCCGATACCGCCGGCCATACCGCCAATACCTGTGATACTTGCAATCGCTGTTCTGGGGAACATATCACCGACAGTAGAGAAGATATTAGCTGACCAGGACTGGTGAGCTGCTCCCCCGATACCGATAAGGATAACCGGGAACCACGGAGAGAATGTTCCCAATGGCTGTGCCAGCAATACCACTAACGGGAAGAATGCGAAAATCAACATTGCTTTCATACGGGCAGCATAAGGATTCATACCAGTCTTGTTGATAAAGATAGTAGGAAGCTTACCACCGTAGATTGATAACATGGTGATTGCGTAAAGTGTGAAGATCAGTCCCATTCCCAGAGGATCAGATGTTTTGATGCCAAATTGAGAATTCAGGTAAGACGGAGTCCAGAACAGGAAGAACCACCATACCCCGTCAGTCATGAATTTGCCAAAGACAAATGCCCAAGTCTGTTTGTAACTGAAACATTGCCAGAATCTCATCTTTTTCTCGTCTTTTTCTTCAGTCTTCGGACCGGCACCGGCTTCATTCTGGTCTTGTTCGATATATTCAAGCTCGGCTTTGTTTACGTATTTGCTCTTTGAAGGAGCATCATACATAAATACCCAGAAGCCCATCCAGATAAAGCCGAGACCACCAATAACGATAAATGCCATTTCCCAACCAAATGCCTTAGCCAGGAAAGGAATTGTCAACGGAGCGATCAAAGCACCGATAGAAGCACCGGCGTTAAAGATAGAAGTAGCGTAGGCACGGTCCTTCTTAGGGAAGTACTCGGCAGTTACTTTAATAGCAGCGGGGAAGTTACCGGCCTCTCCGAGAGCAAGTATACAGCGTGCAGCCAGGAAACAATACATACTGACAGTAGCGATTGTCACAACAACGTCTCCGGTAGCTCCGGCCAGTTCGGCAGCACTGTGAAGTCCTACCTGAGCTTCTGTAACAACACCGCAAACGGCGTGAAGGCAGGCACCGGCAGACCATACACCAATAGCCCAAAGGAATCCTTTCTTCGTTCCCATCCAGTCCACAAAGCGACCGGCAAACAACATACATATTGCGTAAACAATAGAAAATACGGAAGTGATAGTACCGTAGTGCGATTCATCCCAGTGAAATTCCGGTTTGATAAATTCATCCCAGGTCAGCGAAAGTACCTGGCGGTCGAGATAGTTAACTGTAGTAGCAAAAAATAGCATCGCACAGATCGTCCATCTGTAGTTTGTCATCTTTTCGCCTGTTTTTTGAAATGCATTCATGATAATGGATTTAAATAGATTTTGATTTGCTGACAAAGGTCGGTATTTCAGCTGATTTTTTTTTGTAATAATTGGTCAAAATCATGTATAATTCGTTGCATTATACATATAATTTGTACATAGTAATGTATTATCGTAACATTTGGTCTCTTTGGGGGAAGAATATGACAAATCCGGAAAGCTTCATCCTTTCCCTGTTTTGAGGAAAGAATGAAGCTTTTCGGATTACTTGATATGTGCTAAAGAACTGCGCAAAGATTAGCGCATTTCTGTATATTTGATCTTATCCATGTCGCCATAGTCAAGATTTTCACCAGCCATACCCCAGATAAACATATAGTTGCTTGTTCCGGCAGCTGCGTGGATAGACCATTCCGGTGACATGATAGCTTGTTCATTCTGCATCCATACGATACGTTCTTCCTGAGGTTCGCCCATGAAGTGGCAGATAGAATTGCCTTCCGGTACGTTGAAGTAGAAATATGCTTCTACGCGGCGAGTGTGAGTATGTGCCGGCATGGTGTTCCATACACTGCCCGGTTTCAGTTCTGTCAATCCCATTTGCAGTTGGCAAGGACCTTCTTCAAGTACATTATTAACAATCAGCTGGTTGATAACGCGGTCGTTACTTTCTTCCATCTTTCCTGCAGGGAATGAGTTAGCTTTCAGAGAACCTTTGCGTCCGTCGATAGTGATCAGCTGAGTTTTGTACTCTTTGTGAGCAGTAGCGGAGTTGATGTAGAATTTAGCAGGTTTGCTGGAGTCTTTGCTCTTGAAAGTCACTTTCTGCTTGCCTCTTCCTACATACAATGCATCTTTGAAATTCAGTGTATATTCTTTGCCGTCAACAGTTATGATACCTTCGCCGCCAATGTTGATAACACCCAGTTCGCGACGTTCGAGGAAATACTTAGCTTTCAACGGATCGATAGTTTCAAGTACCAGTTCTTTTGTTGCAGGTACGGCGCCCCCAAAGATGAGGCGGTCGTACATGGAATAAGTAACATTGATTTCGTTAGGAACCATTACCTTTTCCATCAGGAAGCTGCTACGCAGGCGGTTTGTATCATACGTTTTCACGTCTTGCGGATTGCAAGCCACTTGCATCTTGTAATTTACCTGGGCAGAAGCAGACATAGCTGCGATACCCAACATCATTGCAATTGCTAATTTTTTCATGTTTCGAATCTTTATTTTGGATTATATGATTACTTAATTGTTTACTGCATCTTTTGCATCATTTCTTGTCATACGGATACGGTTGTAGATTGCCATGCCCAATGCAAGTACTACAAGTATGGCAGGACCGATAATCTTCAGACTGTAAGTCAGGTGGAAGATACCCCAGCAGAAGAGGCTGGAAGCGAAGTCGAGCGCTCCGCCTTCAAAGCCGGCGGGGATATTTACCGTAGGGTCACCTGTAGCGGCATATACGTCTTTGGCAGCCATTGTGAAGAATCCGGCCAGTTCTGTAACGAAGTACAGACCTACGATCAATGCTACCAGTCCGATGATGAATGATTTCACTACATTGCCTTTGGTGATAGGCAGAATCATCGGGAATAAGTAGAACATACCCGCCAAAGAGGCCAGAGGCAAGAAACGGTTGCCCGGAAGAATGACTGCAAGGAAAATAGTAACAGGGATCAAAAGCAGAGATACAACCAGGGTTGTCGGATGTCCAATAACCAGTGCAGGACTCATACCAATGCTCAAACCTGTATTATTCTTATATTTTTTAGCGATCAGTTCGCGGGTAGCATCGGAGATCGGTTTCAATCCTTCGATGAATAGGCTGGTAATACGTGGAATCAATTCCATTACTGCTCCCATTTTAATACCCAGTCCAAGGATACCCGGAATACTGTCCAAAACTTCTTTCCAGCTGGCACAGCCCAAAGCTCCGATACCGCAACCAATTACGATACCCAAAAACAGCGGTTCGCCCATCAGGCCGAATTTCTTTTTCATTCCTTCAGAGTCAATATTCAGTTTGTCGAATCCCGGAATTTTATCTAAAAGTTTGTTGATAACAATAGCAAACGGAACAAAGGCTCTGGCAGAAAGGTTGCGGGATAGAGATACCGTCCATCTTATCATAGAACTTCTGGAAGGCAGGGGCAGTCATATCTGCCATTACCAACGTTATAATATAGCAAATGATAGCAGCGAAAAATCCCCAGAAAATACTATCGGAAGCGAAGTATACGATAGCTCCGATAAATGCGAAATGCCAGTAGTTCCAGAGGTCAATATTTACAGTACGGGTGGTTTTGGTCAGTAGCATCAACAGGTTGACTCCCAGACAGACAGGGATGATGAAGGCTCCGACTGAGGTGTTATAGGCTACCGCTGCCGCAGAAGGCCATCCCATGTCGAAAATACCTAGCTCCAATCCATAGATTTCTACCATTTTACTTAAAGCCGGACCAAGACTACTGGTCAACAGGGCTGTGACTACAGATAAACCAACGAAACCGACTCCCACCAATAAGCCACTTTTAAGCGCTTTGGGGAGTTTAATACCGATACATACTCCTAAGATTGTGAAAATGATCGGCATCATCACTGCCGCTCCCAGACCGATAATGTACTTGAATACTTCTTCCATTCTGTTCTATTTTTCTCTGTTTTTAATGATAAATTACTGTGTTTCCCCAGAGGGTATTAGTTGTAAACCGTGCCAAAAGTACGACCTTTTTCCGCTTTATTCCAAAACGAAACTCTTAATTTATCAGTTATTGCATCAAAATGGACATTTTGACGTTTACGTGCACAAAATTGGTCGTTTCCGTGCACGAAAACAAAAAATACACCTTCTTAACTAAAAAAGTCCCACTCTGTTTGAGGAAATACACTACTTTCGTAGCATGAAAAAATAGCATGTATAATCCTTAAAACAATAAACCATGAGACGAAGCTCTTTTTATAATTTTTTGATATTAGTAATAATAATGTCAAGCCCCATTTCACTGTCGGCACAGCAGGTGGATGAAAAACTGCCTTGGTCGGTGCGGATGACTGAGTCGGAGATGATCCGTTGCCCGGAATCCTGGCAACTGGATTTTCAGCCAAAACTGAAATGGGATTATTGTCATGGGCTGGAACTGGGGGCGATGCTTGATGTATATGATGCTTATGGAGACAAGAAAATACGTGATTATGCAATTGCTTATGCAGATACGATGGTGCATGAGGATGGAAGTATCACTGCATACAAGTTGACAGATTATAGTCTGGACCGTATCAATTCGGGAAGATTCTGTTTCGTATCTATGAACAGACAAAAGATGAAAAGTATAAGAAAGCATTAGACTTACTTTATAGCCAGTTTGCCGGACAGCCTCGAAATGAAGATGGGGGATTCTGGCATAAGAAAATATATCCGCATCAGATGTGGCTGGACGGGCTTTATATGGGGAGCTCCTTTTTATGCGGAATATGCATATCGTAATAATCGCCCGCAGGATTATGCGGACGTTATCAATCAGTTTATCACTTGCGCCCGTCATACTTACGATCCGAAGAACGGTCTTTATCGCCATGCGTGTGATGTAAGTCGCACGGAGCGTTGGGCAGACCCAGTGACAGGGCAGTCAAAACATTGCTGGGGACGTGCGTTAGGCTGGTATGCGATGGCGTTGGTAGATGCACTGGATTTTATCCCGAAGCATGAGGCAGGGAGAGATTCCTTGCTTGCCATTTTGAATAATGTAGCCGTTCAGGTCAAGAAATTGCAAGAGCCGAAAACCGGTGGATGGTATCAGGTGATGGACAGAAGCGGTGACAAGGGTAATTATCTGGAATCATCCTGTTCGGCAATGTTCATTTACAGCCTGTTTAAAGCAGTGCGTATGGGATATATTGACCAGTCTTATCTGGACGTGGCATTGAAAGGTTATGAGGGTTTTCTGAAGAATTTCATTGAAGTAGATAAAGAGGGAGTGGTGACTATTACGAAGGCTTGTGCGGTAGCAGGGCTGGGAGGAAAGGTCTATCGTTCCGGTGATTATGACTATTATATTAATGAAACGATCCGTAATAACGATCCGAAAGCAGTAGGACCATTTATAATGGCAAGTCTGGAATATGAACGTTTGCAAAAGTAATTTCTACCGATGAAAAGGAGTATTTTAAGAGGAATGGTATTGTTTCTTCTATTCTGTTCGGGAGGAACCTTGACCTGTGCGCAACAGCAAAAGCAAGACACATTGGTCGTGTCACGTGATGGAACAGGAAAGTATCGTGATATTCAGGAAGCCGTGGAGGCAGTACGTGCCTTTATGGACTATACGGTGACTATCTACATAAAGAAAGGCATATACAAAGAAAAACTGGTGATTCCTTCGTGGGTGAAGAATGTTCAACTGGTGGGTGAAGAGGCCGAAAATACAATTATTACGTATGATGACCATGCTAATATCAATAAAATGGGCACTTTCCGTACTTATACAGTAAAAGTAGAAGGTAGTGACATTACGTTTAAAAATCTGACGATTGAGAATAATGCCGCTCCTTTGGGACAGGCAGTGGCGCTCCATACCGAAGGAGACCGGCTGATGTTTGTCGGCTGCCGTTTTCTGGGAAATCAGGATACTATTTATACAGGTTCGGAGGGCAGTCGCTTGTTGTTTACCAACTGCTATATCGAAGGAACTACAGACTTTATCTTCGGGCCTTCTACCGCTCTTTTCGAATACTGCGAGCTGCATAGTAAACGCGATTCATACATCACCGCAGCTTCTACTCCGAAAGGGGTGGAGTTCGGATATGTTTTCAAGAACTGCAGGCTGACAGCTGCTCCCGGTATAAAGAAAGTCTATTTGGGTCGTCCTTGGAGACCTTATGCCGCTACGGCTTTTATTAATTGTGAGTTTGGCGGACATATCCGTTCGGAGGGCTGGCACAACTGGAAGAATCCGGAAAATGAAAAGACTGCCCGCTATGCAGAGTTTAAAAATACGGGTGAAGGTGCGGATACTTCCGGACGTGTGAAGTGGGCTAAACAACTGACTGATAAAAAGCAGTGCAATATACTCCGCAGAATATATTTAAGGAATGCAGTAATTGGTATCCTTATAAATAAATGTTGTATTAAAACAAGAAGCCACAAGATCAATACAGATATGAAGATACATAGAAACAGACCGCTATTATTGTTAGTAACAAGCTTTTATCCTTTTCTCCGCATTCCGTGCGGACAAGCCTTTCATAACGATTTTTACGATAGGTGATTCTACGATGGGCAACAAAAAACTGGACGGTGGAAATCCCGAACGTGGTTGGGGGATGATGCTTCCCGGATTCTTTTCAGAAGATATCCGTGTTGACAATCATGCTGCCAATGGACGCAGGCTCGAAGAGTTTCATTACTGAGGGCAGATGGGAGAAAGTGATTTCTCAGGTGAAGAAGGGAGATTACGTCTTTATCCAGTTCGGGCACAATGATGAAAAGACTGATTCTGCACGCCATACCGATCCGGGAACGACCTTTGATGACAATCTCCGTCGTTTCGTCAATGAAACTCGTGCCAAGGGAGGTATCCCTGTGTTATTCAATTCGATTGTCCGCCGTAATTTCGTTCAGCCGAAAGATGCGTCGATTGCGAAAGATGCCCGTCAGACTCCGGGCGAGCAGGAATTACCCAAAGAAGGAAGTGTATTGTTCGATACACATGGTGCTTATTTAGATTCTCCGCGTAATGTTGCAAAGGAGATGGGAGTTGTATTTATCGATATGAATAAAATTACTCATGACTTGGTACAGGGACTGGGACCGGTAGAGTCGAAGAAACTTTATATGTTTGTCGAGCCCGGTAAAATCCCGGCTTTCCCGAAAGGACGTGAAGACAATACTCACTTAAATATATACGGAGCACGGACCATTGCCGGGCTGACAGTAGATGCGATTGCCGGACAAATACCGGAATTGGGAAAATATGTTCGTCATTATGATTACGTAGTGGCACAAGACGGAACGGGTGATTTCTTCACGGTGCAGGAAGCGATAAATGCAGTGCCCGATTTTTCGCAAGAATGTGCGTACTACTATATTAGTCCGTAAAGGGACGTACAAAGAGAAGATCATTATTCCGGAATCCAAAATAAACATCTCCCTGATAGGAGAGGACGGTGCGGTGCTGACAAACGATGATTTTGCCAACAAGAAGAATGTATTTGGTGAGAATATGGGAACTTCGGGATCGTCAACTGCTACATCTATGCTCCGGATTTCTATGCAGAGAACATCACTTTTGAAAATTCGGCAGGGCCGGTAGGGCAGGCGGTAGCTTGTTTTGTATCTGCTGACCGTGCATTCTTTAAGAATTGCCGCTTTCTGGGTTATCAGGATACACTTTATACGTATGGTAAGCAGAGCCGCCAATACTATGAAGATTGCTATATTGAAGGAACGGTTGACTTTATTTTCGGATGGTCTGTCGCTGTCTTCAATCGTTGTCATATCCATAGTAAACGTGATGGTTACGTGACGGCCCCTTCTACAGATCAGGGTAAAAAGTTTGGCTATGTCTTTTATGATTGCCAACTGACCGCTGATCCGGAAGTTGCCAAAGTATATCTGTCCCGTCCGTGGCGTCCGTATGCTCAGGCTGTGTTTATTCGTTGTGGTGGTAAGCATATCCTTCCGGAAGGCTGGAACAACTGGGGAAAGAAAGAGGCGGAGAAAACAGTGTTTTATGCCGAATACACTAGTCGTGGCGAGGGAGCCAATCCGAAAGCCCGCGCGGCTTTTTCCCATCAGTTGAAGAATCTGAAAGGCTACGAAATAGAAACGGTTCTGGCAGGTGAAGACGGCTGGAATCCGGTAAAGAACGGAAACCGGATGGTGGAAGTAAAACGCTGACCCAATCAAAAGTAACATTATTTGATCAGAAATAAAAGAGAGATTCTGTTAAATAAACACTGAATATAGATGTAAGTTCAGCTTAATTATTATCTTTACACCATTCAATATGTGTGTAATAATGATAAAAAGAATCTTATATCTAATTCTTTTTTGTGCCTGACTGTGCATGTGGTGCAGGCACAACAACACAGCTTTTTCACCCATTATTCTACCGAGGATGGGTTGTCTCAAAACACAGTAATGAGCATATTACAGGATCACAAAGACAACCTCTGGTTTGCCACTTGGGATGGAATCAATCGTTTTGATGGCTATAACTTTAAAACTTATAAAGCACGTCAGGGCAATTACATCAGTCTGACCAATAACCGTGCCGACCGGATGTATGAAGACCGGTACGGTTTTCTATGGTTGTTGACTTATGACAACCGTGTCCATCGTTTCGATCCGAAAACGGAGACGTTTGAGCAAGTCCCGGCTGCGGGTGAAGAGGGAAGCACCTACAATATTCATTCTATTCAGGTGTTGCTTGATGGTACAGTCTGGCTGCTGACGGAGAATGACGGAGCTATCCGTGTTGTGACGCTTCCTGAGAAAAACTATACGACGAAACCGGAGATTTATTCCACTAAGTCCGGTTTGTTTCCTGCCGATCACTTTTATCAGGTCTATCAGGATAGAGCCGGCAATAACTGGCTGCTGACTGATAATGGGCTGGGAATGATACGTCCCGGTGAGCGGCAACCTGTGAACTACTTTGTGGAGACGCAGGGAAAACAAGACGGCATGAACCAGGCATTTTATGCAGTCAGAGAATGTGAAGACGATATCTGCTTTACTTCCGATCGGGGAAGAATCTGGTGCTATCAGAAAAAGAGCGGGGAGTTTCGTCTGCACGAACTTCCCACAAAAGCCCGTATAACTTCCATACATGCTGTGGGCAATGACAATACCGTCGTTACAACCGACTCGGACGGATTCTTTCTCTCTAACCTGAAAACCAACAAGCATATACACTATTCCCCTGTGACCTGCAAGGAGTTGTCGGACCAGCCGATTCTTTCGGCTTATGTAGACCGTACATCGGAAGTTTGGTTCGAACAGGAAGAGCCGGGAGTCGTTGTTCATTTTAACCCTGCTACCGGGGTGGTAAAGCGTGAGCAAATGCGGGTGGAATATAGTAACGCTGACCGTTCGCGTCCTGCTTTCCATATTCATGAAGATATACACGGACATGTATGGGTGCATCCTTATGGCGGAGGATTCTCCTATTTTGACCGCGAACGGAATTGTCTCGTTCCTTTCTACGATGATTTGGGGAGCAATAACTGGCGCTTCTCTAACAAAATACATGCGGCTTTTTCTGATAAACAAGGCAATTTGTGGCTTTGTACCCATTCCAAAGGGCTGGAGAAAGTCACATTCCGCAATGTACCGTTTTCAATGCTGACTCCAGTTCCGCATGAATACGAATCTTTGAGTAATGAAGTACGGTCGGTTTGCGAAGATAAGCTGGGAAATTTATGGGTCGGACTGAAAGACGGCATGATCCGCCTGTACGATTCGAACCGGAAGTATATAGGGCATCTGACAGGAAATGGAACCGTTTCGCTCACAGGTGCGCCTATGGAAGGCACTGCCTATTTTATTTTGCAGGACTCGAAAGGAATTATCTGGATTGCCACCAAAGGAAACGGATTGGTGCGTGCCGAACAGACTTCTCCTACAGGTATGTCTTACAAACTGACTCGTTATCAGCATGACGCCAACGATATGTACAGTCTGAGTGATAACAATGTATATTGTGTTTACGAAGATCATCATGGTCGCATCTGGGCAGCAACTTTTGCAGGTGGTATCAACTATATTGCCCAGGGAGAAAAAGGGAGACAATCTTTATCAATCACCGGAATAATCTGAAAGGATATCCCATTGATGTCTGTTACAAAACGCGTTTTATCACTTCAGATAATAACGGACGACTTTGGGTAGGTACTACTACGGGAGCCGTTGCTTTTGACGAGAACTTCGAGAAGCCGGAAGATATTCAGTTCCACCATTTCTCTCGTGTCCCGAATGACACGAAGAGTCTGAGCAATAATGATGTGCACTGGATCATCGCTACCCGGCAGAAGGAACTTTATCTGGCAACTTTCGGTGGGGACTGAATAAACTGATTTCTATCAGCGAAGACGGTCACGGTGAATTTAAATCCTACTCAGTGCTCGACGGACTTTCTTCGGACGTCCTGCTTTCTATCCGTGAAGATCATAAACAGAATCTCTGGATCAGTACAGAAAATGGAATCTGTAAGTTTGTCCCATCCGGCGAGCGTTTTGAGAATTACGATGAACGCAGTATCAGTTTCGGGTACGTTTCAGCGAGGCGGCCTCTACGCTGACATCCGGTGGGGATATGTTGTTTGGAACCAGTAACGGATTATTCATGTTTAGTCCGGATTCTATACGGAAGAGCAGTTATGTGCCTCCTGTCGTCTTTTCCAAGCTGATGGTGGCGAATGAAGATGTGATTCCGGGAGAGAAATCCATATTGAAAGTCGATTTGGATGATACACACGAACTGGTGCTTTCTCATGATGAGAATATCTTTTCAGTTCAGTATGCTGCGCTCGATTATACGAATCCGCAGAATATACAGTATGCGTACATTCTCGATGGTTTCGAGAAGCAGTGGACTTTTGCCGACCGGCAAAGAAGTGTGACCTATACCAACTTGCCGAAGGGAGATTATGTATTTCGTGTCCGTTCTACCAATAGTGACGGGGTGTGGGTGGACAATGAGCGCATTTTGAATATCACGATTCTCCCTTCTTTCTGGGAGACGCCTTTGGCGTATGTGCTGTATGTCTGCTTTGTGCTACTGATTATTTTTGTTGCGGTTTATATCCTGTTTACCATTTATCGGTTGAAGCACGAAGTGTCTGTCGAACAACAGATCTCTGATATTAAGCTACGTTTCTTTACGAATATATCTCACGAGCTCCGTACTCCTCTGACGTTGATTGCGGGTCCGGTAGAACAAGTGCTGAAGAACGATAAACTGCCGGCTGATGCACGGGAGCAGCTGGTAGTGGTGGAGCGGAATACCAATCGTATGCTTCGCCTTGTGAATCAGATTCTGGACTTCCGTAAGATTCAGAATAAGAAGATGAAGATGCAGGTGCAACAGTTGAATGTGGTAGCCTTTGTCCGTAAGATTATGGACAATTTTGAATCAGTGGCGGAGGAGCATCATATCGATTTCCTCTTCCAGACGGAGAAGGAGGCTTTGAACCTTTGGGTAGACGCTGATAAGTTTGAAAAGATTGTATTTAATCTTCTGTCCAACGCCTTTAAATATACGCCTAACGGGAAAATGATTACCGTTTTTATCCGCGAAGATGAGGGCACGGTATCGGTTGGTGTGCAAGATCAGGGAATTGGTATTGCCGAAAACAAACGTAAGTCTCTCTTTGTACGCTTTGAGAATTTGGTAGATAAGAATATATTCAATCAGGCAAGTTCCGGAATCGGTCTTTCTTTGGTAAAGGAACTGGTAGAAATGCACAAGGCTACGATTTCCGTTGATAGCCGTTTGGGGAAGGAAGTTGTTTCAAAGTTGATTTTCTGAAGGGAAAAGAGCATTATAATAGTGCAGTAGAGTTTATTCTCGACGATTCGGCTGTTCCGCTGAGTATGGAACGTATTGTGGATATCGCTAATTCTTCGCTTCAGACAGAAAGCTGCTATCGTAGATGCACCTAGTTTGGAGATATCTGTCGCTGAAGAAGAGGCTGAGGAAAGCAGTTCGAAAGAACTCATGTTGCTGGTGGAGGATAATCAGGAATTACGTTCTTTCTTACGTGGTATTTTTGCTTCAACCTATCGGGTGGTAGAGGCTTCTGACGGTATGGAAGGATGGAATAAGGCTCTGAAGTATCTGCCGGATATTATCATCAGTGACGTGATGATGCCGGAGAAAGACGGTATCGAAATGACGCGTGAGCTGCGTGCGGATATGACAACCAGCCATATACCTATTATCCTGCTTACTGCCAAGATTACGATTGAAAGTAAGCTGGAAGGGCTGGAATATGGAGCGGATGATTATATAACCAAGCCTTTTAGTGCTACTTATCTTCAGGCCCGTGTGGAGAACTTGCTGATACAGCGCAAGAAACTTCAGAATTTCTATCGTGATAGTCTGACACATGTGATGGTATCTGAAGTTCCGGGTGTTCAGGAAGAGGTTTTATCCGGTCATGAAGTTACCGGGTCGGAGTCGGAGAGTGGTGTGGCAGAAAAGCCTGTAATGCCGGAAATGTCTCCCAACGATCGTAAGTTTATGGATAAGCTGGTTGAACTGATGGAGCAGAACATGGATAATGGAGAATTGGTGGTGGATGATTTGGTTCGTGAACTGGCTGTCAGTCGTTCGGTGTTCTTCAAGAAGTTGAAAACGCTTACGGGACTGGCCCCTATCGAGTTCATAAAGGAAATGCGCATCAAGCGGGCTACACAATTAATAGAAACCGGAGAATTTAATATGACCCAGATTTCGTATATGGTCGGCATTAATGATCCGCGTTATTTCAGTAAATGCTTTAAAGCACAGGTTGGAATGACGCCTACAGAGTATCGGGAAAAAGTGGGACGGTGACAGGAGTTTTTGGGCACTTTAGTACCAGAGAAGTTTTATTGGATAATCGGTGTTCAGTTGTTTCAGTCTTCTTCGGAAATGCCCTGTCAGAAGGCGATAGCGGCTGAAGGCACAATTTTGTACTCTTGCGTGAGTGTACTCTGAGAGGGGAGGGGTGGTTTCAGTTCTTTCAGATTGGTAGTTTCGGATTTTTTTCTTTGATGGTTGATGACTATATATTCTATTTGGCAGCAAAGGCTAGTTAACATGTAGGCTTGGGCTCACTAGTGTCCGGAGCTCAGGCTCACTAGTGTCCGGTTCTCAGGCTTGCTGACGTCCGGGCTTACCCTTGCTGACGTCGGGCTAAGGCTCTGCTGACATACGGGGGTGAGAATGATAGCGACAAGGGGGGGAGATAAATAGAGCCTTTACTTGATTAAAACAGACCTTTTACTTGTAGTAAATAGAGCCTCTGATTGGAGTAAATGCCAGCTCTGTTTTTGAAACTGAAAGAGCTGAATGCTGAAAGTCACCATTTGGAACCACTGCTTTCAGCCTGTATCTCCTTCTGTCAGGGCTTTGCAGAGATAATTGAAAGGACTGAATGCTCTGAATCTTACTTTATTTAGTAGATGATTGATGGTTTCGTGTATGAGGTGTAAAGTAGGCTTGCTATCTAAGTTTGTACTAGAGTTAACCGAGAGAAGTACAAGAGTTGCCATGATGATGTACTAGAGTGGACTCAAAGATGTAGGAGGTTGGAGGAAAAGATGTACAAGAACCGAAGGGGAGATGTACAAGATGTGTTTGAATGAGGTACTTCTAACTGCCTTAGCGTCATAAAAAAAGATAGCGATACTGAATACGGGCATCGCTATCTTTTTTATAATGCAGTGTCTGTTTTAGACACTTGGGGTTTATTGATTATCAGAACTATTCTTTAATCCATCTAGGGTCACCAGGCTTTGGAATCTTTAATATCTTCTGCTCCAACAGTGAAATCTCCACTTTCAGGATTTGTGAATTTAGGATCTATTTCTGTAGCGTTACATGCTGACGGATCTGTATAAAGTCCATTGGTTGCATCCCATAGGTTTGCACTGTCATGGTAGTAATTTTTGAATAGCTAGCTTGATGCTTTCATCTTTCCCTTCTTTGCCCAGTATCCTAATGTTCCGACACCGATTTGTGAGAATACGCATTTTTCAACAGTTAGTTTGCCTGTAGAAGTAGAAACCTTATCCATTAAGAACAATCCATTATTATTGCTGCCGCCATCATAAGAGCATACTTTGTAGAAAGTGCAATTGGTGACGCTTACAGTGGCTGATGTCATATTACAACGTAAGAATGTACGTATACCATTACTAAAGGTTGAGTTTTGGATCGTCAATGTTCCCAATGTCGTATTGGCGCGAAGGTCGAAGCCGTCACCACCGGAACCTGTAATATTATCTGCCCAACAGTTCTCAAATAAGGCCGCTCCTAAAGTTGCCGTTGCATTACAGTAAAGAATCTGATTCTTATAGTTTCTGATTTCGCAACCGCTGACTGTTAAAGTCGAAATATTAGCTCCACTTTGCAACTCTATGAAATTAGAAACCAACTCTTCTGCTCCCGGAGTGTCACCTCGGAAAATTATATTATTGATTTCTATGGAAGAAGCTCCGGCCTCGGGTTGTAGACGACCATAGATGGTAGGCATATTGGCCTTGTCATAACCACTGATGATAACAGATTTGTTTAGTGCATAATCTCCCAAAACAAACGAGCCTGAGACAAGAACGATGTTTGCACCATCTGCTGCTCCTTCGAGTACGGTAACAAGATCATCACCTTCATATACAGGAGTCTTTCCCTGAAAGTCAATGGCTGTTTTAAATGTAACGGTACCACGGAGTCTTATCTACATTGTATAACTTGGCTGTATACGATGTGCTTTCTTCCAGTCCGTCTATATAAGCCTTTTTGTTGGCTATATCTGTACTTTTCAGAGTATATGTTATGTCTGCTTTTCCATCTGCACTCAGCACGATTTTGGTTGCCGTTGCATCAATAGCATCCCATGTAAGCGTTACTGCATGTGCTTCTATATTTTCGTCTTTCACAGAATTGAAGATATTCTCAGCTTCTGTCATGAAGGAAACAGCCGACCATTTTGATTCATTGATCTCTTCACTCAAGGCTCTGATTCTTGCTGTATATTGAGTTTCACCCAATAGTCCTTCTACAGTATATGTGTTGTCCGTAATCCCTTCATATGTTTTCGGAGTACCTTCGAAAGTCATATCTTGATTTTCATAAAGCTCGATCGTATATGATGTGGCATTTGTCACTGCTGTCCATTTAAACTTTACATTTGTCTTTTTCTGGATAACAGCTTCTACATTTGTCGGTGAGAATAATCGGTCAAATATTCCCGTCGTGACTTCGTCATCCGGTTCTGAACAGCTTACTGTAAAGGCAGACAGAATCAGGCTAAATAATACTGTATATATATAATTCTTTTTCATAATTCATTCATCATTAATAGTCATAATCGTTTGTTAGCACACCGTTACTTCCGTCTATAAATACTTTCCAGATAGGCCAGAATTGCTTGGTATCGGGATTGTTATCATACAATTGGTCGATAAGCAGCAAAGCAGCAGCCTGATCTGCAGATTCTTTCGGTACAATCCATTCCTTACTTTTAGAGTAGCCTAATGTTTGTCCTATTTCATCTGTATCTCCATGGTTTAATCCATACATTTTGTAGGAAGTTGCATCTGTTCCATCCAAACCCTCATTATAATAGATTTTCAAAGGAAGATCAGCGTATTCACCTTCACGGTTATATAATCGTGTCATTTTCTCTTTGGCTTCATTCATTTTACTTCCTAGAAGATTCCAACGGATCAGGTCGACTTTGCGTATTGCTTCTCCTGCAAATTCAAATTTACGCTCGTCTACAATTACGTTAAAGAATGCATCCTGACTGGCTTTTGCCTTCGTTAATATAGCACTTGCTTTTTCGGCCGGGTATGAACGGTCGAGAATTGCTTTCAAATATTTTCCTGCATCAGACGATCCTTTAGGACCTTCCAGTTCATTGATAGCTTCTGCTGCCATTAAATAAATATCAGCCATACGCATTACTTGCCAGTTCATGCCATCATCATTTGAAGAGTCAACTACACGGTTCATCCACTCGAAACGAACTTTACCAAAACTCCATCCACCCCAGCATTTATTGGGTGCTTTCCAGGCAATGTCTCCATCGTTGTCACTTGTCCATTTAAAAGGTACACAAGTGATATCACGACGAACATCTTCTACATCATAATCATAAAACAAAGTCGGAATAGGGCCGTTTATGCCTCCTTTGGCTAGTTTTGTCCATTGGTCTTTCTTTTCGTGTTTCACTCCCCAAGTGTAGATGACACGTCCACGGGATGCGGAAAATGGAATCTCGAAAATAGATTCTGCTCCTGCAATTGTTCCTTCAGCACATAGTGCTTTAAAGTTAGCTTCAAATGTGCCTAATGTGTTATAGCCTTTGCTGATGATGTCCAGACATTCATTTTTTGCAATTGTATATAGTTCCTGTCTTTCTGTTGCATCCTCTGTATTGTAACGGATTCCATCCGGATGTTGTGAGTAACCAGCCGCAAATAATGCAATCCGCGCGCGTAATCCTTTAGTGAAGGTTTGGCTCACTCGTTCTGTTGATTTAGTAAAACTGTTCTCGTTAGGCCAGCCTACGTAGTCTTGTGCTGTAAGTAAGTCGTCCAACAGTCTTCTCATGATAACCATACGGTCGGTTTTAGGCAAGTCGATCGTTTCTGTGGTGTTGGGCTCAAAACGGGCAGGGACATCACCGAACGCTTTAATCAGATCGAAATAGATAAAAAGCTCTTAAGGTCAATAGTTCACCGTAAAATTGGCGCATATTGGTGCTGCTCATATCGCTGTACTCGTCCATACCGGTTATAGCGCTGTTTGCGCGTTCTATGGCTTCATAAAGTTTGGCCCAAACGTTGTTGTCCGTATTCATGTATTGATTATCGGTAGTGGCATTATATGTTACCAAGGCTCCTTCTTTATCAGTGAAAGCTCCTTTTTTACCCGTATTGTTCCAAATTTCACAGTCGCTATTGACTCCGAAGTAGGCAATATAACGTCCGCGATAAGAGTTTGTTTCACCGAATGACTGGTGCAATCCCATCACTACATCATTGACCAAAGCCTCGTTAAGAAAAAACTTCTGTCTTTTCCATAGATGACTTTTTGGAAGTATCTAATATGTCATCACAAGAAGAAAAAGCAAATAGTGATGCTGCTAATGCGGTATATAATATTTTTTTCATTACTTACTAGTTTTACTGATTAAAAATTAAGGTTCAAACCGATTACAAACTGACGGCTCTTAGGATATGCTGAATAGTCTACACCCGGAGTCAGTTGGCTGCCATTTCTGCGGCAAGTAGAAACTTCCGGATCGTAACCGCTATATCCCGTGATACAGAACAGATTGTATCCGTTACATAGAAACGAAGGTTGTTGATTCCAACTTTCTTGGTTAGATGGACAGGCAGAGTGTATCCCAATGTCAAAGTGCTCAGACGAAGGTAAGAACCGTCTTCAACAGCCCAATCCGAGAATACGAATTTGCTCATGTAAGGTGACCACATGGTGGTGTTCTCGTTCATTTGCGCCAATTGGTTCATGTCTGTTTCCAAATTGCCGTTTCCGTCAATATTAGTCCAACGTTTTGCTGCGGACATTTCAGAAGTCATGTTTCTATATAAGTACTTGGAAGTAGAAGTGGTTTCGATCTTATTGGCGTTATAGATATCGTTACCATAACTCCATGTAAAGTTGGCTGCCAAGTCGAAACCATATAAGCGGGCATTGATATTGAACCCGCCTGTATGCAGGGATTGGCATCGCCAATGATCGTTTTATCTTTTTCACCATTCGCATCTCCACTATTATCCAAATCTTTTAGTTTCATCATACCCGGGCGCGCAGTTCCTACGGCAGAAGATTTGTTGATATCTTTCTTTAGAGTCCAGGTGTCGGTTGTTGCATCATAACTTTCAAAATCAGAAACTTCATAACGTCCGGCACTTACATAACCATACATTTTTCCAACAGAACCACCTACTTCCGGCAAGAAATCCTGACCTATCTCTGTTGAAGCCCAATAAGATTGTGCTTGTTCGTTAGTTAGCTTCTGTAAAGAACCGAGAGATTTGATCTTGTTTTTATTAAAACTGATATTGGCACCAATGCTCAGACCGAAATTCTTTTTATCAACGGCTACCCAGTTGACGCTGGCTTCAAGACCTTTGTTTTCTGTCTCGCCCATGTTACGGTATTGGTAGTTATAACCAGTTCCGGATGTAGGGAACATAATTAACAGGTCTTTTGTATTATTCCAGTAGCCTTCAATTGTTCCGCTTAATCTGCCTCCTAAAGTGGTGAAATCCAAACCAACATTTCTTGTAATGGTCGTTTCCCATGTGAGATCGCTGTTTGCCATGTATTTGCTTGGAGCAATATAGGAATTGACACCATTGATCCATGGAGTTTTATTTAATTCATACAATTGAGAGATCTGTCCCGAGGGAATATTATTGTTTCCGGCTGTACCATAGCTGAATCGGAGCTTTAAGTCATCCAACCAATTTTTGGTATTCTCCATAAATGATTCGGAAGATATACGCCATGCGACGGCAGCAGATGGGAAGAATCCCCATTGGTTACCTTTGGCAAACTTCGAAGAACCATCGGCACGGAAAGTAGCGCTAAACAAGTATTTGCTGTCAAAGTCATAGTTTGCGCGTCCGAAGAATGAGAACAATACATCATCCGGATAACCATAATTGGTCACTTCATATGGATTTCCTTTTGTAGAATAGTTGATGCAGTCGTCTGCCGTATATTCAGTCGGGAAACCATGTACAACATTTCTTAATTCTCTCTCCCTGGTGACAATATATTCCTGACCGGCCAGCAGATTTAAATGGTTTTGTTATTCTTAAAGAACTTCTTGAAGTCATAACTTAAGGTGTTTGTACTGCGGAAGGCAGTTCTTGTACCACGGGTGAAAGAAATAGCAGGCTTGCTTTTATCCTCATCGTCCACGTTATTTCTTACATAGTAGGTAGTCACACCATAATAGCGGTCTGCATTGTTTCGATAATCGTCATAACCAACTTCTGCTTTTAGTTTTAAATCTTTGATTATTTCCCAAGTGATAGAGCCGGCAAGGTTATAGTTGATACGTTCTTTGCGGGTGTCATTATCTCTTAGGGAGATTAACGGATTTATCAATAGAGAATTGGCATCTTCTTCGTCTGCATTGAGTGCATCAGAGATACCAGGTACAGGATATGGAGTATACAACAAAGAATATTTCAGACGTTTGTCTGTGTTCAATGAACTGTTGGCGTCATTGGAACCTCCACCATTGATTTTTGTTTTGGAAAAGCGTGCTGAGAAATCTAAAGAAACGTTCTTCAGAGGCTTATGATTCAACTTTAAATTGAGGTTATCACGTGCATAGTCAGACATTTGCATGATAGCTTTATCGTCAATATGAGAGTAACTGAACGAATATTTGAACTTATCGCTACCACCGTTGATGCTGAGATTGTGATTAAATGAATGTCCGGTACGTCCGAAAGTTAAATCCTGCCAGTCATTGGTAGCTACGTTGTCATACATGTCAAGGTCTTGATAATTCCCAAAATACTTGATATAATCATCATTCTTATTTGTTAGTTGAGCCAGTTCATACTGCCATTTGGTATAATCGCTTGCGGAAAGTACATCTAATGTTTTTGCTACTTTTTTCCACGCATAATAAGCATTGTAACTAACACTGACTTTTCCTTCTTTACCACTCTTGGTAGTAACAATAATTACACCATTAGCACCACGAGCACCGTAGATAGCAGTTGAAGAAGCGTCTTTCAATACATCGATTGATTCAATATCTGTAGGTGGAATATCTGAGATACTTTCTACAGGAAATCCGTCTACAATAAATAAAGGCTCATTACTTTGAGTGATTGAACCGCCTCCGCGTACACGAATACTCATCTGTGCATCAGGAGAACCTTCTGTAGTTGTAATTTGTACACCAGCCATTTTCCCTTGCAATGCTTCCGTGGCAGATGCAACAGGAATAGCTGCTAAAGTTTCTGAATTGACTGATGCTACTGATCCTGTAATGTCTTTACGTTTGGCGGTACCGTAACCGATAACGACAACTTCATCCAATGCTTTCGCATCGTCTGATAGTGTAACGTCAATTTTGCTTTTTCCTTTGATTGCGATTTCCTGCGTTTTCATACCAATATATGAAATGACGACAGTTGCGTTAGCAGGAACCTTTAGAGAGAAATTACCGTCCAGGTTGGTGATTGTACCATTGGTAGTATTCCCTTTTTCTACAATGGAAGCACCGATAATCGGTTCTCCGGTTGTGTCTTTCACATTACCATTTAAGGTAATAGTCTGCGCTGATACGCTGAGCGATAATGCTGCGAAAATCATTAGCAGCAAAGTGCGCATGTTTTTCATTCCTTTAGGCATCTTTTGTTCTTTTATATTAGATTATTAATATTCGAGTGTATCCACTCTTAGAGTTCTCACTGGTGCAAAATTATGTTTTTGAGGCTTGTGGGATGTGTAATATTTGTTTTTACGATAGTATTTTTTGTTTTTCCGGCAGAAAATAAATTAAGACGAGGGTTTATAGGAGAATGTACTCTCGTCTTAATCTTTTATAACTGTTTATTCGGGCTTTTAATTTTATTTTTAGAATCCGCAGGATACAGATGGTTCACCAGTTCATTCAAATATACCTCAAGATTGGTGTATTCTTTGTTCAGACTGTATTGAGCACCGTCATTCGGATCGTCCGGGTTCAGATTGTGCTGTTTTTTTCCCATTCGTCCGGTATGCCATCTCCGTCAGTATCGAGTGGGGCCGGTTCGGATTTATATTCAGGCCAGCCTCCTACGTCTATTGGTTGGTCAACCATTCCATTGGTACTTCCATGAGAACCTTCATAAGTATAATTTCCTTTGCGGGTTTCTTCTACGATTCGCTGGTCTACAACATCACGGCGGTGAGAGGCTCCGGCAAATTGAAGTACATCTTTATAGGCTTTCTTTGCCGGTTGCAATGAAGTGTGTTCTGCTATGTCAAATGCTTTCTTGGATAATAAATTCTTTTCCGGTGCGAAGTCGTTTTTTTGACAACTAACCCAAATGTGTTATCCATATTGACTTTATAAAGCGCTTCTTTTTGTTTGTCAGTCAGGCTGGGACAGGTGGCGTCCATAAAGTTTCCTTTGAAGTGGAAGATTCCATGTACCCCTGCCTCATTTTGATTTTTGCCATCGTCTGCATAAGCAGTGAATAAACGTCGGTATGAACCTTTGGTGGCACTATAGGGGCCTGGTTTATAGTAATTATTGAGAAAGTTGTACGACCCGCCTTCGCCGGCATGCTCCATCGCTGCCATAATTGTAGATTACATTATTAAATAGTTCCACTTTTTCTTCTTCCGGTTTGCCGGTGTAGCGGCTGCCGCAAAGTCGTGGAGTACGATTGGTGTGATGTGCAAGCAGATTATGATGGAAAGAAGCTTTTTGTCCACCCCAGATACCACCATAGCCGTGTGCTCCCTTTTCGTGAATAGAGTTAGCGAGACTTTCACTGATGATACACCATTGGAGGGTGAAGTTATGGTTGTCATAGAAGGTAGCACATTCATCCGTACACCAGGCTCAAGGAGCAATGGTCTATGATTATGTTACTGTTTCCTTTGGTACCGTTCATTGCATCGTCACCTTTTTGCTTGATGTCCGCTCCCATACGTGAACGGATAAAGCGGACAATCACATTGTCTGCTTGAATGGAGAATGTATAATTCTTCAGACAGATACCGTCTCCGGGAGCTGTTTGACCTGCGATTGTCACATCTCCATTGTTGAGCTTTAAAGGTTTCTGTAATTCAATGATGCCGCTGACTGCAAAAATGATGGTACGTGGCCCTTTTTTATTGATGGCCCAGCGGAAAGTTCCTTCCGAACCATCATCTGCCAGTGAGGTTACAGTGTATACAGTTCCACCGGCACCTCCTGTTGCATATTTCCCTGCACCATCAGCACCCGGAAAAGCAGGAACTTGAGAACGGTCGGGAGTAGAATACTCTTTTGACGGTGTAGCCAGTCCCACAGCACCAGCCATGGAAGGAAGAATAAATAAAGCACATAGGCCTACTAAGATTTTTTTTTGTTCATAGCTACTTAGTTATTGGTTGGATATAAGGAATTTACCAAACTATTCAGATACACTTCCAGATTGGTATATTCTTTGTTTAAGTTATATTTGTTTCCGTCATTGCCATCGTTGGGATTCAGTCCGTTTGCTGTTTCCCATTCATCAGGTATGCCGTCTTTGTCACTATCCTGTTGGGTGGTGGCAGCGGATACGTATTCACTCCAGCCTTCCACATCAGTTTGTGTATCAATCAGCCCATTGGCTCCACCACTTGAGCCTGTATATGTAAATGTTCCTTTTTCCGTCTCATCTACAATACGCTTGTCTATATTATCGCGTATATTAGAAGCACCTGCATACTGTAATATAGCTTTGTAAGCATTTTGTGCCGTTTGAACGAACGAATAATCATCTAAGATAGGAAAACGTGAAGATACAAGCAAATTTTGGCTGGATATTTCGTTGTTTTTTACGACAAAGGCAGTAGAGGATGTATTGTCTGCGTTTGCATTGGCTGCTTCCGTCTTTTGTGAGGCAGACAACTTATCGTATGTCTCAAAATAGTTCCCGTTTACATAGAATTTGCCATATACTCCTTTGGCCTGTTGATTTTTACCATCATCTACATAAGTCTGTGAAAATACGGCAATGAGTCTTTTTCGCTGCATTAACAGGACCTGGCTTATAATAGTTGTTTATAATGTTATAACTTCCTCCTTGTGCTCCGTACGCTCCTTCGCCGGTCCAATTATAGATAACATTGTTACAAAGATCTACTTGTTCCATATCTGCTCTATTGGAGTAACGACTCCCACATAGGCGTGGGGTGCGGTTGCTGTGATGAGCCAGCAGATTATGATGGAAGGTGGCGGGACTGCCTCCCCATATTCCACCATATCCGTGTTGCTGTTTAGTATGTATTGAATTGGTCAGACTTTCGCTGATGATGCACCATTGCATAGTGAAGTCCGTATTTCCATAAAATGAAGCACATTCGTCTGTACTCCAACTCATAGAACAATGATCGATTATAATATTCTTTTTGCCGGGGTATGAACTTTGATATCCGTTCATAGCATCATCTTCCGTTTTGCATTCATCTCCCATACGTGACCGGATAAAACGGATAATGACATTGTTTGCATTAACGCGCAGCGTATAGTCTTTCAGGCATATACCCGGTTGGGGGGCGGTCTGACCGGCAATGGTTATATCGTCATTCTTTATTTGCAGTTGTTTTGTCAGGGAGATAGTCCCGCCTACAGCAAATACGATTGTTCTTTTACCCGATTTCTCTATCGCCCAGCGAAGAGTCCCTTCTGAACCATCGTCTTTGAGAGAGGTTACTGTGTACACTGTCCCCCCGGCTCCACCGGTAGTAAGTTTTCCTGCCCCTTCGGCACCGGGAAAAGCTGCGATTGTCGAACGGTCCGGAGCTGGATATTCTGGTAATGGATCATCTCCCGAATCCCCCGGATCGGTAGAATCTCCTGGCTGTTCTGCCGGAGGATTGGTGTCTTGCTCGGATTCTCTTCCGAACAGGCTGTGAGTGAGAGGAAAATGGATGCAAGGAAAGCACCTAATAATAGTTTATTCATGGCATTAGTCTTTTTATTCATAGGGTTGTATTCACATATTGTGTTCATTTTATGGGGCAAATGTATAACGAAGAAAATATCCAGGTGTGCAATATTTGTTTTTCACATTGTATTTTTTGTTATTAGATTCGGTTTGAGCATAATTAAATGTGCTTTATTTACCGATTTTTATCCGGTATTCATCGGTTTTCTGACCGGAAATCAACAGAAAAGCCTGTGAGGGCACAAAGAAATGACGTATCTTTGAACCATCAATCATTAATCATAGAAACGATGGAACAGAAATCTAAATTCTCATCTGCTACATGCTTTTCAGGAAAATTTCTGATAGCTTTATTGTTTATCCTTTCAGGAATTCTGTTATTCGCCCGCAATATGGGATGGATGACTGATGAATTGTTCAGTATGATAGTATCATGGCATTCCTTACTGATTGTATTAGGAATTTATTCGATGATACGCTGTCATTATATTGGTGGAATTATCCTTTTATTAATAGGTGTTTATTTCCTGATAGGAGGTCTTTCGTGGTTGCCTGAGAATTCTCAGGCAATGGTTTGGCCATTTGCCCTGATCATAGTCGGAGTCTTATTTTTCTTCAAGCCTCGTCGCAGAGGACCATGGGATGACAAACAGCGTATGTTTCGTCACCATAAGGAATGGATGCAGCGCGGACGGTGCAGTCAGGCAGGGATGAACTTTACTGACGAACAGCAAAAATACGAATCGGAAGATGGTTTTCTGCGTTCTGATAACACCTTTTGGAGCCGCTCGTCATGTAGTACTTGACGAACTATTCAAAGGAGGAGTTGTCCGTACTTCATGCGGAGGGACAACAATTGACCTGCGACATACCCATATCGCACCAGGGGAAACGTATATCGACCTGGATTGCAGCTGGGGAGGAATTGAGATATACGTCCCTTCTGATTGGAAAGTAGTATTTAAATGTAATGCTTTCTTTGGCGGATGCGATGATAAACGTTGGCAAAATGGGAATATTGATAAGGAAAGGGTGTTAGTCATTCGGGGAAGGCTTTCTTTTGGGGGACTGGAGGTTAAAGACTAACGTATGAAAACACATCCGATTATAGATTATCCTTATCGCTGGGTCCCGATGTTGGTGGTAGCACTGGTGTTGGTAGCAGCTCAGGTGGCGATAATGAGTGTATACACGGGCGCGGATTATGTACCTGCTGTCATAGATGGAATAGCAGCAATCGGTTGGTTGATGGCATTAGGTTATTTGGCTTGGTTCGTTGTTGGAGTGGTGTCTATCTTTCAGACAGAAGTCATTATTCTGGTGACAGGGATATTGATCTGGATAGCCGGCAGCTTTTTATGGTTAATGATATCATGACAAGAATAGCAGGTATACCATATATCGCTTTTGCATCTACCATTCCTTTTCGTCTGTTGTTTGGCATTCCGACCTGGGTCGCGATCATACTTTGGTATCGTTTGATTGTTGCCAAAGAAGATGCGCTGAATCAAGAACTGGAAAAAGAGTTGGCAATGCGTCAATCGGTTAGTTTGCCGGAAGAACCGCGGATTGAGCAGATTGACCGTATAACAGTGAAAGACGGTTCGAAAATTCATTTGATTAAAACAGATGAATTAACTTACATACAGGCATGCGGAGATTATGTTATGCTGATTACTCCCTCGGGAGAATATCTGAAAGAACAGACTATGAAGTATTTTGAAACTCATCTGCCTTCCGACACTTTTGTTCGTGTTCATCGTTCTACAATTGTCAACGTTACGCAAATCTCCCGTGTAGAATTGTTTGGAAAAGAAACGTATCAGCTTTTATTGAAGAACGGGGTTAAACTTCGGGTAAGCCTCTCCGGTTATCGATTATTGAAGGAACGGTTAGGAATATAAGAAACGGCTGTTTGATAATACAAATGATTGATTTTTACCCTAGTCAGCTGTTTTTGAGGTATTGATGAGGCGGTTTGCATTTAAATTCATATAAATACAAACTGCCTCATGGGCGTTTTTTCCTCCAATCTTACCAAATTTTACTCTATAAGAAGATTTCTCTGCCTTAACTTTGCCATATCATCGTTTGTTAACTCAAATTGTATATATATGGCTTATAATTTATTTAGAAAATGTTCCCTTTGTCTTGTATTGGTTATGTGTACCGGGATGACGGTTCAATCACAACAAAAGGCTATCCTATGGTATGATAGTCCTGCTCAACATTGGGAGGAGGCGCTACCTTTGGGGAATGGTCGTTTAGGTGCAATGGTATATGGAGATCCGGTCAATGAAGAAATTCAATTGAATGAAGAAACAGTTTCTGCAGGCTCTCCTTATAAAAACTATAATTCAGAAGCTAAAGAAGCTCTTCCAGCTATTCGGAAACTGATTTTTGATGGAAATTATGCCGAGGCGCAATTAATGGCCGGTGAAAAGATTCTTTCTAAAATGGCTTTGGAATGCCTTATCAAACAGTCGGGAGTCTGCGTTTGCATTTTCAAGGGCAGGAGAACCATACGGATTATCGTCGTGAGTTGGATATAGATAAAGCCCTTGCTATAACTACATATCGAGTGAACGGCGTTGAGTATAAACGTGAAACCTTTACTTCTTTTACGGATCAGTTGGTGATTGTTCGCCTTACTGCTTCCAAGCCTGGTATGTTGACCTTTACTGCAGCATTGACTTGTCCGCAAGCAGTAGAAGTTTCTGTTTCCGGCAAAAATACTATAAAGATGAGTGGCATTACTAAAGGCGATCAATTCACTGAAGGAGCGATACGATTTGCTGCTGATTTGAAGCTTTGAACTACAAGGAGGAAAAAGTATAGCACAAGACTCAGTATTATCAGTGAGTAATGCCGATAGTGCTGTGCTTTACATTGCTATGGCGACTAATTTTGTTAACTATAAAGACATTTCTGCTGATGCTGTAAAACGGAATCAGGTTTATCTTAGAAATGCTGGAAAGAACTATTCGAAAGCACTTCAGGAGCATATCGCAGCATATCAGAAATATTATCATCGTGTATCGTTAGACTTAGGATATACTTCTCAGGCTGATAAACCGACAGATGTAAGAGTAAAAAGAATTTGCTGTTTCTGATGATCCGCAGTTAATATCACTTTATTTCCAGTATGGTCGTTATCTGCTCATATCTTCTTCACAGCCTGGAAGGCAGCCTGCGAATTTACAGGGGATCTGGAATGATAAGTTGAATCCGGTGTGGAAATGCCGGTACACAACGAATGTCAACGCAGAAATGAATTATTGGCCTGCCGAAGTTACCAATTTGCGTGAGATGCATGAGCCATTTTTACAGATGATAAGGGAATTGTATGAGAACGGTCAGGAGGCTGCCCGGGAGATGTATGGTTGCCGGGGATGGGTATTGCATCACAATACGGATTTGTGGCGGATGAACGGTGCCGTTGATAAAGCATATTGTGGTACTTGGCCTACTTGCAATGCATGGTTGTGTCATCATTTGTGGGAACGTTATCTTTATTCAGGTGATAAAGATTTTTTGGCTAGTGTATATCCTATAATGAAAAGTGCTTCGGAATTTTTTGTGGATTTCCTTGTCAGGGATCCTAATACAGGATATATGGTGGTAACTCCTAGTAATTCTCCCGAGAATGCTCCTCGTCAGTGGAAAGGAAAAGCTAACTTGTTTGCCGGCATTACGATGGATAATCAGTTAGTATTTGATCTTTTTACAAATACGGAAGCTGCTGCACATATTTTAAATGGAAAAGACGAACAGTTCTGCGATACTATCCGCTCTTTGAAAAAACAACTTCCTCCTATGCAGGTCGGGCAATACGGACAATTGCAAGAGTGGTTCGAAGACTGGGATAACCCTAATGACCATCATCGTCATATCTCTCATTTATGGGGACTTTTCCCCGGTTATCAAATTTCTCCTTATTCATCACCTATACTTTTTGAAGCTGCCCGTAATACATTGATACAGCGTGGTGATCCTTCTACTGGTTGGTCTATGGGATGGAAAGTCTGTTTTTGGGCAAGATGTTTGGATGGGAATCATGCATTGAAGCTCATTACAAATCAGTTGAACCTGGTATCTCCATTAGTGCAGAAAGGTCAGGGAGGAGGAGGTACTTATCCAAATTTATTCGATGCTCATCCGCCTTTCCAGATTGATGGAAATTTTGGTTGTACTGCCGGTATTGCCGAGATGCTTGTACAGAGCCATGACGATGCTGTCCATCTATTGCCGGCTCTGCCTGATGCATGGAGGAATGGGGAAGTGAAAGGACTTCGAACGCGTGGAGGATTTGAAATTGTTTCTTTGAAATGGAAAGACGGAAAAATAGAATCAGTGGTTGTAAAATCTACTATTGGAGGAAATTTACGTTTACGGACTCATAATATGTTGAAAGTGGATGGCAAAGATTACTCTGAATCCAAAAACGACAATCCGAATCCTTTGTTTGCCAAGCAACACATTGCCCGTCCGTTGGTAAGTGAGAAGGCTACATTGAAAGGTATCAGTTTGATGAAGACATATCAATATGATGTACCTACTGAAGCAGGTCAGACTTATACCCAGATAGGGTATTGAGTACTAGCAGGGAATAATTTCTAAAATAGTAGTGTAAAGTAAAATATGGAATTTTTGGTATTTTAATCCTAAAATCTTGTACATGATATTTCTGTGATAAAATAGTGCACCTAAATGCTCAAAAAGTCCCTCTCTTTGTATTTGATATAACTTACTTTGCGTAAAACCTTTCTGTTAATAGGTGAAAAAAGTGAGTAACATTCAACTCTGATTTGTGCCTAACAGATGTTTTGTGAAAAGTATATAGTAAGATGTATTAACTTTAAATTAAGATGGATGAGAAATTATGCATTAATTGAAAAATGGAAAACACAGCATGAAGGTGTTATGTATTATTTTACTAAGTGTCTGTTTTTTGTAGGTTGTACTACGATTTTAGGAGCATGTACTGATGTCAAAGGATTCACTAATATGGACTTGGGCCCTTACGCGAAAGCACCGGAAGTATTGAAAGCTTTTCCTACTGCCGAAGGCTTTGGGAAAAATGCGACGGGGGGTCGTAACGGAGTCGTAGTTAAAGTAACAAACACCAATGATGATGGCGAAGGATCTTTTCGGTGGGCATTGAAACAATGTTCAGAGAATGAGGCTACTACGATTGTTTTTACCGTTTCCGGTAAAATAGAATTGAAGTCGGAGATACGTTGTAAAGCAAAGAATTTCACAATAGCCGGACAGACTGCTCCGGGAGGTGGAATTTGTGTGATAAAGAATGAAGTGAATTTTGGAGGTTCTGAAAATTTTATTATTCGCCATGTGCGTTTCCGTGTAGGGGATAAGGATGCGAGTGGAAAAGATCATAATGCTGCATGCCTCCGTGTGGAAAATGCTAATAACTTTATCATTGACCATTGTTCATTTAGTTGGGCAAGTGAAGAAAACACGGATTTTATTGATACCCATTTTCTACAGTACAATGGTGCATCTCCAGTGAAGGACTTTATTATTCTGTAAATAAGAAAGGTTCCCGTGGCTATGGCGGTGCATGGGGTGGTACCTCTTCTACTTACCACCATAATTTGTTTGCTCATTGTAATAGCCGTACTCCATTGATGAATGGCGCGAGAGGCAAAGACCCCGGACAGGATATCAATGTATATATGGAATATATTAATAATGTGAACTATAATTGGGGAGCCAAATGGCTACTTATGGAGGAATGGACGAGTCACAAGATTCGGAACATCATGGATGGTCATGTAACTTTTGTGAATAACTACTATAAACCGGGACCTGCTACAACGGCTCGTGTGAAGGAACCGAAATTCTTCCGTCAATCAAGTGCACGTGATCCGGAAAAGGCTCCTTTGCGTGCTGCATCCAAGTGGTTTTTGATGGAAATGTAATGGAAGGGAATTCTGATCTCACTTCTGACAACTGGAAGGGTATATATACAGATGGTAACTACCCTTATAGTCTTGATGAAATGAAAGCTTCTTCTTTTATTGTATCTTCTGGTAAAGATAATTACGAACAATATTGGTTTGATTGGGAAGCATATACCTTGTCCGAGAATTACGAATCTGCCGAAAAGGCTTTCCAGTCGGTAATCGGTGATAATGGCGCTGGTGCCTTTCCACGGATAAAGTGGATGCACGTATCATTAAAGACGTGAAGGGGAAGTTGCACCTATACGGGAGCCGGTGATGATAAAAGTGGGCCTCTTCCTGGGATAATCAATAGTCCGGAAGAAGCAGAAGGATTTGAAGGGTTGACATATAATACATCCGGAGTTATTACAGATGCAGATAAAGATAGTATGGATGATGCTTGGGAAAAGAAAGTAGGATTGGATCCGACTAATTCGGAAGATCGCAACAAAACTACGGATATTGGGTATACTGCTTTAGAAGTATATATCAATAGTTTGGTGAATGAAAGCATCTCATACAACTTCAAGAAGTAAGATCAATGAAATGTTAATATTAAAATTAAATACTATGAATTTAATGAAATTAATGATGGTAGGCCTCCTGTTGAGTAGCTTCTTGTTTCTGGTGACAGGCTGTTCGGACAATGACGATTCAGGTGCTAAAGTTCTATTACGGCCTGTGGCAACGATGGAGGTCGTACAAAACAAAGCCTATATTAGTTGGAAGAGTGTAGAAGGGGCGACTGAATATGTCGTCGAAGTATATAAGGTGACTAATAAGGAGGAAGAGCTCTATAAAACAGAAACAGTATCAACTGACCAATCTTCCTGTGTTATTGTTTTGGATTGGGAAGAAAATTACAAATTTAAGGTAAAATGTATAGGTAATGGAAGATTGTCCGGTTATTGGGAGACGGAGGTGACAGGGATTCTTTATCGTCCTTTGTCTATTGAGTTGAAGGAAACTCGTACGATTGATACGCAGGCTCTTATCTCATGGTCCCCCAATGATACGGTTGTTATTACGGCTTTGACCGCAGTTCCGGTCGGAGCAGAAGACGATTCACAGGAAATGAAGGTATATCAGGTTTCTTCGGAAGAGTACCTGGCTGGTTCGAAAATTATAGGTGATCTGACTCCTGAAACATCTTATCGTGTCAGTCTGTATTCAGGGGCTGAGCAGACCTCTGAAACTTATCAGGCACGTATCGAAGTAACAACAGAAACTACAGAGAATTTGGATGCGGATTATGGAACGGCAAATCGTGTAGACTTGCGTAACGAACCGTTTGACCCGAATTATTTCAACAGTCTCGATTGGAATTCTATAGCAGAAGGCACCACTTTTATTCTTCCGGCAGGAAAAACATATGTGTTGAATAGTGGTGAATCGATTATTGAATTTGCTCATTCTGTTAATTTTGTAACTCCGCAAACATTGGAGGAGTATCCTACTTTTTAGCTTTGATAATGCTTTTCGTGTGGTAGAAGATGGTATGATAGATAAGATAACGTTCAAACGCATCAATCTAAAGGCTGCAAAACCTTTGTCGGAAATGACTAACAACAGTTTGAGCGGCAAACAGGTGATCTGTCCGGAATCTAAAGTCTTCTTGATCAATACGGTCGATTTTACCAATTGTTATATCGAGAATTTCCGTGCTATTGTTCGTTCGAAACAAGCAGGCGGAAGTGTTGAAGCAATTTTATTTAAAGAATGTACAATCAATGCAATAGGTAATCAAGGTATTGTTTCTACAGATGGAAAAAAAGGAAATTATGTAAATGATGTTTCTTTTGATGGATGTACCATAACTAATATTTGTGCTATTGCCGATTTGCGTAATACGGATAGTGGTAAAAATATATCAATTACGAACACGACATTCTGCTATGCCCCTATGGAAAATGCATTTTTATTCCGAGTAGCTGCAAATATTCCCATTAAAATAGAGAATTGCGTTTTTGGTGGCTCTATGAAAATAGACAATAATATTCCGAAGTTTAATGAACTGGGTTCTGGTGGTCAGGATGACTATACGGGCAGTTATCGCTTTAGTCCGGTTAAGAGTTTTCAGACAAGTGATCATTCATCAACTAAGGGCAGTCTTGGGCTGAGTGATTCTAAAATGTCGACAACTGGTTTGTTTACCGATCCGGCTAATAACAATTTTAAACTGAATGAATTATTTGAAGGTTGTTCTAGCGTGGGAGCTCCCGAATGGAGAAGATGAACTGCGCATTTAATAAAGGAAATAATATGTATAAATACGTTATATTTATGAAGTACATAAGTTCTTCATCCGTTAAAAAGATAGGTATGCTGTTATGCTTCATCGCATTTGCATTATCTGTTAACGCACAACCCCGGAAAGTAACGGGGCAGATATTGGATGAAAGTGGTCAACCGATTATTGGTGCCACTATAAGGTTGCAAGATTCTCCGACGGGTACTATCACTGATATTGACGGTCATTTCTCTCTGGATGTTCCTGAAGGGAAAAAGGTTGTAGTTTCTTATATAGGCTATATTAAGCAAACTTTTGTTCCTAAAAGTAATACATTAAATATAGTTCTTCAGGAGGATAACCAAAAACTGGATGAAGTGGTTGTGGTTGGTTATGGTAGTATGAAACAGAAGAATATAACCGGTTCTGTTTCGACCATTTCTGCTGAAGAGCTGGAAGACCTTCCGGTATCCAATCTTTCGGAAGCATTGCAAGGAATGGTTAACGGTTTAACAGTAGAATTGGGTTCCAGTCGTCCGGGTACGAATGCTAATGAAGTTTATATTCGTCAGAATCGTACTTTTACCGGTATTTCCAAAGACGGTGGTAACTCGACTCCTCTGATTATTATCGATGACGTCATTCAGCTGGGTACTAATGGGCAGCCGAGCATGGAACAATTCAATATGCTTGATCCTTCGGAAGTGGAGAGCATTACCGTCTTACGTGATGCGAGTGCGGCAATTTATGGTTCGCGTGCTGCCAATGGTGCAATTCTGGTAAAAACCAAAAGAGGTAAAAAGGGAATACCAGTTATTTCTTATTCCGGGAAATTTGCGGTAAATGACGCAGTCAGCCACTCTAAGGTGTTGAAAGGTTCTGATTACGGACGTTTCTATAATGCTTTGGCAATCGGTTCCAACAAGGCGAGTGGATATGACGATTTGGATGTACTTTACAGTGATATGGAATTGGCTGAAATGGATAACCTGAATTATGACTGGCTGGATAAGGCCGGTTGGTCGTCCGCTTTTCAACAGACACACACTCTGAACGTTAATGGTGGCAGTGAACGTGCTACATATTATGCCGGAGCTACTTATTATGACCAAGGAGCGAATTTGGGTGAACAAAGCTATAAGCGTTATACTTATCGTGCCGGTGTTGATGTGCGTTTGACGAATGACATCAAATTGTCTGCCACTGTTGCCGGTAATGAAGGAAAGTCTGACCAGATATATACAAAAGGAGCGCGTTTTAAACTGTACGGAATGAGTGGAAGTACAGAAAAATCGGACTATAGTGCCTTGCATCATATGCCGAATCATATGCCTTGGAGTGTGATGTTGCCGGATGAGAACGGGGTCGATCAGGAATATTGGCTGGGACCGATAGAGAATACTTATACTAGTCCGAACTTTAATCGTGACTATGTTACTTCCTGGAATTATTTCGCATTGAGCAACAGTGGCTCATTCAGTAAGAACAGGACCAATAGCTGGAATGCTGATATTTCATTGACTTATGAGGTTCCATTTGTGAAGGGACTGTCACTCCGCGCCACATATTCATCTTCACATTCAAGCGAAGCTACAGAACAAGCCAGTTTTCCGTATGAATTAGCTTATGTAGGTGGCAGAATGCCTGCTAATCAACATTTGGTATATACCATTCCGAACAGTTCTTTTAAACAATCGGTTTTCGATAAAAACAGTACCTTATCATTCAAAGATAAACAATCGGACAGACGGCAAATGAACTTTTATGTAAATTATGACCGTACGTTTGGATTACATAGCATTTCGGCAATGGCGTCTATTGAACGTTACGAATCATTCTATGATTCCCGTGATATTGAATATGCTGATCTGGCGCACGATATTTCTGATACTTATTTGGGGGTAGGGGGACCTTCTATCGTAGGAACAGATGGCAAATCTGCATTGACTTCTGATAATACAGTAACATTGAAAGGAGAATCAGGTTCTCTTTCTTATCTGGGACGTATCGCCTATTCGTATGCCGACCGTTATATGTTACAGTTTATTTTCCGTTCGGATGCTTCTACGAAGTTTGCTCCTGAAAACTATTGGGGATTTTTTCCCGGTATTTCTGCCGGTTGGATTCTTTCCGAAGAAGGATGGTTCAAACGTTCACTTCCTTGGTTCGAGTTTTTGAAGGTACGTGCATCCTGGGGACGTACGGGACGTGACAATATCAAGATGTGGAAATGGAAAGAACAATACAAGATGGACTTGAAAGGAATGCAGTTCGGAGCTGAGAGTGGTAAACCGGGTACCAGCCTCATACCACAGGCATCTCCTAATCGTAATGTGAAATGGGATGTTTCCGATAAGTTCAATCTTGGTTTTGACACTCGTTTCTTTGATGGTCGTTTAAGTGCGGTATTCGATTTCTACTATGATATCAATGATAACATCTTGAATCAGTTTATGGCTAGCCAACCGGGAATACCTATTTATGCCGGTGGTTCGTATGCGGAAGAGAATTTTGGTCGTGTTGATACATATGGTGGTGAACTTTCTTTGACTTGGCGTGATAAAATCGGAAAAGTAAACTACAATATTGGTATGGATTTTGGTTTAAGTGGTAGTAAAGTGAAAGAATGGGTTCCCGGTTTACGCTATAATAAATATCCTTGCAGCTCAAGTTGGGAGGAAGGAATGTCTACTTATCTGCCTGTATGGGGATTTAAAGTATGGAAAGGTACTTCGATGGGTGATGGTATTTTGCGTACACAAGAAGATATCAATAATTATTGGTATTATCTGGAATCATGGACACCTGAAGGAGGACAAACTAAGTATCTTGATAAAACCAGCAAGGATGATTTGCGTCCGGGCATGGTCGCTTACCAGGACTTAGGAGGTGAAATGGTGAATGGCGTACAGCAGGGTCCTAACGGACAGATTGTTCTTGAACAGGATTATGGGAAATTATGTGAGAAAAACAAAACCTATAATATTTCGACTAGATTAGGTGCTAGTTGGAAGGGACTTTCTATAAGTGCCAACATTGCAACTTCATGGGGTGGTGTACGCTTTATTGACCGTGCTTCTATGGGGGGTAACAAGAGTACGATGATATGGGCACCGGATTCCTTTTGGGGAGATATGTTTGATGAGGTAAACAATCCGTATGGCAAGTATCCCAATTTAGGAGCAGAATCTTTGATCTCCAGTTCAGCTATTGCCAATTCAGATTTCTGGATGATCAGTACGTTCCGCTGCTATATACGTAATTTGTCTGTCAGCTACTCGTTCCCTAAGAAATGGATTGCTCCGTTGAAGATGTCGGCTGTCCGTGTGAATCTGACAGGTAATAATTTATGGGATTTATACAACCCTTACCCTGATCATTATCGTAATATGTATGATTCTTCTTCTACAGAATATCCTACTTTGAGAACATGATCATTAGGTGTTAATGTTACATTTTAAAAACTGTATCAATGATGAAAAAGAAAAACTTATTATATGCGGGAACTTTAGCTCTGGGAATGTTCATGTCCGGATGTAATGATTCCTTTTTGGATATGAATAATTATGGAGCTTATGATGATTTTGATTCCGAAACCAAAATTACCTGGTATTTGGCAGGGCTTTATCAGAATTGCTTTGAGAATTACACTTCTCCGGCATCTCAGTACTTGGGATTGCATACAGCTTATGCGCAGGACTTCAATGAGTTTACAGATGAGATGTGGGGTATTACTTCTACCAGCCGGATTGACCCGAGTACCCAATATTCGACAATTGATGATATAAAGACACAGACTGATGCTTCCAGTGGTAAAAGTTATGATCCGTTGTTTGCCGGTTATTTTGGAAAGGCATTAGGTTCAAGCATTACCAATAATGCCTATACACGCATTCGTAATTGTAATGTTTTACTTCGTGATATAAATGCTTCCTCCGTTTCGCAGGAGACTAAAGATCAAGCCAAAGGTCAGGCACTCTTTTTGCGTGCCATGCAATTGTTCGATTTGGTTCGTATGTATGGTTGTGTACCTATTGTGACAACCGTGTTGAATGCGGAAGCGACCGATGCAGGACTACCAAGAGCTTCTGTAACTCAGTGTATAGATCAGATAGTGAAAGATTTGACCGAGGCGTCTACTTTATTGCCGGACGAATGGGGGACAAACGACTACGGTCGGTTGACACGGGTGGTGCATTAGCTTATAAAAGTCGTGTCTTGCTATTCTATGCCAGCCCTATTTTTAATAAAAATTGGAATGATGCTGGTAATATCCGTTGGCAACAAGCATTGAAAGCCACTCAAGACGCTATGTCGGGCATTACTGCCAGTGGCTTGAACGGTGTGACTGATGCTGTAACTTGGGGCAAGATACTTGCTGATGATGATAACGAACATTCCAATAGAGAGACGTTAGTTGTCAGATTATTGGCAAAGGAAAGTAATTCTTCGTTGGGTTACAAAAACAATCGTTGGGAAAAGTCTATTCGACTGACTTCTCAGGGAGGTAGCGGTGGAAAAGGTGTACCTATTGAATTAATAGATGTATTCCCGATGGCTGATGGAACCCTTCCCGATGCTAGTCACAGAGTGGTAGATGGAAGTTTACGTTTCATGGAATATCGTGATCCACGTTTTTACCAGACATTTGCATTCAGTGGTTTAAAGTGGGGACATAAAGCGTTGACTAATGATACCGTTTGGGCTTATCGTTGGAGAACTTCAGAATCAACCACTAGTGGATTTGCATATAGTGAAGGCGTAAATATAACTAGTCCGGTGTGTGTACGTAAGATGAGTGGGCTCAATACGGCTTCGGATAATAACTATGAAGCTTCAGGTGTACATATTTATGATTTTCGTTACGCGGAATTACAGTTGAATCTGGCCGAATGTTATGCGGTGACCAATCAGATAGACTTATGTAAACAAACAATTGGAAAATTGCGTGCCCGTGTCGGTATTCCGTCAGATAACAACTATGGATTGGATACTTATGTGACAGATCGTGCTTCAGCACTCGCTGCTTGTTTACGCGAACGTCAGGTTGAGTTGGCTTTTGAAGGAAAACGGTACTGGGATATTTGGCGTTGGATGCTTTATGATGGAGGACAAGGGGAAAATATGCAGTTAAGCACTACAAATACTTGTTCTTTCTTGGGCATAACTCCGTTGACTGAGAAATATCGTACAGCTAAATATGTAGATGTAAAAGATGGATATACACCTGGCAGCAAAGATGTATTGGCAGATCTTCGTAAGACTATTTTTGCTGACCCTGAGTCAGTTGATTTTCAGGACCAACTTAAAAAGGTTGCCGATTTTTGGGAAGCTAACTTCCAGTATGGGGAACCCAATGCGCAACCGGATAAGAATAATAATAATGAATGGATTAAGATGGGCTGGAGATCTAATTATTATATGATGGGGCTATCGAAGGATATTCTGGACAATAACTCCTGGCTCGGACAAACCAAAGGTTGGACAGACCAGAACGGTGCTGCCGGAACTATAGATTGGCAAGATGATGAAACTCTAACCATAGATTAAAGGCGTTTTCAGGATTAAATAAAAGGCCATAGTAAGGGAATATTCATAATATTTTCTGCTATGGCTTTTTTATGGACAATTCTTCGGATGCGTATTATTAGCAAATGAATGACGAACGACTATTTTTTACTCCTTATCTATCAATATTTGAACTTAATGGTAGTGTACTTCCATTATTTTTGTCGATAATATAAATTTTAAAAAGATGAATACACTTTTGAAAAAGGATTTGAGAGTTATGATGACAGGTATATTGATGTTTATATCATGCCTGGCTTATTCGAATCCGGGAAATGGAACTAAAGAGAAAGAAGATGTGTACAAAGAATCTTCCGTTTTCGATGCCTGAAGTGAGCAAACCTTCCTTTCCCGATTATGAGGTTAATATCCGTGATTTCGGCGCACTCAGTGATGGTGTTACCTTGAATACAGAGGCGATAAACAATGCAATCAAAACGGTAAGCTCCAAAGGAGGAGGGAAAGTTATCATACCCGAAGGGTTATGGTTGACGGGGCCCGTTGTACTTTTGAGTAACGTTAATCTATATACTGAGAAGAATGCTCTTATTGTATTTAGCAGCGATACATCTCTATATCCCATTATCGACACTTCTTTCGAAGGGCTGGACACTAAGCGCTGCCAATCGCCGATTTCGGCAATGAATGCTGAAAATATAGCCATCACCGGCAATGGTGTTTTCGATGGGGCAGGAGATAGATGGCGTCCGGTCAAGAAAAAGATAAGATGACGGAACGGCAATGGAAAAATCTGGTGAGTTCGGGTGGTAAAGTGGATGAGAACGGAAAAGTATGGTATCCTGATGAGGGTGCTTTGAAAGCCTCTGTACTTATGACCGGACAAAATAACGGGCAGAAAGAAATAACCGATGAAGAGTGGACTTACATGAAAAGCTGGTTGCGTCCTGTTATGCTGAGTATAGTAAAAAGTAAACGGATTCTGCTGGAAGGGGTGACTTTCAAGAATTCACCGGGCTGGTGTATCCATCCTTTGTCCTGCGAATCTTTGACTTTGAACGATGTGAAGGTATTCAATCCCTGGTATTCGCAAAATGGCGATGCGTTGGATGTGGAGTCGTGTAAAAATGTACTGGTCACTAATTGTTTCTTTGATGCGGGGGATGATGCTATCTGTCTGAAATCGGGTAAAGATGAGGATGGACGCAGGCGGGGGAACCTTGTGAAAACGTGATTATTAAGAATAATACAGTTTTGCATGGGCATGGCGGATTCGTAATCGGCAGCGAAATGTCCGGTGGTGTTCGGAATGTATATGTATCGGGCTGTTCTTTCGTGGGCACAGATGTAGGTCTGCGGTTTAAGAGTACACGCGGACGTGGTGGCGTAGTGGAGAATATTTTCATAGATAATATCAATATGATTGATATTCCCAATGATGCTCTGACGATGGATTTGTATTATGCTGTCAATGACTCTCCGGAAACTCCGATACCGGATGTAAATGAGGAAACTCCTGTTTTCAGGAATATTTATATTTCAAATGTTCTTTGCAGAGGTGCGGGCCGGGCAGTCTATTTCAACGGACTGCCGGAAATGCCTCTAAAGAATATCCTTATCAAGAACATGACTGTAACTAATGCCAAGAAAGGTATTGTAATCAATCAGGCTTCTCAGGTAAATATGGAGAATATCAAAGTGGAGGATTCCGAGATTCCGGCCATACAGATAGAAAATGCTACAGGTGTCATTATTAACGGAAAAGAATATAAAAAGGATTCCGGAAAGATGCTACTTTCCGGAAATTAGTGGAACAAATAGATTCGGGACTGTTACTAATTTGTTGGAAATTAGTGATAAATACGTATTCTGCTAGTCAAAATCTTCTATGGTTTTGGTTGTTTTCTTTCGTCTCACCTGGGTGAGACGAAAGAAAACAACTGATTATGATGATTAATGAATACATATGGTCGGCTAATGTACCGTAATAGCACATTAGTTTATAACCGTACAATTCAGTTCATTCTTGTAGAGTCCGAAATTGTTCTTATATGGACTTTGCGGAAAGCCTTTCTTCTTTTATTTCTTTTCTTTATATTCGGAAGGCGTAATACCTACTATCTTCTTGAAGCATTTACTGAAATACTTCGGGTCATTGAAACCGGTCATATAGGCTACCTGAGAAATTATATTCCCCGCTGTCTATTAGCTGTGCTGCACGTTTGATGCGTACTTCACGTATGAAATCTACAGGAGTCAGGCCGATGATGGACTTTAGTTTTCGGTAGAAGATGGTACGGCTAAGCATCAGATGCTCTGCAAATTCGTCGATGGTCAGTTCGGCATTATCCATCTGTTCTTCTATGAACTCCATTACCTTTTGCATGAATTGCTCGTCATAAGGAGTAATCTGCGGTTGCGACGGGGTAAGAGCTTCTGCGACAGCTATTTTTTTTCCTTCCGTCAGTTTGGCCATATAGATTTCCTGCAAGGATTTGCGTTGGCGGAGCAGTGAAGCGATACGTGTTTTCAGATATGTAGCGCTGAAAGGTTTCGTGATATAGTCATCTACACCTTGCTCCAGTCCGGCAATCCGGTCATCCAAAGAGGCTTTTGCCGATAATACAATAATGGGAATGTGGCAGATGTTGTTGTTTTCTTTGATTTGCCGAATCATCTCGAGACCGTCCATAACCGGCATCATTACGTCACTGATGATAAGATCGGGTATATTATCAACTGCGTGTTGCAATCCTTTTTTTCCGTTCGGAGCGGTGATAACAGTGTAATTCTCAGATAAGATGTTCTTTAAGAAAGCTTTTAGTTCCTCGTTGTCCTCAACCACCAATATAGTAAACGTATCCGGAACCGTATTATTTACCATATCTTCTTTGTCTTCCGCTTCTGGTCTTTTCTCAGTCTGGAGGCAACTGTCCGGACGAGTAGCCGGACTTTGGCTGTCATTCAGAATAAATTCCACTTGACTATCTTGTTCGAAGACTTCTTTTTGGAGAGGCAGAGTTACCACGAAACGGCTTCCTGCTTCCGGTTCGCTTGTTACTTTGATTGTACCATGATGCATATCGACCATTTCTTTTACCAATGACAGACCGATGCCGGAAGACGGTTGGAGCATATTTTGTTGGGCTAGTGTTTCAAAGCGTTGAAACAAATTGCGTAGTTTAGTTGGTTCAATCCCGATGCCCTCATCCACAACAGAGATCGTCACTTTATCCATCCGTTTTGTCACTTCTATTATAATCGCCTTTTCAGCTGGTGTATATTTGAATGCGTTGGATATCAGATTAAAGAATATCTTTTCGAACTTATCGCGGTCTACCCATGCATATATTGACTTAAGTTCGCTCTCTAACCGGAAATTAATCTTCTTTTCTTCTGCAATCAAGCGGAAGTTGATCATTACTTTTTCAAGAAGTGGAATCAGGTCTGTCTTCTCCACAAGCACTTTCATCTTCTGATTCTGTATTTTGCGGAAGTCCAGAATCTGATTCATGAGACGTAACATACGTTCGGCGTTCTTTTGTACCACAGCCAGATGTTCACGGGCTGTGGCGGATAAATCTTCATTTTCCAGTACTTCATTGACCGGACTGCTGATCAGGGTCAGTGGTGTCCGAAGCTCGTGAGATATGTCGGTAAAGAAACGGAGCTTGATATTGGATAATTGTTGCTCGATATCTACTTGATGGCGTAAACGATAAATGTAAAAGAGTACATATACGATAGTACCTGTAAAGAGAATAAAGAGAATAAGGTAAAGAAGCCATGCCCAGCCCGTTTCCCAGAAAGTAGGCAGTACGTTGATAGATAAAGTGCGGATATTGTTCATCCATACGCCATCACTGTTGGTAGATTTGATTTGCAGTTTATAATTGCCATTCGGCAGGTTGATGTAGCTGGCGGAGCGATTTTTGTCCCCGTCATGCCATTCTTCTTCCAATCCTTTCAATCGATATGCGTAGCGGATTTCTTTAGAATCGACATAATCAAGTGCTGCAAACTGGAAAGTAACATTCCGCTGGGAAGGTTTAAGGCGTAATTCTTCCAGATCGTCAATGGCGATGACAGAAGATTGACCTTGCACTTTCAACCCGGTGAAGACGATAGGGGGAACATAGGTACTTTTCTGCATTTCTTTGGGAGAAATTTCAATGAAGCCTTTATCTGTACCGAATACAATTTGATTTCGTGCGTTGATCACTGGAGCTGCTTCTGAAAAAACTGAATTCCTGGTGTAGAGAGTTCAGTCCATAATTTTCAAAAGCCTCTCTTTGTGTGTCGAACTTGGAAATTGCATTCTCGGAAAGGATCCATAAGTTACCTTGTTGGTCTTCTTGTATGGCCTGTACCAAGTCTGAAGCAAGGCCATCATCGGTTGTATATGTCTTGAACTCAATCTTATTGCTGAGTAGATTCTTGGACACGATTTGGCTGATACCTCCTGTAAAGCTGGCTATGTAGGTTCGTTTTTGCTTGTCAGTGTACGTATGCATCACATCGTTTCCGCTCAGGCTGGTACTTATTCCTGACTCGCAACAATTACGATAAAACTTGATTTCTTCCGGTCTCTCAAATTGATTGGAGAAAGTCAGTAGTCCGTTGGTTGTTCCTATCAACAGCACACCGCCCGGTGCTTCGGATATGTGGCGGACTTTTGAAGCGTAGCCGGTCGGGTAATTTTTCAACTCATTATCGCTGTGTATAAATTCTGTCTTTCCGTTCTTGTTGCAGGTCAGTAGATTGATTCCTCCACCGTAGCAGCCTATCCAGATACGTTTATGGCTATCTTGAAAAATGGAATATACACTGTTGCCGCTCAAACTGTATGGCATATTCGGTTGATGAGTGAATTGTTGTACGGAATAGGAATCCGGCGACTTTTTCTTTAACAGATAAATGCCGTTTTCTTTTGTTCCTATCCAGATATTGCCTTCATGGTCTTCAAGAAAGCAATATACACTTGTAAAGCTATGCTTGTCTTTGCTTATTTTTCCTTGTGGTGTCAGATAGCCTCCCAACTGTCCGTCCGGTTGGTACACTCTGATGACCTGTGCCTTCGAAGAAACCCACACCCTCTTTTCACTGTCGCATAAAAAAGCACGGGTCTCAAATCCATCGTCAATATGCACCAGATTATAAGTATGCGGGAAGAAAGATAATTTGTAAATGCCGCGTGCACTGGTCAGCCAGCAATTACCCTGATTGTCTAATGTATAAAAACGGACGAGCGGACTGAAAACAGACTTCGGATTGTTGCTGTCCTTCAGCATGGATTTCAGTTCTTTCTTTTCACGGTCATAATAAGACAGATTCCCTTCAGGAGGGAGAATCCACAACGTGTGTTGCTGGTCTTCAAAGATTACATTCTTGTTTTTCCGTTCATATCTGATCACTTCGTTGGCTGGTGTGAACAAATGCTGCATTTCCTCGGTAGATGGATTATAACGGATTACTCCTGTCGTTTTGGGGAATATCCATAGTTCCTTGTAATGGTCTTGATAAACAGACTGTACGACGCTGGAAGGTTGTGTTGATGTGCGTATATCAATTAACTGGAATTTTTTTTCTTTTATCTTATAAATAATCAGTCCGTTGTCTGTAGCCAGCAAAAGTGTATTGGAGTCAAATTTCTTGACTTCGTTAATCATCGAAACATGATAAGGAATCTCTATGAATTTGAATTGTCTGCTCTTAAAATTGTAAGAGGCCAATTTGTCCGATTGGGAAACTAAATAAATAATTCCATCCGCTTCTTTGATATATTGAAACGGGAAATCATAATTGGGGAATAATTGCACAAGACTTTCACAAGTGTCCTCCCGTCAATGCTTAAAATCAAGACAAATCTAGTTAAAAGTTTCTAGCCTTTTGCAATATTTATTAATTTATCTTATGCACTTTATGAAATTTTTAATATATTGAAGATATTTTGGGGCATCTTTTTTACCTCGCTAATTTTTCTTATGTTTGTAGATTAAATAATGAATGAACAGTAATGAATATGTCAACTCATCTTCTATATAATGATTTTCCGACCTTTCTGCGAAAGTATTTTCCCTATAAAGTACAAAAGATTTCGTTGAATGCAGGTTTCACTTGTCCTAATCGTGACGGTACGAAAGGGTGGGGCGGTTGTACTTATTGCAATAACCAGACTTTTAATCCTGATTATTGTCGGACAGAGAAGTCGGTCACTGCTCAGTTGGAGGAAGGGAAGTGTTTCTTTGCCCGTAAATATCCGGAAATGAAATACCTGGCATACTTCCAGGCTTATACCAATACTTATGCGGAATTAGAGGGATTAAAGCGTAAATACGAGGAAGCGTTGAAGTAGAAGACGTAGTGGGGTTGGTGATTGGTACGCGTCCCGATTGTATGCCGGAAAGTTTGTTGCGCTATCTGGAGGATTTGAACAAACATACGTTTCTCATGGTAGAATATGGGATCGAAAGTACTTGTGATAGAACTTTGCGGCGCATCAATCGCGGACATACTTATGCGGATACCGTAGAAACTGTCGGGCGGACGGCTGCTTGTGGCATTCTCGATAGGCGGACACATCATTCTTGGTCTTCCTGGAGAAACACATGACACAATGGTGGCGCAGGCAGGAATGCTTTCCGAACTTCCTCTGTCTACTCTCAAAATTCATCAGTTACAGTTAATCCGTGGTACTCGTATGGCGCATGAATACGAAGAAAACCCGACAGGCTTTCATCTGTTTAGGGAAGTAGACGAATATATTGACCTGGTAATTGATTATATAGAGCATCTTCATCCGGATCTGGTGCTGGAACGTTTTGTTTCCCAGTCTCCAAGGAATTACTGATTGCTCCGGACTGGGGGCTGAAGAATTATGAATTTGTAACTCGTTTGCAAAAAAGAATGAAAGAAAGGGGAGCTTATCAAGGTAAGAAGTATAGGGATTCAGAAAAAAAGAGTTATTTTTGCAGGTGATAAATTTGCCACTGAATAATTACCTGTTTTTTAGAGGAAGCCGGTGGTGAAAGTGAAATTAATTAAAGTTGAAGAATGGACAGAAAACAAGAATTAAAGGAAATGTCCACTATGTGGGAGTGAATGACCGTAATAAGCACAGATTTGAGGCGTTGTGGCCATTACCCTATGGAGTTTCATATAACTCTTATTTGATTGATGATGAAATGGTGGCGTTGGTAGATACGGTAGACATCTGTTATTTTGAAGTATACCTGCGTAAGATCAAGCAAGTAATCGGTGAACGCCCTATTAACTATTTAATAATAAATCATATGGAACCGGATCACTCGGGCTCCATCCGATTGATAAAACAGCATTATCCGGAGATTATTATCGTGGGTAATAAGCAGACATTCGGCATGATTGAAGGTTTCTATGGGGTAACCGGTGAGCAGTATCTGGTAAAGGACGGTGATTTCCTCGCTTTAGGTCGCCATAAACTGCGCTTTTACATGACTCCTATGGTGCATTGGCCTGAAACAATGATGACATTTGATGAGACTGACGGAATTCTTTTCTCTGGCGATGGCTTCGGATGTTTCGGTACAGTGGACGGCGGATTTCTGGATACCCGTATCAATGTAGATAAGTATTGGGGGGAAATGGTTCGTTACTACTCCAATATCGTAGGCAAGTACGGTAGTCCGGTACAAAAGGCTTTGCAAAAATTGGGAGGACTACCTATTTCTGCTATCTGTTCTACACATGGTCCGGTATGGACAGAGAATATTGCTCAAGGTGATCGGCATTTACGACCGTTTGAGTCGCTATGACGCTGATGAAGGAGTTGTTATTGCCTACGGAAGCATGTATGGAAATACGGAGCAGATGGCGGAAGCTATTGCTGAAGAGCTCTCCGCACAGGGGGTTAAGAATATCGTTATGCACAACGTGAGTAAAAGTGATCCTTCTTATATTATTGCGGATATTTTCCGTTATAAGGGTTTGATTATCGGTTCTCCCACATATAGCAATCAGATATTCCCGGAAGTGGAATCATTGTTATCGAAGATTCTGTTGCGCGAACTTAAGGGACGCTATTTGGGCTACTTCGGTTCCTTTACATGGGCAGGAGCTGCTGTGAAGCGTCTGGCTGAATTTGCTGAAAAGAGCAAGTTCGAATTGATGGGTGATCCGGTGGAGATGAAGCAGGCGATGAAAGACATTACCTATACCCAGTGCGAAAATTTAGCGCGTGCGATGGCAGAGCGCTTGAAGAAAGATCGTTAAAACGATGAGTGAGATAATTAATTGACTAACCTATAAAATAATCGACTTATGAGACTTATTATTCAGCCGGACTATCAGTCCGTATCTCTGTGGGCTGCACATTACGTTGCTGCTAAAATAAAAGCTGCCAATCCAACCCCCGAAAAACCGTTTGTATTGGGCTGCCCTACCGGATCTTCTCCTTTGGGTATGTATAAAGCTTTGATCGACCTTAATAAGAAAGGAATCGTTTCTTCCAAAATGTGGTAACATTCAACATGGACGAATATGTAGGATTGCCGAAGGAACATCCGGAAAGCTACTATTCTTTCATGTGGAATAACTTTTTTGGTCATATTGATATCAAACCGGAGAATACAAATATTCTGAATGGTAACGCTCCGGATTTGGATGCAGAGTGTGCACGTTATGAGGAAAAGATCAAGTCATACGGTGGCATTGATCTTTTCATGGGTGGTATCGGTCCTGATGGACACATTGCATTCAATGAACCGGGTTCCTCACTGACTTCCCGTACTCGTCAGAAAACATTGACGATGGATACTATCATTGCTAACTCCCGTTTCTTCGACAATGACATCAACAAGGTGCCAAAGACTTCTCTGACAGTTGGAGTCGGTACGGTACTTTCTGCCAAAGAAGTGATGATCATCGTAAACGGACATAACAAAGCCCGTGCTTTGTAT
>VOFE01001020.1_pt1 | contig 54076 bp, 55 predicted proteins | sample 5384071 | NCBI WGS metagenome assembly VOFE01 (sample SAMN12384724, study PRJNA508395) | human gut metagenome | isolation source: healthy gut D | host: Homo sapiens
CCGAATGAAGTTATCGAAAGAACATATCGAACGTCTGCGGGAGATGCTCGCCCGACCCGGGCAGCGCATCGTCGTCGTCTCCCACACCAACCCCGACGGCGACGCCGTCGGATCGTCGCTCGCATGGGCCGAGGTCCTGCGTACGATGGGACATGCGGTGACGTGCGTCGTTCCGAATAAATATCCCTATTTCCTCGACTGGATGCCCGGCATCGAGGAGGTGGTGATCTTCAAGACCGACACCGAAGGCCGCGCCCGCGCCATCGCCGATCGCCGCGGACGATCCTCTTCTGTCTCGATTTCAACGCCGTTTCGCGGCTCGAAATCCTCAGCGAGACCATCGGTGCCAATACGACGGCCCGCCGCGTGCTGATCGACCATCACCTCTCGCCCGACGAGGGCTTCGACCTGATGTTCTCGCACCCCGATTCGTCGAGCACGTGCTTTCTGGTGTACAGCATCGTCGAAGCGATGTGCGGCGCGCAGGCCGTCACACGCAGCATGGCCGAAACGCTCTATGTGGGCATCATGACCGACACGGGCAATTTCGCCTTCTCGTTCCTCACCCCGGAGCTGTTCCGCGCCGTGGCGGTGCTGGTCGGGAAGGGCATCTCGATTCCCGACATACACAACAGCGTCTATAACGCCTATACCGAGGGCCGCGCGCGGCTGTTCGGCTATGCCATCAACCGCAAGATGGAGGTTATCCACGACGGTGCGGTGGCCTATATGTCCTTGTTGGAGAGCGAGATGCGCCGGTTTCAGTTTCAGCACGGGGACAGCGAGGAGAAAAGCTGCTGCAACCTTTTCGGTTGCAGCAGCTTCGGCTTTGATCGGTGCGGTCAATCGGGCGGGTCGGCTCGATGACAGGGACTTATCTCCCTGCGGAGAGCGTGTCGGCCGTGCCGGAAACCGCTGCCGTATCCGCAGGAATTCCGGCGGCAGTCGTATCCTCAGGGGCGTTCACGAGGCTGTCGGACGTCGAATCGGGTGCCGCAACGGAGGTCGCGGCGGGTGCCGCGGCCGATCGGCCGGCCCGTCCGATAAACGAAGAATAGGTGCCGGAACCCAGGATGGCGAAGACAACCACGGCGAGAACGGCTGCCGCGGCCAGCAGTCCGACGATGCGCTTAATCATGCGGCGCCTCCTCCGCAGGCTCTTTCTTCGGCAGGCTGTTCCTCCGCCGGTTCTCCCTCGGCGACGGCCTCTGCGGCCTTTACCGTCGGAATCGTGGAATGTTCCAATTCTCCGATCGCGCGCACGATCACCTCGTCTTCGGGATAGATGCTCAGGAAATAGCCGCTGTCTTCGAGCGAGGTGTTCCGGCCGATGTAGGCTTTGAGCTGCGCCTCCATCAGCTGCCGCGAGCGAGCGATGTCGCCGTAGCGCGGGGCGACGCCCTTGCGGGCGGCGTAGCGGATGAAGTCGTCGACGAGTCCCCGGTCGGCGTCGAGCAGTGCCCGCAGGTCGGCTGTCGTCCGGACGGCGTTGAGCGCCTTGCGGTGGGCGTCGGCGTATTCGATCGTATAACGGTAGAGAATGTTGCGTCCCGATACTTCGAGGTAATATTTGGTCAGGTCGGTCGTGTCGAGCGGTACGAAGATGTCGGGCATGATGCCGCCGCCGCCGTAGACCACCTTGCCGCCCGGCGTTGTGCGGCGCAGCGCGTCGTCGAAACGGATCGAATCGGCCGAGAAGAACTCGTTGTGCTGGTAGCGGTTCCAGATGTCGGCGTCGTAGCTCTCGGCGTCGCCCGAGGTGTAGGGTTTCTGGATCGAGCGCCCCGTGGGGGTGTAGTAGCGGGCGACGGTCAGCCGCAGCGCCGAACCGTCGGCGTAGGGAATCTGCTGTTGGACGAGCCCCTTGCCGAACGAACGGCGGCCGATGATCGTTCCGCGGTCGTTGTCCTGCAACGCTCCGGCGAGGATTTCGCTCGACGAGGCGCTTCCCTCGTCGACGAGCACCGCCAGGTCGAGGTCGGCGGCACTGCCCGTGCCGTCGCTGTATTGTTCGATGCGCTGGTGGTTGCGGTCTTCGGTATAGACGATCAGTTTGTCGGCGGGCAGGAACTCGTTGGCGATGGCGATCGCCTGGTCGAGGAACCCGCCCGAATTGCCCCGCAGGTCGAGGATCAGTTTGCGCATTCCCTGCGTGCGGAGCGTCGAGAGCGCTTCGAGCAGTTCGGTGTGCGAGGTGCGGGCGAACTGGTCCAGTTTGACGAAGGCGATGTCGCCGGTGAGCATCAGTGCCGCCGTGAGGCTGCGGATCGGGATCTTGTCGCGCACGACCGTCACCTCCACCAGTTCGTCGATGCCGCGCCGTTCGAGGCCCAGCCGCACCTCCGAGCCGCGTTTGCCGCGCAGCCGGCGCATGATCTCGCGCTGGGCGATCTGTTGTCCGACCACCAGCGAATCGTTGATGCGCACGATGCGGTCGCCCGCCACGACGCCCGCCTTGTCGCTCGGCCCCGACGGAATGACGTTCAGCACGATCACCGTGTCGGTGGCCATGTTGAATACCACGCCGATGCCGTCGAATTCGCCGTCGAGCGGTTCGTTGATTTCGGCCATCTCCGAGGCGGGGATGTAGACCGAGTGGGGGTCGAGTTCCGAAACGATGACGGGCAGCGCCCGTTCGACGAGCGAATCGATGGCCACCGAGTCGACGTACTGCGTCTCGATGAGCGACAGCGTCTGCGATACCTTGTTCTGAGGCAGCGCCAGCGAGCGCAGGATGCCCTTGATGTCGGATTCGGCCGACGACCTCCCCAGAAATTGTCCGAGGAAGATGCCCAGGGCGACTGCCGCTGCCACGACGAGCGGAAGCAAAACGGTGGAACGGGAGTTTTTGTACATGATGCGCGGCGCTTATTTCTTGGGTTTGGGTTTGTTCTGGAACGTGTAGCTCAGTCCGACGCTCAGAATGGCCTGGGTCTGTACCGCATAACTTTGGGCGCGGTTGTAGTAGAGCTGAAAATAGATGCTCGTGGTGAGGTATTTCGTCGCCTTGATGTCGAGCGTGTTTTCCCAGCGGACGGTGGGGTGGATCGGCAGCGTCGGTTTGGTCTCCTGATCCTTCCCGTCGGCCTCCCACTTGTCGTAGGCGGCGATGTAGTCGGAGAATTTCGCAATCTTGTTTTTCTGGCCGAGGTTCGAGATCCAACCGTAGAACGAGAAGAAGGTCGTGCGGTAGCGCAGCACGTCGCGGTTGCCGAATTTGCGGTCGAAGTCGATCTGGATCGACGAACCGCCTTCGTACTTCGACGTCTTGTTCGACGGCACGCCGTAGGGTTCGACGTATTTGCGGGTGCCGGCCTCCTTGTTGGCCTCGCTGAAATCGTAGACGAAGTTTTCGCGGATCTGCTTGCTCTCGACGAATACGGCGCTCAGGGCCACCGGCGACATGTTGATTTTGACCGGGAAGCTCTTGTTGGGGCAGTTGTAGGTCAGACCGACCGACAGGTCGAGATAGCCCGGCGACATGAAGGTGCTCTTGCGGTGGATCTCCTTCTGCTGCGTGCGGGCCTTGTAGCCGTTGGCGAACTGGGTGCGGAATTTGAGCATCGCGCCGTAGGACCAGTTTTTCGAGAAGTTGAACGACGGGGCGGTCTGTACCCAGAATTCGTCCTGATTCTTGTACCAGATGCCGACCTCGCCCTCTTCGCCTTCGGGGACGGCCTTGATGCGGTTGTAGCCGAATTTGGCGCTCGCCTTGGTCTCGATCGAGAATTTGTCCTTGGTGAAGATATGATCCAGAAAGAAGGTGCCGATCGCGGCGATCGAGTTGTCGCCGCCCGACACTTCGATCCACGGGTCGTTGAACGAGGTGAGCGTTCCCTGCACCGAAGCCGATATTTCGAGGTAGTTGCGCTCCTTGCGGATAGCGGCCCGTTCGGCACGGTACTTGGCCAGCGAGAAGGCGTCGCGTTCGACCTGCTGCCGGCGGATCGAGTCGGCGAAACTGACTTCTCCGGACTGGGGTTCCACGCGGTCTATGGAGATTTGCGCGGCGGCGGGCCTCGCGAGCAGGATCGCCGTGGTCAGGAGAAGCGTCGTACACTTGTTCATACGCGATTTATTTTTTGCAAAAATAGGAAATTATTCAGGAAATCCCGTATATTTGTATCGTAAAGAGTTGTTATGAAATACTTCGGAGCACATGTGAGCGCTGCGGGCGGCGTCGAGAACGCACCCCGCAACGCCCGTGCCATCGGGGCGACGGCATTCGCCCTTTTTACCAAGAATCAGCGGCAGTGGAGCGCTCCGGCGCTTACGGCGGAGCAGGTCGCGGCCTTCCGCGCCGCCTGCGACGAGTGCGGTTATGCGCCTGCGCAGATTCTGCCCCACGACAGTTACCTGATCAATCTGGGCCACCCCGACGACGAAGCGCTCGAAAAGTCGCGCCGCGCCTTCGAGGAGGAGATGGCGCGCTGCGAGGCGCTGGGACTCGACCGGCTCAACTTCCATCCGGGCAGCCACCTGCGGCAGATCGCGCCCGAGGAGTCGCTCGACCGGATCGCCGCGTCGATCAACCGTGCGCTCGACCGCACGCACGGTGTCACGGCCGTGATCGAGAATACGGCGGGGCAGGGGTCGAACCTCGGTTTTTCGTTCCGTCATCTGGCCTATCTGATCGAGCGCGTGGAGGACAAGTCGCGCGTGGGCGTCTGCATCGACACCTGCCACGCCTTCGCCGCCGGCTACGATCTCTCGACCCGCGCGGGGTGCGAGGCGACCTTCCGCGAACTGGACGAGGTGGTGGGGATGAAGTATCTGCGCGGGATGCACCTCAACGATACCAGTCGCTCAGGATGCCCGCCTCCTTGAAGAGCTCCATCATACGGAACATCTTGGCCGACGAGCCCAGTTCGACGGCCAGCAGCAGGCCGCTGCGCCGGATTTCCACGACCTGCGGATGATCCGCCAGCAGCGATTCGTAGAGGACGCCTCTGCCTTCGACGTGTTCCACCGTGCCGGTTTCCAACAGATATTCGAGGGCCGCCAGTCCCGCTGCGCAGCAGACCGGATGTCCGCCGAAGGTGGTGATGTGCCCCAGGGTAGGGGCGGTTTGCAGCGTGTCCATGATCTCTTTGCGCGATACGAAGGCTCCGAGAGGCATCCCGCCGCCGAAGGCTTTGGCCAGGCAGACGATGTCGGGTGTGACGCCGTACTTGCACATGGCGAACATTTCGCCCGTGCGTCCCATCCCGGTTTGAATTTCGTCGAAGACGAGCAGCGCACCCACCTCGTCGCAGCGTCGCCGCAGGGCTTCGAGCCATCCGGGAACCGGGGGCCGTACGCCCGCTTCGCCCTGCACGGGTTCGACCACGACGCAGGCCGTGCGGCGGGTGATGAGTCGCAGTTGGTCGAAATCGTTGAAGTCGATCGCCCGCACATCGGGCAGCAACGGCCGGAATGCGCCCTTCCACTCCTCGCCTTCGGGCTCACCCATCAGGCTCATGGCTCCCTGCGTCGAACCGTGATAGGCCCGGCGCATCGAGACCAGCTCCGTGCGGTGCGTGTATCGCTTGGCGAGCTTCAGGGCCCCTTCGATCGCTTCGGCGCCCGAATTGACGAAATAGACGCTCGAAAGCTCTCCCGGCAGCAGCTCGGCGATGCGTGCGGCGTACCGCACCTGCGGCCGCTCGATCATCTCGCCATAGACCATGATGTGCATGTAGTCGGCCGCCTGCCGCTGCACGGCTTCCACCACGCGGGGATTGGCATGGCCGACGTTGCTGACCGAAACGCCCGCCACCAGATCGTAGTAGCGTTTGCCTTCAGGGGTATAGAAGAAAACTCCCTCGGCCCGGGCCACCTCGATCATCATGGGTTCGGGCGAGGTTTGGCCGACGTGGGCCAGAAATTGTTTGCGTAGTATCGTATTCATCGTTTTTCTTATTCTTCGGGATATTTGCGTCGGAGAATCGCTTCGGCGTCCCGCACCGAGGCGAAGGTCCAGCGATAGAGGATTTCGGCCCGTTCTCCGGCGGTCAGGCGCCAGTCGGGAACCGTTTCCCGCATCCGGGACGAGAGCATGTAGATCAGAATGGCCGCCGAAGCCGATACATTGAGGCTCTCGACCATGCCGCACATCGGGATGCGGAGAAATTCGTCGGCCGCAGCGACGATCTCGTCCGAGATGCCGGCGTGCTCGGTGCCGAAGACCAGCACGAAGGGGGAAGCCGCGACATCGAACGTTTCGGGAGTCTTGTCTTCACGGTGAGGCGTGGTCGCCACGATGCGATAACCCCGCCCCTTCAGGTCGGCGATCGCCTCGGCCGTAGTGCGGTGGCGGTGCAGGTCGATCCATTTGTCCGTGCCCCGCACGATATTGACGTTGGGGTTGAACTTGCAGCGGTTTTCGATCGTATGTATATCCTGCACGCCGAAGGCTTCGCAGTGGCGCACCAGCGCACTGGCGTTCTGGGCATGGTAGGTGTTTTCGGTGAGGATCGTCATGTAGCGCGTGCGGCTGTCGAGGGTGCGTTGCAACACCTGCCGCCGCTCTTCGGACATGAATTCCGTGAGGTAAGCCGTACGTTCCGCGTACCAGTCGAGGGGTTTATTTGCGGTATTTGTCATCGTCGTCGAGCATTTTCAGGTAACTTTCGTAGCGCTGCCAAGATATTTCGCCCCGTTCTACGGCCTCGCGCACGGCGCAGCCCGGTTCGTGGACATGGGTGCAGTTGTAGAAGCGGCATTGGGGGGCCAGGCGCATCATCTCGGGGAAGTAGTGCCACAACTCGGCATCGGCGATGTCGATCAGTCCGAAGCCCTTGATGCCGGGCGTGTCGATCAGGTAGCCTCCCGACGAAAGGGGGTACATCGTCGAAAAGGTCGTGGTGTGGCGGCCCTTGCGATGGCTTTCGGAGATATCGCCCGTGCGGATGTCGAGCCCCGGCTCGATGGTTCCGGCCAGGGTCGATTTTCCCACTCCGGAGTTGCCGGCCAGCAGCGTGGTGTGTCCCTTCAGTAATTCCCGCACGGCTTCGATACCCGTGCCGTCGAGCGCCGAGACTTCGAGTACGGAGTACCCGGCGCTTTCATAGGTGGCTTTGAATGCGGCTACGGCTTCGGGATTCTGTGCCGCCAGGTCGGCTTTGGCCAGCAGAATCGTGACGGGTACGCGGTAGGCCTCGCAGGTTACCAGGAAGCGGTCGATGAACTCCGGAGCCGTCACGGGAGAGAACAGCGTCACGACCAGCAGCGCCCGGTCGAGGCTTGAAGGCGAGTCCCAGCAGCAGCACGGCCTGCAACAGCGCCAGCGCGATGCCCAGCAGCGTGTCGAGACCGCCCAGTCCGATCGTGCTGCATGCCTTGCTTACGAGCCGGCCGACGAGGTTGGCCGCGACGGCCGCGGCGACGAAGACGACGATCGGTCCCGCTACGGCGGCCGTCGTTCCCTCCATGTGCAGCGCCTCGCCGCAGCGGGCGCCGTAGCCCAGTGCGAGCCAGATGCCGCCGACGAGTCCGGCCAGCGAGAAGAGTTTGCCGATGAAGCCTTTGCGCCAGCCGTTGAACACGGCGACGGCCAGTGCGAGCCAGACGATGATGTCGAGAATGTTCATTGGTACGCGGAGCGGGTTGTTGTCTGGGACAAAGATAGTGCAAGCCGAGCGCAGAACCAAATTTATTTGGTTTTGCCGAGGCGCCGCCTATCTAAGCGGAGGCTTTGCCCTCCGCAAAGTGTGCAAGGCGAGGGCAGAACCAAATTTATTTGGATTCTGCCGAGGCGCCGCCTATCTAAGCGGAGGCTCGTCCTCCGCAAAGTGTGCAAACCGAGCGCAGAACCAAATTTATTTGGATTCTGCCGAAGCGCCGCCTATCTAAGCGGAGGCTCGTCCTCCGCAAAGTGTGCAAACCGAGCGCAGAACCAAATTTATTTGGATTCTGCCGAAGCGCCGCCTGTCTAAGCGGAGACTTCGTCCTCCGCAAAGTGGTGCAAGGCGAGCGCAAAAGCAACCTGCGATTGGCAATTTAAATTTAAGAATTAAAATTAGGAATTCCGTTCCGTCATCCCGAGGATGGCGTGAGGATCGGTTGCTGCCGTAGCTGCGGGTCGAAGTCTGCGGAGCACGCCCACAGTGGCGGGCCTCCGCGGGCGGAGGCTTCGGCCCGCGCGGCGCTGAGTGCCGCAATGTTGCAGCAGGGTATCGTAACGGCTCGGCAGGATGCTGTTTTAATTGCCTGGCGCTTGCTTCTGCCCTCACTTATTCGTATCTTTGGCTGACGCCTTAGATACTCCCGTTCGGCATAATCAAGCCGGTGCTTGCTTCTGCCCTCACTTATTCGTATCTTTGCACGGGGACGGGTTCCGCTCCGTCGCGGACGGAGGCGATCCGGATGCGCCGTCCGAACTAAAACGATAGGAGGATTATGAAACGTTATCTGCTTCTGATCAGTATGCTGGCGGCCTTCGTGGCGGAGTCCGCCGCGCGGGAGGTCTACCGTCTCAACGACGACTGGACTTTCTATTTCCGCAGCGAAAACAGCGCTGACGACGCGCGCAATATCACCCTGCCCCATACGTGGAACCTCGATGCGCTGGCCGGCAACTCGGAGTACCAGCGCACGACGGGCAACTACATGCGCCGGCTCTACATTCCTGCCGACTGGGCGTCGAAGCGGCTCTTCCTGCGCTTCGACGGCGTGCAGACCGTGGTCGACGTCTTCGTCAACGGCTATCATGTCGGCGAGCACCGCGGCGGCTTCACGGCCTTCACGTTCGAAATCACCGGCCGCGTGAAGTTCGGCGCCGAGAACCGCCTGCTCGTGGTGGTCAGCAACACTTTCCAGAACGACGTACTGCCCACCTCGACCGAGCAGAACGTCTACGGCGGCATCTACCGCGACGTCGATCTGATCCTGACCGACAGGGTAGCCGTATCGCCTACGGTCTGGGGAACCGACGGACTCTTCGTCAAGCAGGTGTCGGTGGACGACGACGCGGTCGAGGGCCGTGCGGCGGTCTATGTCTCCGCGCCGAAGGATTGCCAGGGGATGATTACCCTCACGGTGCGCGATCCCGACGGCTATGTGGTGGTCGAGAAGACGCAAAAGAACAACCGGACGGCCGGCGAGCCGGTGACGATTCCCTTCACCGTCGACGCGCCGCGGCTGTGGAGCCCCGCCGCGCCGAACCTCTATACGGTGACGGCGCGCGTCGCGTGCGACTCGCTGTCGGACGAGGTGACCGTGCGCACCGGGTTCCGGCGGATCGCCGCTTCGGGCCGCGGCCTGCTTGTCAACGGCGACACGGTACGTCTGCACGGCGTGGCGCTCTACCACGATCGGGCGAGCGTCGCCAACGCCTTCACGGCGGCCGACTACGACGAGGATCTGTCCTTCGTACACGACGTGGGGGCCAATGCCGTCCACTCGGTTTCGGGACCGCACGACCAGTACCTCTACGACCGGCTCGACGAGCGGGGGCTCATGGCGTGGATCGATCTGCCGCTCATGCGTTCGCCCTATCTGGGCGACGTCTTCTACTTCCCGACGGAGCGTTTCCGCGCTAACGGCCGCGAGCAGCTGCGCGAGATCGTCGCCCAGAACTTCAACCACCCCTCGGTGGTGATGTGGGGGATCTTTTCGCTCGTCTGGCAGCGCGGCGACGACGTGACGCCCTATATCCGCGAACTGCATACGGCGCTTAAACGGGTCGACCCGTCGCGTCCGACCGTCGCGCTGAGCAATCAGGACGGCGAGCTGAATACGATCACCGACCTCATTGCGCTCAAACAGAACGTGGGCTGGATGCGGGGCACGACCGACGACGTGGGATACTGGTGCGAGACGCTCCACAAGTCGTGGGGCAATCTGCTGGCGGCCCCCTGCTACGGCGTGCCGGGTTATCCCTCGCAGCAGGACGACCTGTTGGGACGCCCGACGCCCGGAACGCACTGGCTGCCCGAACGGTGGCAAACGCGGTTCCATGAGGAGTACGCCCGCAGGATCGTCTCCGATCCGGCCTTCTGGGGCGAGTGGGTCAATGCGATGTTCGATTTCGGTACGGCGCGCGGCGCCAACGACCGCTACGCCTGCGGCATGGTGACGCTCGACCGCCGGCAGAAGAAGGACATCTACTACCTTTACCGTACCTTGTGGAACCGGCGCGAGCCGACGCTCTACATCGCCGAGCGGCGGTGGCGTGTGCGTCCGTCGGCCGAGCAGCGGATCAAGGTCTATTCGTCGGGCGAAGATCCCGTGCTGCTGGTCAACGGCGACAGCGTGGCGCTCACGAAATACGCCGAGGGGCAGTTCCGTGCCGACTGCAAGCTGCTGCCGGGTGAGAACCGCATCGAAGCGCGCTGCGGCGAGCTGCGCGACAGCGTGGCGCTCAGAGTCGGCACTGCTTTAAAAGCGCGGGACTTTGAGGCCCTTCGCAAAACAAAAGGTCTGCGATCGAAAGATTAGGCGTGAAAGGCAGGCGGTCGGAGAAGACCTGAATATAGGGCGGGGACGCGAAGTCCGCGCCCTCTTTTCGTTTGGGGCGCAGGTCGAGATCGCCTTCGTCGGCCGTCAGATACGCTTCCGAGACGGCCGGCATGGGCAGGCCGAGCAGTTCGGCGATCGTCTCCATGAGGCGCAGGTTGTAGTCGAAGAGGAATTCGTAGCGGCGGGTGTAGAAAGGCTCGAAACGGGGGGCGTAGTGGTCGAAGTAGGGCGAAGCCTTGTAGGCCGAGACCAGCGCCGTCCAGTGCTGATGCTGCCAGCGCTTGGAGTAGTCGATACGCACGTCGCGCATCGGCGTGCGCGGGCGGTTGGCCCGCACGGCCTGCACCGTCAGTGCGAGTACGCCGCCGGCCGTGAGGATGTGCGTGCGGTTGCGCTCCGAGCGCTTGACGAAGTGTTCGCCGCCGTCGACCACGCACGGCCCCTGCGCCCAACGGGCGCAGTATTCGATGCTGGGCAGATAGGCTGCGGGAAGAATCGTCATCTCGGGTCGTATCGTTTCGCTGCGGCGGATCCGTCCGCCGGCTGCAAAAATACGAATCTTTCGGCAATCCGAGCTTTTTTTCTGCGATTTCGCTATTTTTGTATTCCGAAAAAACTACTCCTATGCCTCAGACTTCGCTCCCCTCGGCCGCCTATGCCGACAGCAAACCCCATTACGATATTCTGGACGGCCTGCGCGGCGTCGCTGCGCTGCTGGTCGTGGTCTTCCACCTCTGCGAAGCGCACGCCACGAGCCATTTCGACCAGCTGCTCAACCACGGCTATCTGGCCGTCGATTTCTTCTTCGTCCTTTCGGGATTCGTCATCGGCTATGCCTACGACGACCGCTGGGGGCGGATGACCGTCGGCGGTTTCTTCAAGCGGCGCCTGATCCGCCTGCAACCCATGGTGGTGCTGGGCATGGCCGTCGGTGCGGCGCTGTTCTATTTTCAGGATTGCGATATGGCCGGTGCATGCCGTGCCGGTGTGGAAGATGCTCGCGGTGATGCTCGTCGGCATGACGCTGCTGCCCGTGCCGGTGTCGATGGACGTGCGCGGCTGGCAGGAGATGCACCCGCTCAATGGACCGGGGTGGTCGCTTTTCTACGAATATTGCGCCAATATACTCTATGCCCTCGTCGTGCGGCGTTTTCCGAAATGGCTGCTGGGGGTGCTGGTGGCCGTGTCGGGTGCGGCGCTGATCCGCTTCGCCCTGACGAGCCCCTCGGGCGACATCATCGGCGGCTGGTCGCTCACGGCCGAACAACTGGGCGTGGGCTTCACACGCATGATGTATCCCTTCTTCGGAGGATTGCTGCTCTCGCGTCTCGTGCGTCCGGGGCATGTCCGCCGCGCCTTCTGGTGGTGTTCGCTTGGACTGGTCGCTCTGCTGGCCGTGCCGCGCGTCGGCGGGACGGAGCATCTGTGGCAAAACGGGCTCTACGACGCGCTGGTCGTCGTCGTGCTCTTCCCGCTCATCGTCTGGACGGGTGCGAGCGGTACGGTGACGGGGCGTTCGGCGCGTGTCTGCGAGTTTCTGGGCGATATCTCCTATCCGATCTATATCACCCACTACCCGCTCGTCTACACCTACACGGCGTGGGTGCGCAACCATGGCCTCACGCTCGGCGAGGCATGGCCCGCTGCGGCCGGCACGGTCGTCGTGAGCGTCCTGCTGGCTTACGCCGCGCTGAAATGGTACGACGAGCCGGTGCGCCGCTGGCTCCGACGCGAATTCATGTAGGCACCGCCGTTATTCGGGTTCCTGCCAGTCGCCGTTTTCGCGGATCAGGGCGATGAGCCGGTCGAGCGCCTCCTCCTGCGGGATGTTGCGTTCGACGACGGTGCGCCCCTTGTAGAGGGTGATGCGCCCGGGAGCGGCGCCCACGTAGCCGTAGTCGGCGTCGGCCATCTCGCCGGGGCCGTTGACGATGCAGCCCATGACGCCGATTTTGAGATTTTTCAGATGCGACGTGCGCGCCTTGATCTGCGCCAGCGTCCCCTCGATGTCGTAGAGCGTGCGGCCGCACGAGGGGCAGGCGATGTATTCGGTATGCGAGAAGCGTACGCGCGCCGCTTGCAGGATCATCAGCTCCACGTCGCGCAGCTGGGCCTCCGTGAAGCGGTCGTCGAGGATGCGGATCCCGTCGGCCAGCCCGTCCAGAAAGAGCGGTCCCAGGTCGGCCGCGGCCTTTACGGCCAGCGTCGTGAGATCCGTGTCGTCGTAACGGCGGACGACCGCCGCCGGTTCATCGCCGTCGAGCGAGAGGATCGCCGCACGCAGTTCGGCCGTGGGGTTCTGCGACGTGCTCTCCAAGAGGCGGAACGCGGGGGTGATCTCGTCGCGCACGACGGGCGTCTGTACGCCGCTTCGGCGGCGGTAGACCGTGGGCGAGTAGCGTTCGGGATGCTTCACCTCGAATCGGCCGGGGCGCTCGCGGAAATGGTCGGCGAGCAGCCGGGCCACGGGTATTTCGTTTTCGGGCGCTTCGGTCAGCGAGACGCGGATCGTGTCGCCGATGCCGTCGGCGAGCAGCGCGCCGATCCCCACGGCGCTCTTGATGCGCCCTTCCAGTCCGTTGCCCGCCTCGGTGACGCCCAGGTGGATCGGGTAGGTCATCCCTTCGCGCTCCATCGCCTCGACGAGCAGCCGGTAGGCGGCTACCATCACGCGCGTGTTGCTCGACTTCATCGAGACGACCACCTGGTCGAACGCCTCGCGGCGGCAGACGTGCAGAAACTCCATGGCTGCGGCCACCATCCCTTCGGGCGTGTCGCCCCACTCGTCGAAGATGCGCTTCGAGAGCGAGCCGTGGTTGACGCCGATGCGCAGCGCGACGCCCCGCTCGCGGCAGCGGGCGACGAGCGCTTCCAGTTCGCCGCGGTCGAGGCGGTAGTTGCCCGGGTTGATGCGTACCTTGTCGACGTACTGCGCCGCCACGGCCGCCGCTTCGGGCAGGAAATGGATGTCGGCCACGAGGGCCGTCGTATTCCCGTCGGCACGCAGCCGCTCGGTGATGTCGCGCAGGTTCTCGGCTTCGCGCACCCCCTGCGCCGTGAGGCGCACGATGGGCGCGCCGGCGCGGGCGATGCGCTCGATCTGGGCGACGCAGGCCGCTGTGTCGCGCGTGTCGGTGTTGGTCATCGACTGCACCGCCACGGGATGCGTGCCGCCGATCGTGCAGGCGCCGATGCGGACTTCGTGCGTCGCGCGGCGCCGGTATTGCGTAAGGTCGATCATCTTTTTCCGGTTTTATGACACAAAGTTAGGGAATTATTCCTAACTTTGGCATACGACCCTTTAAATGCGCTGACAATGAACAAGCTATGGATGCTGCTGCTCTCCCTGCTCGGATTCGCGGGGTGCGATGAACCGCAGGAGGACATGTACGGTACCCCCTATGCCGAGTATACGGTCAAGGGGTGTGTGACCGACGCCGCGGGGACGCCGATCGCGGGCATCGAAGTGCGGAGATCGTCCTGGGGCTCCGATCCGTCGGCCGTTCGCACCGATACGCGGGGAGCCTACACGTTCGAAGCCGACGGGAATGTGCTTTACATGCCGCCCGTGCTGACCTTCACCGACACGGACGGCCCGGCCGGCGGCGATTTCGCCGGGAAGGAGGTCGAGGTCGCCTTTGCGGAGAGCGACCGGACGGGCCCGGGCGAGGGAAGTTGGATGTACGGGCGTTTCGAGCGCTCGGGCGTCGACGTCGTACTCGCGGAGAAAACCGGAGAGGAGTAGCATGGACGGACGACATCTTTCGCTGCGTAAACGGCTGGGGCTGGAACTCTACCGCCGGCTTCACCGCGAGGCGGTGGAGCGGCACGAACTGCGCACGCTCTTCTGGGAGTGTACGCTGCGCTGCAACCTCCGGTGCGGCCACTGCGGTTCGGACTGCACGGCCTCGCCCGACTGCCAAGACATGCCGGCCGAAGATTTTTTCCGCGTGCTCGACCGCCAGATCACGCCCCGCGTCGATCCGCACCGCGTGATGGTCGTCCTCTCGGGCGGCGAGGTGCTCGTGCGCTCCGACCTGGAACGGATCGGCCGTGCGCTCTACGACCGCGAATACCCGTGGGGGATGGTCACCAACGGCATGGCGCTCACGCCGCAGCGGTTCGACGGACTGCTCGGGGCGGGTCTGCACTCGATGACCGTCTCGATCGACGGATTCGAGGCCGAGCACAACCGTTTGCGCCGCCATCCGCTCAGTTTCGCCCGCGCTGCGGAGGCGGTGCGCATGGCCGCCGCCGAGCCTTCGATCGCCTTCGACGCCGTGACCTGCGTCACGCCGGCGCTCGTGCCCCGGCTCGACGAGTTCAAGGAGTACCTGCTCTCGCTGGGGCTGCGGAGCTGGCGGCTGTTCGCGATCTTTCCGGCGGGACGCGCCGCCGAAGACCCTGCGCTGCAACTCTCCGACGGGCAGTTCCGTGCGCTGATGGAGTTCGTCCGCCGCACGCGGCGCGAAGGGCGTATCGCGTGCAGCTATGCCTGCGAAGGGTTTCTGGGCGGCTACGAGATGGAGGCGCGCGACCATTTCTACCACTGCGACGCCGGTGTGTCGGTGGCCTCGATCCGTGTCGACGGCGCCATCTCGGGCTGTACGTCGGTGCGGGCCGACTATGCGCAGGGCAATATCTACCGCGACGATTTCTGGCAGGTGTGGACCGAGCGGTTCGAACCCTTCCGCCGCCGCGAATGGATGCGTCGGGGTGCGTGCGCCGACTGCGCCGCGTGGCGCTACTGCGAGGGCGGCCCGATGCACCTGCGCGACGCCGACGGAGGGATGATGCACTGCTCCTACCGGCGGCTGTGCCGCTGAGCGGCAGGATGATTCCGTACGGGTGTCGCAGGAGACTGCGAAACATCTGTACGGGCCATGAAATCGGCGGCGGCGGGAAAAAAGTGGGGGGGGGTAGCAGGCTCCGCTTTTTTCGTTATATTTGCCGACGTAATGAGGAAACTTTTTTCGAGATACGCTCTGTCGGCGATCGTCGCGCCTCTGCTGGCCGTCGGTTGCAACGACGGGGTTTTCATCGACGACTTCCTGCCCGAAGCGCCCTCGGTGACGGTCGGGCCGGACGATACGTCCGCCACGATCCGCTTCGAGGCGGGCAACTGGGACATTCTGTCGGTCGAGGGGCCGACGACCTCGCTCCGCGGCGACATCTACGATGCGGAGGGAAATCTCCTCTACGGCAACCATCTGCTCTACGGCGACGGTCTGCTCCGCATGACCTACGACGACGGCCTGCTCGATTTCGGCATCGAGCGCAGCGACTACCGTACGTTGCGGATCGCCCTCGGCGAGAGTCTGCGCGACGAACCCTGGGAGACGCGGATCCTCGTGGGGAACGACTACGAAAGCGAAACGGTGTCGGTGACGTTCGCCCCTACCGAGAAATACCGTGTCGACAGTGTGGTCTACCGCTGGGACGAGTTCGAAAGCTGGGACAATTCGATCGAGTTGCAGGATGCCTTCACGATCGACAACACCGCCTCGTCAGAACCCGCTTCCGTGGTCGTGTCGCCCTTCCGGAACGCGAAACGGACGGTTCGTTTCTGGCCGGACGACTTCAACGATCGTCGGGAGGAGATCTTCGGTGTGCCGCTGCCCGAAATCGTGATTCCCGACATGGCGGACGGCGCGCCGGTCGTCGCGGAGTCGTCGGCCCGCTTCGCGAGGAACGACCAGCAGCTTCCGCTCTCCTTCCCCGACGACGAGCAGGTGACCGTCACGGCGAAGCCCCACGAACGTTTGAACGTCGAGGTGTATCTGTCGCTCGAACAGTTCCGCGTGCCCTATACCGTCTACGCCTCCGGTCCTGCCGGACGGCAGCGCACCTTCACCGGCACACTGCACAGTTCGCTGCCGTACGACTATCTGATCCTCAAACCCAAGACCGATGAATAAGGCAATGCGCGTGATCTCCGCTTCGTTTGTTGCTGTTCTGCTGTGCCTGACCGTCGTGTCGCTGCCCGCTCCGGTGCGGGGCGAATCCCTGCGGCGTCCGACGCCGGACAGCCTCGCCCGCCCGCAGGCGCTCGTCCACAAACTCGGCCTCGACGTCAGTCCGGGGGCGCTGTTCCGCACGGACGACTTTTTCAAGGGGGCCAACGCCGCGGGGAAAGAGTTCGGGGCGACGCTCTCCGTGCATCTGAAATATGCCTTCCAGTTCGGCCCCGAAACCCGTTTCGGCCGCAACTACCCCTTCACCTATCAAGGCGTCGGACTGGGTTACAACACCTTTTTCAACAGCGCCGAGGTCGGTACGCCCGTAGCGCTCTACGTGTTCCAGCATGCGCGCATCGCCGCGCTGGCGGAGCGGCTGTCGCTGGACTACGAGTGGAATTTCGGCCTCTCGTTCGGTTGGAAGCCCTTCGACGAACAGACCAATCCGTTCAACACGGTGGTCGGTTCGAAAATCAATGCCTACATCAATCTGGGGTTGATGCTCAACTGGCGTTTCGCACCGCGGTGGAGCCTGACGGCGGGCGTCGGGCTCACGCACTTCTCCAACGGAAACACGCGCTATCCGAACGGCGGGGTCAACCTCATCGGCGGCCGGGTGGGCTTGATGCGGACTTTCGGCCGCGACGCGGCCGACGACCGGAGGGCCGCCGTGCGGCGCAGCGATCTGTTCCGCCCCTATGTGAGTTACGACGTGATTCTCTACGGCGCGCTGCGCAAGAAGGGATTCTTGCAGGAGAGCCGGGCCTACCTGATCCCCGGGTCGTTCGCTGTGGCGGGTTTGAATTTCACCCCGATGTACAATTTCAGCCGGTTCTTCCGCGCCGGTCTGTCGCTCGACGCCCAGTACGACGAAAGCGCCAACCTCAAAGACCATATCGCCAACGACTATCCGCTGGCCGACGAACTCAAATTCCACCGTCCGCCCTTCAAGGAGCAGTTCGCCGTGGGGGTGTCGATCCGCTGCGAGGTCGTGATGCCGATCTTTTCGATCAATCTGGGTATCGGCAAGAACCTGATCGGCAGGGGAGACGACACGAATTCGTTCTACCAGGTCTTCGCCCTCAAAGCCGATGTGGCGCGCAACGTCTTCCTGCACGTCGGATATCAGCTCTACAAGTTCCGCAATCCGAACAACCTGATGCTGGGCGTCGGTTACCGGTTCAACGGGCGTTGACGGTTCGCTGCACGATTGAAATCAAATAGGGCTTCGCGGCAAAATCTTTATTTGGCTGCGGTCTCGATGTACCTCTGCCGTTCGGCTTTTCGGATTTTTGGCTTCGCCGAAGGTACTCCGTCTCGGCCATGTCCAAATAAATTTGTATTGCGCTTGACTTTGCTTATCTTTGGCTTTGCCTTAGATACTCCGTCTCGGCATAATCAAGCTGTCGCTTGCTTCTGCGCTCGACTTTTCGTATCTTTGTAAAAACAAACGATAGACCCGATGAAACGTACCCTCTCCTTTCTGCTTCCGGCCGCAGCGATGCTGCTGGCCGCCTGCGGCGGTGCGAACGACCGTCCCTCCTTCCCCGATTTTCAGGAAATGGCCGATCCTGCGGCCGCATTCGCCGACTGGTCGGCGGCCGGCGATACTCCCTGCGCGTCGTTCGTGACGACGGATCGCCGCTTCGGCAAGTCGCAGCTGCCCGACGTGGAGCCGCGGACGGCGTGCCGCCTGACGGCATGGCGCGGCGAGCGGGTGTCGGCGCAGCTGCTCGTATGCCGAGTGCGCAGCCCGTGGAGCGGCTCGTCTGCACGGCAGGGGTGCTGACCTCCGATGAAGGGCGGCTGCCCGAAAGTGCGGTGCGCACCCGTTTCGTGCGCTACGTGATGAGCGACGAATTCGCCTGCGGCTGCTGCAAGCGCAAGGACCGCAGGATTTCGCGGCGGTGCTGACGGCCGACATGCTCGACGAACGGCCTTCGATGGCGCTCGAAGCCTGCACGGTGCGTCCGGTATGGATCACCGTCGATGTGCCGCAGGATGCCGCGCCCGGACTCTACCGCACGCCGGTGACGGTCGCCTGCGACGGCGACGAGCAGCGGCTCGAACTGGCCGTGGAGGTCACCGGCCGCACGCTTCCCGCACCCTCCGAGTGGCGATACCACCTCGATCTGTGGCAGCATCCCGCCGCCGTGGCGCGCGTCGAGGGACGGAGATGTGGAGCGACGCCCATTTCGAGGCGCTCCGCCCCGTGATGAAGCCGCTGGCCGACGCCGGACAGAAGGTCGTCACGGCGACGCTCAACAAGGACCCGTGGAACAACCAGTGCTCGACGCCTACGCCGACATGATCGTCTGGACGAAGGGCGCCGACGGCGCGTGGACATACGACTATGCGGCCTTCGACCGCTGGGTGGAGTTCATGGAGGGGCTGGGCGTCGACAAACAGATCAACTGCTATTCGATGCTGCCGTGGAACAACATGCTGCACTACCGCGACGCCGCGACGGGCGAGTGGGTGGACGTGAAGGCCGAACCGGGCCAGCCCGCCTTCGACGAGATGTGGCGGCCGTTCCTCGCCGATTTCGTGCGGCATCTGGAAGAAAAGGGGTGGCTGGCGAAGACCTGCATCGCCATGGACGAGCGCTCGCCCGAACAGATGGAGATCGCCGTGGCCTTCCTCGCGGAACACGCTCCGCAGCTGGGCATCGCGCTGGCCGACAACCACGACAGCTACAAGCGTTACCCGCAGCTGCACGACATCTGCGTCTCGGCACGGCAGGAGGTCGCTCCCGAGGATATCGCCGCGCGCCGCGCCGCAGGGCAGGTGACGACCTACTACGTCTGCTGCTCGCACCGCTATCCCAACATGTTCACCTTCTCCGATCCGGCCGAGGCGACCGTGGCGGCGTGGTACGCCGTGGCCAACGGCTACGACGGCTTCCTGCGCTGGGCCTACAACTCGTGGACGGAAGACCCGCTGCGCGATTCGCGTTTCCGCACGTGGCCCGCGGGCGATACCTACGTCATCTATCCGGGCGGCCGGTCGTCGATCCGTTTCGAGCGCCTGCGCGAAGGGATTCAGGATGCCGAGAAGATCCGTATCCTGCGCGCCGAACCGGGCAGCGGGAACTCGGCCGGGTCCGACGAAAAACGGGCGCGGCTCGAAGCGGTCATCGCCCCCTTCGCATCGCGCGAGCCGGCTGCCGACCTGCACGAGCGGCTGGCCGAGGCCAAGCGGGTGCTCAACGAATTGTAACGCCGCGATGGGAAACTGGTATACGGACGACGTGAAATACATTGCCGGCGTCGGCGAGGCACGGGCCAAACTGCTCGACAAGGAGTTGGGCATAGCGACCGTGGGCGATCTGCTTTACCATTTCCCGTTCCGCTATATCGACCGCACGAAGATCTACCGGATCGCCGAAATCGGCGCTTCGGGGCAGACGCTCGTCCAGTTCCGGGGTCGCGTCACCGGCGTGGCCTATGCCGGCGCAGGACGCAAACGACGCTTCACGGCCTATGTCGCGGATGCCACGGGACAGGCCGAGCTGGTGTGGTTCCAGGGGATCAAGTGGATCGAGAAGCGCATCGAAGTGGGGCGCGAATACCTCGTCTTCGGCCGCCCGTCGTTCTTCCGCAACGAACTCTCGCTGGTGCATCCCGAAGTGGAGACCGTCGAAAAGGCGTTGTCGCGGCGTGCCGAGAGCGGTTTGCAGGGGATCTACTCCTCGACCGAGCGGCTGTCGTCGGTGTTGGGAACCAAAGGGTTCCATACGATCGTGAGCAATGCGTGGCGGATCGCGGGCGAGCGCATCGGCGAGACGCTGCCTCCCGAGATGCGCAGGCAGTACGGACTGGCGACCCTGCGCGAAGCGCTCTACAACATCCATTTCCCCCAGTCGCCGGAGGCGCTCCGGCAGGCGCAGTACCGCCTCAAATTCGAGGAGCTGCTCGGCGTGCAGCTCAACGTGATGGCGCGCCGTTCGGAGCGTCTGGCCCGAAACGACGGTTTCTATTTCGCCCGCGTGGGGGAGTCGTTCAATACGTTTTACAAGGAGAAGCTGCCCTTTCCGCTTACGGGGGCGCAGAAGCGCGTCGTGCGCGAAATCCGGCAGGATACGGTGACGGGCTGCCAGATGAACCGGCTGTTGCAGGGCGACGTGGGGTCGGGCAAGACGCTCGTGGCGCTGCTGTCGATGCTGCTGGCCGTCGACAACGGTTTTCAGGCCTGCATGATGGCTCCCACCGAGATTCTGGCGCGGCAGCACTACGCCACGCTCACGCGCCTGCTCGATGGGCTGCCCGTGCGGGTGGCGATCCTCACGGGTGCGTCGAAGGCTCGCGAACGCTGCGCCGCACTCGAAGGGGTCGCCTCGGGCGAGGTGCAGCTGCTGGTGGGAACCCATGCGCTCATCGAGGACAGGGTGCGCTTCGCCAACCTGGGGCTGGTCGTGATAGACGAGCAGCACCGTTTCGGCGTCGAACAGCGGGCGCGGATGTGGACGAAGAACGAGCAGCCGCCCCACGTGCTGGTGATGACCGCCACGCCCATTCCGCGGACGCTCGCCATGACGCTCTACGGCGATCTCGACGTCTCGGTGATCGACGAGCTGCCGCCCGGACGCCGGCCCGTGCGCACGGTGCACTACACCGATGCGGCGCGGCTCAGGGTGTGGGGGTTCCTGCGGCAGGAGATCGCCCGGGGCCGTCAGGCCTATGTGGTCTACCCGCTGATCGAAGAGTCGGAATCGATGGATTACAAGGATTTGCAGGACGGTTACGAGGCCATTTCGCGCGACTTTCCGCTGCCGGAGTACGTCGTCGAGGTGGTGCACGGCCGCATGAAGCCCGAGGACAAGGAGGCGGCGATGCGCCGCTTCAAGTCGGGCGAGGCGCAGATACTGGTCTCGACGACGGTTATCGAGGTGGGGGTCGACGTCCCCAATGCCACGGTGATGGTCATCGAGTCGGCCGAACGTTTCGGCCTGTCGCAGCTGCATCAGCTGCGCGGGCGCGTGGGGCGCGGCGCCGAGCAGTCGTACTGCATCCTCATGTCGGGCGAGAAACTCTCGAAGGAGGCGCGGGCGCGGCTCGACGCGATGTGCCAGACCAACGACGGGTTCCGCCTTGCGGAGCTCGACCTCAAACTGCGCGGTGCGGGCGATATCGCCGGTACGCAGCAGAGCGGTATGGCCTTTGATTTGAAGATAGCCAATCCGACGCTCGACGTGCAGATTCTGCAACTTACGCGCGATGCGGCCGGCGGGGTGCTCGCCGCCGATGCGGCGCTCGCGGCGCCCGAGCACGCCGGATTGCGCGAACTGAAACGACGCTATTCGGGGGAGAAGTCGATCGATTTCTCGATGATCTCCTGACGCCGCGAAAATAAAAGCAGCGCGGAACCCGTTTGTTTATTAACAGACGCTTTCCCGCCTCGGCGAAGTCCGAACGAGTTCGGCTCTATGCTCGGCTTAACGAAAACGGTGAATTTTTTTCTTCGTTTTCTCGCTTCGGCAAAGCTCGCGCAAGCGCGGCTCTGCACTCGGCTTAACGAAAACGGTGAATGACAGATGAAACAACTTACGATGAAACGAATCCTCATACTTTTTCTGCTGACGGGAGGCATATTCTCCGCCGCGGGACAGATCTACGTGCCCGGCGAAGAGTTGTTCTACCGTGTCAGCTACCGCGCCAACTGGTGCCCAATACGGAGGTGGCCACCGTCGTGGTGCGTACCTCCGAGGTCGAACTCGACGGACAGACCGTCTATAACGTCTTCGGACAGGGCAAGACGCTGGCCTCGTTCCGGTGGTTCTTCTCGCTCGACGACCGGTACAACATCTGGGTCGATACCGCGACGCTGCGCACCGTGCGATTCACGCGCAGTAAACAGGAGATGAGATAGAGTTGGTAATTTTGTAGAGAAGAGGTTAGCTAAAAGAAAGGGAGGCAGGGAGTGAACCAGGTATCGATAAGAATTCAAGATTCATTTCCATATTAGGACTCTTTGTCTTTCTTGAACCGAGACCTGAATAAGAATTTAACCTTTCATTGTTAAGGTAGTTAGGATAGGTTCAAGTTCCTTTCTCTCAATTTGATGGTCAAAAACAAAAGTAATGGACAATTTTTATTTCATCGGGGTTGACGTCAGCAAAAAGAAACTGGACTTCTGCGTACTATTCGAGGGTAAGGTTCTGCGCGAAGAACAGGTAAGCAACCACCAGCAGGCTGTCGCCAGACTGATCGGCGAGTTGAAGAACGATTTGGAAATGGACAACGAACAGTTTTTAATCTGTGCCGAACATACGGGGCAATATACTTTCCCTCTGGTATGTGCTTGCAAGTCGGTCGAGTGCAAACTTTGGTTGGAGAACCCGTCCCAGATCAAATATTCATCCGGTATGCAGCGGGGCAAGAACGACAAGGTGGATGCAAAGCGCATAGCCATTTACGCTTCACGGTTCGGAGATAAGGTTAAGTATTACGACCGTCCCACCGAGGAGATAGAGAGGCTTAAACAGTTGGAGAGGGAGCGTGCGCTTTACGTTACCGACCTGGCTAAATACAAAGGCCAGATGTACGATCAGAAAGATTTTATGCCGGCGGCGCTTTATCGCAAGAAAACAAAGCGGATGAAAGGCTTAATACAGGAACTACAAGCGGCTATCGATGCGATCACTGCTGAAATGGAGAAGATCATAGGCTCAACGGAAGTGCTTGCGCGCCAGATGGAACTTTTAATGTCGATAGACGGTGTAGGTAAAGTGGTAGCTCTGAATGTGATTATCGAAACAGAAGCGTTCTCCCGCTTCGACAATCCCAGAAAGTTCTGCTGTCACGCAGGTGTCGCTCCGTTCTCATACACATCTGGGAGCAGCCAGCACTCCAAAAACAAGGTCTCGCATAGGGCCAACAAGAACATAAAGAAACTGCTACATATGGCAGCCGTATCGGTAACTCATCGTAAAGAGGGGGAACTAAAGGCCTACTATATGCGGAAAGTAGAAGAAGGAAAGAACAAAATGTCGGTAATCAATGCGTTACGTGCTAAAATCGTGGCCCGTATGTTCGCCGTCATCAAAAAACGACCTGGCCGAGCCGGGCGAACGGACGGTTTACGTGCGCATCACCTCGCCCGACGGGTACGTGCAGTCAATGCATCGGCGGCGACCTTCGAGTTCGAGGGCGAGCGGCTGACCTACACCGCTTCGCGCGACGTCGACTACCAGAATGAAGACCTGGCCGTGGGCGTCTACTACAACGACGGCGCCGGCTTCACGGCCGGAACCTACCGCGTCGAGGTCTATGCCGACGGCCGCCTGGCCGGTCAGAGCGACATCGTGCTGCGGTAAGGGCCGGTTTCGTTAAGGCGGGTGCAGAGCTGCGCTTGCGCGGGCTCTGCCGAGGTGAGAAGACGGAGAAAAGATTCGACGAAAAGGTCGGGAACGATCTGTTTGCAGCATGAAAAAAGGAGTCGCAAGACTCCTTTTTCCTTTACCTGCCCGCCTGCCGGACGGTGAGTTGACTCCACTCCATCCAATAGTTCGGAATGTTCGTGATGAACCGTATCCGGATCTCCTTTTGCTGTCCGGTGTTCGTGTCGGCGCCGAGATGAAGCGTTTGGAGATAACGTGGAATACGGTGCTGTTCGCCTTTGTATTCTACATCGATGTAGTCGTAGATTTCCAACTTCTCCGATGCCGGATCGGGGGTGACCTTTATGGTGAATCCTTCGACCTTTGTATTCTCCGAGTCCGGACATCGGGTATCCTCCGATACCGAACTCTTGAACACCTTTCGAAACGATCCGTAACTCGACGGTGTTTTGTTCGGCCGGCAGTTCGAGAATGTATCCGTCGGTTTCCACGAGCTGTTGCCCGTCGAGCATATAGATTCCACCGAAGACAAGCCCCCCTTCGGTGTACTCCTCTTCTTTTTTCCTTACAGGAGAAGTTCGAGAGTGCCGACAGCGCAATCAGTATGGCGAATATCTTTTCATAATTAGGTGTTCGTTATTTCGCTCCCGCCTGCCGGATGGTGATGTCGGCGGCACCGACCTGAGGACTTTCCGTCCAAAGGCGGCACCGCATGATTCGCGGGATGATAAATCGGTTTTCCGTAGCGGTTATCCGGATGGTTTGCATGTAGCGCGGCCACTCTTTGTGTTCTACGCCCCAGGAATCGACGATGTAGTCGTATATCTCGGCCTCGTGACGAGGCGTCAGGAGCGTGAGGGGAGAATGCATCGGGGAGGTTCTGGCCGAAGTGGTCGGCATCTATCGATGATTGTCCGGATATTCCCTCGGAGACGATTTGCAGATCGATCGAGCACTGTTGTGCGGGGAGTTCGACCGTGTGGTTGTGCGCATAGATCAACTCCTGACCGACGAGAATCATTGCATCTTTGTAGTCCCAATCGCCGCCGACCATTTCCTCTTCGCAACCCCAGCCGGTCAGGGCGGTCAGGGCGATAAGTGGTATTATGTATTTTTTCATCGATTTCATTTTTGTGAGGTTAAAAATCCGTTATCAGCAGATCTTTCCTATTGGAAGAGTAGTTGCATATCTCGTTTTTATTATTTTTAAACGAGATTCTGGTATCCAAGAACCATCCGTTATACAATCCGTACTGTCCCCAATTCATGTGGAAGAAGACATTTTGCGAGTGATAGACTCTTTCGGAATCGAGTTCGACATACCACGGTCGCGGAAGACCGTTGTTCAGCGCATATAACTTGTATTCCGTATAGGCGGTTATCGAATTGGAGCCGTCGACCACCCAAGCGTGACCCACGTCGCGAGGTTTGTCCTGCCCTTGGGTGTAGACAGGAAGATTGCTGTTCAGCATCGTATAGACGGTCGAGGCGTTATGACTCCTTTTCGAGCAACTGTATCCGTAACTTTCGAGAACCCGTTTCGCATGGTCGATATTGCTCGATCCGCCGTCGGTTACGCGCAGTTCTCCGTGCAATTGCGTCAGAAAAGAAGTGAGGGTCGTATTGCTCGTTTCGTCGGGCATGTCCGACCAGCCGAAATAGGCGGGGTGTTGGTAGTAGCGCATCAGTTGGCCGACGGCAATAGTTACACAGCCCAGCGGTTGATCCTTATTCTCAAATAGGGCATTGTACCCATTCCTTTGTCCCCATTTCGTCGTGAGGAACGGACCTTTCTTTGTTCCCGATTCATGGTACTTGACCGTAATAACTCCCGATTCCATGCAGTTGTAGGGGGTGTCGACCCAAGCGTCGTCGCCGATAGCGGTTTCGCAGAAACGCTGGTAGGCATCTTCGGGCATTTCATCCGGTTTGGAGGCCAAACGGTACGTGTCTGCCCCTTCCGCGAACCATTTTCCATACCATTCGTTCTGGATGTCGTAGAACTCGTCGTCGGTCATTCGCGTTTGTACCCGTTCGGGGCGGGTGCGCTCTTCGTAGGGAAGCCATGCGGAGCGGCAGTCGAAGACGGCGGCGGAGTCGCGTGCGGCCTCGATCGTCTCGGTCATCTCCTGCAAGACGACGTCCAGCCCGCTCGGTTCGCGGTCGAGTGTGAAGGTGCCGCGGTCGATCTGCGCCAGGATAGGATAGCAGCGTTTGGTGGCGGAGATCAGCAGGTAGCCCTCTTGCAGGTTGACCGCATAGATTGCCGGACGCCCTGCTGCGTCGCGGATCGTCACGACGTTGCGGACGACTGCATCGCTGCCGGCACGGGTCGGACGGTTGCCGTTGCGGAAAATGCGGGCGACCGCAGCTGCGTCGCCTGCCGACAGATCGGAATCGTCTGCGACGAATTCCGCCGCCGGTGCGGGGAAAGAGGGCGTCGGGGCGGAGTCGGACAGTTCGGTTTGCTGACAGGCGCCGATTATGAGTGTAACGGAGATGACAAACGCTCCAAAAAGAGTTTTATTTGGTTTCATAGGCGTATATTTTTTAATTAGATTGGTTCTTAGTGCAAATATAATAAAAACCAAGTGTAAATGTAGGTATGTTTGTAAAAAAAATAGCATCCCTTTTCAGGAATGCTACCTTCGTGCGAAACGGCAGGCGGAAAATTCTATTTCCCGTGCGCCTCTTTGAGAAGTTCTCCGAACTCTTTGAGCGACAGCGCCGTGACGTCGGGCTGCGGGTCGGCTGCCGAGGCGACCTCCTCGGTCGTCTCGCCCGAGAGTACCAGTACGCCCAGTGCGCCGGCGTTGCGGGCCATCGCTACGTCAGTATAGATGCGGTCGCCCACCATGGCGATCTCATCGGCGCGCAGGCCGAAACGCTCCTTGATGCCGGTGAGCATGTTCGGATCGGGTTTGCCCAGCGTGACGTCGGGGCGGCGTCCCGTGGCGTGTTCGAGGCAGGCGCAGATCGAGCCGCAGTCGACCAGCACGGCGGGCTGGTCGGTAGGGCATACCCGGTCGGGATTGGTGGCGATGTGGGCACGCCCTGCGACACCCACCATGCCGCGCGGCACAGGCGCGGGTAGGTGAGCGTCATGTCGAACGCCGCGACCACCACGTCGGGGACGTCGTCGGCGCCGTCCGCCGCCGATTCGAACCCGGCAGCTTCGAACTCCGAGATCATGCTCGGCGTGCCGAGCAGGAAGAGCCGTTTGGCCGCAGGGTAGTGCTCGCGGATGTAGTCGATGGTCGCCAGCGCCGTGGTGTACATCTCGTCGCGCGTGGCATGGATGCCCAGCGTGTCGAGCTTGTGTAGGTAGTCGGCGATGCTTTTCGACGGGTTGTTCGTCAGGAACGAGTAGCCGATGCCCATCTCCGTCAGGTCGGAGAGGAACCGCTTGGTGTAGGGGAAGAGCGACATGCCCATGTAGATCGTGCCGTCCATGTCGAGTGCCACGTGCCGGATGCGGCGGGCGCGTTCGAGAAGCTCCTCGTGCGGAAAGGGCGAGCGGTAGGAGTCGATTGTAGCCATGAATGTAATTTTAGTGCGGTTGCGTAAATTCGTGAAGTCCGGCCGCATGGAGCGGGCCGGACTTCGCAAAGATACGAAAAGTCGAGGGCAGAAGCAAACTTTAGTTTGATTATGCCGAGACGGAGTATCTAAGGCGAAGCCAAAGATACGAATAAGCCGGACGCAATGTAAATTTATTTGCTTTTTGCCGGGCGGGAGCATCTAAGGCGCAAGCTGAAATAAAAATAAGCAAATGCAATGTCAGAATAAATTCGACATTGCATTTGCGGGATAAGCGTCAGCCCAAGATGAAAATTCGCAGAATGACCTGACCGGCTATTCGGCGACCGCAGGATAGTTGTCCACCATCGGATAGTCCGTTTCGGCGGCCGTGGTGAAGACGTTCTGCGTGTAGACCTTGCCGAAACAGTCGGTTGCGCGGATCTCGACGGCCGCTTTGGCATCTTTGAGTTTGTAGTGGTAGAAGTGGTCGTAGGTGGTCTTGCCGTGCGAATCGGGATTCGCGCTCAGGACTCCACGTGATAGCCCGCACCCCATGCGTCCAGCGATTTCTCGCGGGTCATCTCGCCGGTTTTGTTGCCGTTTTCATACACTTCGACCTTCCAGTTCCTGTCGTCCGAGTTCCAGATATTGGCCACGATCTCGTCGGAGGCCGTGTAGGTGAACTTGTAGCCGCCCGCGAAGGTCGTCTCGCCCCGGTACATGCGGATCTGGAAATCCTTCGACAGCCGCGTGGGTTTGTAGTACCAGTTCTCGATCTTGCTGCCGGAGATGTCGTAGACGCCGTAACCGTTGGGGGGTACCGTCGACGTTGATGGTCGATTTCCACCAGGCGCCGCAGACGGCACCGTGGATATGTTCGTAGACGTCGCCGTCGATATAGTTCTGGGCGTAGTGCGTGTGGCCGGCCATGATGTGGACGTTGTCGAACTCTTTGAGCAGGTTGCGCACGGTCTCGCGGTTGAACGACGTGGCGTTGCGCAGCGGAATATGTACGCAGAAGATGACGAGCTTGTCCTTCGGGACGAGGCTCAGATCCTGCCGCAGCCACTCGACCTGCGCATCGGTGAAGCCCCCTTCGTAGTCCGAGGGGTTGTGTTTCTCGTCCGTCAGCAGGATGTCGTCCATAGCGACGATGTGGGCGTTGCCCCGGTCGAAAGAGTAGTCGCACGGGCCGAACTTGTATTCGAAGTTGCGGCGTCCGGCCAGATCGAAGTTGCTGCTCTCGTCGGTGACGGTGGGCGTCATGCAGTTGTCGTGGTTGCCCATCACCTGAAAGAGTTTCAATCCGATCTCGCTTTCGCGCATGGCCAGTGCGATGGGAGGCATCATCTGGTTGGTGACGTCTTTGCTCCTCTCGTTGAAGATGATGTCACCCAGCGTAATGCCGTAGACGGGACCTTCGAGCGTCGAGACATGCGCGCGGATATCGGGCACGGACTCCTCCTTGAAACGGGCCAGATCCGTGTCTTTCTGTACCTGCGGATCGGCGATGCAGACCAGTTTGAAGTCGGTTTCGACCGCCTGCTGCGGCATCAGTACGAAGTCGTAGCGTTCCTGCGTCTTCGAAAGACGCTGCCAGAAGCAGGGACGGCCCTCCGACATCGGGATTTCACGGTCGGCGGAATGCGGTAGAAGACATGGAAGGCGTCGGCATGGCGCGGCATCTGGTAGACGCCGTTGGCATCGGTCGCCACGCACGAGAAGCCGTCGCTCACGACGATTCCTCCGACCGGAGCGCCGTTGGGGTCCGTCACTACGCCGTAGAGATTGTTCCCCTCCTGGATCGGGGTGTTCAGCGGAGCCTGCGTATCGTCGTCGGAGCAGCCTGCGAAGAGCGCACCGGCGGCAAATAACAAAGAATATATGATTCGCTTCATTGTTTGAATGTGTTATGTTTTACGGATCGGATGCCTGCGGCGGACGGATGTCACTCCCGTCCGCTGCGGCGTCCGGGGTGTTATTTCAAGCTGCGTTCTGTCCCAGATCGGGGTTCTTGTCGAGTGCCGTCTTCGGAATCGGGTGGACGTAGCGCTGCTCGTCGAAGTAGCGCTGGAGGTTGTAGACCAGACGGCCGCTGTTGCCCTCTTCGAGGGTGCGTTCCGAGTTGCGGACGATGTACTTCACGCCGGGTTCGCTGCCCGCCTTGTCGGTCACGCATACGTCGTTGACGCCGTCGTTGTTGAGGTCGTAGGCCTTGTCCACCTCACCGATGTAGATGCCGTACCACTGCTTGTTCAGCAGCTCGCCCGCATGCCAGCGCATCAGGTCATTGTAACGGAACCCTTCCAGCAGCAGCTCGATGGCGCGTTCGCGGCGGATCTCCAGAATATCGCAGTCGGTGATCTTGGGGTTGCCGTCGTCGGTGCTGTAATAGGCGTTTTGCAGGTATTCGTCGATCTGCGTGGGACGGGTTCCGTCAACGCCGGCACGTTCGCGCAGCGGTTTGATCGTCTTGTCCCAGACCGCGTCGTCGAACTCGCCCAGCTCGGCCTTGGCCTCGGCGTAGTTGAGCAGCACCTCGGCATAGCGCAGGATCGGCAGGCAGTTCCAGCAGATGCCCGACGCCTCGTAGGAGTCGTCGTCGATGTTGAACTTGATGACCTGATAGCCCGTGTAGCTTACCGAAAGGTCGGGGGCGAAGAGCTTCGAGGTGCCTCCGACCAGTTTGCGGTATTCGGGCGAGATGACCGTCTGCTGCAAGCGGTAGTCGCGGTTCTCGAACTGCTCGGCATAGGTCGTCGACTTGTAGTCGGCCCGGTCGGTGAAACGGCTGCCGTCGCGGTTCAGATAGGTGTAGACGAAGTCGGCGTCGAGCGACCAGCCCTGGCCCATCGACCCCGAGGTGAAGTACCACGTCACGTCGTGCCGGACATTCTTCTCGTCGTTGTATTCACGCGCCCACATCACCTCCTGATCCAGTACGGAGGGCGACGTGAAGAGCGAACGGTACTGCGTGGCCACGTTGGCCGGCGAGTTGACGAGCGAGTAGACGCCCGCCTCCATCAGTTCTTCGCAGGCATCGGCCGCCTCGCGCAGCCATTTGTTGTCCTTGTTGTATTCGGGGTCCCACGCCTTGCCCGTCGACGGATCGACGCGGTGGTATTTGCGGTAGGTTCCCTCGAAGAGGCAGATGTGCGACTTGATGGCCAGCGCGATGTAGCGGTTGATCTTCTGGTTGTTGACCCACGCATCCGAGGTGTAGCAGTGTTCGCAGGCGTAGTTGAGGTCTTCGAGCACGCGCTCCATGACGTATTCGCGGCTGTCGCGGGGCTTGTAGAGGTCTTCCTCGCTGTCGGAGTCGGACGACGTGGTCGTACCAGGGCACTCCGCCGAAGGTCTTCACCAGTTCGAAATAGTTCCATGCCCGCCAGAAGCGCGCCGTACCCTCGTAGTGGGCGAAGGCCGCTTCGCTCACGCCCTGCGCTTCGTGCATCCGTTCGAGGAAGGTGTTGATGTAGTAGACGAAGTTCCATGTGCTGTTGCTCCAACCGCCTTGCAGCGAGGAGTTCCAGACGGGTTGGTAGAGGTAGCTCGACGTCTGTTTCACCTCGATGATGTCGCAGTTGCCGTCGCCGCGCGTGACGTCGCCCGAACTCGGCGTGTAGGAGTTCAGGAAGCCGTTGGTGTATTTTTCCAGCGAAGCTTCGTCCTTGAAATATTCGTCGGTGCCGATCTGCTCGATCGGCTGCTTGTCGAGGAAATCCTCGCAGGAGGCGAACGTCAGACAAGCCAGAGCCGCATAAATTATTCTTTTCATAGTTTCGTTCAAATTAGAAGGTGATACTCAAACCGATGCTGTACGAACGCATGACGGGATAACCGTCGCCGTCGCCCGAACCGTCGCCGCCGCGCGTGCTCGAAAAGTCGGAGTCGCCGGCGTAGATGTTCTCGGGGTCGTAGTTCTTGGCGTACTTTTTCAGCGGGGTGATCGTGAACAGGTTCTCGCCCGAAAGGTAGATGCGCAGGTTCTGGATGCCGATCTTGGTGAGCATCTGCTTGGGGAAGGTGTAGTCGATCGTCAGGTTTTTAAGACGCACGTAACGGGCCTTCTGCAAGTAACGGGTATTGGGCTGCGAAAGGATCGCATTCGCGCCCTGTGCCGTGTAACCGATCAGACGCGGCCAGTAGGCGTCGGTGTTCTGGTTGGCATCGGTGTAGCGGTCGTTGTGCCACGGCAGCGCGATGCTGTACGGCCGGCCGTACTGTCCCCAGAAGTAGCCCGACTCTTTGGCGGGATACCAGTCGCGGCGGCCGACGCCCTGCCAGACCATCGACAGGCCGATGCCGTTCCAGCGTGCGCCTGCGGCGAGGCTGTAAGGTAACGGGGCGAAGTGTTGCCGATCTTCCGCAAGTCGCCGTGGTCTTCCAGCCGGTTGGAGCCGTTGTCGACCTTGCCGTCGCCGTTGAGGTCCTCGAATTTGGGATCACCCTTCTGCCAGACGATGCGGTCGTGCGTGAATTTCGAGTAGTCGGCGTAGGTTGCAGCCTCCTCGTCGCTTTGGAACAGGCCGTTGCAGGTGTAGCCCCACAGTTCGCCCAGCGTCATGCCTTCGTAGTAGTTGGTGGCGTAGTTGGTCGGCAGCGTGTTGGTCGTGGCCATGTATTTGGTCACCTTGGTCACGTTGTCCCAGATGGCGAATTTCAGGTTATAGCTGAAATCCTTGCCGCCCAGCTTGAAGTTGTCGCGCCACGAGATGCTGGCCTCCCAGCCGTCGGTGCGCATGTCGGCGTAGTTGCCCTTGGGGGCTCCGTTGCCGTAAACGGCGGGAAGTTCGGGGCCGGTGACGTACATGTCTGTCGTGTTCTTGCGGTAGATGTCCGCCACGATCGACAGACGGCCGTTGAAGCATCTCCCAGTCCAGCCCCAGGTCGTAGGTCGCTGACCGTCTCCCACGTCAGGCCGTCGGGATCGATCGACGGCTTGCCGGCATAGATCAGCGGGCTGTCGCCGGTCAGGAACCCGAGGTTCTTGTTGATCGCGATCTTACTCAGGAACTCGTAGTCCTTGACCATACCGTTGCCGGTCGAACCGAACGAAGCGCGGATCTTCAGGTTGTCGAGCCAGCTCTTGGCACCGGCCATGAAGGGCTCCTCCGAAATGCGCCAGCCGACCGACGCCGAGGGGAAGAAGCCCCAGCGTTGGTTGCTCGGGAATTTCGAGTTGCCGTCGTAGCGGCCGCTCACCTCGACGAGGTATTTGCCCTTGTAGCCGTAGTTCACGCGGAAGAAGGCACCCACGAGGCTCGACGAGGTGCTGCCGTTGCCTTTGGGGTCAGCGCTTCGCCGTCGGTGAGGCTCAGGCTGGGCGTGCTCGGGATCGATGACGCCCGTGTTCTTGCTGAGCGTGGAGGTGTAGTCCATGTTTTCGATGTTCCAGCCGCCCATGAGCTTGAACCAGTGGTTTTCGCCCAGCGGGGCGTCCACGTCAGCACGGCGTTGCTGGCTACGCGTTCGCGGTTGTAGTAACGCTCCTCGTACCACGAGGTCGCGGGACGTTCGCCCGAGCTTTCGGGGCCCGTGTAGTAGGTGTAGGGCACGGCGAGCATGTGGCGCTCGGTGTGGTTGCGATAGTAGCTCACGTCGATCTCGCCGACCAGCACGTCCTTGATGAAATCGAGGGTGAACTTCGTTTTGTTGTTCAGGTCGAACTTGTCGTCGTCACGCCACGTGTTCCCCTCGACGAAGCCGGCCCAGCCCATGTAGACGGCCGCGTCGGTCCAGGTTCCGTCGGGGTTCTTTTCGAGCGTCATCGGGAAGCCCTGGTGGTTCATCATGCGCGTCGGTCACGGCGTGAACGACTGTCCGCCCGTGGTCAGCGTCGGCTGATGCGAGTAGCGGCTCATGAACGAGGTGGTGTTCTCGACGCGGAGCCACGGCTTTCGCCTGCACGGTGCCTTTGGCCAATACGTTGTATTGGTTGTAGCGTTCGTCGCCGGCGTTGTAGATACCGTCCTGATGGAAGAAACGGCCCGACACGTAGTACGATGCCTTGTCCGTTCCGCCCGTGATCGAGAGGTTGTGCTGGTGTCCGGTGGTGTAGTCCTTGTAAAAGATGTTGTACCAGTTGGTGTTGCCGAAGTACTCGTAGCGGTTGTCGGCCGGATTGACCCGCCACTTCTCGTAGGAGGGGTCGCTGTTGCGGCGTTCCAGTTCGCTGTACCATGCGCGGCTGAACCGGAAGACGTTGTTGATATTGGTCGGGTCGGAAGCCTTGTTGTTGATGTAGGATTCGAGGTAGGAGGTGGTCCAGTCATAGCCGTTGTCGATCAGTTCGGGCGTCACGGTACGCTTGTAGAAGTTGTACGAACCGTTGTAGGTGATCTTCATCTGGCCTTTTTTCCGGGGCGTTTGGTGGTGATGAGGATGACGCCGAACGTACCGCGCGAACCGTAGACGGCCGTCGACGAGGCATCCTTCAGGACGGAGATGCTCGCGATGTCCTCGGAGTTGACCGTCGTGATGTCGGTCTCCACGCCGTCGACGAGAATGAGGGCCGAACCGCCCGAGCCGATCGAGTTGGCGCCGCGCACCTGGATGCCTGCGCCGCGCGTGGGCTTACCGTCGGAGAAGGTGACCGTCAGACCGGGGATGGCTCCCTGCAACGAACGCGACACGTTCTGATAGGAGCCGATGCGGTCGGCGATATCCTTGCTGGATATCTGTTCGACAGCGCCTACGATGTCGCGCTTCTTCTGCACGCCGTAACCTACGACCACGACCTCTTCGAGCGAGGTGTTGTCTTCGGTCAGTACGACGTCGATCGTCGTTCGGTTGTTGATTTGGATGAGTTGGGATTGGTAGCCGATATAGCTGAAATTCAGCGACTCATTGGCTGAGGCTTTGATGGTGTAGCGACCGTCGATGTCGGTAGAGGTGCCGCGCGCCGTGTTGGGGATCGTGACGGCTGCACCTATGATGGGATTACCGCTCTTGTCCTTGACTGTGCCGGTGATATTTCCCCCCCTTGTGCGAAAGCGCTGGTTGTCAGGGCAGTCAAAACAAGTGCGACCACGAAGAATCCCATACGCCGGCAGCGGTTCGCGAGCGTGCGGACTCCTCTCTGAGTAGGACATTGTTTCATTGTTAAAACAGTTTAAGTTAACATTCGGTTGGGTTCGGACATCCGTGTGTCGGATTTTTAAATTATTTAAAATATGAAAGTCCGGTACGGGAATCCTCACGTTGCAGACTGATCCGATCTAAACTGTTCCGGGAGGGATGAAAAAGGTTCGGTTAGTTTCTGTTCATTTGTTTTGATGTGTGTTTTAAGGTTTGGTTTCGTGCTCTTTTGGAGAGCGGGTTATGGCTTTATAGATGCAAATGTAAATTTATTATTTGTTTTATGCAATAATTTATACGATAATTTTTTGAAGAGATCCGATAACACGCGACGAAGGAAAAATCGGCGAAGAGCGTCGAAATCGGAGCCGTCTCTCTTTTCCGGAAAGGTTTCTGCCGTGTGCCGGAGCGTGTTTTTCAGGGCGCGTTTTGGATTATTTTAGGATTGTCGGCGATATCTACTGAAAAATATTATTTTCGAAAAATTTGGATACAATGAAAAATTGTGTACATTTGTTTTCGCAAGCTGATCTGAAATTCTTTCTTGGAGGCGGGGCGCATCGCAGGGATGCTTCCCGAAAACTATTTTTACCAATAGTATTACTCTAATACCGACGAATTTTATGAAACTAACGAAATGGATGGCTGCAGCCGCGCTGTTCCTGTCTTTTGGCGTTGCCGGTTGTACCGACGACATTACCGACGAGGTGAGCCAATTGACACGCAATACCGACGAGGTGAGTGTGGCTTATAATAAGGATGCGACCGCCCAAATCTCGGTCCGTGTGCCGGGGGCATGGTCCGCATCGGTGGCATGTAAGGACGCCGCAGGGCAGGAGACGGCGGCTTGGTTGCGACTCGATCCCGCCGAAGGGGTCGGCAACGGCAAGGATTACCAGTGGATCACGGCGATCGCCGACCGCAACCTCGGCGGCGAGCGCGAAGCCGTGATTACGATCGTGGGCGCTACGCGCGGCGATGCCGTCGAGGTGAAGGTCACGCAGGACGACGGTACCTTCACGGTGAAAAAACCCGTGCTTTCGGGCGACCTGAAAGCCAATGTCGTATCGAATGCGCTGCTGGCCGTGGAGTACGACAAGGCGAAGGGCGGCGAACCCGTCGAGATTACCTTTACGTTCGACGGCGACAATCGCGGGCTGGCGATCAAGGACTACACGGGAACGATCGAAGGCGAGGGCAGCGGCAAGATCGAATTGCCGATCACGGGAACCCCCTCCGATATCGGCGTGGTGAAACTCAACATGAAAATGACCATCGAGGGCAAGACGATCTTCGACGACGTGATTTCGCTCAATATCCAGTCCGAGAATTTCATCTTCTCGATGGACTTCGGCAAATTCGTCTGGGGCGGCGACCTGATGGCCAATAAGAAGGGCAAGTGTCCCGGCGGGAAACAGGTTTCCGGTCAGGATATTACGGGCCTCGAAGAGGCCGACGGCGAGGTCTCGGTGGGAACCGACGGCGCGGGCGACGCCTTCAAGTCGCTGGGTGAGACCTACCGCATCAACCGCGATCTGGTCGGTTGGCAGGGAGAGCGTGTCTACGAACACCCGGGTTACATCAAGCTCGGAACGGGCAGCAACAACGGTTGGATTCAGACGCCGAAAATGGACAAACTCTCTTCGGCGCCGCAGACCGTCGTCGTGTCGTTCGACATCTCGCTGTACGATAAATCCGATGATCTGATCCTCTTCACGGCCGAAGGCGCAGGTTCGGTCGAGGGCGGCGGCAACATCTCGCTGCCGACCTTCTCGGGCTGGGCGAACGCCAAGTGGACGACCTGCACGTTCGTGGTCAACGGCGCCACTTCGGCCACGTCGTTCAAGTGGGCGTCGACCAAGACGGACGGCAAGGGCCGTTTCGTGCTGGACAACATCTCGGTGATGTCGTCCGCCGTCAAGGAGCGCACCGAACCGTTGGAGAAGGTCGATGCGGAACGGATTCTCTATACGAGCGGAGCGAATTCGATCGAGGTGGAGTGGCCGGGCGTCGCCGACGCGACGGGTTATGAAGTAGCCCTCGTGCCGCAGGAGAACCCCTCGTTCGTGAACAAGGCGGTGGTTCCCGCCGCAGAGGGAGTCGACGATGTTTTCTCGCACGAATTTACCGACTTGCAGCCGGGATTCTACATCTTCGAGATCGTCGCGCTCTACGAGCCGAATCCCGAGTTCGATTCGGAGAAGGTCTCCGTCCTGCTCGGTACCGAAGGCTTCCTGGCCGGCCCGTTGAAGACGCCCGAGGCGACCGCTTCGGCGACGTCGTATGCGGTGACGATCAGTTGGGAGACGGTGAGCGGCGCGAGCGGCTACAAGGCCGTGCTCAAAGAGGCCGGTGCCGTGGTGAAGGAGCAGAGCGTGGATGCCGACGCGCTGTCGTGCACCTTCGGCGAACTGACGCCCGACCGTGACTATGCCGTTGCGGTGCAGGCGCTCTACGAGAGCAAGCCCGAATACAATTCGGAGTTCACGGCCGACATCGCCGTGCATACGCCGGCGTTGCTGACCCGCCCTGTCGTGCATCTCTACGACGGATTCGAGGTGACGCACAACATGGCCATCGTCGAGTGGGATATCGACGCGGCGCAGCAGTCCGACACCAAGACGTCGCTCCAGCTGCTCGAAGGGTCGAAACTGATCTACAACTTCTCGAAGTGGGGCTGCCCAGCGCCAAATACAAATTCCCGCGCTTCGTATTCGGCGGTCTCAAAGCGAATACGACCTACACGGCACGCATTCAGCGCATCTCGGCCGACGCCTCCAAGTTCGGCGATTCGGAGTGGGGTGAATATACCTTCACTACGACGGCGAAGGCGGATCATTCCGACTGTCTCTTCTATGCCGATTTCAACGAACATTGGTGGGGCGGCAACGGTGCGGCCATCGCATTCGGCATGTATCCCAAGACGGAGAAGGACGATCTGACGGGCGACCTGACCCAGTTGGTTGCCTAGGTACGTCCGGCACGCCGGTCAAGAACATGCCCAACCCCAACAGCGGTTGCGGCGCGGTGCCGGCCGATTACCACCGGCTCTTCCTCTCGCAGTGGGACGCTTCGAAGCTGCCTACGGCGACGGAGGATTACATGCTGCGTTCGTATCTGACCGCAGGTATCCTGAAATTCGGTTCTACGGAGAACAACGGCTACATGCCGATTCCGTATATGACCTCGTTGACCGGTCCGACGACCGTGGTGCTGACTTTCAAGTCGTCGCCCTATTGCGAACCGAACACTTCGACAGGCGATCTGGAAGTCGGTAATGCCGTTCTGGATGGCCGTGAAGGCGTCTGGGTGCGTCTGAAAGAGGCCGACGGTGCGAAGATCGTCAAGGCGGACGGTGTCGCCGTCGCAGCGGAAAATGCGACGGACGTTCTGGTGAAGCACAAACTCCCGGCCGAATACGGTGCCAACAGCAAGAAGTGCTTCGAGTTTACCGACCACGAGGTCGTGATCGAAGGCGTGACGGCCAAAACGCTGATTCAGATCTATACCAAACTGTATAAGGCGACGGCCGAGTACGACAAATACAATACGCCGGGCGACCGTGCCTGGATCGACGACGTGATCGTCAGGAAACAGTAAACGCCCTCTCTTTTAGCGGTATGTCCGCGATGGTGGCGTCTTCCGTTTCCCCGGAGCGGTGGGAGATGATGGCGGAGTATTTGTTGTCCTTGGCCAGTTCCACCGTGTCCAGCGTTTCCGTCAGAGAGCCGATCTGGTTGACCTTCACCAGCACGGCGTTCGCCACATGGCGGGAAATGCCCTGGTTCAGGAATTCCACGTTCGTTACGAAGAGGTCGTCCCCCACCAATTGGGTATTGTGGCCCATGGCTTTGGTGAGCTGTTCCCAGCCCAGCCAGTCGTTTTCCGCACAGCCGTCCTCAATGGAGACGATGGGGTATTTTTTCTGGAGCTCCTGGTAGTAGGCCGTCAGTTCCTCCGCCGTTCTGCCGCGGCCGTCCGATTTCTTGAAGACGTACAGGTTCTGGGAAGGGTCGTAGAATTCGGAGGAAGCCACGTCCAGGGCAATGAAGATGTCCGTGCCCAGCGTGTAGCCGGCGCGTTTCACGGCCTGGGCGATGCATTCCAGGGCGTCATCAGCGGATTTCAGGGAAGGGAGCAAAGCCGCCTTCATCACCCACGGCGGTGGAAAGGCCGCGGCTGTGCAGGACGGATCCTTCAGGGCATGAAAGACTTCCGCGCCGTAGCGCAGGGCTTCCCGGAAGTGGGCGCGCCTTTGGGCATGATCATGAATTCCTGGAAGTCAATGGGGGAGTCCGAGTGAGCGCCTCCGTTGATGATGTTCATTCGTTCCGGAGGGCATAGTCATAAATTCTGTGCCAATCTTCGCCGACGTAGGCCGAAACCAGCAGCAGCAGGGTCGATTTGGGCTGGTGGAAATTGGTGACGATCGCCCGCACGATGCGCCAGCGGTAGCCCAGCGGTGCGATCATGATCTGCGTCGAGGCCTTTCAGCATGCCGAGGTCGTTCCGCTCCATGTAGCCAGCAGTTCTTCCAGCGCTTCGCGGCCGGTGTAGGAGGCAGGGACGTCGTAGAGTTCCCATTGGCCGACCGCGCGCATTTCGTCGGGCGATCCTTCGCGCCGGATGCGCCAGGCCAGCGCCGCCAGCGATTCGAGCGCGTGCGTACCGAGGTGGTGCCCACGGCGACGATGTGGCCCCAGCGGCGCAACAGCCGTTCGACGGTCGTGCGGCGGATCTCGAAATGTTCGGTGTGCATCGCGTGGCGGCAGGCGTCGTCGTCCTTGACGGGAAGGAAGGTGCCGGCTCCGACGTGGAGCGTCACCTCTTCGAACTCGACGCCTGCGGCGCCGCAGCGACGCGATCAGTTCGGGGGTGAAGTGCAGTCCCGCCGTCGGCGCGGCCACGGAACCTTCGAATTTCGAGTAGACGGTCTGGTAACGGGTGTTGTCGATCTCCTGACTCTCGCGGTTCAGGTAAGGCGGGATCGGAATCCGGCCCAGATGTTCCAGCAGTTCTCCGAACGTGAGATCAGCCGTCCCATTCGAAGCGGACGATCTGCTCGCGGCCGCCGGTGCCCGTGCGGCTAGGCGCGCAGTTGCTGCGGGCGTGCCGTCGAGCGTCGAAGTCGATCACGAGCGCTCCTTCCTTCCACTTTTTGAGATTGCCCACGATACAGCTCCATGCGCACTTCCCCTTGACGGCGAAGGCGCGCTCGTAGTCGGCCGGATCGTGCGGTTCGAGACAGAACACCTCGATGCGCGCACCCGAAGGCTTGTGCATGATGATGCGCGCCCGAATCACCTTCGTATTGTTGAACACCAGCATCGCCCCCTCGGGCAGCTCTTCGCCCAGCCGGTCGAAGCGGCTCTCCGAGATCGCGCCGTTGCGGTAGACGAGCAGCTTCGAGGCGCTGCGCTCGGCGAGCGGGAATTTGGCGATGCGCTCGTCCGGAAGGTCGTAATCGAAGCGGCTGATGTCGATATGTCGTTCCATGTTCGGGCGGTTTACGCCTGCAAAATTACAATTTAATCCGCACCGTCGGGTCTTTCCGTCGGGCTTTTCCCGCAAAAAAGTCGCGGCGGTTGCAGCCGGCGGTCCTTTTTCGACGTGCAGACGGTGCGGAGTCGCCGAAAATCGCTACCTTTGCAACCGTACAATCAACTCTGTCCGTGATGAAACGAGTACTCCTGACGGCGGTCGCGCTCTTGTTCGGCGCCGCTGCGTTCGCCCAGCCGTCGGCCTCGGTCGAGACGCTGGCGCGGAAATACGCCGACCGCGACGGTGCGCTGGTCATGCGGCTCGACAGTACGATGGTCGGCCTGGTGAAGTTGCGCGTGGCCGCGCTGCCCGATTCGTTGCGGCGTTCCGCGGCGCTGCTGGACAAGGTGAGCGGCATGACCAACATCATGCTGATGACCGGACTGGCGCGCACGCTCGATCCCGCCGCCGATACGACGGCTTTCGTGCGGCTGGAAAGCGATTTCCGCGCCGACGTGGCCGCACTGACGGCCGAACCCGTGCGCAGGCGGCTGTTCCGCGAACGGGAGGCGGGCGTGGAGGTCGCGGGCTATTACTCGGCCGCACCTTCGGGCGAGGCCGAACTGGTGCTGGTCGTTTCGGGAGGCGGCAACGAGGCGCTGTGCGTGCTCGGCGGCCGTTTCGGCGAGGAGGAGGCCCTGCGTCTGGCGACGATGCAGCGCGAGCAGCTGCTCGGTCGCGGCGGTACGCGATAGGGCCAGACGGGCGACGGAACGGAAAAACCTCGCCGTCTTTTCCGCGTGTCGTGAAAAATCGTTACTTTTGTGCCACTTAATCGTACTTTTGAGATGCAAACCGATTTTCTGGTGATAGGTTCCGGTGCGGCGGGTCTGAGCTTCGCGCTCAAAGCGGCCGAACACGGCCGTGTCACCGTCGTCACCAAAGGCGAATTGGACGAGTGCAACACCAACTATGCCCAGGGAGGCATCTGTTCGGTGACCTATGCGCCCGACACGTTCGAAAAACACATCCGCGATACGCTGGTGTGCGGCGCCGGAAAATGCGATCCGGCCGCCGTGGAGCTGGTGGTGCGCCGTGCTCCCGAGCTGATCCGCGACCTGATCGCATGGGGCACGCGCTTCGACAAGACGCCCGACGGGCGGTTCGAGCTGAACCGCGAGGGGGGCCACTCGGAGCACCGCATCCTGCACTACGAGGACCTGACGGGCGCCGAGATCGAACGTGCGCTGGTGGCTTCGGTGCGGCGTCATCCCAACATCACCCTGCTGGAACGGCACTACGCCGTCGACCTGCTGACGCAGCATCACCTGGGCGAGTTCGTCACGCGCCACACGCGGGGCGTCACCTGCTTCGGCGCCTATGTGCTCGATCTGACGACGAATGCGATCGAAACCGTGCTGGCGAAGTTCACCGTAGTGGCTGCCGGCGGTTGCGGCAACGTCTATTCGACCACGACCAATCCCGTGGTGGCTACCGGCGACGGCATCGCCATGTGCCACCGGGCGAAGGCCATCACGGAGAACATGGAGTACATCCAGTTCCACCCCACGTCGCTCTACAATCCGGGCGAACGCCCGTCGTTTCTCATCACGGAGGCGATGCGCGGCTTCGGTGCCATCCTGCGCCTGCAAAACGGCGAGGAGTTCATGGACAAGTACCATCCGATGAAGTCGCTCGCGCCGCGCGACGTGGTGGCGCGTTCGATCTACCGCGAGATGCAGCTGCACGGCCAGGAGTTCGTCTATCTGGACGTGACGCACAAACCCGCCGACGCGATCCGCAGCCACTTCCCCAACATCTACGAGAAGTGCCTTTCGATCGGCATCGACATCACCAAGGACTGGATTCCCGTCACTCCCGCGGCACACTACTGCTGCGGCGGGGTGAAGGTCTCGACCGACGGCGAGACCTCCATCCGCCGGCTCTATGCGCTGGGCGAAACCTCCTGCACGGGGCTGCACGGCGCCAACCGGCTGGCCTCCAATTCGCTCATCGAGGCGGTGGTCTACGCCGACCAGGCGGCGCGCCATGCCGTGGCGCAGCTGGATCGGGTCACGATCCAGGAGGGTATTCCCGACTGGAATTTCGAGGGAACGGCCACGGCCGAGGAGATGCTGCTCGTGATCCAGTCGAAGCGCGAGTTGCAGCAGATCATGTCCAACTACGTGGGCATCATCCGTTCGAATCTCTACCTCAAACGCGCCATGCGCCGTCTGGAAACGCTCTGGCACGAGACGGAGGAGCTCTACGGCAAGACGACGCCCAACCGCGAGTTGTGCGAACTGCGCAACATGATTACGGTCGCCTACCTTATTATCAAGCAGGGGCGCGAGTTGAAGGAGTCGGTCGGCTGCCACTACAATACGGACTATCCGCCCGAGACGGCGGCCGAGTGAAGCGAGCGGCGGATGCCGGCGCGGTTTCCCGCAAAGACGGGAGCCGGAATAGAAACAGTTGACAATGGAATAGCAGGGAGCAGCGGTTCGCCGCTCCCGACCGTAACGATATGACTTTACAGGAAAGAGATCACCCGGCGGCGGACGTTCGCCATCATTTCGCACCCCGACGCCGGCAAGACGACCCTTACCGAGAAGCTGCTGCTCTTCGGCGGCGCGATCCACGTGGCGGGCGCCGTCAAGAGCAACAAGATCAAGAAGGGCGCGACGTCCGATTTCATGGAGATCGAACGGCAGCGCGGCATCTCGGTGGCCACCTCCGTCATGGGATTCGAGTATAACGGAGTGAAGATCAATATTCTCGATACGCCCGGCCACGAGGATTTCGCCGAGGACACCTACCGCACGCTGACGGCCGTCGATTCGGTCATCATCGTCATCGACGGCGCCAAGGGCGTCGAGCAGCAGACGCGCCGCCTGATGGAGGTGTGCCGGATGCGCAAGACGCCGGTGATGGTCTTCATCAACAAGCTGGACCGCCCGTGCAAGGACCCCTTCGACCTGCTGGACGAGGTGGAGCGCGAGTTGCGCATCAAAGTACGTCCGCTGGCCTTTCCGATCTCCAACGGCCCGACGTTCAAGGGCGTTTACAACATCTATGCGCACGGTCTGTCGCTCTTCACCTCCGACGAGCGGCAGACGGCTACGGCGTCGACCGTCGAAATCCGCGATCTGGCTGCACCGGAGCTCGACGCGCATGTGGGCGAGCGCTATGCCCGCCAGCTGCGCGAGGATTCGGAACTGATCGAGGGCGTCTACGATCCCTTCGACCGCGACGCCTATCTGGCGGGCGATCTGGCGCCGGTCTTCTTCGGCTCGGCGATCAACAATTTCGGCGTGCGCGAGCTGCTCGAATGTTTCATCGACATCGCCCCTCGCCGCGCCCCTCGCAGACCGAGACGCGGCGCGTGGAGCCGGCCGAGGCGAAGATGACGGGCTTCGTCTTCAAGATCCACGCCAACATGGATCCCAACCACCGCGACCGCATCGCCTTCCTGAAAATCTGCTCCGGGACGTTCGAGCGCAACCATAACTACCTGCACGTGCGCAGCGGCAAGCAGCTCAAATTCTCCTCGCCGACGGCCTTCATGGCCGAGAAGAAGTCGGTGATCGACGAGGCCTATCCGGGCGATATCGTGGGTCTGCACGACACGGGAACCTTCAAGATCGGCGATACGTTCACCGAAGGCGAGAAGCTCAAATTCACGGGCATTCCCTCGTTCGCTCCCGAGCAGTTCCGTTATATCGAAAACGCCGATCCGCTGAAATTCAAGCAGCTGGCCAAAGGCGTCGATCAGCTGATGGACGAAGGCGTGGCGCAGCTGTTCACGTCGCAGCTCAACGGCCGGCGCATCATCGGTACGGTCGGCGCGCTGCAGTTCGAGGTTATCCAGTACCGCCTGGAGAACGAGTACAACGCCAAGTGCCGCTGGGAGCCGATCTCCATCTACAAAGCCTGCTGGATCGAGAGCGACAACGCCGCGCAGCTGGCCGACTTCAAGCGCCGCAAGCACACCAACATGGCCGTCGACAAGCACGGCCGCGACGTCTTCCTCGCCGACACCAGCTACGGGCTGGCTCTGGCGCAGGAGAACTTCAAGGATATCCGCTTCCACTTCACCTCGGAGTTTTAGGGTGAGAGGATGTGTGTTTTAAAACCGTCCGGATTCGTTTCGGACGGTTTTTATCGTCGTAAAACATAAGAAAAACATACTTTTTGCGTTGAATACCTGAAAAGAAGTTTGTCGGCGAGGTAAAATCGACCGTTTTCGTTAAGCCGAGCGCAGAGCCGAACGTTGTTCAGGCTATGCCGAGGCGAGAAAACGAAGAGAATGAAATTCAACGTTTTCGATAAGCCAAATAGGCAGAGCCGCGCTTGCGCGGGCGATGCCGAGGCGAGAAAATTAAGAATGAAATTCACCGGTTTTTGCCCGTTTTTCGCGGGAAATCGTATCTTTGCGGCATTGAAAGCGGGTATCTCCGCAGAAGTAAGTTTGAAAATAAGATTGGGCAGGTATGAATCCGAAGGTTGACAAATGGGTGCGTAAAGCCGGTTCGTGGTGCGAAAAGGCTTGTCCGCGAACCCGAAGCGGGTGGATCATGATCGCGTTGACGGCGGTCGTCATTGTGGCCGGTGTCGTGTGGCTGCTCCGTCCTCGAAGCGAGGCGGTGCACTATCCGATCGTGGCGGTCGAGCCGGTCGCCACGCAGAACGTGGAGATCTACGGCGAGTTCGTGGGGCGCATCCGTGCGCAGCAGTTCGTCGAGGTGCGGGCCCGCGTGGAGGGTTATCTCGAACGGATGCTCTTCCGCGAGGGAAGCTACGTGAAGAAGGGGCAGACGCTCTTCATCATCGACCCCAAGATCTACCGCGCCCGCGTGGACACGAGCGCGACCTGAAACGCATCCGCCCGCTCTATGCGCAGAATGCCGCCAGCCAGCTCGATCTGGACAATGCGACGGCCGCCTACGAGAGCGCGACGGCCAACGTGCTGATGAGCGAAGCCGACCTGATGCAGGCGGCCACGGCGCTGGGCTATACCACCGTACAGTCGCCCATCACGGGCTATATCAGCGCCAGCAACGCCGACATCGGAACCCTCGTGGGGCCGGGCGGCAAGTCGCTGCTGGCCACCGTGGTAAAGAGCGATACGGTGCGGGTCGATTTCAGTATGACCGCGCTGGATTACCTGCGTAGCAAGGCGCGCAATGTCAATCTGGGGCAGAAGGATTCCACGCGCCGCTGGAACCCCTACATCACCGTCACCCTGCCCGATAACGGGTCGCGCTATCCGCTGCGGGGGCTGGTCGATTTCGCCGATCCGCAGGTCGATCCCCAGACGGGTACCTTCTCCGTGCGGGCCGAGATGCCCAATCCCGACCATATCCTGCTCCCCGGACAGTTCACTAAGGTCAAACTGCTGCTCGACGTGCTCGAACGGGCGGTCGTGGTTCCCAAGAAGGCCCTGATTATCGAGAAGGGCGGCGCCTATGTCTTCGTCGTGCGCCGGGACAGCATCGTGGAGAAGCGTTTCGTGGAAACGGGTCCGGAAACGGGCAATAACTTCATCGTCGAACGAGGACTTGCCTCGTATGAAAATATCGTCGTCGAAGGCTATCACAAGCTGACGCACGGCATGAAGGTCGAACCCGTGGCTCCTCGTGAAGAGGAGGCGAATCCAGAGGAGGAGTAGCCCATGAAAGCCGACTTTTTCATCGACCGGCCGGTCTTTTCCACGGTACTTTCCATCATCATCGTCATCGTCGGCGTCATCGGACTGGCGCTGCTGCCCATCGATCAGTATCCGCAGATCGTACCGCCTGTGGTGCGTGTTTCGGCGTCCTATCCCGGTGCCGACGCGCAGACCGTGACACAGGCCGTTGCTACCCCCATCGAGCAGGAGCTGAACGGTACGCCCGGCATGATCTATATGGAGTCGTCGAGCTCCAACTCGGGCGGTTTCTCCGCGACCGTCACCTTCGATATTTCGGTCGATCCCGATCTGGCGGCCGTGGATGTCCAGAACCGCCTGAAGAAGGCCGAGGCACGCCTGCCGGCCGAGGTGGTGCAGAACGGTATTTCGGTCGAGAAACAGGCCGCCAGCAAACTGATGACCATCACGCTGCTCTCGTCCGACCCCAAGTTCGACGAAATATATTTGAGTAATTACGCCACGCTCAACGTGCTGGACCTGCTGCGCCGTATTCCCGGCGTGGGCAGTATTTCGAACGTCGGCAGCCGCTACTACGCCATGCAGATCTGGGTGCAGCCCGACAAGCTGGCCGACCTGGGGCTGACGGTCAAGGATCTGCAATCCGCGTTGAAGGATCAGAACCGCGAGTCGGCGGCCGGCGTGCTGGGGCAGGCTCCGATGACGGGCCTCGACGTGACGATCCCCATTACGGCGCAGGGGCGCCTGTCTTCGGTCAGCGAGTTCGAAGACATTGTGATCCGGGCCAATTCCGACGGTTCGATCATCCGTCTGCGGGACGTGGCGACCATTTCGCTCGAAGCGTCGTCCTACAATACCGAAAGCGGTATCAACGGAGGTAATGCCGCCGTGCTGGAGATCAAGATGCTGCCGGGGGCCAATGCCATGGAGGTCGCCGAGCTGGTCAAGGCCGCCATGGAGGAGATCAGCCGCAATTTTCCGGAGGGTATCTCTTACGAGATTCCTTTCGATATGACTACCTACATTTCCGAATCGATCCATCACGTCTATCAGACGCTTTTCGAAGCGTTGCTGCTGGTGATTCTGGTGGTATTCCTTTCGTTGCAGAGCTGGCGGGCGACGCTCATTCCGATCGTGGCCGTGCCGATCTCGCTCATCGGTACCTTCGGCGTGATGCTCGTGTTCGGCTTCTCGCTCAATATGCTGACCCTGCTGGGTCTGATTCTTGCCATCGGTATCGTGGTCGATGACGCGATCGTCGTGGTCGAAAACGTCGATCGCATCATGAACAGGAACGGCTGTCGCCCTACGAAGCGACCAAGAAGGCGATGCGGAGCTGAGCGGCGCGCTCATCGCCATGTCGCTCGTATTGTGCGCCGTCTTCGTTCCGGTGAGCTTCCTGGCCGGCATTACGGGGCAGCTCTATCGCCAGTTCACCATTACGATCGCCGTGTCGGTCATTATCTCTACGGTCGTGGCGCTGACGCTCAGGTACAGAAAGAAAGGCTAAGTAATTGATAATTTATTACTTAGCTTTTTCTTTTTGTCGGAGATGTTCCCAAATTGTTCCCAATCATCCTTATGCATTCCACCAAAGATGTGGCATTTATTTCATGCCATCTATTACTTTTAGTATAGAATCGGGCTTTTCTACCATTCGCAATACAGAATCTGAATCAAATCCCATATATTCTATATAGGTTCGTATTAACTCATAATGCTCTTTGGCATATTTTGTATCTATGGCACGTGTAGCGTTGAAGCAGATAGGTTCATGATGTGCTATTCGGTTACGAAATTCACGGATGGCAGTTAGTTGGTTGTAGATGTCTGTTTGCTTTAAACCATGCGCTTTGTTGGGGAATATTTGAAGAAGTGTTTTTCCTCCTATGCGGTAATTGCGTCTTGTAAACAGATAAGTCCAGAAACCAAATGTAAAGGAAGCTACCATCTTATCGTTGTTGTACACCCCCATATTGGTATAAGTGCGCTGTATGCGTACTATTTCGGATGCTTCCTGTTCAAGCAATCCATTGGGTCTTGCTTGGTTGATTATCCAATTATCATCATTGAAGTATTGTTTGTAGTGAGCGTTTATAGCATTGCGTAGCATTATCTCAAACATACCGATAACCCCATAAAAACGTTGGCTCAACTTGATGTTATATTGGTATAGGCGCAAGGTTTTGGCTTTTTCATAGCCACTTGCTTGTGCGTATTTATTTAATCTTGCCGGGGATAGTACCTGCAAACATTCGTCATATTTCATTTGGTATAAGTTTAAAAACAAGATTTCTCTTGCAAAAATAGAAATTAATAACTATATTTGCAAACGTAAGACCCTGTTGTCCCTGCTGAACAAGCAAACTTCAGGGTTATTGTTTTTTATATATCGGTCATAATAACAATGATGGAATGGCTCGATTTGCTTCAAAAAAGAGATTTAGAATTCATTATTTGATTCCTGTAAATTTTGTATTTTGTAATCTTCTTCTTTTTCATACCATTCGTTTAAAAAGTAGCTACTTACAATTTATTACAATTCTTTTTGATTATCTTGTTGCTTCTATTGATTTTCGGATTGGATGGCAAATACACTATTGACACGGTATCTCCAATGGTTTTACTTGTCCATTCTTTACCATAGTAGGCAACGCCATCAACCTGAAATTTATAGTGCATATAACATCTCTTGCCGTTTTTATATATAACAGCCGTAGTACATATTCCGTCTCTTCCCAAACGATAATTGTTGTAGGTTTCATAACCTCCTTTTATCAAAAAAACAGCAGAAACAGATAAAACAAAGGATTCCTCCTGAACTTGTTCCAGAAGGTCTCACGGGATTTCTTTTGTTTCTTCACTTGTATCTTTTTCTCCATAAGTATCGTTAGTAATTTCTAATTAATGTGTAACGACCTGTCGTTTAATATTTAATTTTGGTAGGGATTTAGCATCCCTTTTCATTGTTTCATTACTTTTCTGTCGAAATATCATTCTTAATCTCTTTGTTTGTATATAATAATCGTTTGGCTATATATGAAATGGCGCAAGAGAGTATAGGAACGAATATAGTCCATAACAGCATTATAATCCCGACCAGTTCATTAGCAGTAATATAAGATTTGCCGTTGTAATTAGGAACAAATATCCAGCTAATTTCCACCATTGGTTGCCTTTATATAACTTCCACGCTATGATGCCACCGGCAAGAATAAAATATAAAACACAACGACCATTAAGTTAAAAAAAATGAGATGATTGATCCACATGATAAAAATGCACATCGTAGTACATGCCAACACGATTGCTTCAAATATCAAAATCGCTTATCGGTCAGTTTCATAATCTGTCGGGAATTTAGTCGTTGATAAATCTATGCCACCGCGAAAGTCAACGTCGATCAGACTTGCTTTGGTAAAATCCACATCATGTAACTTACCTTTATTGGAAACCCAATAATAGAGCCGATTTTCATAATAATATCTATCATATTGAGGACCACAGAACACACAGTTGGCAACCTCTCCGATAAAATTGCAATGAGCAAATGAGGCAGCAATAAAGGCTGTTTGGAAATCACAATTAATGAATGTGCAGTTATAAAAATCTGCAATTCCGAAATGACGCAACTTTACTCGTTCGAATGTGCAATGATGATAAACTGTTCTACGGTGCAATACAAGTGTGGTAGAACCTATATAAAAATGCTGTAGCTTTCCTCTTTTGAAAACGCAGTCATTAAAGTAACAGCCTCTTGCTACAACACCGGTAAAGTCGCAACCTTCAAAACGACATCGTTCAAAAATCTTGTTTGTCCACCATACAACAAAGCCTCCATTATAAAACGGAGTTTTCTTGAATTCTTGATTGTAATAATGTTTATCAGTAAGCTTCATGATTTAAAACTTCGTTCTTTATCAAATAATCCTCAAAGCCGTTATACTGGGTATAACATTGAAGGTATTCCTTGTATGCAGGATAGAAGATACGGCATTCATTTATCAGAGCCTTGTCGTCATATCCTAATCTATTGGATATAACTTGAAATTCATCAACCGAAAGTAACATTCCAGAAATATCATCTATGTCCGCACCGTCCATACCATTAAGTACACCTGTCGGCATTTCGTGTAAAGAGAACTCTAAAAAGTATTTCAAAGTATGATATTTGTATTTTATAGCAAATTCATTGTCAGGATATTGATCCAATAGTTTATCTGCTAATTGTCGTGGCTGATATTCAAAACGAAGAACTTCGCAAAACATATAGAGTACATTATTAGTATTGCAATAAGTCCCTTCATGACCTTGAAAGCATCTGAATAGGAAACGAATACCCTCAATACCTCCTGCTTCAATATCCTTTTGGACCGTTTGAACAATAGCTTTCCGTACAAAAATAGGATTGAGGCAATAATTACCATGCAATTTTCTAAACTCTTCAAGTTCTTCGAGTGTAGGCAATGGCTCACTATATATATTCTTTTCCCATGTAGAAAGTAAAACATGCCGCTGCTTACGTTGCTGCTTGGAAAGTCCATTTGCAGAAAACCGTGAAAAGATTTCAAGATATTCTTTTAATAGCTTATGTTGTTCCATATGTACAAGGATACTAATTAAAATACTCCAGTTACAAAATTATAAAAAATGCCATTCATTAGCCTATAATGAAGTGCATTTCTTTTTGTGATTCAGCAATATAGATGGTTTATAGCTTTTGTATAAAAGAGAGTCAACCATCCCCTTGGTAAAGCCAATGACATAGCATAGTTTTTCCATTCTCAGCATTTCTTTGAGCAATGGGAACCAACAGAATGCTTTTTCGAGAATGGTACTCAATCGTGATATTTCCTTGTCTTTGGCTTCAAGTTCTTGATTATGTACTCCTTGAAGATTACGAATTTGTCTGCCATACTGTTCCTGCATTTGTTGCATCTGAACTTTTAAGTCATCAATGCTTTTGTCACGCTTGGAAATTTCATAGCGTAAACTTTCGTTGGCTTGTTCCAAATCTTTTAATTTACCACTTCCGAAAAGAGAACCGACACCGCTGGTTATGGCAGTGGCTACATCGGTAGCTGCACTTTTGAGTTTGTCGGTGCGTATCTCTGCTTTTACCTGTTTGAGTTCCTGCTCGGCAAGGCTTACCTGTTGCTCCTTGTGTCGCTTGGTTTCCTCTATACGTTGCAGTTCGGCTTTCTGTTTTTTTATGATGAAATCGTTTCGCTCCAAGTGCTCCTTACCAGTGACAGCTTTTGCCTGCCCACGTTCCATCAGGAGAATATCGGAAGCAAGGGTCTGCATGGTTACCATATCCTCGTCATTGAGCTTTCGGCTCTTTCCGGTTTCGTGGTTCATCCAGTCAAATACGATATGTGCATGATAATTCGGCTTGAACCATCTGCTTCCGATTTGAAAGCTTTCTTTGTCTTCCGCTTTCGGCTGACTGTTCAACCAATGCCCTTCATCTTTGTGCAGGAAAATCTGTAGTGGAGTGATGCCCCAGCGTCTTTGACACTCTTCACCGAATTTGCGTACATCAGCCAATGTGGTATCCGGTCTGATAAGCAATACTCCTTCACGGATGGGTGAACATCCCGCCACCTTGATAATTTTTCCATTCTTTCCCCTTACGTTCTCTTTCCTTTTCCTGCATGGCACGTCCGGTCTTTTCCTTGACCATTTGCTTGATATTGTCATAATGAGTTCGCAGTTCGGGAGTGCCGAAGTCGGGATTTATCCACTGTTCGTTGTCGATGGAGAGTTCGGGAACGACATAGATTCTGGACTCCCCGATATTACGCATATACTCGGCAGTCCTTCGGTTGTGCGCCTCGCTCGATGCGATTCTGCAAGGCTTGATATGTATGCTTGATTTTGTTGCCATAGCTTCTTTTCTTTGTTTGCAATTGATTATTCTGCTCGCTTTGCAGAGGGGTTATTTTATGAATCTTGCATTCGGCATATCAAGCAAGCTTGCCTCTGCTTTTGCACGAGGGTTCTTGGGGGTAACCCATAGGCGGGGATTGGAAAGAGAGGTCACTCTTTGGTCTGGGTTCTCAGGGGAGAAACGCCCTGAGTGGGTCATTAGGGCAAAGCCCTAATCCCCTCGGGAGAGCCCACAACTACGAAAGCGGAGCGTGTAGTTATAGTGGGCTATAACCGAAAGCCGTTTTTCTTTTTCGGTGACTGGCTGCTCACCCCTTTGACGGATTGGAGCTGCCTTTTTTTCTCAGCCTGTTTCTGTAAGTATTCGTTCAAGTCCTTGCATCCGCTGTAAGTCTGAGAAGCGTCACGGATGTATCGGTCTCTGCTGTATTCCTTGCGGATTTGTTGGAGAGCTTCTATGCCTGCACGGTCGTTGTCAAAAAAGCAGTGGATGCGTTCGTAATTGCCCAACGGATAGAGAGCCTTGTTTACATTCGATACGGAGTTCAATACAATGTAGTCCTGTCCGTCCAACTCCGGATAATTCGGGCAGCTTTCCTGTCTCAATGTCAAAAAGGAGAGATAGTCCATGAACCCCTCGAACACATAACAGGTATTCCTCGCTTTCCCAGACTGTCTGATGTGGGAGATTTCCTTTGGGGCGATGCAGCCCTTGAAATAGCGGTTGCGAACCTCAAACCCACCCGAACCATTGGGAAAGGCGATGGCAAAGTACCGCTTGCCGTTGTGGGTGAAACGGGCTTCACTACATTCTCTTTTCGCCAGTTCTGTATTTATTCCTCTACCTTGCAAGTAGGCAAGCAGGGCAGGAGATGACAGCGGAACAATCTCCAACTGTTGGAAACTCGGCTCAGAAGAGCTTTGCTTGCCAAAAGAAAAAGATACCGGGCGCACGTGCGGTGTCTGTTCTGCTATCCGTTTCAAGATGTAAGGTACATGGTCGGTAGCGTACAGATGTGCAGCCAGTGCAATGATGTTTCCGCCCTTTCCCAAACCGAAGTCATACCATTGTTCACGTTCGGTATTCACTTTGAACGATGCTTCACTCTCTTCCCGAAACGGAGATTTGTACCAAAGGTTGATACCTTGTTGTTTTACTGGTGAATAACCCAAGCTGTGCAGGTAGTCGGCTATTCGTATGCTTTTAGCTTCTTCTATTGTCATTTTCTTGCGGATTTGTTGGTGAATGAAAAAATGATGATTTGATGAATTTGGAATTTAACACACTGTTAAACAGCGTTATATCGGCTCATCTTTTTCTCATCAGATTGCTTGCCAAAAGAGAAATGATGTTTTCTTTTTTCATCAGCAATCGTTGTTGATGAGTGTTTGATGAATACATATCTATCTGTAAGGCAATATGTTACTTCCCTTATTCATCATTTCATCAAAATAATTAGATAGTGGTCAGTTGTTCTTTCGTGACCGTATAAAACCGACCAGTTTTCCTTTTCGGCTCATAGTGGCACTCACGATGGGGTGCGAACTCATAAGCGGTGTAGGATAGCGAATTGTGTGCGGAAGTAAGTTTCCATACTTCCTGCACAACTTTTCTCACTTGATACTTTTCAACCTTGACCTGTGAATAGAGTAGCAAGGTTACAAGGTCGTTCAGGCAGAATGATACGCTTTCCACGTTCATGTTCGACATGATGTCAAGCAACAACTCGGTCATTTCTATTTCCAGTCGGTTGCGGTTGCTTCGGATTATTTTCTGCAAGGCTGCGGTATGTGTCAGTCTTGGGTTGAACCACATACGGCTTTCCTGTGTTGTGGATAGTTCCCTTTGGGTCAGGAAATAAAGAAATGCGGGTATTTCCGCTTTTAGCTTTTGCAGAAAGTTGGTATCATCACTCTGCAACGGCATTATCTTCCGCACCCAGTAGCGTGTTTCTCCTGCGTCTATGAGTATAGGCAGATATTCGTTGTTGGAACATAGCACGAACTTGGCAAAGAAAGCAATCTCCGTTCGGTCTTTGCCTTTGGCTTCCACCTTGTAGGTGAAAGTCGTGCTTAGGTTTTTCAATCGCTCGCTATCTTCCCTGCGGTTGAGCAAAACTTCGTCCACAACGATAAGTAACTTTCCTGCCCAGTCTGAATTGAACTGGCTGCGGAAATCCTCATTGGTGTTGAAAGTCACGTTGTTCTCAAACACGGCTTTCAGGAAGTTTAAGAACGTACTTTTGCCTGTGTTGCGTTCCTCCGAAACAAGCAGAACAATGGGCAGCTTCTGTGTCGGCTGTAAATACAACAGTTGCATATAATCCATACCCAGCTCGTATTGTTCCCCGAAGTAGTTTTTCTTAGACCAGTGCCAGAGTGTGGTATCACAAACACCGCACATCGTTTTTCACTTCCTCTTTGGTTAGATACTTCTCCTTTCTTGCTTCCGCAATGGCGGTAGAAAGTTCATGCTTCGCACGGCTGATTAACTGGTTGGAGAATAATAGCAAATCTTCTCCTGTTACTTCCAACGTTTTGATGTTGCCGTTTCCGTTTTGGATAATTGCCAATTTCAATCAGTATGTCATGCCTTTCTATCAGAAGTTCGGGCAACGTGCGTGTCGGCTTTGCGCCCTGCGGTCTTTGGCTGTTCTTCCACAACATATCTGTTTCTTCCTCGTCCATGTCTTCATCTTCTTCTATTGCCCATTC
>VOFE01000111.1_pt1 | contig 54001 bp, 48 predicted proteins | sample 5384071 | NCBI WGS metagenome assembly VOFE01 (sample SAMN12384724, study PRJNA508395) | human gut metagenome | isolation source: healthy gut D | host: Homo sapiens
GCATGTCCGGGTGAGCGATGCGGAAAATCAGGTACAAGCCATTCCCGCTGATCGACATACTTGCACACAACAAGCTGTCGAAGGTCTTGGCGACGAGTCTCTTCTTATCGAACCACTCCGGCCCGAATACGCCGTTGTCCTTGTGGTCGATGTCGATGCATATGAACCCGGTGTGCTGAACCAGCCCGTCACGGCTCCGAGTCTTGAATATCCCGCTGGGAGTGATGCACGGCAGGTTGCGTTTAATTCGTTGGCGAACCTTCTCGTTGGAGGTCGTGCGGAACGCGATAACCTGCTCCTTGAATTTGGCAGTCTTACACCACTTTATCAGGTCAACATCGCCGAGTGGTTTCTGTGCGAAGTAGTTCTCGAACACGGAGACCCTGATCTGAGGGAGTTCCGGGGGATTCGAACTGACTGTTTGCCTTTCTATGTACCCATTGTCATATTCGTTTTCTTTCATGTTAGAATTATCTTTTAGGAGCGACCTATTCATATTGTATATCGTTGAGTATTCGTAGATTGTCATTTTCTTCGTCTTCGGTTTTTGTGAAAAATTCGTTGAGTTCTTCGTCGTTATTCTTTTTGATTGCCTTCTTTTTGTACTTTGCTTGCCGTTTCCGTTCGTTGGCATCCAGCTGGGGACGGATCAGTATGAAGGTTCGCATCTGCTCTCCGTTGAGATCCGTCGGTTCCTCGCCATAGAGGGCGTATCTCATAATCACATCATAGAGATGTAATCTTGCCCTGTTCTTCATCGAGGCCAGCGCTTCATAAAAGGTACGGTAGAAGATGAACCCTTCACGGGGCGGAACCTCCGGGTCGAATGCGGGCTTGGTCGTTGTTTTTTCATTTTTCATGACTAATGTTTTTTTAATTGTTTTATTCTCCGGATGTTTTCCTGTTCGATCGTCGGGTGTGATTCGCTCTGCAACCAGTCGAGAATCTCCTTCTTTCAATATCGAGAATTCCTTTGGCATTTTTTGCAGTAAGCCATGTAGGGCTTGTCGTCTCGTAAATAAGAAAAAACTGTTTATCCCCACATGAGGGACAATAGATTCCACAACTCTTCTGATAAAATTGAAAAGCGTTTGCTTCCGTCGGGAATTTTTTAGGAAATCATCGTATTTAATAGGCGGGGAATACATGGCAAACGTAGATTTATGAACCGAAAAAGAACGTTTTCAATTTCCTCAATCCATCCTCGTGTTTCTTTTGATTGCGAAACTTTAATTTCTGTATATTGAACAGTTTCCATTGCACCGACGGATAATGCTGGAAGTCCCGGTATTCCGATGCGTCCCAATCCGGCGTCCCGTCTTCGAATCCGAGTAGAAATGCTTTGTCGGTCGGTGTCAGATGGTCGTTGATATACTCGACCAGTCGGTGGCGGGTCGCTTCGTACTGTTCATAGGTGAACGGCGTCGAGGACATGCCCTCGAATTGGTTGGTCAGGGCGTCGCGCTGGTCGTTGAAATTGGGGTTAAGAGACTCCAAGATCGGGCGGTCGCTTCCCAGCAGGCAGAAGATGAAACCGCGCTTGATCTCGAAAGTCTTTGATATAATCGAGCATCAGGCTTACATCGAACAGATCGCGCGGATGCTGGCGGTCGAGTGCCGCCGTGATCTTGCCGCCATAGAGTTGTGACAGCGGAACGATGCGGGCTTTGCAAAATACGCCGAAATCTTCTTGGGCGAGGTCGCATAAGGGCAATTCGATGGGCGGTGCGATGATGCCGCGCTTCACGTCGTTTACCTCCACTTTGACGAAATGCCCGTTATGGGTGCAGATCAGTTTGTTGGGAACTTCGCGTACTGCAATGCCCGGTATCGTAGCCTCGATTTTTGCTTTTATCTCTTTCAGCCGTTCTTTGATATGGGTGAGGCTTGCTTCCCGCGGCTCGACGGGAATATAGGTCAGGTCGATGTCCACCGAATATCGCGGCAGATTTTGCACGAACAGATTGATTGCCGTGCCGCCGTGAACGGCAAAACATTCTTCCGTCGAAATAATCGGGATGATGCGGAGCAACAGCCTCACGCGCTCTTTGTACTCTTGATTAATCATTTTTCAGTTCTGCCGGAATTGTGATTTGGTGCTTCTTATCGTAAACACCTCCTTTGGTGATTACCCGCTTGCCGCTGCCGAGGTCTATCCGGTCGAGGTCGAGGGCCTCGAACCACGCATGACGGGCCTTTTCGGCCATAAAGAGGAACAGCCGTTTCACTTTGACGGAACGGCACTCCTCCAACAGTCGTTGCACATTTTTCGGCGGGAGTATCGACAGCATTTCCATCACATAATAGAGGTCGGTAATGTCGTAATATTGCGGAGCGAGGTGCAGACACTCCATAAATGCCCGTTCCGGGGTAGAGATCGGCAACTCGAAAACCCCTTGTCGGGTGGTGGTGATTCCGGTGTCGGAATTGAATATTTCGGTGGTAAACAGCCGGAGCGTAACTCCCCAATCGTATTTTCTGAACCAAAGCGGTAAATACTCCTTTTGTGGCGCAGACAGCGAAACGGTCGGCCTGCCCATTAGTGCGAATATCCGTGATCTCCAATGCCGACATGGCTCCGATTGTCAGATGTTTGTCAGCCTGTGATTGAGGATACATGGAAAAAATAATAGGCGTATCGCCCGTGCGGATCATTGCACCTGTGCCTATGGGAGTGCCAAGCGGATTTTATGTAACGGTGCTGTAAGTCGTTGGAGATGTTTTTGAGTTTCATCCATGACGACAAATAGACTGCTCCGGGTGGGATGGACTGTAATAGCTGGTTTATTTTTGTTTGCGATGTTGTACTCATAGTACAAATATACAAAAAATATTAAACTATTGTTGGCTTATTACAAAACTTTCGCCGCCTCGTTGATCACTTCGTTGTCGAAGCTGTCGAGATAGATGTTCGTGGTTTCCAGATCGGCATGGCCGAGCATCTGTGAAATCACCTCGCGTGGGATGTTGTTGCGCTGCAAGGTCATGGCCGCCGTATGGCGGGAGACGTAGCTCGTCAGGTGGAAATCAATTCCGAGCTCCTCGGCGAGCAGGCGCAGGTATTTTTGATACTTGCTGTAACGGGCCCGAATGTGCATGTAGAGCCGCTCGCCCGTATAGCCGGAGCGGGTGACGATCGGCAGCAGGAAATCGTCCACGGTCGGCGAGGCCGCCTGCAGGCTCCCGATCAGTTGCCGGATTGCGGGCGTGATCTTGATCGAAATAGGTTTGACACCTTTCTGCCGTTTGATCTTTTGCCGCTTGTAAACGATATAGTCGCCGTCCTCCATTTGTTTAATCTGGGCGGCCGTGAGCATCGCCATGTCGATGAACGAAATGCCGTAACAATAATAGGAGAATAGAAACAGCTTGCGAGCGTATTCGCATTGCGGATTGCTGGCCGTGCTGCTTTTGAGTTTCGATAACTTGGCGGCAGGCAGGTAGCGTTTGGCGGTCGCCTCTTCGAGTTTGGAGACCTCGAATCCGCCCCGTCCGAACGGGTAGGTTGCCACCGAGCCGACGCCCTCCGCATTGGCCCGGTTCAGAATGGCCCGTAACGCCTTGAAATAGAATTTGCGCGTGTTGCCGCAACAGCCCCGCTTTTTTGAAGAAACATATCGAATCCCCGGACATAACGCAGGTCGATGTCGGAAAAGAGACGTTGATCCAGCTTCCGGTCATAGCTTTTCAATATGTCCTGCGTCTGCTTATAGGTTTGGGAATTGCCGATATGTCCCGTTGCGTGCAGTTCCGCGATACGGTCGGTGAAATAGGCGTTGAACTTGCCCTGTTTGGAGGTGTTCAGAAAGGCGTCCTCGAACTGGTTCAGCGTCCAGTCGATACCTTCGATCTCGAAGCGTTCGACGATCTCGCGGGCGCGAACCTTGTACTTCGCCAGCAGCGCATTGCCGGCTTCGCGTTGTTTATTCTCGGCTTTCTGTTCGGCTCCTTTCAGGTTGCGCAGGATGATGAATTGCTCACCGGCCTCGTCCCAATATGCGGGATCGGCGTAGAGATCGAGCGCGATATATTTGCGCCGCTTGTTTTTGGTGATACACAGCCTGACCGCATAACGGCCGTTGCGGTCGGCCTTGTCGTGACGACGGGGAAATCGGATGGAATAAGCCATAGCTTTACACAGTTTTTTTCTTATTGATTCGCTGATAGTTATCGAAATGTCATACGACAAGCGAATGAAGATACTGTCAAAGCTGGATTCGATAGATCCGGCCGAAGCACTAACCGCCTACCCGAGAATTGCAGAGTATGATGCGATTACTAAATTGCCCATCTGTCGTAGACGGGGCAAAAATAATATGTCGATGAAGCGATTGCAAATATTTTTTTGTTTTAATTATAGATCAGTTGACAATCAGTATATTGCGATTTGCTGCAAATTGCGGATTCGCATTTGTGTAATCTATATAATAAGAGTTAAACATTTCCCAAATACGTATGCCGATTATATGGTATTAGGTAGGTAGAAAATGTTTTTCATTTGCAATAATCCTATAGAGGATTAAGGTTTTAATTTTTAGACTGCAAGAAATTTTGTGTCGAAAAAATAATTATTAATTTTAACAAAACATTTTTTCAATGGATTGCAAAGTTTTTGTTATAGTTGATTTCGATAACTTTTTTCCTCGGCCGATTCCTGAAATCCCAATTAATAAGATTGAATTCTTATTCAAGGAAATTGTTAGAGATATTATAACAAATGTACACAATGTTCAAAATATCATTATTCGTATATATGGAGGATGGTATCAAGATGATGATTTAACAAATCGCGCGTCACAACTTTTAAGCATATTAAAACTGATAAGTGACGGTATTTTTCCTGTTGTAATTGAACAAAGAAAAATTGAAGGGTCCATAGATATGGTGTTTAGCCTATTTAAAGTAGCTCATGTTTGGTATAATACTTATCAAGAAAGGTCTGGCCTCCCAAAATTAAGAATAGCGCATGCAAATGTGGGAGATCATTGTTCGATGAATAAGAATTCCTGTCCTGTTCATATTCTTTCGAGATTTACACGTGCTAAGAGCAAATTGTGTCATGTTGATGGTTGCTTAACAAAACAAGACGATGTATTTATCCAAAGAACTCAAAAAATGGTTGATACAATGATGGCTTGTGATGTTCTATCTTTTTGTGAAGAGCAAAATGTAGGAGGAGTATATATTGCATCAGATGATATTGATTTATTTCCTGCTATAGCTTTAGGACGGAATATCAATAATTCGATGCCCCTATTTTTATTGGTTCTGAATAAAAACGATTTGATTATTACTCGGCGACATTATCTGATTTTAATATTAAAATTCGTAATTGCAATGAATAAATTAGAAGAAGTAAGACGTGAAATAGCGTCGTTTGCAGATGATGAAAATGATGTATTGATCGAGCGAGATACGATTGTATTTGAGCGGTTTGGAAAAACATTGTCATTTCGAATTTTTGAAAAGATGAAGTACTGTATGTACTATATAATGGCAAAGAATTGCGGTATACAACTTTTCTTGCCAAAGAAATAGCACGGTTGGATATACTTGCAGATAAACTACTACAAACTAATGTAGATAGTTTGACGTATATTGATACGACGGCATCTTTGCATCGTATTGATCAGCAATTGCAAACAACCGGTCTAAAGGCATTGGAAAAAGAGTGTAAAGATTTATTGTGGTCTGGAACTCGAATTTGTTTTGTTACTGCCGATGCAGGACATGGAAAGACGGTATTGTTGCATAAATTTCAGCAGGAAATAGCTCAAAAATATCTTAATGGAGAATCTAATTATCTTTTCTTACATATTGATTTACATGGTCGAGATCTTGTTCGGCTGAATGAAGCCATTATGTATGATCTTGGAGAATTGCGGTTTTCTGGATTATATTATGCGTCTATTATATCCTTAATGAAACGAAATTTGTTGGTGTTAGGAATTGATGGTTTTGATGAACTTGCTGCAGAAGTTGGGGGAGAAGTTGCATTAGGGTCTTTAACAAGCCTAATTACAAAAATGGATGGTAGGGGTGTATTGATTGCTGCTTCTCGTCGAACGTTTTTTAATACTCAAGATTACCTAAAACGAGCAAGAATACTGCAAACTAAAATTCGATTAGAGGGTGAATTTGATGAAATAAAAATAAAAGATTGGAATAGGGAGCAATGTATTGCATACTTATTGAAGTTTTATTCATTTAATGAAAGCACGGAGGCATATGAGTCTATGGTGAATAAATTGCATTCATCAGAACATCCTTTGTTGGCTCGTCCGTATTTATTCACGAAAATGGTAAATATGGCCTATGAGGATAATATCACACCTGATAAATTCTTACTGAATGGAGAAGCATATATAGGAATAAATGATGTTATTGATGCTTTTGTCGGACGAGAAGTATTGAAATGGAAAGATCGAGATCAAGAAACAGGGAGACCGTATTTAACTTTTGAACAGCATACAAGATTATTGTCTGAAGTTGCTCGAGAGATGTGGAATAGCCAAAAAGATGCTATTTCTACAGATATGATTCAATTTGTACTAACCGTGCTTTTTGATGAATGGAATATTGAAACGAGATTACGTCCTATAATTATTAGAATGGCAGAATCTCATGCATTATTGATCCCTGTTCCTGGACGAGAAGATCAACGAAAGTTTGACCATGAAGAATTTAAAAATTATTTTTTGGCAAAATCTTTAGGGCAGGTTATGCGAGATACATTATCAAAAGAATCATGTTCTCAGTTAAAATCTTTCTTATACATAGCTCAATTGTCTAATAATGTCGCTCAATACATTGGGCAGGTTGTTGATCCATTAATGACGCCTATATTGATTTCCAAATTAATAAAAATTACTCATGATGAGTGGAAACCCACCTTTTTGCAGATAAATGTAGGTACACTTATTCCCTATTTGTTGAATGATTTTATCCCGGTCGATGTACTTACTATTGGTCCCAAACTGACTTTTTCGAGTTTAATATTTGAAAATAAGAGATTGTCAAATGTAATTTTTGAACAATGCTCGTTTGTTAATGTAAGTTTCTGTAATACGGAATTATCGAATGTCCAGTTTAAAAACTGTGTGTTTTCTGATTTGCGAATTGATAAAAAATCGGATAACATTTTTAATCATGTTACATTTGATCAAGGTTCAGTGGTAAAAGTATTGTCGATAAATGAGGGCGATAACGAAATATATTCAGAATATGCTCCGAGTCAAATTATTGCCAATCTAAAAATGTTAGGAATTTCTATAGAAGATGATAATATAAATGATGACAAGGAGTTAGTTCAAACCTTAAATCCGGAATTCAAAAAATGCATTAAACGTTTTTTGAATAAATATGTTAAGGCGACATATCAGTATGAAACAGCCATTAAAGAAGAGCCAATTAATAATTTTGGCAAGCCTACAATGATTTTTGATGAAATAATACCACTTCTTTTGAAGTATAACATAATAGAGGAAAAAGTAATAAACGGACATCTCAGGCATCGTCAAAAGCTTGGGTATTGAAAAATTATGCATTATCTGATATCTTTATGGCAGAAGGGGATAATCGATCTCCGTTGTATGCATTTTGGAAAGAAGTTAACGAACATGAATAAGGAGGGAGCATTTAGTGCCAATAAAGATTTGTCTAATATTTTGGCTAAAAAATGGTTGTAATTTGGCTATAATATGGTAGTTAGTATTGCGATATTTTATAGAAACGGAACAAAGAGATGCATTAAATGTGGAATTACAGTTATTGGCAATAGCTCAAAAATTAGGAGATCGCAATGCTGGCTAATATTTATAAGAAATGGCTTCGCAGCAATCATGATACAATTTAAGTGTGGAACACAAGTGGAACACGCGAATTCTCAACAATTCCCGATAATGGCAAATTGCAACTCTTTGAATGCGTGGAAAATCTGTTGAAATATAGTTCGTTAAATTTATTGGGAAAAGTAAAATTTAATTCTGGGGGGCGTGTTGTCGCAAGTTCGAATCTTGTCACCCCGACTAACCGAGAATCCTTTGATATTCAGCCGAATATCAAGGATTTTTCTTTATGCCATATGGTCGGAAAAATGGCGGAGGAACACAAGTGGTACATAAATGGTCGCTATTCGAAAATTTCAATCCCACCTACTCCATCGGATTCAGTAAATCAATCGACTTGATAATATGCCCCCAATCGGCACCTCTATAATATCTATAACAACCATCGATTGCATTGGCAAGTTTTTCGCTATCCACATATGTAACTGAATGTTTGAAAATAATACGCTGCGGCAGGAAAAATAAGGTTTCGGAATCGCGCAGTCACGTATCGCAATCCCTGTTTCGTTCCGGCGGACCGGGAGGAGGCACCGCGAGCCGTCAGAGACAGTCCCGCTTCACAAGCGGGACAAATTGCGACACGGGAAGACCTGAATCCGCACCTTCTGACGAAAACCGCCAGCCGAACCTCCGGCGCGAACTCTCCGCACGAACCGCTCCCGTTCTCGTTTTTATTTCCTATCTTTGGCGGTGAAAACGACCTCGCTTTCGGCGGCCGGACAGGAACGACCGGTTCCGCACCATGCGGCCGCCCTCAAAACTGTGACCCGGCATGGACAATCTGAACCAAGACCTGACATCGCTGCTCCGCCGCGCGGGGCTGGACAACTCCGGCGGAGAGTGGGGCTCGCGCATCCTGCTCGTCGCAGGCATCGTCCTCGTCTGCTACCTCGCGGTGAAATTGTTCCGGCATCTGGTGACACCTGCCCTGCAACGCATCAGCGCCCAGACCCGGACGATGTGGGACGACCATCTGTTCGACGACAAAGTCCTGCACGCCGCCTGCCGCCTGATTCCGCCCGTCCTCCTATATCTGCTGCTGCGCTGGCCTTCGGCGACGACCCCTCGCTGCTGAAACTGCTGCACAAAGGCTGCTCAATTTACCTCATCGTCGTGACGGTCGCCCTGCTAAACACCTTTCTCAGCGCGCTCTACGACATTTCGAACAAACACGAAACGCTGCGCGACCGGCCGTTGAAAGGCATCTACCAGATGCTCAAACTCGTGACCGTCAGCGTCGGCATCGTGTTGATCATCGGGATTCTCATCGACCGGAACGCCACGAGCATTCTGGCCGGACTGGGTGCATCGGCCGCCGTGCTGATGCTGATTTTCAAGGACAGCATACTGGGGCTCGTCGCCGGCGTTCAACTCTCGGCCAACGACATGCTGAGACCGGGAGACTGGATAACGATGAGTAAATACGGTGCCGACGGGTATGTAATCGAGGTGACGCTGACGACGGTCAAGGTGCAGAATTTCGACAAGACGATTACGACGATTCCGCCCTATGCGCTGGTCAGCGACTCGTTCCAGAACTGGCGGGGCATGCGCGAATGCGGCGGACGACGCATCAAGCGCTCGGTCTTCATCGACGCCCGCACGATTCACCGGTGCACGCCGGAAGAGACGGCGCGGCTCCGCGAAAAGGGGTATCTTGCGGCCGATACATCGCAGGAAATCGTCAACCTGCAAGCGCTGCGGGAGTATCTCGCGAATTACCTGCGCAACTGCCCCGACGTGCGCAGCGACCTGATGTTGATGGTACGCACGCTCCAACCCACGTCCGAAGGCGTGCCTTTGGAGTTCTACTGCTTCACGCGCCACTTCGAATGGATTCCCTACGAAGCGTTCCAGAGCGCACTTACCGACCGCGTGCTCACCCTTCTGCCGGAGTTCGGCTTGCAGGCGTTCCAGCGGCCTGCGGGCACCGATCTGCATGAACGGCACTGACGGCATTCGGACACAGGAGAAATGTCTGTTTTTCGACGCAAAACGCGCGCTTTTTCCCCGAAGGAGCGTATCCCTGCAACGGTTTTCCCGGAAAAGGTGCGCGAAATACCACGAAATACGCTTTGCCTGCGTGCGTTCCTGCCGTCGCACGGCGCGAACGTCCGCGGAAGACGGCCCGACGAAGGACGGCGAGGGCAGAACGCCGTCTCCACCCTATCGGATATTATGCCTCCGCACTGAGACACATGCTGACATAGCGCACGACGACGGGATAAAAGCGCATGTATGCCGATGCATGCGCCGAATCGGGATTGCGACGGCAAGGCGCCCCCTGCTCCGAATACATCGCCGCAAGGGAACGAAAAGGGGCAGAGTTGTGAAAACTCTGCCCCGAATCGTCCTCCGTCGCGACGGAGGAGAGACGATCCCCGCTATTTGAGAATCTTGTAGGTCACCTTGCCGCTCTTCACGGCCCAGGGATAAGCCACCTCGACGTTGACCGTCACGTCGACATCCTTCTGCAACGAGAGGTTGTTGAGATTCGAGAAGGTGATCCGACCGGTCGTCTCGTCGACAGTTACACGGTCGCCGAGTGCCGCCGAAGCGTCGAATCCGTTGTCGGCATAGGTCACCGAGAAGCTGACGATGCGGATCGCTTCCAGTCCGAAGACTTTGTCGCTGTTGGGACGGACACCCGTAGCGAAGCCGTTGGTGTCGTCGCCCGTGATCCACGGATCGGCCAGCGTCGCATCGTGATCGATCAGCTCGAAGCCCTTCATATCGTCGGCGTCGCGCATATCGCGCAGCGAAAGTACCTCGCAGATATTCTTCGTATAGGTCGCCTCGGCCGTGCGGGTCGGGATTTCGACGGTCTCCGACTGCGTGAACGAGCGGATCGGGTCGAACTTGTTGACCTCATACGACGTATAGTCGTTCACGGCCGTGAAGGCGTTGCCGATGACGATGCCGTCGATCGAAAGCGTACCGACGACGGGCACGGATTCGTTGCGGCCGTAATACGAGAGTTTGTTACCGGCGATCTCGATGCCGTCGTGGGCGGAGCCGTCGCGGGAATCTCGTAAGCGAAGACGAGTTTCTGTGCAGCGATCTCATCGTCCGATACCGGTACCCATACGCCCTGCGCATCCTTCTTGACGATCGTGAAGGCGGATTCCAGATCGATGTCGGCTACCGAGAAGCCCGTGAGCGCACTCGATCCGAAACTCGGCGACCAGAGCCCCCTTCACATCCGACTGCCACTTGCCGTCCGCGTTGTAGACCCATGCGTCGACGTGCTGCGCGGCATAGGCGGGAATCTCGACCCTGGCCTCGCCCTTGACATAGATCGGCAGGCCGTAGTTGGGAACGAGCTTCGTCTCGAAGGCGAATACGTCGGCGTCGGTCTCCACATCGGCACGATTGACCTGCATGTGGGAGGTCATCTTGCCGTCGTTGGCCACGGCGATGCGGGTGATCGTCGCAGGATTCGAACCGTCGAGGAACCAGTGGTTCTTCTCCAACGTCCGGTCGCCGCAGACAGCCGTATAGAATGCGTTCGCACTGTTGGGCGAGCCTCCATCGTAAGGACGGGTAAGCGACGTAGCCAGTTCGGCGGCATCCGTGAAGTGATCCTTCACCTGCTCGAAGAGTTCGCCGACAATGGAGGTATCCTCGGCCACGAACAGCTCCTCGGTGGCATCGTATGCGAGCGTAGCGTCGGGAAGCGTAACCTCGATCTTCTCGGGCAGTGCGACGAACTCGGCCTCGAAGGCGATCGTCACCTGTACGTTCTCGAACTCGCTCGACGCTTCGACGGCATAACGCTTGCCGAAGGTGTATCCCGAAACGCGCAGCGTATAGCCCTCGTCGGCATCGTAAGCCACGGGAACCACCTTCACATTGTCGTCGACGGTCTCGGTCGGCTTGCCCTCCGCGTCGAGCTCGACGGCCTTCACCACGGCGCTGCCGCCCTGGTTCCAGTAGGTCACGATGTTCTCGGGCGTGATGTCCGGAGGAAGCGTCGACTCGGTTACTTTGAGCGTGAATTCGCGCTCGGAACCTTCGTATTCACCGCCGGCTTCGTAGACCGTCCGGAAATCGGAGTAGTTCCAGACGTACTTCAACAGGTCGAGCGTTACGCCGCGCTTGGTCTTGACGATCGTCACACGGCTGTTGAAGGTCGGGTTCAGCGCATCGTAGGCGGCAGCGACCGTATAGGCGTGCTCGGTGAGCAGGTAGTTGTTGCGCGTCGACTTGTCGGCGGCGATCAGCTTGACCGTCTCGTCGCAGACTTCCTCCCGCCGTTCGCAACCTCGAAGTTGCCCTTGTCAGCCGACTCCAACTCCGTGCCGTCGGCTTTGAAAGCCTTGCTCGTGCAGGCCACGACGGGCGCTTCGAGCGAATAACCCATGTCGGCGAGCTGAGCCAGATCGTAGTAGGCTTCGCCGTCGGTAGCCCAGAGTTTGTAGCCCTTCATCAGTTCGACGACCATGTCGGTATCGTCGTAGGGAATCTCGTAGGCCACTTCGCCGTCCGCAGCGACGATCCGGTCGGCGTCGATCGAACCGTCCTCCTTGGCGGGAGCCAGCACGACGGCCTTCACGTCGGCGCGCGCCGGCACGAGGTTCACGTAATCCGAAACCACATTGGCCGAATAGTCGTTCCCGGCCTCCGCGTCGTAGGCTTTCTGTACGCGCAGCGCAATGCTGTACGAAACCTTACCCGTGAAGAAGTCGGGGGTGAAATCGGCGGGAAGCGCCGTCACGATGAAGCGGCCGTTGCCCGTCTCGTCGGCCTCGACCTTCTGAATATTCAGCGCAGGCACCGTAGCGCGCGTCTTCACCTGCTCCATTTCCAGCGAGAACATCTCGGGCTCGGCGGCATAGGCGGCCACGAGCTGTCCGGCAGCCTCGACGGGCGTAACGCGGAAGGTCATCTCCACCGTACCGTTCGCCAGCAGGACGGGCTCCTCGCCTTCGGGGGCATAGTAGAGCGCGTTGACCGACGCCTTGTGATCGTCGTAAGCCGGAACATAGACGAGGCTCTGGATACGGCTCAGGAGCTGATCCACGTCCATGCGCAGGCCGTCGATGAGGTTTTTCAGATCCTGCATCGTCCCCTCGTACTCACCGGCGACATCCCTGTCAATAAGGCGTTTGCGAAGACAAATGAGGACAGGCGAAAAATCGAGGTAACGTAAAGGAAAGCGGATTTATGAAGAAGAACGGTCTCCAAATCATTACCCGCCGAATGGTGATTTTTAACACACCGTGTTGTATTTGGCAGCTTGTGGCACAGGTTGGCATATCAAGGTCTAACTCGTTGAGTAATAACTTTGCAAACAAAAAACGAGTATGGCAAGAAGCACATTCAAGGTTCTGTTCTACGTGAACGGCAGCAAGGAGAAAAACGGTATTGTCCCCATCATGGGACGAGTGACAATCAACGGGACTGTGGCGCAGTTCAGTTGTAAGCAGAACATCCCGAAAACGCTTTGGGACGTGAAAGGAAACAAGGCGAAAGGCAAGAGCCGCGAGGCACGAGATATTAACCTCGCCCTTGACAACATCAAGGCGCAAATCATCAAACATTACCAGCGCATTTCAGACCGCGAGGCATTTGTTACGGCTGAGATGGTGCGCAACGCCTATCAGGGAATCGGCAGCGAGTATGAGACGCTGCTAAAAGCATTCGACCGTGAGAACGAAGTGTTCAAGAAACGGGTAGGCAAAGACAGGGTAATGGCTACCTATCGGGCACGTGTACGGGCAAGAAACCATGTAGCCGCCTTTATCAAGTCGTTTTACAGACGCAGCGATATGTCCATGTTGGAACTTACTCCCGATTTCATCAAGGAGTTCGCCGCATACCTCTCGACTGAAGCCGGATTGCGGAACGGTTCGATATGGGCAAACTGTATGTGGCTGAAAGGCGTGGTCATGAAAGCGCATTATAACGGGTTGATACCGCGCAATCCTTTCATCCAGTTTCATATCAGCCCCAATGTGAAAGAACGGGAATATCTGACGGAGGATGAACTGAAAGCGGTCATGACACATGAGTTTGCAGACAGCAAGCTCGCATACATCCGTGACATTTTCATCTTTGCCAGTTTCACCGCCTTGTCGTTCGTGGACATTCAGGAACTGACGAATGACAACATCGTGGAGGTGAACGGCGAGAAGTGGATATTGTCCAAACGCCACAAGACAAAAGTCGCCTTCAAGTGAAGCTGCTGGATATACCCTTGCAGATAGTCGAACGCTACCGACCGATGCAGAAAGACAATCGTATATTCCCCGGCTTGAACTATTGGTCTATCTGCAAACCGTTGAAACGGATGATAAGGGAATGTGGCATAACCAAGTCAATATCATTTCATTGCAGTCGTCATGGCTTCGCAACATTAGCTTTGAGCAAGGGGATGCCCATTGAAAGCGTAAGCCGTGTGTTGGGACATACGAATATAGTCACGACCCAACTCTACGCAAAGATAACCACGCAGAAGCTCGACAACGACCTGACCATGTTCGGCGACAAACTGAGTAAGACGTTTAACGGAATAACGATGTCATGAGTATGAGAAGAAACAGCATAACAGTGAATGAATCCGGCAATATCATCATGCCGGAGAATGTCTCAAACATTTGGATGAGCGAGCCGGAATTGGTGGAACTGCTCGGAGTAATTGCTCCGACACTTCGTTCTGCCATCAGAAACATCTATAACAGTGGAGCATTAAAAGAATACGAGGTACAGAAGTATGTTCGGCAGGAGAACGGGTATCATGCCGATGTGTTCAGCTTTCCGATGATAGTCGCACTTGCTTTCCGCATTGACAGCTTCGGTGCGGAACAGGTGCGCAATGCATATTTAAAAGGCTGTACTTGCGAAAAAGAAAACAAATATCTTCTTTTCGCTGGGTATAAATGGTTGGGATATGTCTAATTATCAGGCATAAGTTCTAATGATATGACGACATGAAGTAGTGAGACCTATGCGTATTCCCATTGCCAACAATGTATTTATACGAGTATGTGAATAGGTGTATTGCCATTCATACGTACGATTACGACAAACCCGAAGAAAAATCCATTAGAATGGCATTTCTTCGGGCTTTTGTAGTATGTCATAAAGCCAAATCCAAGAAAATCTTACGTGAGGTATGCGTGAGTTGTTAATCCGTTCTGCGCTAATTGCCGAGTTTTGCACTGATTAAACAAAAAAAATGAAGTGCTAATGAAACAAGGCAACTTTGAAAATGAGGAGTTTATCCGTGTGGGTACGACCCTCTACAAATTAGTGAACCAGCCCCGTCTGAACGGAGGCTATGTGAAGAAGCGCATCGTGTGGAACAACGAAACACTGCGGCAGGACTACGGCAAGGACTATCTCGCCACCGTGCCGAAGTACGACGGCTTCTGCACCGTCCCCGACCATGTGGACTACCGTCCCGTGGTGGACAAGTTCCTGAACCTCTACGAGCCGATAGGACACCGTCCGCAACAAGGCGAGTTTCCCTGTATCCGGTCATTGGTGCGCCATATCTTCGGTGAACAGTATGAATTGGGCATGGACTATCTTCAATTGCTCTACCTGCAACCCGTGCAGAAACTGCCTATCCTGCTGTTGGTATCAGAAGAACGCAACACGGGCAAGAGTACATTCCTGAACTTCCTGAAAGCTGTGTTTCAGAACAATGTCACGTTCAATACCAACGAGGATTTCCGCAGCCAGTTCAATTCCGACTGGGCAGGAAAACTGCTCATCGTGGTGGACGAGGTGCTGCTCAACCGCAGGGAGGACAGCGAGCGGTTGAAGAACCTCAGCACCACACTTTCCTACAAGGTGGAAGCCAAAGGCAAAGACCGTGACGAGATAGCGTTCTTTGCCAAGTTCGTGCTATGCTCCAACAACGAGTATCTGCCTGTTATCATTGATGCAGGTGAAACACGCTATTGGGTGCGCAAGATAGACCGTCTGCAATCCGATGACACAGACTTCCTGCAAAAGCTGAAAGCTGAGATACCTGCCTTTCTGTATTACCTGCAATACAGACAACTTTCCACCGAAAAGGAAAGCCGTATGTGGTTTGCCCCCTCTTTGCTGCATACCGAAGCCTTGCAGAAGATTATCCGCAGCAACCGCAACCGGCTGGAGATAGAGATGTGCGAACTTATCCTTGACATTATGGAAAGTGTCGGCACGGACACATTCTCGTTCTGCCACAACGACATTCTTCTTTTGCTGGTACATTCGCAGGTAAAGGTGGAGAAGCACCAAGTCAGAAAGGTATTGCAGGAATGTTGGAAACTTACTCCTGCCTCTAACGGGCTTACATATACCACTTACCAATTCAATTACAATCGGGAGTGCCGATATGAGCCGATAAAAAGAGTCGGTCGTTTCTACACCGTCACAAGGGAACAACTTGAATCCCTGTAATACTATTCTTTTTTTGTTGAATTGATGAATAATGATATAACCATACTGATAATAAACAGCATACACTCTCAACAAATTCTCAACAATCGAAAAGAAAAGTTGAGAGGGAAACAGCATCAGTTTGTTGGATTCTCTATTTGTGAGTGGTTTGTTGAGAAGATGTTGAGAATATAAAGCATTAACGTATAGGACAATACATATCTCATTCATCAAATCAACGTTTTTACAGTCATCATCAAATCCATAGAAATTATATCATGAACATCCAAGAAGCAAAACAAATCAAAATTGCGGACTATCTGCAAAGTTTGGGTTATTCGCCCGTAAAGCAACAGGGAAACTGCCTGTGGTATAAATCCCCGTTCCGTCAGGAAACGGAAGCCTCGTTCAAGGTGAACACCGACCGCAACCTGTGGTTCGATTATGGACTGGGAAGAGGTGGTAACATCATCGCACTTGCAGGGGTACTGTACGCATCCGACCATGTGCCTTACCTGCTTGGCAAGATAGCGGAACAGGCACCACACATCCGTCCCATGTCTTTCTCTTTTCGCCAGCAGGCATCCGAACCGAGTTTCCAACATTTGGAGGTGGGCGAACTCACCCATCCGGCATTGCTCCGATACTTGCAGGAACGGGGCATAAACATCGCTTTGGCAAAGGCGCAATGTAAAGAGCTCCACTTCACCCATAACGGCAAGCCCTATTTCGCCATCGGTTTTCCGAATGTGGCGGGAGGATTTGAAGTGCGTAACCGTTTTTTCAAAGGCTGTGTCGCACCCAAAGACATCAGCCATATTCGGCAACAGGGAGAAGCGAGAGAGAAATGCCTTGTATTCGAGGGCATGATGGACTATCTTTCATTCCTCACGTTGCGGAAGAGGAACTGCTCGAACTTGCCCGACCTTGACAGGCAGGATTACGTCATCCTCAATTCGACCGCCAATGTTTCCAAAGCTATAGATGTGCTGCACGGGTATGGACGTATCCACTGCATGCTCGACAATGACGAGGCGGGAAGAAAGGCGTATCGGGAACTGGAAAGAAAGTTCGCCGGACGCATCCGCGATTTCTCCGACAACTACAAAGGACACAAAGACCTGAACGATTACCTGCGTGGAATCCGGCAGAAATTAGCCGTTAGTCCACCACCAAGAACTATCGTAAAACCCAAGAAGAAAGGGTTGGGATTATGACATCCCGAATGAGAAAAACGGGAGATGCCCGAAACTCATTCCTTAAGGATTGGGAGGTAGCAAGTTTGTGTTTCGGGTGTACCGAAACCGCTTGCCACCCACCATCCAAATTGCAGGAGGTGGCATCCCGTCGGTCTATACAGTTGAATCAGTAACCGAATTAAAAGGAATAAAATATGGAACAGACAAAGGAACACAAGGAACGCAACAAGGGAGGTCGCCCCAAGAAGGAAGCAACCGAGAAAACTGAAATACCGTATCGCAGTGAAAATGACGGCAGCCGACTACTTCCGCCTGCTGACACGATCGCATGAGGCGGGCGTATCACCAAGCGAGTACATGAGGGAATGTTTCCGTAACGGTCATGTGAAAGAACGGCTGTCGGAGGAACATGCCGGATACATCCGCCAACTCTGCGGCATGGCTAACAATCTCAACCAGCTTGCGCGTAAGGCAAACGCCGGAGGCTTCCACGATGAACGGTGGGACTGCAAGGTGGCAGTGGCAAGGATTCATGAACTTATAACCAAGATAGGGATATGATGGCGAAAATCGTAAAAGGAAGCGACTTCAAGGGTGTGGTGGATTACATCATCGACAAGAAGAAGGATACGCAGATAGTAGCAAGCGAAGGCTTGTTTATGGAAAATCTGGAAACTATCGCCATGAGTTTCAATGCCCAGTCACGGATGAACGATAAGGTGACAAAACCTGTCGGACATATCGCGTTGAGTTTTTCCAAAGAGGATGAGTTACGGCTGACGAACCGTATCATGGCAGGCATCGCGCTTGAATATATGGAACGGATGGGAATCAAGAATACGCAGTTCTTCATCGCCCAGCATTTCGACAAGGAGCATCCGCACGTGCATATTGCTTTCAACCGCATAGACAACAACGGCAATACCATATCGGACAGGCACGAGCGTCTGCGCAGTACCCGCATCTGCAAGGAATTGACCTTGAAATACGGCTTGCATATGGCTGGCGGAAAGGACAATGTCAAACGCAACCGCCTGAAAGAGCCAGACAGGACGAAATATGCGCTTTACGACATCATCAAAATGGAAGTCGGCAGATGCGGCAACTGGAACGTGCTTATCGCCAACCTGAAACGGCAGGGAGTGGAAGTACATTTCAAGCATAAGGGGCAGACCAGCGAGGTGCAGGGTGTTGTATTCTCCATGAATGGCTACCATTTCAACGGCTCCAAAGTGGACAGGCGTTTCAGTTATTCCAAGATTGACGCGGCTTTGCAGCACAACAGATGCAGGGAACGTATGGGAATAACAGCCGGAATATATGAAACGGCTACACCAAGCGCACCGTCCGGCACGGCACAAAGCGAGTTGTTCAACGGCTCTTGGGGATTGCTAAAAAGCAGTGGCTCATCTTATAACACTGCTGATGCGGAAGCCAATCAGGAAATGGTGGATATACTTCGCAGAAGGAAGAAAGTTAAGCGCAAGAGAGGTGTTGGGTTCTAATATTCTGTACTAATCCAATTCTCACGACACTTGCGCTCTATATTCATTCGGAGTGTAACCTACCTCTTTCTTGAACAGTCGGGTAAAATGTTGCGGGTACTGAAAACCGAGATTATAGGCGATTTCATTAACGGTGTCGTCTGTAGATGCAAGTTCCGTCTTGGCTATTTCAATAGACTTGTCATGAATGAAATGCAGGGCGGTTGAACCTGTTTCTTTTTCAATAAATCACTGACATAGTTGGGCGAGAGGCAGAGCTTGTCTGCACAATACTGTACAGTGGGCAAGCCTATCCGTTTAGCAGCCCCATCATGGAAGTATTCGTCAAGCAACCGCTCAAATCTTGCGAGGATGTCTCGGTTTTGGTTGTCGCGTGTGATGAACTGACGGTCATAGAAACGTGTGCAGTAATCAAGGAACGTCTTGATGCTGTCTGTGATGAGGTTCTTGCTGTGACGGTGTATCGGATGGTTCAATTCATATTGAATCTTGTGGAAGCAATCCATGATGATTTGCCGTTCTTCCACACTAAGGTGCAATGCCTCGTTTGTCTCGTAGGAAAAGAACGAATATTCACGCATTATCCGCCCGAGAGGTGTATTCCGCAGCAGGTCGGGATGGAACATAAGCAGGTAGCCATCTGGTTGGAACTGCATGCCGTCATCTTCCGCACCGAACACCTGTCCGGGCGCGATAAATATCAGTGTGCATAATTATTCCTAAGTCTGTGAAACCGGAACGCATGAAGCAGAATCTCGACATATTAGACTTCACCCTGTCGGCCGACGACATGGCACGGATAAAGACGCTGGATACCGACAAGCCTTTCTTACTCGGCTCGCACGAAGATCCAGAAATCGTAAAATGGTTCATGCAGTACAAAAACGCCTGAACATCAACAACCATATTTCGATAGCCGCTATCGACTATATTAAGAAGTTATTCGTATATGCCTTTATTGTAATCCGTCATGTACTGAGTAAATGTTTTGCCTGTTTGCTGTTTGAAGAAGCGCATGAGATGGCTCGGATCAGAGAAATTGAAATCATCCGCCATTTCACTGACAGTGCGGTTGGAGAATAGCAATTCGTTCTTCAGTTCCTCAAGCAGACGTTGTTTTATCAAATGGGTAGCTGATACTCCGAATTGGGCTTTTACTGAGTTATTGAGTGTGATGCGACTGACATGAAGCATGTCTGCATATTCCTGCACCCGCTGGTGGGTGCGGATATTCTGTTCCAACAAGTCCTTGAACCGAAAAGCGAAATTGTTTTTAGCAATTTCAGCGGGCAAGCAATAGGCGGCAGCGTATGTACGATTGATAATCAGCAAAAGATAATATAGTAAGGAAACAATGATATTGTACGTATCGGACACTGGATTCATCAGCTCATACTTAATCTTTCCGAGCAGCCGCATATATTCCTTCATTTCGTCATGTGTGGCATTGATGTAAGGCGGCGTATCTGTCTGGTAACAATACAAAAGGCGAAAAACGAAGAACTTGTCGGCGATAAAAGTACGCATGAAATCTTCGCGGAATATAAGGAACGTGTAATCCAACGCTGTCTCATCTACATGCCACTCTTGTTGCTGATGGGGTGAAAGCAGGAGAACCATGCCGTCGCGCAGTTCAATCTTGCGGAAGTTCAGTAGCAAATATCCGTTTGCCTTACGGAAAAAGTAGAAGCTGAAGAAGTCTGTCTTAAACCGCTTGTTTTCTGTCAGCACAAGTCCGATGTCCTTGTTTATGGCAGTATTGATGTAAAAATCCACGCCGCAGCGTGTCTTGTTGAACGGTACGCTGACCAGTCGATCAGGGTTGATTATCTCGTCCATATCCTTGTCGTTTTTGCAAAGATAATAATTTCATTTATCAAAATGGCATAATTACCGTTTTTTCAGGCATAGATGTTTCGCCGGATTCTTCCGAACTTTGCACCCGTAATCAATAACAAGACATATAGTCATGAAAAAGACATCCACAGTACAATTGGTGCGCAATGCCACCTTGAAAATCAGGTATGCGGGACACACCATGCTAATTGACCCCGTTTTAGCCGACAAAGGCACTTTGATATCGGCCCTCGGTGTGAATAAAACACCGAGGGTACACCTCACCATTCCTATTCAGGATATTATCGGAGGCGTGGACATGGTGCTCCTGACCCACAATCACATCGACCATTACGAGCCGAGTGTCCCCACACATTTGCCCAAAGAAATTCCTTTCTACGTTCAGCCCCAGGACGCGGACGCCATCAGAAACGACGGATTTACAAATGTGATACCCATCGAAGAAATAAAAACAATAGACGGCATATCCATTTACCGCACGACCGGACATCATGGTTTCGGGCAGATCGGGCAGATGATGGGACCTGTATCAGGTTATGTGCTAAAAGCCGAGGGCTTCCCGACCGTTTATATAATGGGTGACTGCCGATGGGAAGCATGTATCCGAGACACCGTGGAACGGTTCAATCCTGACTATATCGTGGTAAACTCCGGAGGTGCAATCTTTCCCGAATTTTCCAAAACGGACGGTCCTATCATCCCCGACGAGAACGAAGTGATGCAGATACTTGACGAATTGCCTTCGCATATCAAGCTGATAGCCGTACACATGGATGCCATCGACCATTGCCAGACCACCCGTGCAATTCTGCGCAATGAGGCAACGCATCACGAAGCCGACATGAGCCGGCTGATTATCCCGGAGGACGGAGAAACAGTTGTGTTATGAGTGTCTGCATTAAATCCCTGATAAAAAACATGAACATAGTGGTAGGGTGCACTATAGGATGCCCTTACTGCTATGCCCGTAACAACTGCCGCCGTTTCCACATTACCGACGACTTTTCCGTGCCTGAATACATGGAACGAAAACTGCGCATCATCGATACGTCCGTCCTCATGTGTGGCTCATGACAGGAATGAGCGATTTCTCCGATTGGAAGCCTGAATGGAACGCAGAAATTTTCGAGCGGATCAGCAGCAATCCCCAGCACGCCTATATCTTTCTGACGAAGCGCCCTGACAAAATCAGTTTCTCCTCTGACGACGAGAACGTATGGATGGGCGTGACCGTCACGCGCAGTTCCGAGAAAAGGAGGATTGATGATTTGAAAAAGAATATCAAAGCACGACACTACCATGTCACGTTTGAACCTCTCTTCGATGATATCGGCGAGATTGATTTCGATGGAATTGACTGGATTGTCATAGGCACAGAGACCGGAAACCGAAAAGGAAAGTCATATTCGCGCCCCGAATGGGTGCTTAGCATTGCAGAACAGGCAAAGGCTCATGGCATACCGGTGTTCATGAAAGAGGATTTGCTGCCGATTATGGGCGACGAAAGAATGATTCAGGAATTGCCGGAACAATTTACCAGACGAATACAATGAATATGGATACAATAAAGGAAATAGATGTAAAGAGTGTAATGACCAAATCCTCTCTGCCGGTGGGAGGATATTCGGTCAACCCTTATGTAGGGTGTCCCCACGCCTGCAGGTATTGCTACGCATCGTTCATGAAACGGTTCACCGGGCACACCGAGCCGTGGGGTACGTTTTTAGATGTAAAAAACTGGAAGCCGATAACGAATCCTCATAAATACGACGGTGAACGTGTTGTAATAGGGTCTGTGACGGACGGTTACAATCCGTATGAAGAAGAATTCCACCGTACCCGAAGGCTGCTCGAAGAGCTGCGAGGAAGCGATGCCGAGATTATGATATGCACAAAGTCCGATCTTGTCCTTCGCGATCTCGACCTGTTGAAGAGTTTTCCCAAAGTGACTGTGTCATGGTCTGTCAATACGCTCGACGAGCAGTTCTGCGCAGATATGGACAACGCCGTAAGCATTGAACGCCGTCTGAAAGCGATGCGTCAGACATACGAGGCAGGTATCCGCACCGTATGCTTCGTCTCGCCCATATTCCCCAGAATAACAGACGTGAAGGCAATAATAGAGGAGGTAAAAGATTATGCTGATTTAATCTGGCTTGAAAACCTGAATTTACGCGGGCAGTTCAAAGGCGGGATAATGACGTATATCCGTGAGAAGTATCCTGACCTCATACCGCTTTACGAGGAAATTTACAATAAAAAAAGGCTTGAATACTGGCAGGCATTGGAGCAGGACATTTCAAATTACGCCAAGGAGCAGGGCTTCCCGTATCGTATAAACGATCTGCCATACGGACGCTCGGAAAAAGGCAAACCTGTCATCGTAAACTACTTCTACCACGAAAAAATACGATTGACAAAATGAGGCTATGCCGGACTGATGCAGAAAAGTTGTAGCGCGGATAAAAGCACCATGTATGTGGATAATATCCGGCAATCTTCCGAGCGTATGCGGGAGATGCTCAACACGCTGCTGGATTTCTTCCGTCTGGACAACGGCAAGGAGCAACCCAACCTTTCCCCTTGCAGGATTTCCGCAATCACGCATATTCTTGAAACGGAGTTCATGCCCATTGCCATGAACAAGGGGCTGACTTTGATAGTGGAGAGCCACACCGATGCGGTGGTTTTGACCGACAAGGAACGTATCCTGCAAATCGGCAACAACTTGTTGTCAAACGCCATCAAGTTCACGGATAACGGTAGTGTATCATTGGCAGCGGATTATGATAACGGTTTGCTGAAACTTATCGTTGAAGATACCGGTACGGGCATGACCGAAGATGAGCAACAACGAGTATTCGGTGCATTTGAACGTCTTTCAAATGCCGCCAACTGATAGCGGAAACCGAAAAGGAAATGCAGGCGGTCAAGGATGCAGAACAGCGTAAAGACCTCCAAGAACTGGACACACTTACACACCATCTGCGAAGTTCATGGCAGATTCTCCGTGCCGACCAGCCATTGAGGGAACTTTACGCCCAACTTCATGGAAGTGCCACTCCAGATGACGAAGCGATATGCAAAGCGGTGACCGGCTGTGCTGGATAAAGGTGCTGAAATTATCCGGCTGGCAAAAGAAGAAAGGAAAAATACAACAATGGATAAGACAAAAATCATCGTGGTGGAGGACAACATCGTGTATTGCGAGTTTGTCTGCAACCTGCTGGCACGGGAAGGATTCCGTACCGTGCAGGCTTACCACCTCTCGACCGCGAAGAAACTTCTGCAACAAGCCTCAGACGGGGACATCGTGGTTTCTGACCTGCGTCTGCCGGACGGTGACGGTATCGACCTCTTGCGCTGGATGCGCAAGGAAGGCATGATGCAGCCGTTCATCATCATGACCGACTACGACGAAGTGCATACGGCGGTGGAAAGTATGAAACTCGGCTCGCTGGACTATATCCCCAAGCAGCTTGTGGAGGATAAACTTATGCCTCTGCTTCATACCATCCTGAAAGAACGGAGTATCGGACGAAACCGTATGCCCGTTTTTGCCCGTGACAGTTCCGCCTTTCAGAAAATCATGCAACAGATAAGATTAGTTGCCCCTACTGATATGAGCGTGCTGATATTCGGAGAGAACGGCACGGGCAAGGAGCATATCGCCCACCATCTGCATGATAAGAGCAAAAGGGCAGGGAAACCGTTTGTGCCTGTGGACTGCGGTTCACTCTCCAAAGACCTTGCGCCCTCGGCATTCTTCGGACATGTCAAAGGCGCGTTTACGGGTGCGGACAGCACAAAGAAAGGATACTTCAATGAGGCAGAGGGTGGCACATTGTTCTTGGATGAGGTAGGCAATCTCGCATTGGAAACCCAGCAGATGTTACTCCGTGCCATACAGGAACGGAGATACCGCCCTATAGGTGACAAGACGGACAAGAGCTTCAATGTCCGCATCATCGCCGCCACCAACGAGGATCTGGAGAAAGCGGTCATTGAAAAACGTTTCCGACAGGATTTGCTGTACCGTTTGCACGACTTCGAGATAACTGTTCCGCCCTTGCGTGACTGTCAGGAGGACATCATGCCGTTGGCGGAGTTCTTCCGTGAGATTGCCAACAATGAATTGGAATGTAGCGTGACTGGGTTCGATGCGGAAGCCCGTAAAACATTGTTGACCCATATTTGGCCGGGCAATGTCCGTGAGCTTCGACAGAAGATCATGGGCGCGGTGTTGCAGGCACAGACGGGAGTTGTCACGAAAGAGCATCTGGAACTTGCCTTAACGAAACCGACCTCACCTGTCAGCTTCGCCTTGCGAAACGATGCGGAGGACAAGGAACGCATCTTACGCGCGTTGAAGCAGGCAAACGGAAACCGCAAGGTTGCCGCCGAATTGCTCGGAATCGGACGTACAACGCTGTATAGCAAGTTGGAAGAGTATGGATTAAAGTATAAATTTCAGCAATCATAGCCCGCAACTTGCCGAAAATAGAAGTAACGGTTAAACCGGATTATTCAGCGAAGATAAAAAACGTCCTGTGATAAAAATCATGGGACATTTTGATGTGTATCCGATTTTTATTGCTACTTTTGTACCAAGACGAGAGACATTGACAGCAACTCACAGCAGAACGTAGAAATAGACAGGGTTGCCAAATCATTACCTCATTTTTACCTTATCCTCAGAACTGCTTGCTAATAAAGTGGTTATAAAAATCTTCCAGAATTCAGATAAAACTTATCGCTCTAAAAATCAGAACACTAAGAAAGGCTCGAAAGCTCACGGTACAGGAATTGGCCTACCGCTGCGACATCGAACGTTCGAACCTGAGCCGTATCGAAACGGGCCGTTCAAATCCCACGGTCAAAACACTTTGCATCATCTGCAACGCACTCGACGTACCGCTTCGGGCACTGATCGAATAAACGCCGCCCGCCGCCCCGTCTCCATTGCGTCGTTCCGTCCCTCCCGCTTCGTCCGGAAGGGACGAATCCCAAACTTATCCTGTACTTCGAGGGCCGGAAAAGCCTCCGATCCGCCGGACTATATAAATAAGTAGTATCCTTCCGGATTCGTCCCCCACGGGAGCGTCGTCGGCGTCACTGTCGGCGGGCCGCTCCCGTCGGCTGCGGTTATGCCCGCGCATTGTCCGCAGCGCCGATCCTGCCACGGAGCGCCTTTTCGGACGATCCGTGCGGCGATCCGAAACGGCAACTTCCTGCAAACAAGATCGTACAATTTATTATTTACTTATACAATATTATATTTCATCCACCAACAAACGTTGCTTTGCTTGTTTCGGCCGGCCGGTTTTCGGAACTTTATATTGATTAACCCGCTAACGAATCATCGTATGAAAGTGACCAAAGAACGACTCAGCTATCTCAAACAGGCGCAATACGTCCAACGCCTCGCCGAACCCTACATCCGCAAAGGGAAGCTCCCGCTATGGAAAATCCATACCAAATTCGTGATCGAAGAGGCTCCCGTCAGTCTGAACACGTTCCGCAAAATGCTGAAAGAAGACGTTTCACATCTCAATGAGAAGATCGAAATCTATCGCAAACAGATGGAGGAGCAGCATGACCGGGAGGTGGAGAAGAAACGGCGCAAACGTATCAGAAGCAAATAACCGGCCCGCAGCCCCGCCACACCGGCCGGCGCCGGTGCGGGCCGTTCCGGCCGCCGTGCCTCCCGTGCTGCGGCACGGAAACTCATTCCCCCGAAGCCGGAAACGCCGCCGCACAGGCACCTGCAAACGGGTCGGGAGACCCGCAAACGGAATACCCCCGCCGGAAACATTTCCGGCGGGGGTAATGCAAGGATCGGACTCGTCCGAACGTCCCCGTTATACACGTCGCACGCCGAACGGGCCTGCGACGGAACGGACGTTATTTATACTTGATCCACGGCGCGTTCTTGTCGAGCCAGTTCTTGACCTCGACCGCACGGTCGCTGTTGAGCGCATCGGCACCCAGATAGGCACCCCGCATGAACTCTTCGGGCGACTGACCGGGCCACAGCGAGACATAGAGTCCGGCCTTGTGCGCCAGATCGACCATCGCCTTCGACGTGCCCTCGATGCGGCAGCCCAACCGTTTGATGCCCATGTCGATCGCTTCGAGGATCGTCTCCTCGCAGATCGGCTTCGAAATAATCAGCAGCAGATCGACGTCGGGGTGGAGCAAACGCATCATTTTCAGCGCACGTTTGTCACTCGACGTGAACAGATAGAGCGAGTTGGCGGGTTTCTTGGCCATCACCGTGTTGTACACCTTCTCGCAGTACTCGCGCAGCCGCTCTTCGGGATAACTCTCGACCGGCTTCGTCTTCATTTCGAACTCGATGTATACGTTGTCCTTGTCGGCGAAGAAGTCCACCAGCTCGGGCAGGAAGATCAGGTCGTTGCCCTGGTTGGTCTTGACCTTGCGGATCTCGTCGGCCGTCATCGTCTCCACCACGCGCTTGCAGGGCGTCAGACGTGCCAGCGTCTCGTCGTGCGAGATCACCAGCTCGCCGTCGCGGGTCATGCGGATGTCGGTCTCGAAACCGCGCAGACCCGCATCGTAGGAGGCCTTGAAGGCCGGCAGCGTGTTTTCGTCGTACTCGAAACGGCTGCCCCGATGGGCGAAGAGCTGGATGACCTGCTCCTGCGCCAGCGCCTCGGCGGCACCGGTGAGCGCCAATGCGCAGACACCCAGTTTCAAAAAGAAGTTTTTCATAAGCTTATAAGGTTTTAGTTGGTTTCGGCGGCGTCGTGCTCATATCCGTCGCTCTTGGTGTTCCACATCGACAGCAGCACCAGGAATCCGAGCACGGCCATGGCGATCATCGTGATGAAGACCCAGCGCCAGCCGAAGTGGTCGGAGATGAAGCCGAAGCCCCAGCCCGAAACGACGACACTGACGTAGCTCACCATACCCACCACGCCGTTGGCCGTCGAGGCGGCCTTCTTCGTGGCCTGGTTCGCCGCGGCAATGCCGATCAGCGCCTGCGGGCCGTAGATGAAGAATCCCGCCACGGCGAGCATCATCAGCAGCACGACAGGATCGGTCGACTCCGGCAGGGCGAAGAAGAGCGAGATGAAGAGGATCACGCCCGCCATGCAGAAGACGCAGGTGCGCTGTGCGCGGCCCCCGAAGAATTTGTCGGAGATCCAACCCGCGAGCAGCATGCCCGTGATACCGCACACTTCGAAGATGGCGACCGTCCAGCCGGCCATGCTCGACGAGAGGCCGCGCGACTCCTGCAAGAAGGTCGGGCCCCAGTCGAGCACGGCGAAACGCACGATATAGACGAAGAAGTCGGCCACGGCCAACCCCCAGATCATGGGATTGAGGAAGACCTTCTTGCGCAGGAACGCCTTGAACTCCTCCGACGAATCGTGCTCGTCGAGCTGCGTCTTGGTACCCTCCAATTCGGGCAGGCCGACCGACTTGGGCGTATCGCGCAACGTAACGATGATGAAGATCACGCCCAGCACCGCGATGGCAGCCGGAACCCAGAACGTCCACTGCCATGCGCCGACATGCTGCAACGCGTTGGTGACATAGGCTTCGGCCGAAGCGGCGTCCATCTTTTCGGTGATGCTCGCCGTATTCTCCACGACGCGCTGCCGCATCTCCGGATCGCCCGTCATATCCGTACCCGTGTGGCCCATCAGATACCCGCACAAGATCGCGATGATGAAGGCGCCGATCGAGTGCGAAGCGTTCCAGATCGACATCTTGGTCGCCAGCTCCTTGGGCGGAACCCAATGCGTGATCAGGCGGTTGCACGGCGGGAAGCCGCACCCCTGGAACATGTTGTTCAGAATCAGCAGCACGCCGAACAGGACGACCAGCGTATGGATGAACGTCGTCCCGTAGGTCTGCCCCGTAATCCATGCGCAGATGATCGCACCGCAGCCGAAAATGAAGTTGATGACCGAACACACCGACAGGCCCGTCACCATGTGCCAGCGGCCGTTGGTGCGGTCCGCCAGTACGCCGTTGACGAATTTCGACACGCCGTAGATCAGCCCGACGAGGGTCATGATGACGCCGAAGGTCGTTTTCGAGATGCCGTACTCGGCCGTAAGACCGGGAATGGCGAAAGAGAAGTTCTTGCGAACGAAATAAAAAATGGCGTAACCGATCATCGTTCCGATGATCGTCCGCCACTGCCAGTATTTGAATCGTTTGGTCTGTTCCGCAGTCATAAGGCTTGTCGATTATGCGATTTCCCAAGCTCCGCCCTTGCCGAAGACGCGGGCGACCAATTCATCGTAAATCCGTGCGCGTTTGGCCAGATCGAGCAGATTGATGCGCCAGCGCAACAACTGCGTGAAATCGACCATGCTGCGCAACTGCTCGCGCGAAACACCGATCTGCGAAGGATCGGTCGGCGCACCCGCGGCGGCGAACAGCGCACGCATCTTCTCGAACGGATAGCACTGCGCCTGCAACCGTGCCTTGAAGGCGGGCCAGTTCTCCTTGACTCGCGTGAGTTGTACGCGAACCGTCTCGGCGTCGTTCCACTTCTTCGTGATCTCGGTATACCCCAGCTCCGGCACGGGGAAATCGCGGAACAGATCGAGCGCACGCCGCTGCTCCGCTTCGAGCGAGGGCCATGCGGCCACGCAGGCGTCGACGTCGAGCGTCGAGAGATCCATCTTGAAGAACTCGTCGAAGAAGGCGCACATCGTGAGCGTACCGATCGCCACCTGGAAACCGTGCGACTGGAACTTGCCGTTGTAGCGATGGTGCGTCATGTCGAGCACGTGGCTGAACAGGTGTTCGGTGCACGACGCCGGACGGCTCGACTTGGCTACCTGCATCGCGATGCCGCTCAGCGTCAGACCGGCGAAGAGCGAAGCGATCGCTTCGGGTTTGCCGGCCGCCACCCCTTCGGGATCGGCGAGCATCGCATCCAGATCGTTCATAAAGACGTTCCACGCAGCGGGAATGATCGGCTCCGTACCGAACAGGTCGGCGATCATCCACTCGGCGCCGGCGGGTATCTTGGCCGCCAGATCGGCATAACCCGCCGCTGTCATCTCTTTCGGCGCGGCGGCCAGCACGCCCACGTCGGCCAGAATCACCAGCGGCGCATGGGTTTCGATATTGAGTTTGGCGCCGTCGCGCGACACCACTGCGCCCGACGACGAATAACCGTCGACCGAAGCGGCCGTAGCCACGCAAAGATAGGACTGACCGTGGTGGAACGACGCGAGTTTGCACAAGTCGTTGATGACGCCCGACCCGACGGCGACGGCGACGGCCCCTGTGCGGTCGAGCATCTCGTCGATCCGCTCCACATAGGGCCAGTCGGCATGAAACTCCTCCTCTTCAATAAGGAAACGCTCGCAGGGAATTCCCGCCTCGCGCATGGATGCGTCGACGGCTTCGCCGGCGGCTTTCCATGTATTGTTATCGGCGACGATGACGGCCTTCCGATTCGGAAAATACTCCTTAAAAAGAGCCGGAGCACGGTGAAGAACACCCTCGCCGAGTTCGAATGCTTTCGTATCGGTTGCGATTTTTAAAGCATCGAGAATACATTGCGTATTGTTCATTCGATTTAAGAGTTAGTAAGTTACTATTCCAAGACACAAAGTTACAAAAACCGCGTGGAATAGCAAGCTTTTAGCGTTATTTTTCCGACATTTATTTCCGGAAAGCCCTGTCCATCCTCCGGAAAGGCCGGCTGCGTTCATCTTTCGGCGGATTTATCGGAAACGATAATACCCGCGCACCCCTTTTCGAAAATCGAAATAAATCGTAAATACACACTACTGAATTTCGAATCGATTCCGATTCTGCAAATCCACATCCGGTCGGCCCGTACCGGAAGCACATGGCGGGACAGGGAGAAATCGCGGCGGAATCCGCCCCGCCGTCAGATGCTCTCCGCAGTTCCGTTCTCTTCCACACGCCGCCTGTCCGCACTGCGATCTCTCTGTCCATACCCAAGCGGACGCGGAAGCCCTTCCTCCGAGCCGTCACACCCCAAAGAGATGCATGCCGAAGTCCCTGCCGAAACGAGACGCCGGACGCAACGCCCAACCACGCCGAGACCGCCGAACGCCGGCGTATTAAAGCGGATGCGTCCCGTGTCTCCGGTCGCGGAACGGTTCCGGACGGACGATGACCGCAACGCATTTTTCCGCAAAATAGTTGCAACTTTAAAAGTTAAATTCTATTTTTGTAAAAGCATTCGAAAGAAAATAGAATTAAAACGAAATCGGATTCGATCGGAAGCGTGCGGCAAACGCAGTCGGGAAACTCCGATAACCGCCTTGCGGACACGCAAGACCGTTGAAGGCCGGAAACGACAACCAGCAGACGCGACGGCAGATGCCGAAGCGGATTCCGGCCTGCCGGCACAAAAGACGTTATACCTAAATATATAAATAGATGAAAAATACGATGAAAGCGCTCAACCTCCATGCGGTCGGCGACCTGCGTTACGAGGATGTGCCCATGCCCGTGCGTCAGGCGGGAGAGGTGTTGCTCAAAGTGCACGCCTGCGGAATCTGCGGAAGCGATCTGCCGCGCGTCTTTACCAAAGGAACCTACCATTTCCCGACGATTCCCGGTCACGAATTCGCCGGGGAGATCGTCGAAGCCGACGACCCGTCGCTCGTCGGCCGTCGTGCCGCAGTCTTCCCGCTGCTGCCGTGCCGCAAATGCGAAGCCTGCCAGGTGGGAGAATACGCACAGTGCAGCGATTACGACTACTACGGCTCGCGGCGCGACGGCGCTTTCGCCGAATACATCGCCGTGAAGGAGTGGAACCTGGTCTTCTTCGACGACTCGCTCTCCTACGAGGAGGCCGCGATGTGCGAACCGGCCGCCGTAGCGCTTCACGCCATCGGTCAGGCGTCGGTCGGCATCGGCGACACCGTCGCCGTGTTCGGTGCAGGCCCGATCGGCATCATGCTGGGCCTGTGGGCCCGAACCGCCGGCGCGTTCCGCGTCATCCTGTGCGACATCGATCCGACCAAAGTCGAATTCGCGCGCAAACAGGGATTCGACGCCGTGAACTCGCGCGAGACCGATCCGGTGGAGTATATCCGCACGCAGACCGGCGGCCGGGGCGCCGACGCCTGCATCGAAGGAGCCGGCGTGGCGCAAACGTGGGAGCAGGCCCTCAAAGCGGTCAAAAGTTTCGGTACGGTCGTCTCGATGGGCAATCCCGCCGGCGACATGACCCTCACCCAGAAAGGCTACTGGGAGATTCTGCGCAAGCAGCTCACGCTGAAAGGGACGTGGAACAGCAGCTACAACGACGTCCGCAACGAATGGCGCACGGCGCTCGCGGCCATCGCGTCGCACCGCATCGACGTGCGTCCGCTCATCTCGCACCGCTTCCCGCTCTCGGAGGCCGACAAGGCGTTCGGCGTCATGCGTGAGCGCAAGGAGTTCTTCAACAAAGTAATGTTCATCAACCGATAGTATCACCGGCAGGGAGGTCGCAGCCCCCTTTCCGACCGCAGGAGGCGGACAACACTTCCGCAGGAAGCGGTCTCCGGCCGCCCCCGTCTGACGAAACCCGGCACCATCAACACCCAACGATTATGGCAAAAACCGAAAAACTGTTGCAACGCATCGCGGAGCTGGAACGCGAAACCGGCATCCGTCGCACCCTCTTCGCCGCCTGTCCCAATTCGACGGCGGTCATCAAGGCCGCCTTCCGTGCCGCCAAGCGCAACAACGCGCCGATCTATTTCGCCGCGACACTCAATCAGATCGACTGCGACGGCGGGTACACGGGGATGCGGCCCGACGAGTTCGTGAAGCTCGTGCGCATGGAGGCCGCCGCCGTCAACTTCGACGGAATCTATATCGTGGCCATCGACCACGGCGGTCCGTGGCTCAAAGACAAGCAGCGCACCGAGAAGTGGTCGACCGAGGCCGCGATGGACGGGGTGAAGCGCTCGTTCGAAGCGGCGCTGCTGGCGGGGTACGATCTGATCCACGTCGATCCGACGGTGGACATCAACGTACCGGCCGGCCAGACGATCGACATCCGTCTCGTGGCCGCCCGCACGGTGGAGCTGATCCGGCACTGCGAAACCTTCCGCCGTGCGAAGGGACTGCCCGAAATCTCCTACGAGGTGGGAACCGAGGAGGTGCACGGCGGTCTGGCCGACGAACGGACGTTCGACACCTTCATCGCCGAACTCAAAGCAGGACTGGCGCGCGAAGGGCTCTCCGACATATGGCCCTGTTTCATCGTGGGCAAGGTGGGAACCGACCTCCACACGACCCTCTTCGACACGGAGGTAGCCCGCAGCCTCACGGCGAAAGTCCGTCCGCTGGGCAGCTACATCAAGGGACACTACACCGACGGCGTAAGCAATCCGCAGGACTACCCGCTGTGCGGCATGGGCGCCGCCAACGTCGGCCCGGAGTTCACGATGAGCGAATACGACGGATTGGCCGAACTGGAACGTACCGAACAGAAGCTCCTGGCCGAAGGACGTATCGCCATGCGTTCGCGCATCACCGAGACACTCGAACGACTGGTCGAAGCGTCGGGCCGCTGGAAGAAGTGGCTGCTGCCTGCTGAGGAAGGATCGGCATTCGGCGCACTGAGCGCCGAGCGCCGCACGTGGCTCGTCAAGACCGGCTGCCGCTACATCTGGCAGGAACCCGAAGCGCTCGTAGCGCGCCAACGGCTCTACGACAACCTGCGCCGTGTGGGAATGGACCCCGAAGAGGTGGTACTCGGCCGCATCGAACACGATATGGACAAGTATTTCTACGCATTCAATCTGGTCGACCTTAACAACCTGCTGTAATGAACGTAAAAGAACTGTTGAAAAAATGCCAACGCGGCCGGACGGCCGTGCTGGCGACCAATTTCTATAACTTCGAGACCCTCACGGCCGTCATGCAGGCTGCGCAGCGAATGCAGGCTCCCGTGCTGTTGCAGCTCACGCGCAGCTCGATCGACTATATGGGGCTCGAACAGGCCGTCGGAATGGGCCGCAGGGCGATCGCCGACTACGGCGTCGAAGGGTGGATTCATCTCGACCACGGCGGATCGGTCGAACTGGTCGAGCGGTGTCTCGATGCAGGATTCGACTCGGTGATGATCGATGCCAGCGAACGTCCGTTCGACGAGAACGTCTCGACGACCCGGCGGGTCGTCGAACTGGCACGCCCCTACGGCGTGAACGTCGAAGCGGAGCTGGGCTACGTCGCCAAACTGGGACAGGCGCAGGGCGGCGGCTTCACCACGCCCGAAGAGGCTGCACGATTCGTCGAAGCGACCGGCGTCGATGCGCTGGCCGTGGCGATCGGTTCGGCCCACGGCTTCTACAAGCAGGCTCCGCGGCTCGACATCGAACGGCTGGCGCAGATCCATGCGGCGACCGACGCGGCGCTGGTGTTGCACGGCAGTTCGGGCACCCCCACGACATGGTGCGCGAAGCGATCGCCAACGGCATCGTCAAGGTCAACCTCGCCACCGAGATCAAGGACAACTTCATGCGCGCGCTCAAAGGCGTACTGCTCGAAAGCGAGGAAATCGACCTGCGAAAGATTTTCCCAAAAGCCGTGGCGCCGGTCGTGGAGCTGCTTTGCGAAAAATACCGCATGGTCGGCAGCAGCAAGGTGAAATAGACGGATAAAATTCGGGCGACGAACTGCTGAGCCGCCCTCCCAAACATCGCATAGCCCCTGCCGGAATTCGGCAGGGGTTATTTGTATTTTCCCGCCACCCTCCGGCTGCCGTCCTGTTACACCGCGGGCTTCCCTGGGCATAAAAAAGCGGCGCACCCGCGATGGTGCGCCGCAATCGAAAAAAAAGAATTCAAGCTGCTAATGAGCGAAACCGGCATAATCGGTCTGCAAAGCACTCGCTTCGTAGACATTGGTTTTCTTGCTTCCGGGAATCGTCTGCGTAGCGCGAATGACCCACCCCTCCTCTTTGGAGGGCTCGCCGCCCGGAGCCGCGATCTTCCAGAAGTGCTGGAAGGATTTGTTCCACGTAGTCGTATTCTTGCCGCATTCGTTGAAGAAGAACGATACGACACACATGTCTCTCGTGCTTACACGGGTCATCGGCGTCGACTTGTCGTTCTGAACGAACTCCACCTTCCAGTTCTGCGGATCGTCATTCCAGATCGACGCGATAAAACACCCTTTCAGACCAGCAATACCGGGCGTGCTGATTTTGTCACTGCTACCGCCGTCCGTCCACGTGTAGGAGTACTTCTTCGATCCCGTGTAGGTGGCATTGCCGTCATATGCGCGAAGCTGATAAGCTTCGGACTGGTTGGTCGCTTTGGCCACCCAGTTGTCAACGACATTGCCCTTGATCTCGTAGATGCTGTAACCTTGGGGAGCGCCATCGACATTCAGGTTGCTTGCCCACCAACCGCCGCAAGCGCCGCCGTGGACATGCTCGTAAACAGGCAATCCGCTCTGACACTTGTAGCCGGAGTGGATATAGTTCTGCGGATAATGCGTATGCCCGATCATGATATGCGCCTCCTTGAACTGCGTCAGCAATTTGAGCGTTTCGTCATAATACTTGTCTTTGTTCACATTGGAACCCGTAGCCTCTCCGCCATTCCGGAAAGGAATATGACAGCAGAGGAAAACGATCTTGTCGGCTTTGTTCTCGACCAGATCCAGATCGGCTTTGAGCCAATTGTACTGCTGCTGCGAAAAACCTGCCTCATAAGTCCACGTAGACTGATTGGTCGTCGTACATACGACATTGTCCATCGCGACGATGTGCGCCTTGCCGCGGTTGAACGAGTAGTCGGCCGGACCGAAACGCTCGATGAAATTCGTCTGAGCCGTATAGGTGTTAGCCTGTTTCGCATCGTGGTCGTGATTGCCCATGCAGTTGAAAATCGGCAGGTAATTCGCGCCGACCTGCACGTTCGACATTGATTTCTTCATCTTATCCCACTGCACCGTATTGTCGAACGTAATATCGCCCAACGTAACGGCATAGGCATTCTGCCACTTTCCGTTCGCCTGAGCACTCGTAAGCGTGGATTTGATATCGGGAATCGTTTCATTGCTCCACCGCGTCACATCCGAATCGGTCTTGCACTGCGGGTCGCCGATGGCGACAAGCGTAAAATTCTCCTCGACAGCGGGGAGCGGCTCCAGTTTGAAATCATTGCGATTCTCCTTGTAGCGCTGAATCGTAGAGGTCGAATAGAACAGGGGCAACTTGGAGGGATCGAGCGCCACCTTATAGTTCGCCGGAGTAACGTAATAGACATTGCGGCAATAGCGGTTCGCCACGAGGCGGTAGTTACCGTCGGCATCCGTAGTGGTAAACGCATAGCCGTCCGTCACGGGAACGCCGGCAATACCTTTCCCCGTCGTAGCATCCGAGATCTGACCGATGAGGACGGTCTCATTCCCTCCGCTGGGAGGCGTAGGATCCGGATCATCATCAGGATCGGAACTTGAACAAGCGGCTCCGCCCAGCAAAGCCACCGTCAAAAACAGATAATAAAATTTTCTTAACATATCAATCCTCTCTTGTTTATGGATTTATTCTGAATAATCATCCCACTGTTAATAAACGGAGCCATGAATGACGAGCAATCTTTGGCTAAAAACCAAAGATTGCCCATCACTTACATCAATTTCTATTCTCTCCGAAAACTGAATTACTGCTCCCAACCATAATTTTGGCCCAGATTGGGATTCTTGGTCAAAGCCGTCGACGGAATCGGACGCACATAACGTTTCTCATCCCATTGGAGTTTATAATTATAGATCAGATAGCCGTGATCGCCATCGCTCAAAGTATAGTTCATATCGTCAGAGGACTGACCTATCGGATACGAATAAGTACCCTGCGCCTGATCTTTAAACAAATACTTATATCCGTTAAATTCAAAACCGTTATTATATTCGTCAGTAGACAGGTAGATACCCTTCCAGCCCTGATTGCCAGTGCTGCGGTCCCGAATCAGATTGCCCAGCTTCCAGCGATACAGGTCGGATACGCGCAGACCGTTTTCCATGATAAGTTCCGTCACGCGCTCGCGGCGAATTTCAAGAAGCGTATTCGAGAGCTTAATCGGCGAATCCGCATAATAGTCTTTCAGCCATTCGTCCTCTACATAATTCGCATCTTCGGGATAAATATTCGTTACACCGGCACGTTCGCGCAGAGCGCCGACCGTCTCGTTCCAAATGGACTTGTCCATCTCTCCCAACTCGGCTTTCGCCTCGGCATAGTTGAGCAGAACTTCGCCCAGACGCAGAATCGGCAACGAGTTGTCGGCCTTACCCTTCGAATAGTTCTCCTGAATCTCAACGCTCCACTTGATAAAGGCATAACCCGTCTTCGTCGTCGAGAAGTCGATATTCTTCAACATCGTCGTACCCGCCGAGTTCTGATAGGTGTGGCCGGGGCCATGAACGGTCTGGCTCAGGCGCCAGTCACGATTATCGAACTCTTTAGTCAACGACACCTGATCGGTCTCCACCGGCTTACCGTCGAGTGTAAGGAACATGTGTACCAGATCTTTCGTCGGAGAGTACTGCTGACCATAAGTGGCGGAATTGAAATTCCACGTCAATTCATTGAAGACATTGATCGGATCGCCGGCCATCTCGCGAATCCAGATCACCTCCTTCGTAGCGTCGGGGTTTTGAGAGGTGAAAATAGTGCGGAAATCCTTCTCCGGCGTACCCTTCTTGTAGAGTTCGAAACCGCCGTCGGTCATCACCTCCTTGGCTGCCGAAGCTGCCGCGGTGAGAAAATCGTTCGCCGTTTCATACTGGTTGTTCCAGGCCGCATTCGTAGACGGATTTACCGAATGATACTTACGGAAAGTACCTTCATAGAGGCAAACACGCGACTTGAAAGCAAGAACGACCCACTTGTTGATCACACCCTTATAAACATCGGTACCCAAGCAGTTTTCACAGGCATAATCCAGATCCTCGAGCACCTTGCTCATCACAAATTCACGATCGTCGCGGGCTGCGAACAGAATCGCGTCATCGATATCGAGCACATGGTCTACCCAAGGTACGTTACCGAAGGTCTTCACCTTGTCGAAATAGAAATAGGCCCGCCAAAAACGTGCGACACCGACATAATGATTGTAAACCTCAGGATCGACAACATTCTGGCAACGGGTCATGTTTTCGAGGAAATAGTTGGCTCGACGGATAGTGCGCCAATTGCTGATAGACCACCCCGACTGTTTGGTATAGTCCCAGATATTGGGACGATAGTAGTCGTTCGACGTCTTGGTCGCCACGAGATCGCAATACGCATCGCCCAACCCGATCGTACTCTCGGACGGGAGATAGTTCTGCAACATACCGTTGGCAAACAGGAGCAAATCCTTCTCTCCTGCAAAAATGTCTCGGCACCGACTTTATCGACCGGAGAGACCGTAAGGAAGTCTTCGCAGGAAACGGTCGAAAGAGCCACGGCCGCTCCAAAGAATAATTTTACGATATTTGTTTTCATAATCATTTACGGATATTAGAAGGTGACATTCAAGCCAATCGTAATCGTCTTCAGCATCGGATAGCTATAACCCTGGCCTACACCCGACAACCCGAACTTCGTGCTGAAATCGCTATCGCCGTTGCCGATTACCTCGGGGTCGAACATCTTCGTATGCTTATAAATCGGAGAGTGTGTAAAGAGGTTCTCGGCCGATACGTATACTTTCAGATTTTCGATACGGATTTTACGCGTCATCTCCTTTGGGAACGTATAATCGATGGTGATATTCTTCAAACGGAAATACGAAGCATCCTGCATGTAATAATCGTTCTCATAGGTCAGCGGACCGACGTTTCGGTTGGCCGCATAGGCCACCTGACGCGTATAATAGGGTCTCGACGAAGCGTTGGTTACCACCCAGTTCGGCGTGCTGTAATCCATGATAACGGCATCGGTCGTATGCACCTTGGGCAGATAACCGTAGGGACGGTTGTACATACCCCAGAAGAAACCGGACTCGCAACCCGGATACCAATCGCGCTGGCCCACACCCTGAAAGAACAGACTCAGGCCGATACCGTTCCAGTTGGCGCCGAGATTGATACCGTAGAAATAACGCGGACTCTCATTACCGATACGCTCCAAGTCGCCGTGATCGTCGAGAGTACCTGCACCGGCATCGATCTTACCGTCGCCGTTGACATCGATAAACTTCAAGTCGCCCGCATAGGCACGGAAGTTAGAGCCGTTCTTGTGGAACGTATCCGGCACCCAGTTGTTGGCCTCCTCGTTGCTGAGGAAATAACCGTCGGTGCGGAAGCCCCAGATTTCGCCAAGCTCCTTGCCTGCGTAGTAACTGTAGATATTACCGTTGAGGTTGTAGTACTCCTTCACCCACGTGCGGCTGTCCCACACGCTCACTTTCACGTTGTAGTTGAACGGTTTGCCGCCGAGCTTGAAGCTGTCGCGCCACGAAAGCGAAGCCTCCCAACCCTTGGTTTTCAACGATCCGTAGTTGCCTTTCGGCGAATCGGCGCCGAGAAGTTCGGGATAGTCAGGACCGTTGATCAACATATCGTTGGTATAACGCCAATAGTAGTCTCCGGAGAACGACAGCCGGTTGCGGAGGAAATCCATATCCAGACCGATATCATAGGTCGTCACGGTTTCCACGTCAACGATGCGGGAACGAACGAGTTGGGCGACATCGTATAAGGTTGTTTTGCACCATTGATCACGATGCCGCTTCTAGCTACGGACATCAGATCCATGAACGAATAGTCGCTGACATTGGCATTACCCAAAGAACCCACATTGGCACGAATCTTAAAATTGTCCAGCCAGTTGCGCGACCACGTCATCCAAGGCTCCTCCGAAAGGCGCCAACCGATAGAACCCGATGGGAAGAAACCCCAGCGCTGATTGCTCGGAAAACGCGACGAGCCGTCGTAACGCGCAGCGAACTCGAAAATATAACGGTTCAGCAGCGTGTAGTTGATACGGCCGAATACACCGACCATCGAACGATCGTAACCGTCGTCCTCGACCGAATACTCATCGCTGTCCATCAATTCGAAACTCGGAATCGACGCGTAAAGCAGGCCCTTGCGCTGGAGGTAGAGACGACGGTACTTGGTCTTCTCGATGTTCCAGCCACCCATTACATTGAGGTTGTGGTTGTCGCCCAGTTTCGGAGTCCACGTCAACACGATGTTCGACGCAAGATGATCCGTATTGTAACGCCAATCCGATTTGTAAGAAGAGGTATTATAGCTCTCCTCCGCGCCCGGAGCGACATAACCCGTCTGAATATCGGAAATACGCACCTGCGTCGAACGGATCGCCTTGTAAGTGAAGTCACCCGAGATTTTCAGTACATCTTTGATCGGTTCGAGCGTCAAGGTAGTAGTCGAGATCACATCAAACTTGTCATTCTGCTGATAGGAACTGCCGTCTTGGAAAGCGCCGTACATAACCGAAGCACCATAGAAACTCAGCGTACCGTCTTCGTTATAAGGCGTATAGATCGGCTGACCGCGGTGCTCGAACTGACGCAGAATGGGCTGGTTGCCGCCCGTCACCATCGGCTGATAATACTTGCGGCTGAAGATCGACGTATTGTTGCTCAGTGTCGCCCACTTGGCAATCTTGACCGATCCCTTGGAGCGCAGGTTGTAACTTTTGAATTCTTCGTTTCCGATCTTGTAAACGCCGTCTTGGTTCTGATAACGTCCCGACAACGCATACGACACCTTATCGCTCGACCCGCTGATGCTCAGGTTGTGAGTGTGCGAAATATTGTAATCTTTATAGAACATGTCGAGCCAGTTGGTGCTGCCGTAGTAGGCGTAGTTTCCTTTCGAAGTCAGACCGTAAAGATTCGTATCGCCTTCGGCTTTGCGACGACGGAACTCCTCATGATAAGCTGTAGAATAGGTATCCGCACGGTTGTTGACCGCCGAAGGCAGATTACCTGGCGATTCGGGGTACGGGTATCGTTCTGGAAGAAATTTGCAAAATTATCCAACCACTCCAAACCGTCGGACACGAGATTGTCTTCCCAGATCACCGTACGGCGGTTAACCGAGAACGAACCGTTGTAGTTGACGCGGATATTGTCTTTTGGGCATTTTTGGTCGTAACGAGGATAACACCGAATGCACCGCGGGCTCCGTATACAGCAGCAGAAGCGGCATCCTTCAGCACCGAGATCGTCTCCACATCGTCGGGATTGACCGTCGTCAGATCGCCTTCAACGCCATCGATCAGCACCAGTGCCGAACCGCCCTGACCGATCGTGTGGCTACCCTCACCGGCCGACGAAACCGAAGCACGAGTCTTATAGGAAGTCGCACCGCCACGCACATAGACAGCACCCTGATGGTTGGGCTTACCGTCGGTCTGAATAATGTTCAGACCGGGGATCTGACCTTGCAGCGAACGGGTGATGTTCGAGTTGGTACGTCCTTCGAGCGCTTCGCCGGAGAGGTTCTCGACAGCACCTACCAGCTGCGTTTTCTTCAGCGTACCGTAACCTACGACTACGACGTCGTCGATTTTCGTATTATCTTCTGCGATGGAAAAATTGACAGCCGAGCGATTGCCGACCGTGACTTCCTGAGATTTGTAACCGAAGAACGTACATACCAGCACGTCGGTCGGTTTTGCGTTGATGCGGTACGAACCGTCCGCATCGGAAATGGTACCTACTGTTGTTCCTTTGACCATGATCGCCGCACCTGCAAGCGGGCTGTTGGTCGTAGCGTCGGTAACAGTACCAGAAATCGTTTGGCTCTGTGCGAAAACGCTCGATGATATGAGCATCATCAAACAAGCAAGAGCACACGTGAACACACCTCGCACAGCAAACTTTTTACTGGGGGGGGGAAGTAGTACGTGTTTCATTCTAATCTTCTTTAATTAGTTCCAACATTTTTAGTAATTTTCAGGCGTCCCTTTACCTATATCTGCCCTGAGGGGCATTCAAGCGGGGACGATTGCGAGTTTGGATTCTCTGAAAATAATCGAATAATGGTTTTAAGGGAATGTTTGGATGGCTTTCTGGGTCGTCGTAATTTTCGTTTAGGTTGTTAAGGCAATGAATTAGAGATTATTACTTAATGTTTTATACAAAACCTTTATGCAAATATAATAAATTTCGAATTCAAACAAATAAAATCGGATATTTTTTTACTCAAAACTGAAACTAATTCCAATCGCCCGACGAGGGGGGGGGTACAAAACAGCATAAATCACTGACAAATAACAAATTACCCCCCCTGCATCTCCTTCAAAAAGCCAATGCCTTAGAAACCAAATACTTTCAATTTCTTTCAGTTCCCCAATCAGATTTTTCGATTCACTTCGATTCCCGACACGGTTTTCCATCCGTCCGCATTTATGAAACCCGCCCGAAAATCCGGATGAAATTAAAAATTTCAGGAAAAAAGTTTGTTTTTGAAAAAAGACATATATTTGCATTGCAAGTTTGGAACAAAGGCGCGGACATCGATGTCCGGCCGACTCTTAGATAAATTGAATAATGTGGATTAAGGTTCGCTTGAGAAGCGAGGCCTTGATTTATGTTATTTTATGTTTATTCTAACCAAACAGTTCAAGACAAACTTATGAAAATCAACAGAATGCTTATAGCGGTTCTCGCTATGTTAGCGGTTGTTCTGAGTAGCTGTAAAGACGATGATCCGACGGTCGGTATCGATTCCGGCATGCCGGCACCGAGCGTTTTCTACGATGCAGCAAACTCCGCGGGCAAGACGATCGCCGTATATTGGAATCCCATGCAGGCCATCTCCGCCGGCGCAACCTCCTTTACAGTCCAACTTGTCAAATCTGAAGACGGTGCAGGCGACGTATACGACAACACGATCTCCCAGACGCTGGCAAGCGTCGATAAGGACAACCAGCCTGCCGACAAGGCCAAGTTCGAAAACCTTGCCAAAGGCCGCATCTACTATGTTCGCGTGCGCGCCAACTACCCCCGTTCGGTCTACTCTCCGTGGATCTTGGCAGCCAGCAGCGAAGAGGATTCCACTACGGCCCGCATCAAGGTCGGTGAAGGCCTCGTAGGCCCCGAGGCAGGAGAAAGTTCCGATATCGAAACGAGATTCATCGGTAGCACCGAATCTTCCGTCAGCATTGCATGGTCGACATGTGACACATGGACTGCAAACGATCTGGACAAAAGCCTGCCCTATCGTCTGGAACTTTTCGCGGATGACAAGTGTACGGATCTTGTCGTCGCATGGAATGCCCCGGCAAACCTTCCCGATGGCACGAGTACAAAGAATGCCGTATTCAAACTCGGCACGCGTTTCTCTTTCTCCAATTTGAATCCGGAAACCTCTTATTGGGCACGTGTCACCAACACGGCGGACAATGTCGTTTCCGAGCCCGTAGAGTGCAAAACCGGCAAATCGAATTACAAGGCGATGCCGGCGGCAGCGACGGTCGATGAGATCATCCTCTTCCAGGACTTCCACGAGCTCGTTTACGGCGGTAATCCTATCGACGCAGCAGCCGGTGTCTCGACCACGAAGAAGGGCAGCGGCGAACAGTTCTGGCCGCTCCGGGGTGACGATCCGACAAAAGATACCGAGAAGGGTCTCGTTCTCTGCTCCGGCGATCGCGAAATCGGTCTGTTCAATACGCTCAAGAGTTCTGTCGCCGCCTCCACCACATTGCAGGATTGGGGCCGGATGTATGAGGATAAGAGCACGACGAGCAAAGAAAACGGTGCAATCTGCGCACGTCAGGGTCTGCTCAAGATGGGTGCCGGCAGCTATCGCGGTTGCGTCGTAACCCCCGAACTGAAATGCCTCACCCAGCCTGCGACCATCGAACTCTCGTTCAAGGCATCAGCCTTCGACGGCGGCGATGAGAACCAGACCATCTTGGTCCACCTGCTCGATGACACGCAGATCGACGGCAGCTACTGGGTAACGGCAGCTTCGAAGACCCAGGTGGGCACCGGCGCTACCGGAACCAAAGCCGACGGCTGGAAAGACTTTACATTCACCATCGAGAACGTGACGGCTACGTCGCGTATCGCCATCGGCGGCGAGAACGGCGGAGGAAGCACGCAGCACCGTTTCCTGCTCGACGACATCCAGATCAAACTCCTCTCCTACGGTTCGGTTGACGTCGATCTGGACGCCCCCGTAGTCACCGTCGAATCGACTCCGATAACAATAACGGCAACATGGGGAGCCGTTCAAAGCGCACGTTCCTATACGGTCGAATACAAGAAAACGGCGAATGCAGACTGGACTCTTGCTGGTGAAACCGGAGAAACATCGTTCAAAATCGAAAACCTCGATTCTGAGACTTATTATGACGTGCGTGTAAAAGCGACAGCCGGCGATAGCGAATCCGAATATTCGGAAATCAAGACGATCGAAACGCTTAAAATTACAGGTACCGTCACAGCATCGCTGATCAAGGCGACGGAATCGCAATTGATGGTCAGCTGGACCGCCAACAATGGCGATACAGCAGCCGATATTGCCGATGACTGGAAAATCGAACTTTACAAGGATGCCGCATGTAGCGATCTTGACGTTGCATTCGAGATCACGGCTTCAAGCAAACTGTTCTCGTGGGGAACCAAATGGCCTGCACCGCAACCCGCATTCATATTCTCCGGACTGGATGCAGAAAAGGACTATTGGTTCAAAGTAACCAATATGACGAAGGCTATTTCAACAACTGAAAAGTATACGACAACAAAATCTTACGTAAAGGAAATTCCTGCAACTCCGGCCGTAGCGGGAGATGTCATTCTCTATGAAGATTTCAGCGAATTCCTATGGGGTAGCGAACCTGTATACGGTTGCGCAGGCTATTCCTCCAATTATCGTACAACTTGTACCTCCATCGACAAGGCAACAGGAGCTGATCCCCTTACAACGGATGGCCCCGACGGTGCAAAGAAACTGTACTATATGGTGAAGGAAGGTACTAACATGGGATTATTCAATACGCTGGCCGGCGCTATTCCGACTACTCGTTTGAAAAATTGGGGTGTTCTTATTGAAAAGAACCAGGTAGGAGCGCTTCTTTCGGGAGTAGGTTATCTGAAATTGGGAGCAGCCAGCGAATGTGGTACAATCGTAACCCCAGAGTTGAGCTGCCTGAGCGGAAAAGCCAAAATCAAGGTATCTTTCGACGCTTCGCCTTATCAAGAAGTACCGAAGATGGATCCTCTGACCATGAAGATCTTGGTCATCGACGGAGCCTCAAGCAATAAAGTAGAAAAAGGCGGGGCCGTTCCGGGAATGGCTGGCACGACATATTCCGGAGCTTGCGTTAATGTCATTACCGGAGGTACAACGACTGTTGCGCAAACATTCTCACTCAGCAGCACGTATGGATATGCGTCTTACAGCTACGAAATCTCCGGTGTTACGTCGACCTCTCGTATTGCAATCGCTACGGATCGTAACGACGTAGCTGGTCAGCACCGTTGCTATTTGGACAATATCAAGATTGAAGTTGTCGCTTACGAATAACTTTAATTCATAGAATTTACGGAGGCCGCCCTAACTAAGAGCGGCCTCTTTTTTTTCTGATTCCGACGCGGGATTTTAGGCCAATGCCACCCTGTTAACCTACATGATAAACTTATGAGAATACCTATTGGGGCAAGATAATCGACTCGCTGGTTACGGGGCAAGTTTGCTCCACACGGCGATACAGGCCAATATCAAACGGAGCAGGAGCCGTCGTGCTGAAATCGATCTTCGAAGAAGTGGTTGTCGCACAACCACTTCATTGGAATCTTCTCGGCCAGAGCCTGTGCGTCGGCCAGGATCTTGGCGTCCTTGTGGGCGCGCTGCTTGAGATTCTCGGCGAGGACCTTCTTGGCGGAGGCGGTAGCCGACTTGGCGTAGCCCTGGGGGATCAGGTAGTTGTTCGCGTAACCGGGCTTCACGTTCACGATGTCGTTGGCGTAGCCCAGGTTTTCCATATCTTTGATCAGAATAACTTCCATGGTTCTTCGTCCTCCCTTTTATTATTTCATGCAATCGGTTACGAAGGGCAGGATCGCGAGGTGGCGCGCACGCTTCACGGCCTGGGCTACCTTCTTCTGGAACTTCTGCGAAGTACCCGTCAGGCGGCGGGGCAGGATCTTGCCCTGCTCGTTGAGGAACTTCTTCAGGAATTCTCCGTCCTTGTAGTCCACGTATCTGATGCCGAGCTTCTTGAAGCGGCAGTATTTCTTTTTCTTGACGTCTACCGATACGGGGTTGAGGTAACGGATTTCAGACTGTGCTTTGTTCTCCTGTGCCATGGTTTACTCCTCCTGTTTGTTAGAAAGTTTCGCACGACGCTTCTCCGAATATTCGACGGCGTATTTGTCCTGCTTGAATGTTAAGAAACGGATCACGCGCTCGTCGCGGCGGTACTGCGTTTCGAGCGTGTTGATGATCGTGCCTTCGCCCGTGAACTCTACCAGGAAGTAAAATCCGGTGGTCTTCTTCTGAATAGGGTAGGCGAGCTTGCTTCAAGCCCCACGACTCCTTGTTCACAATCTGACCGCCGTTCTCGGTAATTACACCCTGGAATTTGTCAGCAACCTCCTGACCTGAGCATCGGACAGGACCGGCGTGACAATGAAAGGATCGGTGAAGATCGCCCGCCATGCCGCCGGATCGAGGTCGTGGTTCCATATCTGCACCATATCGATGTCACGGGCCACCGCCTCGCGCACCTCGGCCGGAAGCCGGCGCGCGGAGAGCGAATCGGCGACGGCCTGCCGGTAACGCCGGTAGCTCGCCAGATACTCCTGCGGATCGCCCTCGACGGCGGGAGCCTGCTCGCACAGCCTTCTTTTCAGGCCGGCGACCGACGCAAGCGCATTGTTGGTCCGCGCATGGTCGCCCGAAAAACGGATCGCATCGGGATCACCGGCACGCATCCGCCCCGCGTCGATGGTCACATAGACCGAGTCGCCGGGGGAGACGATCAGATCGAAGAAATCGCCGTATATGCCGGTCATTCCGGTCGTATAGGCCGTTCGGAATACGAAATGGAAGTCATTCGCTTCGGGCGAGACACGGGCTGCCATACGGTTTTTCAACGCGAAGGGATCTTCGGTATTGAACAGCACCGCCCCGGAAGCTCCCTCGGCGAGATTGACCACACGTCCCGCGATGACCGTACGCCGCAGAACGACGCCGTCCGGCCCGCAGGCAAAAAGCGGCAACAGCAGCAATGCCGCGAGCACGCGGCAGATCGGAATCGGTTTCATAGGCAAAGTTTCAGGCCGGAACACCGGCGGTTGGTGTGGTAAAAATAATGAAAAAGTCCGAAAAACAAGTTTCCGGACTTTCATACGGTTCTTCCTTCGAAAAAATCATCTGTGCGCATCCACCACCCGACAGATCCGGTCGAAAACCTCGTCCATCGAGCCGACGCCGTCGACCTCGAAATATTTGTTCTGCCTGGCGTAGTAGGCACCGACCACTTCGGTCTGCTCGCGGTAGACCTTGATGCGGTTGCGGATGACCTCCTCAGAGGCGTCGTCCGCGCGGCCCGAATCCTTGCCGCGGAGCAGGATGCGCTGGATCAGCTCCTCTTCGGGGACATGCATGTCGACCATGAGCGTCACGCCCAGCCCGTGCCCGCCGAGAATCTTGTCGAACTCCTCGGCCTGAATCGTCGTGCGGGGAAAGCCGTCGAAGATATTGCCCGCCGCATCGCGGTGCTCGGCGACGTAGTTGGCGATCATCCCGATGACGACGGCATCGGGCGCCAGACGGCCCGTCTTGATATACTCCTCCATGCTGCGGCCCAGCTCGGTTCCGCGCGCGATCTCGGCGCGGATCACCTCGCCCGTCGAGACGTGGTTGATTCCGTAATGTTCCCTCAGACGCGACGCCTGCGTCCCCTTGCCGCAGCCCGGCGCACCAAATAATACGATGTTCAGCATAGTTTGTGTTAGTTTTTTCACAACGGCAAAAATAATCTATTTTCCCGAAAACGGCAAAGTTCTTTAAAAATTATAATATCTCTGCCCCGCCGGACGGTGCGCCGGCGACCTTTTCCTTCGGAAAAGCGGCGGCAGGGCCGTTGTACGGACGTTCGATCCTCCCGTGGGATGACCGCCGAGCGGCTGCGGCGGACGGAACGCGGAGAGCGAAGTTGCGAAACGGCAAAGTTTTCGCTACTTTTGTGCAAAATTCGATCGGAGGCATGGAACAGAACAAACGGACGCAGATCGCCGAATTGGGGGAATTCGGCCTTATCGACAAACTCACCGGCGCATTCGCCCCCCGCAACCGGACGACCCTGCGGGGCGTAGGCGACGACGCGGCCGTGATCGCCGCTTCGCGCAGCGAGGCGACGCTCGTCTCGACCGACCTGCTGATGGAAGGGATCGACTTCGACCTCACCTACTTCCCGCTCAAACATCTGGGCTACAAGACCGTCACCGTCGGCGCGAGCGACATCCTGGCGATGAACGCCCTGCCCGAACAACTGTTGCTGTCGCTCGGCGTGTCGTCGAAATTCTCGGTCGAGGCGTTGCAGGAGTTCTACGAGGGTGTCCGCCTGGCTTGCGAGGAGCTGAACATCGACCTGGCGGGAGGCGATACGACCGCTTCGGTGACGGGGCTGACCGTCAACGTCACGGCCATAGGCCGTGCCAGACGCAGTGACATCGTCTACCGCAACGGAGCCAAACCCAACGATCTGATCTGCATCACGGGAAATCTGGGCGCCGCCTATATGGGTTTCCAACTGCTCGAACGCGAGAAGCGCGTCCTGCACGACGTCGAAAATCCCGAACCGCAGTTCGCCGGCCACGAATACCTGCTCGAAAAATACCTGAAACCCCGCGCCCGCCGCGACGTGATCGCCGCGCTGGCCGAAGAAAAACTCCGCCCCACGGCGATGATCGACCTCTCGGACGGGCTGGCCAGCGACCTGATGCAGCTCTGCAAGGCTTCGGACTGCGGCGCGCGCATCTACCTGGAACGGATCCCGATCGCCCGGCAGACGCATCAGTTGGCCGAGGAGATGCACACCGACCCCGTGGTGGCAGCCCTCAACGGAGGGCAGGATCACGAGCTGCTCTTCACCGTGCCGCTCTCCATGCAGGAGCAGGTGATGCGGCTGGGCCTGGTCGACGTGATCGGACATATCACCCAGCCGGGCACGGGGTGCTATCTGGTGACGCCCGACGGCAGCGACATCCGCCTCAAAGCCCAGGGATTCAAAGAGGGAATCTGACCGCAGGCCCCTGCGCTCCGTTCAGTCGCAGGAGAACCGCAGATTCAGCCCCCGCGTAAAGAGACCCAGCTCCTCCTGCGAGGCTGGACGGCACGAAGTATATCCCGAGGGCAGCGGCGGCCACAGTTCGAAGCCTCGGAGATCGCTCGAACAAACGGCCAGCAGCACTCCGCCCCGCCGGTCGTGCCGCTCGAAAATCCCCCACAATCCGCCCGAAGGAGCGGCCGCCGGAAAAAAGAGGTAGAGTCCGCCGGGTTCGAGCCGCGTAAAATCGTAAATCAACATCACACCTAATATGTTCGTAATGGTAAGCGGATGAATTTCCCCTTTCCCATTCAATATTCCAACCGGAGTGCCAACTTTTGGCAGAAATAAATCGTGCGGTTCGAAAAAATCACTATTTTTGTTCGGACAACACGCATTCCCGCCGTTTCGCAAGTCCGCCTTCCCGACGGCCGCCGCACCGACCGGCAGGAGCGCGCGCAGGAATGCCACCGAAAAGAGACGAACATGAAACAACCTTATATTCCGCAGCCGATCGACGTCAGTCGCATCGAACTGCCCGCCGCACTGGCAGCCCCTCACCGAAGCGCTCGCGCGCAACGTCCACGAGGTATGGGCGGCTACCCGCATCGCCCAGGGCTGGCGTTTCGGACCCGAACGCAACGACGCCCGCAAGGAACACCCCTGCCTGATCCCCTACGAGGAGCTGCCCGAAGAGGAACGCACCTACGACCGCCAGACGGCGCTCGAAACGCTGAAACTGATCGAACACCTCGGATTCGAAATCCGCAAACGCTAACCGAAAAACCGCCGCACCATGATCCGACGCCTGTGGAAAACCCTGAAACTCGGCTTCGACCGCTCCTTTTCGGGCGCCAGCTGGAAACAGATCACCTGGCTCTTCGGCATTCTGGCCCTCGTGCTGGGCTTCTCGCTCTGGATCAAAAGCTATTGCACAGCCGAGCTACACGACATGCGCATCCTCGAACTGCTGCTCGATCCCGGTTCGTTCGTGTTGCAGGATGGCGATCCGCTGGGTTATGAACGCCTGCCGCTGCTGGCGCTCACCTTCCTCGGCGCGATCTTCTTCACCGGAGGACTGATCTCGGTCGTTTCGAACATCCTCACGGGACGCATCGCCCGTTTCAGACAAGGCGAAATCCGCTACCGCTTCGACGGGCATATCGTCCTGCTGGGAGCCAACGACACGGCCGCAGGACTGATCCGCGAACTGCACGCCGAGCCGGAGAACCGCCGCCGCGACATCGTGCTGCTCACGCAGAGCGATGCGGAGGCCCTGCGCCGGAAGCTGCACGCCGAACTTTCGCCCGCCGAGGAGCGCCGTCTCATCATCCTCCACGGCCAGCGCGACTCGCGCGAAGCACTGGAAAAAATCCACATCCACCGCGCCGCCCGCGTCTTCGTGCTGAGTGACGACGGCGAGCAGGAGCACGACTCGGTAAGCATCAGCGCGCTGATGCAGATTTCGGCGATCCTCGACGCCCACGACAGACGAAACCTGCCCTGCCACCTGTCGTTCGAATACCAGAGTTCGTTCCAAGTCTTCCAACTGGCCGATTTCGAAGAGGCCGAGCGGATGAAAAGCCGCATCCACTTCTCGGCGACCAATTTCCACGAGAACTGGGCGCAGCGCGTGCTGGTGTCGGGCTGCTGCAACTGCAACGGACGGCATATTCTCTATCCGCCGCTCGACCGCGACGGCATCCGGGCGCAAAGCGACCGCTACGTCCACCTGATCGTCGTGGGCATGAGCCGCATGGGCGTGGCGATGGGCGTCACAGCGGCCCACATCGCCCACTACCCCAACTTCGTCACACAGGGTATCCGCACGCGCATCACCTTCATCGACCCCGATGCGGAACGGGAAATGAACTTTCTCAAAGGCCGTTATGAACCGCTTTTCCGGTTGTCGCACCACACGCTGCGCAAATTCGACGCGGCCGGCAGCGAAACGACCAGCGTCCACACCCCGCAGGAGGATTTTCTGGACGTGGAGTGGGAATTCGTCGCAGGAGGCATCGAATCGCCCCACGTGCGCAAACTGCTCAAAGACTGGACGGCCGACGAAAAGGCGCTCCCCACGCTGGCGATCTGCGGCAACTCCGCACCGGAGAACGTCGCCGCCGCACTCTACCTGCCGCAACCGCTCTACGACCGGCAAGTTCCGATCTTCGTCTATCAGAAGGAGACGGCCACCATTCTCGAAATCGCCCGCCGTTCGTCCCGTTACCGAAGCGTATATCCGTTCGGCATGATGTGCGAAAGCTACGACGCCACACTCAAACAGCGCATCCGCAAGGCCAAACGCATCAACTACGTCTACAACCATTTCACCGATGCAAAAAAAGCAGCGAAAAAAGCAGCGGACGAACTCAACGAAAAGTTCGACTTCAAAACTTTCGCAGCCGGATTCGAAATTGCCGATTGGCCAGACGATAAGATCGACAAATACTGGAACGATCAATCGCTGGCGTTCCAATGGTCGAACATCTACGCCGCCAACGCCATCCCCGCCAAACTCCGCTCGCTGGGTATCGATCCCTGCCGTCCGCATCCGCTGGACGGGCAGGAGGTGGAGACGGCGGCCCGTGTGGAACACAATCGCTGGAACGTGGGCGGCTGCTGATGGGTTACCGTCCGGCCACCACAGCCGAACGGGAGCGGGCGAACGACGACGACGAATATAACGAAATGTTGAAAAAAAGTATTTCATCCATATCAATATCGCCCCTTATGGGGAGATTCCCGAAGAAACCAAAGAAAACGACCGCATCCTGACCCGCTTCCTCTACCGCGTAGAACAGTGATCCGCTCCTCCGGTGCAAGCCCCGAAACGTCCGTGCGGCACGTTCCGGGGCTTTTGCGTTCCGGCCGCTGCGGCCGCCCCACTCGGACAACGGATCGACGCCGATCCGGTCACGTATCCGGCAATACCGATTATCCGCCATCTCGTCCGTAAGGCCGGACGATAGTCCCGCCGGTTGCGGCCGGAAAAGGCGGCGCCCTCCACCGGAAAAATCGCATACCTATCCGCAATCGTACCTCCGAATCCGATTCCCGACCGACGCTGCCGGCAGGAAACCCGCACACCGTGCGGAGGGATATCCCCCGAGACCTAATACTGTACCGTTCCGGTCGCCAGCGGTTCGTCGCTGCGCATCGCAAGCGGGAGGTAAGCGGAAAAAATCGATATTTCAATAAAAATTCAGTACTTTGTATTGCAAAGTATAAATAATCGTATTATATTTGCAACGACAGAGTAATTAAAGTTTTTAGATACCCCCTCAAAACAGTACCGTTATGAAAGAGACTGTAAACGTCAACATCGCCTCGCAGGCCTTCACGCTCGACGACGACGCCTACGCCGTGCTTCGCCGCTATCTGGACGACATCCGCCGGCGACTGCCGCAGGAGGACAACAACACGATGGAGGATGTCGAAGCGCGTATCGCCGACATTTTCCGTGAACGGCTTTCGTCGCCGATGATGGTCGTGTCGCTCGCGTCGGTACAGTACGCCATGGAACAACTCGGGCAGCCCGACGACTTCGGCGAATGCCCCTCCGACCGCACGGGCGGCTGCACGGGGGAGCGGATCGGAGAGCCGGAGCCCGCTCCGCGCAAACTCTACCGTTCGCGCAGCGACCGCGCCATTGCCGGCATCTGCGGCGGACTGGCCGACTACCTCCGAGTCGATCCGCTGGTGATCCGGCTGCTGACACTCTTCCTGATCCTCTTCGGGGGCCTCTCGATCTGGATCTACATCATTCTCTGGCTGGTCGTTCCCGAAGAGCCGCAAAGCATCAACACCCGTAAATAATCCCAAAACGATAACGCCATGGCAGAAGACAACGTAAAAGCCCAGATGCGGAAAGGCATTCTCGAATACTGCATCCTCGCGATCCTCTCGCGCGGCGACTCCTACGCCCCGCGGATCATCGCCGAGCTGAAAGAGGCCGAGATGATCGTGGTCGAAGGGTACGCTCTATCCGATCCTCACCCGCCAGAAAAACGCAGGTCTGCTTACCTACCGCTGGGAAGAATCTCCTCAGGGGCCTCCCCGCAAATATTACACGCTGACCGAGAAAGGCCGCGAAGCACTCCGCACGCTCGATCAAGCATGGATCGAGATGGTACAGCAGATCGACGTGATCCGTCACGGCGGCAAACCGGCCGAAAACCGATAAACCGATCTCCGAACGAAAGAAAAGACGCTCCGGCTTCACGCAGTCGCCGCACTCCGCACGACGGAGGGTGCTGTCTCCGACGGCGGGCGACGGGACATGACTACCGGAGGCGTCGAATCGCTCCGAAATCACACGCGAAGCATCCGAAACCGACACAAACCTATTACACCATGAAAAGGCACTCCTTCTCCTCGCCGCGGCAGCCGCCTGTGCAATCGCCCTTCCGGCCACCGCTGCACGCAACAAAAACCCTCAAAGGCAGCGGCAAAATCGTCACCGAGACCCGCGACGTCGGATCGTTCCACGCCGTCGAAGCGGGCAGCATCGCCCACGTCCTCGTCGGCGACTACCCCGCAGGCCGCGTGACCGTCAAGACCGACGACAACCTCCTCGTCCACGTGCAGACCTCGGTCGCCGAGGGGACGCTCCGCATCGGACTGGCAGACGTCACGGTGCAAAACGCCGAATTGACCGTCTATGTTCCGGCCGCCGGCATCACACGACTCGACGCCAAAGGCATCGCTGCATTTTCGCTCGAAACACCGCTGGCCGGAATTACCGGATTAAAAGCCGGCGGAGCCGCCAAAATCACGGCCGAACACCCGCTGCAAACCAATGACGCCGCGATCGAGACCAGCGGCACGGCACACATCGCCGTCGAGGCGATGACGGCACCTCGAACGCATCTCGGCCACCGGAGGTTCCGTGATCGAACTGAAAGGACAACCGGCAGGCGCCGACGCCGCGATCGAGACCAGCGGCACGGCACACATCGCCGTCGAGGCGATGACGGGCACCCTCGA
>VOFE01000615.1_pt1 | contig 54001 bp, 97 predicted proteins | sample 5384071 | NCBI WGS metagenome assembly VOFE01 (sample SAMN12384724, study PRJNA508395) | human gut metagenome | isolation source: healthy gut D | host: Homo sapiens
AGCCCGCCAGTTATCAGTTGTTAAGCTTAAAAGTTTTCATTCCTGCTGCCATAACCGGCTGAAAACCGGTTTCTTCATATGCTGCCCTCCCTGTTCCGGGAGGCCGGCGAACAGGGACGCAGCAAAAGGCTCTTTCATCTCCATGATCGTGTGCATGATCGTGATCTTTGCGGTACTGATCGGATTCCAGCTGTTCTCCGTAGAAGTGAACGCGAACTTCTTCTGGTTCCTGTTCTGCGGATTCTGCCTGGCGCTGAGCATCATCATCGCACCGGGTATGAGCTTCTCCACTCTGCTCATGCCGCTTGGCCTTTATACGCCGTTCGTGGACGGCATCGGACACTTCGATATGTCCATCCTGATCCCAGGCGGGATCGGGGCCGTCATCACTGTGATCTGCCTTGCAAAAGCGATCAATGCGCTGTTTGACAACTTCTACTCCATCGCCTTCCACGGCATAATCGGCATCGTCATCGCGGCAACCATCATGACGATCCCCCTTCGCGGGATTCGCCGATCCGGGGGCAGCCGTTGTCAACCTCGTCTGCATCGCAGCCGGCATTGCAGCGGCGCTGGCCCTTGACCGGTTCAACAGCCGTGTAGATGTTCCCGAATAAAGGCGATCTCTTCGTCATTGGCCTTCCTTGCAAGATCTGAACGCATATCCAGATGGAAGACATGTCCGGTCTTCTCGTCGCCGTAGATCCTGTACTCGCAGGGAACGCCCTTTGAACGGATCAGTTCCGCCATGGGTCTGCACTGTTCCACAAAGGAAGTCTCCTTTCGCGGAAAGCAGATAGGCCGGCGGGAACTTCTCCGTCACATGGGAAAGTACATCCAGCTTCTTTCCGTACACCGAAGGATCTTTCGTAAAATAATCGATCATCAGTTTATTGCCGGGGATTTCCCCGGCTCTTTCTTCAGATCATACATTCCGCAGTTGAGCCCCACCGCCCTTAAACTGAATTCCGGCGGCGTTATTTCCATGATCTTTGCATAATCCGGATCCGTGCAGATCACAGCATACTGGCTGGCAAGCTGAGCCCCTGCTGAATCTCCCACAATCACCACATTATCCGTATCAAATCCGTAGATCTCCGCTTTCCTGCAGATCCACTCCATCACCAGATTCGTATCGCGGACCGGCGTCGGAAACTTGTACTTCGGAGCCAGATGGTAATTAAAGCTGACCACGGCAAATCCTCTCTGCGCCAGGCCCATACAGTAGAACTGATACTGCTTTGTGCTGCCGTACACATAACCGCCGCCGTGGATATTTACGATGACCGGCAGCTTCCCCGCCTTCCCGCGCGGGCGGTACACATCCAGTGTATTCCACCTGCATCCGGCCCGTACGGGATCCGGTCGATCCGTCTGATGTCCTCCGGGGTTTTAAGCCCGCGGTCGCGCTTTGCATCCGAGCGTGAAGCAAAGAACCAGAAACTGAATGACTCAACTGACATAATGATTTCCCCTTTCTCAATTTGATTTTATATAGCCGGCATCCCCGCCGTCTCTTTTTGAAAAATTTATGCATCCGGTAAAAATAGTACGGTACAAGCGGGATCAGCGCCGCGATCCAGGCCGCCGGCCCGCCATGCAGACGCCCGCGAAGCTTGTATGCCCTGCCCGACCAGTACGATCGTGCTCCTGGCCACAAGTTCAAAGATGCCGCCCAGCATAGGCACCAGGCCGTATCCCATGCCCTGAAGTGTATTCCGGTACAGGAAGATGCTGCCCAGGAAAGGATAACACCAGAATACGGTGTGGAAATATGTAACCGAAGCATTGATCACTTCGGTCTCTGACGGGCTGATGAAGAGCCAGGTCATATATTTTCGAAGAAATACATAACGAACATGGTGACGATGCTCCATCCGAAGACCATCAGCTGCGTGCAGCGCACGCCCTGTTTGACCCGGTCGATCTTACCGGCGCCCCGGTTCTGTCCCACATAGGTGGCAATGGTCGCACCGAATGCCGTGAACACTGTCATCAACATATTCTGAAGCTTCCCGGCCGCCGAGAATCCGGCCATGTAGATCTCGCCGTACACGTTGACCGCGCCCTGGACGATGATCGTACCGATGGCCGTGATGGAGAACTGAAGCCCCATCGGGATGCCCAGGGCCAGCAGGCGTCCGAAGCTCTGGAAGCTGATCCGGAAATCCTCTTTCTTCAGATGAAGGATCGGGAAGCGTTTCAGGATATAAATATAACAGAGCAGCGCCGATATCCCCTGTGCGATCACCGTCGCATAGGCGCAGCCTTCCACCCCCATCCCGAATACAACGATAAATGCGATATCCAGGACCACATTGATCACCGCGGAGATGATCAGGAAATAAAGCGGCGACCGGGAATCCCCAGCGCGCGCAGGAACGCCGCCAGTGCATTATAGGCCGCTGTCACGATCAGTCCGGCATAAATGATCCCCATATAAAGCTTTACATCCCGGCATGATGCTGTCCGGAATAATTCATCAGCCGCAGGATCGGTTCATTGGCGATCAGGAATCCCGCCGTCATCAGGATCGCAAATGCAGCGGACAGATAGATGGACATGGCCACAAAGTGCCGCATCCGGTCATACTGCTTCGCCCGAACCACTGGGACACAAGGATCGCAAAACCGCTGCTCAGCCCGTTCAGCCATCCGGTCACAAAAAAACATCAGTGACCCGGTACTTCCGATCGCAGCCAGCGCGTCCACGCCGATGAACTGTCCTGCGACAATGGAATCTGCAATATTATAAAACTGCTGAAAAATATTTCCCAGACACATCGGGATCATAAAACGGATGATCAGTTTTACCGGACTTCCGGTTGTCATGTCATGTATGGAACTGCTGCTCATACTCTCTCTCCTCGCATCATATTATTCAGCATTTTCAGCTGTATCATATTAAAAACCGAGGGTAATTATACGCCCTGTGAAAACACATGACAAGACTCTTTTTTATATTTTTTCAGCATTTAGAAAATCCGGTTTCAGCGGTTGATATTGAACGCTCGAATCCCGGATATACCGCACCCGGACCCAGTTCTTCTTCGATCCGCAGAAGCCGGTTGTATTTGGCTGTACGCTCGCTCCGGCTGGGCGCTCCGGTCTTGATCTGGCGCGTATTCAGAGCGACCCCCAGATCTGCGATAGTTGTATCTTCCGTCTCGCCAGATGGGGTGGGAGGCAATAGCCGTGTAACCGGCTTTATGCGCCATTTAATAGCTTCCAGCGTTTCGGATACAGACCCGATCTGATTGAGCTTGATCAGGATGGGTTGCCGCATCCCAGTTCGATCCCCTTTTCAGCCGTTCTGTATTGGTTACAAAAAGATCGTCCCCGACAAGCTGCACCCGGTCTCCCAGCTCTTTTGTCAGGATCTGCCATCCGTCCCAGTCCTCCTCGTCCAGCCCGTCCTCAATGGAATAGACCGGATATTTCGTGGTCAGGATCTTCAGTGATCCACCAGTTGTTCCGAGGTATATCTCTTTCCGCTCTTCGGCAGGATATACTCCCCGGTCCCGGCCGCCTTTCCACTCGCTGGAGGCCGCGTCCATTGCCAGTACAAAGTCTTTCCCGGTTCATAGCCTGCCCGGGTCACCGCCTCAGGATATATTCGATGGCTTCATCATCTCCTGAAAGATCCGGTGCAAACCCACCTTCGTCGCCAACTGCCGTCGACAGTCCTTTGATTTCAGCAATGCCTGAAGGGCGTGGAATACCTCGGTGCACCATCTGAGACCGTCTGCAAAGCACTTGGCCCCCGACCGGCATGATCATAAACTCCTGGACATCCACTGTATTCGCCGCATGGGCGCCCCGTTCAGAATATTCATCATAGGCACCGGAAGGCGGTTGGCGTTCACGCCGCCAAAGGAAACGGTACAGCGGAATATCAAGCGAAGCCGCCGCTGCCCTTGCACAGGCAATGGAAACCGCCAGGATGGCATTCGCCCTGAGTTTTGATTTATCTTTTGTGCCGTCCGCCGGATCATGGCCCTGTCCACGGCATATATGTCGCTTGCATCCATCCCTTTCAGCGTTTCGCATATCACAGTCCTGACATTTTCCGCGGCCTTCCGGACGCCTTTGCCGCAAATGCCTCCCCCTGTCGCCGTCCCGCAGTTCCAGCGCCTCAAACTCGCCGGTGGATGCGCCGCTTGGCGCCGCGCCTCTTGCCACGGTTCCGTCCGCCAGGCGGGCCTCCGCCTCAACCGTCGGATTCCGCGGGAATCGATGATCTCCCTTCCGGTTACTTTTTCAATCTCCAGATAAGCCATACTTTCATCTTCCTTTCCGTTTTTATACACCGTTAGTATGGCTGATTTCTGAATAAAAAAACCGGGATGCGGCAAAATCATCTCTGCCGTATCCCGGATCGGATCATTTTAAATAAAATCTATCTCTTTATAAAATACTCCTCATACCATACAAGGAATGTAGATCGTCACACCTTTCTCCAGTTGTCGGAATTTCCGCCCACATAGTCGTCAAAAAGATCACCTGGATCTCATCCACCTTGAAGAACTTCTCCGCGATCTCACTGTGGAACAGTCTCTCACATCGCCGTTGTAGCGTTCATCCGCCATCCATATACGGATCGGAACGATAAAGCCCAGCTTCTTGCGGAACGCGATCTCATCCGGCAGGGACCTTTGCGGCCGCCGTGCGGAACGCCACCTTGTTCTGCTCCTCATTAACCTTGAATCTTGCCGGCATCCTTGACGCGATATCAAAGATCCTGCGGTCTGTGAGCGGCATCGGATCTCAAGCCCGGCCGCTGTGCTCATCTTATCAACGTTGAGATAGATATCTCCCTCCAGCCAGATCTGAATATCTACATCTGACATCTTTGACAGCGGATCGAGTCCTTCTGTCTCTTCGTAAATATGCTGCACCAGTTCGATGGGAAGCACGTCCGGGTCATACTTTTTCAGAATCTTCTTTTTCTCATCTTCTTTCATGATGTTCGTATTTCCAACATAGAACGTCTTCAGGTTGTCCCCGTAGCGCTCGGCATTGCGGTACATATTGTAGCCGCCAAAAGAACTCGTCCGCACCCTCGCCGGAATAACAGAGCTTCGTGTGTTTTGCCGTTTCATTGCATGCGATGGTGAATGCGATCGCCGACGCGTCGCCCAGCGGCTGCTCCATATTATACATTACATACGGAACGATGCCGAAATACTCTTCCGGTGTGATCAGGCATCTGGAATTCTCTCTTCCGAGGATATCCGCCGTCTGTTTTGCCAGACCGGATTCATCAAAGCGCTCTTCCTCATATCCGCAGGAATCGGACATCTGCGCATCCGACATGGCGAGCACATAGGATGAATCCACGCCTCCTGAGAGGAAAGAATCCGCCGTCTCATCGGCCGTCTTTACCTCGGGCATGATCTCTTTGATCGTTGAGTGGATCTCATCCGCCCAGTCTTCCAGCGTCCGGCTCTCATCCGGATGGAACGTCGGCGTCCAGTACCGCGTGATCTCCAGCTTTCCGTCCTGCCATACCAGATAATGGCCCGGCATCAGCTTCTTAAGTCCGCGGAAAAATGTATTCTCGCCGGCAACATAAGTGAGGCTCAGATAAATCTGCAGCATTTCTTCATTCAGTTCTTTCCTGAATCCCGGCTGGCCGATGATCTGACGGATCATCGTTCCCGTACAGGAGCTGTCCGTCCTCCGTCTCATAGTAATAAAACGGTTTCGTTCCGAACTGGTCTCTCAGACAGAAAAGCTTCTTCGCCTCATCATCCCACAGTGCAAATGCAAACATGCCGTACATGTGGTCTGCCATCTCATGTCCCCAGGTCTCGTATGCCCTGACCAGGATGCGCTCTTCCCTTTCCTCTCTGGAAAGATCCAGGGGCAGTTCCAGCCGTTCGCAGAGTTCTTCCCAGTTTCTGATATGTCCACGGTATTCTTTTACTGTTATCATCTGTAAATCCTTTCTTTAAAAGCGGATCCTGAATCAGATCAGCCGGTTTTATTTTTCTTCTGTGCGGATCCTCGCCACGCCGCTTTTTACAGCCGCTTCTGCGGTAGCCTTCGCTACTGCGTCCTTTACGCGCGGATCAAAGGCTGCCGGGAGGATGTAGTCTGCGTTCAGCTCTTCATCGCTTACCAGGCCTGCGATCGCATAGGCAGCCGCGATCTTCATCTCATCGTTAATATCTGAAGCCTGCACATCCAGCGCACCTCTGAAGATGCCCGGGAAGCAGAGTACGTTGTTGACCTGGTTCGGGTAATCCGAACGGCCCGTGGAGACAACAGCCGCTCCTGCTGCCTTCGCCTCTTCCGGAAAGATCTCCGGCGTCGGGTTGGCGCAGGCAAAGATGATCGGCTTGTCCGCCATGGTGCGCACCATATCTCCTGTAAGCGTTCCAGGTGCGGATACACCGATGAATACGTCCGCTCCTCTGATCACATCGGCCAGTGAGCCTTTTTCATGGTTAAAGTTCGTGATCTTCGCCATCTCTTCCTTGATCGGATTCAGACCCTCCCGGCCTTCGTAGATCGCGCCCTTGCGGTCTGTCATGATGACGTTTTTAAGTCCCATCGCCATCAGAAGCCTGATGATCGCGATCCCGGCCGCGCCGGCGCCTGAAGTAACGATCTTCACGTCCTCTATTTTCTTTCCGACCAGCTTCAGCGCATTGATCAGGCCGGCAAGCGTGATCACCGCCGTCCCGTGCTGGTCGTCGTGGAATACCGGGATGTCGCAGCATTCTTTCAGCCGCTTCTCGATCTCAAAACATCTCGGTGCGGAAATATCCTCAAGGTTGATTCCTCCAAAGGATCCGGCCAGGAGGCTTACTGTCTTCACAATGTCGTCCACATCTTTGGAGCGCACGCAGAGCGGGATCGCATCCACATCCCTGAAGGCTTTAAAAAGAACACACTTTCCTTCCATAACAGGCATACCTGCTTCCGGTCCGATATCTCCCAGTCCAAGTACTGCAGTTCCGTCTGTTACAACAGCAACTGTATTCCAACGTCTTGTCAGGTCGAAGCTTTTGTGTGTGTCTTTCTGGATCTCCAGACAGGGCGTTGCAACACCGGGTGTATACGCCAGGCTGAGCGCTTCTTTTGAATCAACTGCAGCTCTGGTCTTTATCTCGATCTTTCCCCGCAGATCATAATGCATTTTTAAAGATTCTTTTCCGTAATCCATAATTTATCAGTTCCTCCTTTTCTGGAAAAAAGATCTCCTTGTATTTTTTCATACATTTCTATAATACGACGAAGCCGGTTCAGAGTCAAATATTTCACGTTGTTTTCTTCTTTATCCGTTTTTACGCACACTGTACCCGAAGGTTCCCAGCTTCTTCCCCAGATCCAGGTATTCTCCGTGGGAATAGGCGATCAGCCCTTATCCTGTTCAGGTCAAACTTTCCTTTTGCGTCCATATAGGACTCATCCACCTGCACGGCTGTCACTTCCGCCAGGAACATATGATGGCTGCCGAGCTCCTGGATACTTTTGACCCTGCACTCGATCTGCACCGGAGACTCCTCGATGACAGGCGCATATTTCAGCGTAGAGGCCGTTCCTCTTGTCAGATGGCATTCTTTCCACTTGTCCACGTCTTTCCCCGAACGCACGCCGCAGTAATCCGCCGCACGCGCCAGCTTCTTCGTGGTCAGGTTGATCACGAACTCGCCGCTCTCTGATCATATGATAGGAATACCGCTCCGGCCGGACGGAGATATAGGCCATGGGCGGATTCGTGCACACCATCCCTGTCCAGGCGATGGTCAGGATATTGCTGTTGCCCGCCTTATCAGCCGTGCTCACCATGACCGCCGGCAGCGGATAGAGCATATTGCCCGGTTTCCATGTCTGTTTTGCCATACCGTTTTATTCTCCTTTTTACTGCTGCAGCGCGCCCACCAGCGTAGGCACCAGTTGTTTTCTTTCGTGAGACCACGCCTCTCAGCATGATCGTTTCCGTATCTTCCGGCAGATCATAGGCGCTCAGGATCTTCTCCCGGGCCTCCATCCGCAGCACAGAAGTTCCGAGGACTCTGTGATGATATTGGTCAGCATGAAGAAGATCATATTGAGTCCGTGGGCGGTGCGCGCTTTTTCCAGGTGCGGGCCCACGATCCTTCGGATCTCTTTCAGTTCATCCGCGCTCATGGAATTCACCTGTCCCACGCCGAACACCGTATCATTGACCGTAAACTGCTTAAAGTCGAGGAAGCAGATCTCCTCGGCGCTCTTTCCTTTTCAGATTGCTGCCTGCATTGAACATCTCCCGGGCCAGTTCTTCCACATCCACCCCGGCGATCTGTGCCAGTGTCCGCGCCGTGGTCTCATCAAGCGGTGTGCAGGTGGGCGACCGGAACATCAGTGTATCGGAAATGATCGCCGCACAGAGCAGCGCCGCATTCACCGGATCCGGGGCCACGCCGGCCTCCTGGTACATCTGGTATACGATGGTGGCCGTACAGCCCACCGGCTGATTCCGGAAGAATACCGGCGCCATCGTCTGGATGCTGCTCAGTCTGTGGTGATCGATGATCTCCAGCACTTCCGCCTCTTCCACGCCTTCTACCGCCTGGTTCTTCTCATTGTGGTCCACCAGGATCACCTGTTTCTTCCGGACATTCAGAAGACGTCTTCTGGAGATCAGCCCCAGAATTTCCCCTTATTATCCACGATCGGGAAATCCCGGAACCGTTTGCGCGCCATAATATCCTTTACATCATCCACATAATCCCTCAGTTTAAAAGTCACCAGATTGGACTTCGTCATAAAGTACTTCACCGGGATGCTCTGGTTGATATGCTGGGCCGCGGTAAAGGTATCGTGGGGCGTCCGGATGATCACGATCTGTTTCTCTTCCGCCTGTTTCAGGATATGATCCGATATGGGCGCATTCTGACAGACGACCATACAGCTTGCCGCCACATCAATGGCACACTGCTGGGCGTCTTTCCGGTCGCCCATGATCACAAGGTCGTCTTTATTGATAAAATCCGACATCAGGATCCTGCTGGATGCGGCGATCACGACCTTTCCTTTCAACAGATAGCTGTGTTCGTTTCCAGTAAGCACCTCGCCGTCTACCGCGCGGGCGATATTGCGGTACTGCGTCCTTGCTTTGGAAAGGATCGTGCTGTCGTACACTTCCATGTAAGTCTTTGCGATATCTCCGATCGTGATAACGCCTTCCAGCTTCCCGTCCCTTGTCACAGGCAGGGTATGTATATTGGACTCCTGCATCTTCTCCCATGCCGTGCGGATGGAGACGCTGCTTTTCAGTCCTTCCACCTCTTTAAGCTCCACATCCTTGATCTGCTCCCGCATAGCCAGGACAGGAGCCGGGGCACCTTTATCCCGAAACGCTCCAGCACATACTGGGTTTCCTCATTTAACTGCCCCTGCCCTTCTCGGTTCATGATGGATGCCTGTGATCTTTGTCTTCAGGGCCGCATAGGCGATCGCCGAGCAGATGGAATCCGTATCCGGATTTTTTTTATGTCCTACTACATAAACTTTTTTATTTTTCTCTTTATTCATAAAATCACCCTTTACATATGTATATATGATCAATTGCTATATTCATCTGATAACTAGATTGCCATTTTTCTTCCGTTCGTCAACCCGCTTTTCTCCTGCTGTTTGCCTTTTGCGCTTTTTTTTTTCCAATACATTTATGATATACTGAGGTCACTGATAATTAATTTAAGTTGAGGTGCTGTACAATGAGTGAAGAAATGAGAGAAGAATTACAGGAAAACGAAGTTGTTGAAACGATGGCTGATTATGAAGACCATATCGACGACGCCAATCCGTGGAACCGTGTTACAGAATACATGGAAAAGAAAACCGTTCTTCCTGTTAAGGTAGAGGGTGTTGTAAATGGCGGCGTCATCGCCATGGTAGAAGGCCTGAGAGGATTCGTCCCGGCATCCAAGCTTTCCCTTACCTATATCGAAGATCTTGAAACGTATCTCCTGAAGGACATCGAAGTCCAGGTTATCGACGTAGATCAGGCCAATAACCGCCTTGTCTTGTCCGCCTGGGAGATCCTGAAGGAAAAAAGAGCGCAAAGCACGCGAAGAGCAGATCGCGAACCTGAAAGTCGGAACCGTCTTAAACGGAACCGTGGAGACACTCCAGAACTATGGCGCATTCGTCAAACTGGAGAACGGTCTGTCCGGTCTCGTGCACGTATCCCAGATCTCACAGAAGCGCGTAAAAGTACCGTCAGACGTACTCAGCGTCGGCGATGAGGTCAAAGTCAAAGTGATCGGCATCAAAGACGGCAAAGTAAGTCTGAGCATGAAGGCGCTTGAAGAAGTAAAGGAAGAGCCGGTGGAGAAAGTCGTGATCCCGAAGAGCGAGGATATCGGAACAAGCCTCGGCGACCTCTTCAAGAATCTGAAACTGTAAATCCAGATTTCCCAATACAGGATCGGAGATGAAAAGCCCACATTTACTCAGAGGGCTTCATCTCCGGTCCTGTATGCTTTGTCAGCTAAAAAATCCTTACGCACACACATTCTCCAGGATCTCTTCCAGGGCGTTTTGCTGCTCGTATGACTCCCTCACCACACAGGCGTTGCACCGCCCGCCTCTTCTACTGCACACTTCACCATTTTATGGGATACAGTATTTGTGAAGAGCACGATCAGATCCGGACTCCCGATCTGCTTCCCCAGTGAGCCGGACATCTGGGTGAATACTTTTTGCTTTACAATGAAACTGTTTACAGATTTTTTTATACTGACATACCATTCTGTCATGTCCACCAATGATTACTACACTCATATGAAACCTCCTGATAAGATGATTTATGATCCGCTTTAGTTAGTTGTATCTAACTTATATTGTTATCATACAAAAAATGAGAACAGATATCAAGTGTTTTTTGATATCCATTCTCATTTTGATGTCTCATCGGCAGTTTCTGTTTTTTACATATCTCCTTCTTTTAAGGCCTTCATATTATGGCGCGCATAGAGCACGAGGGAGATCGTCATCATGATCACGCAGACCGCGATCAGTACTTTGGACACGGTATCCGGGATATTATACCAGAACACATGCAGGATCATCATGGCGTACAGAAGCCAGGTGTTCACCTTGCCGTGCCAGTCCGCACCGAATACTTTTCCCGTCTTCTGGATCACCAGGAATCCGGTCACGCCCATAAAGAATTCTTTGAACACCATCAGGCCCAGCGGCACGATCATCAGCGGGAACCGGGTCAGCAGACAGAACAGCATGGCCGCCTGGGTCAGCTTGTCCGCGATCGGATCCAGCACTTTCCCGAGGTCGCTGATCATATTAAAATGCCGGGCGACAAAACCGTCCACCGTATCCGTCACGCCGGATATGATCAGCAGGATCCCATTCCACAGGAAATTGTCTTCCACGCAGTAGAGCCACATGAATACCGGGATAAGGCAGAGCCGGAAGAAAGAAAGCAGATTCGGGATCGTCAGTATTTTATTCTGCGGGTTATTTTTCTTATCTGTATCAGTCATTCTTGATCTCCTGTCGGAAATATTCTCAATACGTACGGATAAAATGATAGCTGTTCTAGGGCTTCTTGTCAATATCAACCACAAAGTCTTTGCGGATCCTTATCCGTCTTCCATCAGAATGTGTCCGCTCACCTCTTCTATCCGCCGGATCCGTCCGGATACCCTTCGGTATTCTCCGCCCGTCTTTTTTCCCATCCGGCACAAAATAAGTGATCAGCAGTTCCGGCGGGCCGTCCGGCATATTCAGGAGACTCCGGAGCTTTTGATCCAGCCGCTCCTGTTCATCCTCCGTCAGTTCCGGAGCGGCATCCGTCCGCCTCGCCGTCTCCTTTATCACATCCCCGTATCCGGTCAGTGCGGCGAACGGCGCAAACTGCGCCGCACGGTCCGCAGCCGGCATATGCGGACGGTTCGGGGACATATGATGTGGAAAATGAATAATATCTTCATATGCATTTATAAGATCATCCTGTACACTCATGCTCTGTGGCCTCCGATCTGGCTGTTGCGGTCTTTTTGCCGTCGCTCCCTCCTGCAGGTCCATTCCCCGCAGCAGGGCATTCTTCCTGAATTTTCTCCTGATCTCCAGGACGGCCTCCTGCATCCGGCTCTCCCGCTCTTCTTCCGCCTTTTTCTGCTCCTGCTCTTTCTCACGCGCCGCATAGTCTGTAAAAAGAGTCATCTGTTCGAACCCGCAGGTCTCCTGTTCCTCCACTTCATTTCGCGGGATCACATGTTCCGCGGATATGGTGATGCGCCGTATGAGAAGCTTCGGATCCACGATCCGGTCGAACAGGCCGGTCACAGCCTGTATGATCTGTCTTGCGGATGAAGTATGATATGTGAGATTCGACGTTCCATGGGCGTGTTTCGGGACTTTCCGCCCGTAACGGTCTGTCTTCACTTCCCCGCGGTATTCCTTCCGCCGGCGGACGTCCCTCAGGTTGTCGATGTCATATCCGACAGTCAGCACGATCTGGTCTGCCGCCAGCCCCTTCTCCGCCAGATCCAGAGCCAGCTGATCCGCCATTTCCTTCGCGACAAGCTTTGCTTTATCAAAAGGATACGGGCATTGCAGCACCTGCCCGGAGCCGACGCTGCTGCTCCTGGGTCTGTAGGATTTGATGTCCTCAATCGTACACGGCTCACAGCCCCACGCATGGTCGATCAGCAGTTCTGCATTCACGCCGAACATCTGATAGAGAAGATCCTCATTATAGTAATCCGCCGGGCCGCCCAGCGAACAGCGGGCAATATCCCCATCGTATACAGCCCCCGCTCCTCCAGTTTCTTCGCATACCCACGGCCCACCCGCCAGAAGTCCGTAAGCGGGCGGTGTCCCACAGGATCTCCGGTAGGATTCCTCGTCCAGTTGTGCGATGCGCACCCCGTTCTCATCCGCCGGGATATGCTTCGCCTCAATATCCATCGCCACCTTGCAGAGATACAGATTCGTGCCGATCCCGGCCGTGGCCGTGATCCCGGTCGTCTTCAGGACATCCAGGATCATCGTCCGCGCCAGCTCCCAGGCGCTCATCCCATACGTCTTCAGATAAGCCGTAGCGTCAATGAACACCTCGTCGATAGAATAGACATGAATATCCTCCGGCGCGATGTATCGAAGATAGACCTCATAGATCCTGCCGCTGATCTCCATATAGCGCGCCATCTGCGGCGGGGCGGTCACATAGTCAAGGGCCAGCGACGGATCCGCCCGAAGCTCCGGATCCTGGCAGGAAGAGCCGGTAAACCGGCGTCCGGGCGCCTTCTGCTGCCGCATGGCGTTCACTTCCCGCACCTTCTGCACCACTTCAAAGAGCCGCGCCCGGCCGGAAATCCCATAGGCTTTCAGGGAAGGCGATACCGCCAGGCAGATGGTCTTCTCTGTGCGGCTTTAATCCGCCACCACCAGATTGGTGGTCAGGGGATCCAGCCCCCGGTCCATGCATTCCACCGACGCGTAAAATGATTTCAGATCAATTGCGATATAAGTCCTCTCCTGCATCTGTCCCCGCTCCCTTCTCAGATTTTTGTAAAACTTTCTTTAACCTTTACAGAAAGGATAACACATTTTCTAAAATCGAACAAGTGTTCTTTCCTGGAAATTCTTGTTCTTTTTTCAAGGGAGTCGTATAATACATACTGCCAGAAAAATCACTTGAAAATGCGGGGAATATTCATATGGAAAATATACGTCAGACAAAAAATGAGATTACGGAAGGGGTTATTTGGAAACAGCTGCTGCTGTTTTTCTTTCCGATCCTTCTGGGGACATTTTTCCAGCAGTTATACAATACGATCGACAGCGTGATCGTAGGCCAGTTCGTCGGGAAAGAGGCGCTTGCCAGCGTTGGCGGCTCCTCCGCCCAGATCGTCAATCTGGTGGTCGGCTTCTTCACCGGGCTTTCCTCCGGCGCCGCCGTGACCATCGCCCAGTTTGTCGGGGCGAGAAAGGAACAGACAGCCAATGAAGGACTTCACACGGCCTATGCCATCGCCGTGGCCGGCGGCATCGTCCTTACCCTGGCCGGCATCCTCGCCGCGCCTTTCATGCTGAACCTGATGAACACACCGGCGGATATCATGAGCGGTCCCTGACCTATCTCCGGATCTATTTTGCAGGGATCCTGTTCGTCCTCGTCTACAATATGGGTTCGGCCGTCCTGCGCGCCACCGGGGACTCCAGGAGCCCGCTGTACATCCTGATCATCTGCTGCATCGTCAACATTGTCCTGGACACCGTCTTCGTCCTGGTCTTCGGGCTCGGCGTAGCCGGCGTGGCCATCGCCACACTGATCGCACAGGCCGTGAGCGCCTTCCTCGTCACATGGCGGCTCATGCGCTCCGGCGGGATCCTGCGTCTGTCGCTTCCAGAAGATCCGTTTTCATGGCGACCTTCTGAAGCTCCAGCTGAAACTGGGTCTGCCGACCGGCTTCGAATCCATCCTGTTCGCCATCACGAACATCGCCATCCAGGCGGCCATCAACACCTTCGGGACGGACACCACGGCCGCCTCCCATCGCCTACGGCAAACTGGACGCGATCTTCTGGATGGTGAGCACGGCATTCGGCATCTCCATCACCACATTCGTAGGACAGAATTACGGCGCCGGACGGACGGTAAGATCCGCAAAAGCACCCGGATCTGTCTGATCATGGATCTGGCGGTCTCCTTTGTGCTTGCATCCTTTCTCATCCTTGCGCGTGAGATCCTCTTCCGCCTGTTTACATCAGACGCGGACGTCATTTCCATCGGATGCGACATGCTGCTCTATATCGCGCCCTGGTACATCGTCTACGTGTTCATCGAGATCCTGGGCGGTTCCTTAAGAGGACGGGGAAATGTGATCGTCCCGGTCGTCATCACCCTGTTTTGGCGTATGCGTCCTGCGGATCATCTGGCTGGCAGGCGTACTGAAGCTGTCGCCGACGATCCACGCCATCATCCTGAGCTATCCGGTGACCTGGGTGGCCACCGCGCTGGCATTTATCGGATATTATATTTTAAAAGGCAGAAAGGCTCACTGATATATTTCCACGTCTTCGGCCCACAGGAAATATCTGTAGATATATCTGAGTTCCCCTTCCGCTGCCTGATCCGCCCCGCCCGGCACGCTGATCCGGTACGGACGCCCATCCGTCTGCGCGCCTTCATACCACCGGTCGCCCACCGCACGCTGTGCCTGTGCGGGCAGCGAGGATCCATATGCCGAACGGATATGCAGAAGCCCGCTGTATTCCGAATACAGGAAGTTGATCCCCACAACCATTGTCACCAGCACGGCGTACTGATACCGCCGCTTCGCGCCCGGTGAGGAATAGGCCCGGCAGGGCCCCGTTCGTCGATCCCGACCGCAAAAGAGTGCTCCATATCCACCACTGCCCCCATGAGAAGAAAACCTGCATAGAGAACCGCCGCGCTGCAGGCATAGCGTTCAAATCCCGCCAGCCGCAGGGCTTCCTCCGCCGGCATGGAATAAAGATACATGTACAGCATCCCGGCGTAATATCCCGCCGTCACAAGGATCACAGCCGGCAGGATCCAGGTCAGCCGCCACCATTTCCCAAGTCTTATCCGCCCATATATGATCGCACTGACCGAGAGCGCCGTACACAGGAAAACCGCCTGAAAAGCCCGGTCAGAAACATCCGTTGCGTCCTGAGAAAAAGCTCCGCCACCCGGGCGTACTGCTCCGGCTCTGCCGGGATCACCGTCCGCCCGAAGCCCGCCAGATCCGTATCCAGATGAATCCGCCATGCAGCAGACGGCAGCAGGATGCCAAGAGACAGGGCCGCGCTGCCAAAGGGGATCAGCAGCGCCCGCCGGCATCGCTTCCGCGCAGGCAGCATCAGACCGTGTACCATTTCGGCAAATGCATAGATCCCCGCCACGCCCGCGAAGAAAAGCCCGGTTTTTGATGATCCCGGTGTAGCCGAGGAGCACGGCCTGGAGCAGGCATAGCTTCAACGGCCCTTCTCTTAAGCGGTATGAGACCGCCGCGGAAGCAAGCGCCATAAGCGGCAGAAGAAAATCCACCAGCAGATTATTGATCCGGATCGTCAGATTCAGGTAAGACAGCATGGCACAGCCCATCCCAAGGAAGGAATAAAGCAGGAACCTTCTCCTCTCCTTCACGATCCCGAACACCGCATAGAAACAGGCCAGGATCAGGCTGTTCTGGGCCAGGAGCATGATCCCCTGGGAATGCCCCGCATACCGACACACGTAATAGATCAGAAGGCTGCTGCCCGGCGGATAATCCCGGGAAGCGACGATCGCGGTGTCCGCCCCTGGAAGCCGGTCTGCACTGAGCAGATACTTTACGATCACCGCCCAGTGAGAGAAATTATCATAATGCGTCAGCTTCATCGTAAGCGACAGCCCGGCAAACACCGCCGCCCCAATGCAGAAGCAGAGATGGATAAGGCCCGGCCTCGGAATGCAGATCTTTCCACAAAGCAGAAACACGAGGAAGCAGGCCGTGCCGGCCAGACCACCTGCCAGAATGAGATCCGCCGTCTGCGGCAGAATATCCGACAGAGCTCCCAGATACAGGATCAGCCCTGTACCGGACATACAGATCACCGGCACGAACCAGCTCCGGATCCGTGCAAACCGGTGCAGAAGAAAAGAATATCCCCAGAACGACAAAACAACCCCCGATCAGTTTCATGATTTCATATCCCTTTTCCGGCTGTCCGGCAGCCGTCTTTTTTATTCCGGTCGATCTCATCATAGACTGTCATCCACGGATCGATCTCTTTCGGCAATGAATGCTCCCGGTCATGGATGATCTGCAGCCACTGGCGGCGGTCCTCCTCATTTAACGGACTGACGACACCTGTCAGGAAGAGACTTCCGTCTTTCTCCCTGCGGCAGTGCACACAGAGGCAGCCCAGTTCCGCCCTGTATTCCCCGGTATCCGCCGTGATCCGGAAACGGCTTCTTTATCCGGTCTGAAAGGTCCCTCCACCCGCATCGCGACCCCTTCCTCCGATACATCAACCGTCTTCCCGGCACAACAGTCCTCCCCGGATCCGATCTCAACCTGGATCCGGGCACCGATCCGGTCGGAAACCCGCTTCACAGTCCGGCCGCTCATGAAGAACACCGCGTACAGAAGCGCTGTCAGATTATAACCCAGCCAGTACAGGATCACACTGCTGTAGACAAGCGCCATCCCGTATTTTCCCCGGATAAAGGTGAGGGACCGCCACAATGCTTAAAAAATCAGGATCCCGTGCGGGATCAGATACCATGCGGATACCGTCCGCCCCTTTTGCCGCTCCTTTCCGGTCACATGGAATTCCCGTTTATGGATGCCGACGGATTCCAGCAAAACCGGGATCACCAGATACGGCGCCAGGATCGTATCAATGATCCGGCTCCAGCGGGCATTGCGGATATTCGTGCTCAGATACTTTACGGACACCCGGTAAGACAGGTGCGCCGGCAGCCAGAACAAAAGCAGTTCGCCAAACCCGCAGTCCGCCAGACGGACCCCGCACAGAGCGAACAGGATCGGCGCCAGGATGAACACCAGCCTGCAGAAAAACGACCACCAGTAAAAAGAATGCATTCAGATAAGATATCCGCGCGGCAAGCGAAAGCTGCCCCGTAAATACCGCATTGGTATTCCGGATGCTCTGGATCACGCCCCTGGCCCACCGGATCCGCTGCCGGATCATCGCCGGGACGGTCGTCGTGGACAGTCCGGCCGCCAGCACCTCCGAAGATGCATAAGTGATATATCCGGCCTTCTGCAGCCGGATGCTCACTTCAAAATCTTCCGTCACTGTATCATACGGGAAGCCGCCGATCTCCTCCAGCGCGGTGCGGAGGATCACCGTATTGCTCCCCGTATAGGCCGCCGTATTGGTGGCATTGCGCAGCACATTGATCTCCCGGGAGAAGAAATCCTGCTCGTTTGGAATATCCTTCTCAGAAAACAGATTGAACTGAAACAGATCCTGGTTGTAAAAAACTCTGCGGCGTCTGCACAAGCCCGATCCGCCTGTCCGGGATGAGAAAATAAGGCACGGTGCGCAGCAGAAATATGCTCCGCGGGATCATATCCGCATCAAACGTAGCCACAAGAGGGGACGTGGTACGGGAAAGGGCGTGATTGTAATTGCCTGCCTTGGCATGTTCATTTCCGCAAGCCCCAGATATCCCACGCCAAACGACTCTGCCAGCGCCGGATCTCCTGCCGGTCCCCGTCGTCACATACGTAGATGTGGAACTTTAGACCTGTCCGGATATTTAAGGAACGTACAGGCGTTGATCGTTTTGTACAGCAGTTCCGCCGGCTCGTTGTGCGTTGCGATCAGCACGTCCACGTCCGGGAAATCTTCCGCCTGCACAGCCGGAAGCGGGATCTCATACCGGGCGCTTTTCATCCGGCTGATCATCAGTTCTGCTGTTCCGAGAAATGTCACCGTCTCAGCCAGGACAAGGATGATCCCGGCCGCCGTCTGAAAGACCCCGTCTTCCCATGGAATCGTAAAAAGATCCGCCAGAACAGATAAACGGACGACGTAAGGATCGTCAGCATAAACCAGAAATTCCGCTTCCTGTGCGTCCCGGTCGACAGCATCACGCCGGTCACCTGAACACTGTCCCTGAGCGGATGAAAATGGGTGCCTCTGTTATCATTCAGATAGACCGTCCGGATCGTCACCGTCCGAAGCGGGATCCGCCGCTCCACACAGGCCAGAAGGACGCGGAGTTCATATTCAAACCGCTTTCCCGGGATATCAGGAGAAGATCCAGGAGTTCCCCTCCAAATGCCCGGAAACCGGTCTGCGTATCCCCAAGCTCCGCTCCTGAAAAACCGGAACAGGCAGGAGGATATCCGGTTCCCGAACCGGGATTTCAGGGCACCCCCTCTTCCGAAAAAATCCCGCACGCCAAGCACCATCTCTCCTGGAAACTCTTCTGCCGCTTTTATAAGTTTCAGGCCGTCCTCCGGCAGATGCTGTCCGTCACAGTCCGCACACAGGGATAAGGCTGTCCTCCCCGGAATGGTCCGGATGTACCGGAATCCGGTCTTAAGCGCCCGTCCTTTTCCCTGGTTTTCCGAATGATGCAGCACCCTGCATCCCGGCATGGCTTCGATCTCCTGAAATATCCCGGCATATTTTCCGTCCGATCCGTCATCGATAACGACAATCCGCGCACGGATCATCTGCCGCAGCGTCCGGATATATCCGGGAAATCCTCCGAAGGCTCCAGGGCAGGTATAACGATATAAACCTCTTTCACAGTTCTCCATCCTTTCCCGGACGCGCCTTTATAATACCGCTCCTCGGACACTCTGTCCTGCATCCGATGCACTCCCGCCTCATGCAGTCGATCATCTTCTCATTTATATAAAACCGGTCTTTTCCCCGATACTTCGATATATACAGGGCCGCATCCACACACCGGTACAGTTTCCTGTAGTCCCGGATCCTGCCGTCCACCGGCACTGCCCCGATACTGGCCGACAGCTGATATTTCCCGTACCGCCCGGACAGGCGGCTGCGGATCTCTGTCCGCAGTCCGGTGATCTTGCCGGCCAGGATGCGCTCCGGCACCGGATTCCCCAGAAGAACGGCGAATTCATCGCCGCCCAGGCGCCCGATCAGATCCTCTTTGCGGAATGACTCCGTCAGGCACCGTGCAAAGATCTGGAGCACCGGTCTCCTTCCGGATGCCCTTCCCTGTCATTGATCTGCTTGAAATTATCAAGATCAAGGAGGAGCAGCGCGCCGCCCGGACGCTCCTTCTCCAGAAATTCTTCCGCCCGCCGTTCGAACCCGTTCCGGTTGTACAGCCCGGTCAGCCGGTCATGTTCCGCTTCCATGCGGACTTTATTCATCACAATTATGTAATTTCGCACATGGTGTCTTACCAGCAGGATCGTAATCCCGTTGTTCAGGCCGATCACAGCCAGATTGATCCCGAACAGCAGGAAGATCATACCTTCCGCTGATCTCCCGGAACATAAACTGACCGTAAAAATGATCGCAGACAGAACTTCAGACAATACAAATATCACGATCAGCTCTTTATGCAGCTCATTCATACGCACATCCCCGGATAAAATTAAATCTATCTTCTAGGATGCCTTAAAACCTGCCAAATATACAAAAAAATGCCATACCGGGCGTCATTGCGCCGATATGGCATTTTCCTCATCATTCAGCATTAATGGCACTTGCTCCATCCGCAGCATTTACAGATATTACAGCCTTCTTCAAAGACAAGCGGCTCGCCGCACTCCGGGCAGTACATCTTGTCCGTATCCGCCTCCGCGCTCACCGCCTTCGGCTTCGGCGCTTTATCCGTGCGGACGGTCTTTGCTTTTGTATTGCCCTTTCGCTCCGCCAGCTCCGTCTGCATCTCATTATACATATCCAGCAGTGCGTTTCCGACCGCCATCGGGCAGCATGCGCCTTTGCTCGTATCCTTTCTGGACACCCGCCTTGCCGTGTAGGACGGGCAGGAGCCGCTGGAATTGAGCTGGTGCGATCGTCTCGATATCAATGCCGCCGCGGGCGCTGATGGAAATCATACGGGACAGGCCGACCATGAAGTTGTTGCATCCGCCGGTGGAGCCCTTGCTCAGGTACGTCTCAAGGAGCGCGCCTGTATGCGGATCAAAAAGGGCGATACAGTGCAGGCTTCCGCAGCCGGTCGTCAGCTTTCTCTTCTTTCCTACGACGTCATCCGTCACGAGCAGGATCTCGCCGCGCTTCAGGCCCTCGCCCGCCAGCACTTTGTCCTTCTCTTTTTCTTTCTTCTCACTGGTGTTGAGGATGCCGATCCGCTTGCAGCCGTCGCGGAAGATGGTGATCCCCTTCAGTCCCTTCTCGTAAGCATACATATAGAGGCTCTCCGTCTCCTCTACAGTAAAACGGTTCGGGACATTGACCGTGGAACTGATGGATGCATCAATATGGGTCTGCCATGCGGACTGCATATCGATTCTCTGACGGTAGTCCAGAGTCATTGCAGTCACGAAATAATCCGGCAGATCAGAATCATTTGTCAGGCCATGCTGTTTCATATAGGACTCTACGATCTTCGTATAGACTTTGTAGTAAACGTCTGTTCCGTGAAGCGATTCTGTCTTTCTCTCATAGTAATTTGCATAAACCGGCTCGATCCGCCGGAGATGCCCAGCATGGTAGAAAGGGTGCCTGTCGGGCGATGGTCAGGAGCTGGGAGTTGCGCAGGCCGTACTTGCGAACCAGTTCCCTCGTCTTCTCAGATGTATTCGCCTTAAAATACGGCGTGGACATGATCTCATCAATATTGCATTTTTCAAAAGCGCCTTTTTCTTTCGCGAGCAGCGCTGATGCGGCGATGGCAGAATCCGCCATGGCAAATCCGATATTGTCGCACATTTCAATGGCGTCCTCTTCACCGTAGGTCAGGCCCAGTTTGATCAGACAGTCCGCAAGGCCCATGATGCCAAGGCCGATCTGACGCCACTGGCCCACGCTCTCCTGCTGTTCCTTCAGCGGATGGGCGGAAGCCCCTCCTCCAGCACTTCATTAAGCGCGCCGACGGACACTTCCACGCAGTGCTTCAGTCCTTCAAAATCAAACTGTGCATGATCCGTGAACGGATTCTGTACGAACTCGGAAAGGTTGATGCTTCCGAGCAGACAGCTTCCGCCTGCCGGCAGGGGCTCCTCCGCACACGGATTCACACCGGCATAGGAGAACTCCGCCGTATTGCTCAGCAGATTCCAGTTGTCGATCCGATCCCAGAATAAGAGCGCCCGGCTCCGCATAATCCCAGTTTGTCTCGGCGATCCGGTGAAACAGCGTTCTGGCATTGACCGTCTTCTCGATCACTTCGCCGGTCGCCTCTCTCGTATACCGGAGCGTATAGTCTTCGTTCTTCTTCACCGCTTCCATGAAATCCTCATGGATGCGGACAGAAATATTCGCTTTGGTCACTTTATCCAGATCCGTCTTCAGGTCGATGAACTCCTCTACATCCGGATGTGAACTGTCAATGGAGATCATCAGCGCGCCGCGACGGCCGTTCTGCCCGATCAGCGCCGTCACCAGAGAGTACAGTTCCATAAAAGATACGGAACCGCTTGTCTCCTTGGCCGCATTGTTGATCTTCGCGCCGCGGGGGCTCAGATTTGAAATATCCACGCCGCAGCCGCCGCCGTAGCTGTACGTGCGGGCGAGCTTTTTCGCGCAGTCGAAGATACTTTCGATATTATCCTCCGGCGGTTCGATCACGTAGCAGTTTGAATAAGTAACCTTTCTCCCCTTTTCATCGAGCCCTCTGTTGGAAAGGATCCTGCCCCGAACAGGAATTTCTTCTGCCGGATATACGCGGCGATCTCCCTGTTGCCGCCGCTGATACGATCCAGCCACTGATCAAAACTCTCCCCGTCATTGCAATACTTTTTGGTCCAGATATCTGTCCCAAGCTGATTCTCTTTACCGAGCCATTCTTCTACCGTCATTCTCCTGTACCTCTTTTTACTTCTTACTTCCTGTTATCTCCGCGGATACAGTTTCCGTTTCAGCGACATCCGCTCTGTACCCCCACGGAACGTGGCACAGTAAATGTTATCATCAGAAAAAATAAATATCAAGGCTTGACAAATAAAAATCACTCGTTCCTACCACAAAATATAGTATTTTACCGAATCAAGAAATACATCAACTTGTTTTTCCTCATTTCATATACTTTTATATTCTTATCTTGATACGCAGATGGTTTATCCGCTATAATAGATGCAGAAAGTTTTTAATTCAGGAGGAAAAAGACTATGAAAAACAAGATCCGAAAACTCTTACTGACAATGTGTGCCGTTACTGCCGCATTTGCCCTCAGCGCATGCGGCGGCGGAAGCAAAGCGCCTGCTGACGATACTGCACAGGCTGAAGATGATGCCGCCGGAGGAGATACTGCCGGGGAAGAAGCTCCCACGGAAGAGGAAGAGCCCGAAGTATCCGGCAAATATGCCTCTATCCAGGAATTTGTAGATTCCGATATAATGAAAGAAGAACTCGCTTCACAGATGGAAAGCCTCGAAGATTCCGGAATGACAATGGAACTGAAAGGAGAAGACAACAAGCTGATCTACAATTTCATCATTGAGGACGAGAGTCTTTCCAAACTTCTGTCCACTCAGACAGAGTCTCTCGAATCAACACTTGACTCTCAGGCTTCAACGTATTCAGCCGTTGCCGCATCACTCACGGCTGCGATCGACGTGGAAGATCCGGTTGTAGTCGTACAATATTCCGCAAGTGACGGCACAGTGATCATCTCCAAAGAATATGCCGCTTCCTCGGCTGATGATGCAGCTGATACAACGGCCGACACAGCTGATGCAGCTGCTGATGCCGCCGCTGACGCAGAGGCTGACGCCGAAGCCGCAGAAGAATAAGAACAAAAATCCATCCGGTGCGGAAATCTGATCCGACCGGATGGATTTTTTAATCTGATATATTTTTATCTGAATCACAGTGGGCACAGTGCATGCCGGTAAGCTTTTTCTTCGGAAGTTTCCCGCTGTGGGGCAGCTTCCGCCCGCCGGGCAGCCGATGCACTTCGTTCCTTTTTCTTTTCCTTAACGATATAGGCGACTGCGCCGCCGATCAGGAGGATCAGTATGATCCCCACGATAATGTCTGCCATGATCAGATCCCTGCCTTTCCAGACTTATTGTACCACACTTTTGCCGTGAAGGCTGTATTCTGCGGCAAATTCCCGGTCAGATTTGCGGATCCGCCACAGGATGATCACTGCAAATGCGAGTACCGCGATCAGTCCCGGAACAAACGCGGTTCCAAGAGAACCGGTCGTAACGAGGGTTCCGACCTGATATACCAGGAAGGCAACCGTATATCCGGTAGCCAGCTGGAGGCAGATGCCGCCAAACAGCCATTTTCCGCTCTTCATCTCCGAGTTCATGGCGCCCAGGGCCGCGAAGCAGGGCGGAGTGTAAAGATTGAACATCAGGTATGCAAGAGCCGCCACTTTCGTCAGTCCCATGACTGTTGCCACTTCACTGCCGCTTCCCACAAGTGCCAGTTCATCTGTATCGATAAGATTTGTCACTCCGTATACAACCGCAAGCGTGCCGACCACATTCTCTTTCGCGATAAATCCTGTGATCGCTGCCGCAGCAAGCTGCCATACGCCGAATCCCAGAGGGATGAACAGGATCGCAAACGGATGGGCGATACTTGCAAGAATGGATGTGCTCTCCGCGCCTTCCTCCGCCAGCTGGAACTGCCAGTTGAAGGTCTGCATTATCTGAACGACGGCGTTGCACACCAGGATGATCGTTCCGGCCTTGATGATATACGCCTTGCCGCGCTCCAGCATGGAAACGCATGCACGCTTCAGGCTCGGGATCTTATATTCCGGAAGTTCGATAATGAAGAAAGATTTACGGTATTTCTGTCCCGTGATCCGCTTTACAAGCAGTGCGCCCAGAAGGACGAGCACGATGCCCACCAGATACATGGTCGCCGATACCCACCAGGCATCCGCGAAGAACGCGCCTGCGAAGAGGGCGATCACCGGGATCTTCGCGCCGCAGGGCATGAACGGGGTCAGCATAGCCGTTGTGCGGCGCTCCGCTCATTGCGGATCGTACGGGACGCCATAACGCCCGGGATGGCACAGCCGGTGCCGATGACCATGGGGATCACGGATTTACCGGAAAGGCCCACACGCTTGAAGATCGGATCCAGAACTACTGTAGCTCTCGCCATGTATCCGCAGTCTTCCAGCAGTGCGATCAGGAAATACATTACCATTACCAGTGGCAGGAAACCGACAACTGCGCCAACGCCACCGATGATGCCGTCCACGAGGAGCGCATAAAGGAGCGGGTTTGCATTTTCCATCAGTCCGCCGACCCATCCCTGAAACGTTTCGATCCAGCCTACGAGCCAGTCAGCGATCCATGTTCCGAGCGTCGTCTGAGATATGTAGAATACCAGGAAGATCACAACCACAAAGATCGGGATGCCGATGACCTTGTGGGTGATGATCTCATCCACTTTATCCTGGAAGTTTTTATCCTTCGTAAATACTTTCCGCTTCTCTACCTGCTTTACGATGCCGTTGACGAACTCGAACCGCTTCCGGTCGGCCGCCTCCACCGCTTTCTTATCCGTCAGGTCGATGTCCGCCTGTACATACGGCGCCGTCTGTCCCACGCCCTTCAGAGATGCTGCGGCTCTGACCGCCTCTTTCAGCCCGGTGTGCCCCGCCGATGTGGACACCGTCTTGACAACCGGGCAGCCCAGTTTCTCAGAGAGACGCTTTTCGTCGATCTCGGTCTGCTTCTTATCTGTCACATCGCTCTTGTTGAGCGCCACGACCACCAGGACGCCGAGCTCCAGGAGCTGCGTGGTGAAGAAAAGGCTCCGGCTTAAGTTCGTGGCATCCACGATATTAATGATGGCATCCGGATGTTCATTCCTGACATAACTGCTTGTAATACTCTCCTCAGACGTAAAGGCGACATCGAATAAGCGCCGGGCAGATCCACTGCCACCAGTTCCTCCACGCCGTCATAATACGACTTTTTTGATCAGGCTTTCCTTGCGTTCCACCGTAACGCCGGCCCAGTTGCCCACCTTTTCATTGCGCCCTGTCAGGGCGTTGTACATGGTTGTTTTCCACTGTTTGGATTTCCAGCAAAAGCAATTCTCATTTTACAAATCTCCTCCTTCATTCCGATTAGTTTTAACTAACCTTGTTTCAAAAAAACAGTGATCTGCATCACCATTTTTTATTTTATATTGAAATAGCTTTCGCTAAATCAGTATCAATATTGTACCGGCCGTCTTTGATGGAAACGGTGCAGCCGCCCCGCACCCTGGAGACCACCGTGATCGGCTCCCCGCTGTAACAGCCCAGTGAAAACAGAAACGCCTCCAGCTCTTCATCGTCTGTCGCAATCCCTTTCACAATATACTCTTTGCCTTCTTCCGCATCAAGTAACGTCATATCAACCAACCCTTCATTTCAGATAAAATCATGCGTTTCAGAATTTGTTCTTTCTAACATTTGATAGTTTATACTAACTCATATGCGCTGTCAATAGTTTTTGAGAACATTTTTCAAAAAAATTCCAGATTTGCCCAAGCGCTGTGATTATGGTATACTTAACGGAAATACCTGCATATGAAAAAAGAGGTGACCCCTGTGCACGGAAATGAATCATCTGAAAATTATCTGGAAACGATCCTTGTCCTTGGCAGACGGCTCCCGGTCGTCCGTTCGGTGGATGTTGCGACAGAACTGAATTTTAAGAAGCCAAGCGTCAGCGTGGCAATGAAAAAGCTCCGCGAAAGCGGACATATCACGGTATCCCATGAGGGATATATCACATTGACGGAATCCGGGAAAAGATCGCTGAATGCATCTATGAGCGCCATACGCTCCTCTCCACCTGGCTGGAACGGCTCGGCGTGGATCCGGAGATCGCAGCCGAAGACGCCTGCCGGATTTAGCGTGTGATCAGCCCGGAAAGTTTTGAGGCGATCAAAAGCATGTAAACCCTAAAAAGTAAAGGAGCATCAATTTTAAACTGATGCTCCTTATTCTTTCTAAAATTCGATCTGTGCAAGCACATTTTTCAGTTCTTCAGCTGATTTTCTGAGATTCTCCTTCTCTTCTTCGCTCAGGCTGATCTCCAGGATCTGCTCTGCCCCTTATTTCCGATCACGGTCGGTATGCTCAGGCACAGCCCCTCCAGTCCGTACTCCCCGTTCAGTGATACGGAGATCGGCGCTACCGTGTGACTGTCCCGGACGATGGCCTCCGCGATCCTTGCCGCTGCCATCCCGATGCCGTAGTAGGTCGCCCCCTTGCGCTCGATGATCTCGTAAGCACTGTCACGCACCGCATGGTAGATCTCATCTTTTGTCCCATTCAGGGATTGCCGATGCCCCGTATGCGGGCAAATTCATCCAGCGGGATGCCGTACACATTCGCGCAGCTCCACACCGCGAGCTCGCTGTCCCCGTGCTCTCCTGCAATGAATGCATGGACGTTCTTGCTGTCCACATCCAGCTTCTGACTGATCAGATACTTGAATCTCGCCGTGTCAAGAACCGTACCGGATCCGATCACCCGCTCCTTCGGGAATCCGGATTCCCTGAGCGCCACTTCAGTCAGGATATCCACCGGGTTCGATACGATCATCAGGATGCCTTCGCATTTCACCCGTTTGATCTCGCGATGATCCCTTTCATGATCCGGGAATTCTTCTGCACCAGGTCAAGCCGTGTCTCCCCCGGCTTCTGGTTCGCCCCTGCCGTGATGATCACCACGGATGCGTCCGCGATATCCTCGTATGTTCCCGCATGGATGTCCATGGAATGAGCGAACGGGATGCCGTGGCTGATATCCATCGCCTCCCCCTTCTCCCTTCGCCTGGACTGCATCGATCAGGACGAGCTCTGAAAAAGTTCCCTGCTGCATCAGCGTATAGGCGATGGTCGATCCGACAAATCCGCATCCGATCACTGCTGCTTTCTGTATATTCACCATAATTATAACCTCCTTGAAATTCATTTTTATTTCCTAGTATTTTACTAGGATTTCTTTACAAACCTTAGTATAATATAGTTTCTGAAAAATCAAGAGGTTATACGGAAATTTTTTTCAAAAAATAGCCGGGAAATCATTTGCTGATCTCCCGGCCGGGCCATCCCGGATTTTACTCCTGTAACGACCGTTTTCTTGATATGGTCACTTTTCATCGTAGCATGCAAATATTTCATCGATCTTCTCTTTATCCGGATTCGGTGTGATGAAGCTCACCACCGGCACAACGATAAGTCCTGCAGCCATGGCCACTGCCCCGGCGTTGATCGGGGACTCGATGAATCCGATGAACATGTTCGCCACCGTGATGCCGACGCCGCTGATAAAGCCGGCCCAGACGCCTGCCCGGGTCACGCCTTTCCAGTACAGGCCGTAGAGGAAGGGGGCCAGGAAGGCTCCGGCCAGGGCGCCCCAGGAGATTCCCATGAGCTGCGCGATAAAGGTAGGCGGATCCAGCGCGATCACGACCGAAACGACCAGGAAGAATACAACCAGGATCTGCATGGTGATGATCTGCTTTTTCTCGCTCATATTTTTGATCACATTGTCTTTCAGAAGATCCAGCGTCATCGTGGAGCTGGAGGTCAGCACCAGGGAAGACAGGGTGGACATGGACGCGGAGAGCACAAGGACAATGACGATGCCGATCAGGATATCCGGCAGTCCGGAGAGCATGTGGGGTACAATGCTGTCAAATACGACCGCCCCCGATGCATCGTAGATCGCCGGGCCGTCGAACAGCCGGCCGAAGCCGCCCAGGAAGTAACAGCCGCCGGATACGACGATGGCAAATACGGTGGAGATCACGGTTCCGGTATTGATGGACTTCTCGTCTTTGATGGCGTAGAATTTGCCGATCATCTGCGGCAGTCCCCAGGTTCCGAGGGAGGTCAGGATGACCACGCCAAGGAGGTTCAGCGGATCGGGCCCGAAGAAGGATGTAAAAGGCGCCCGGCTGTCCTGCGGTCAGCGGAACGTCGCTGGGGATCTGTGCCATTTCCGATATGGCGTTCATGAAACCGCCCTGTCCGCTCAGCACGGCGGCGATCACCGCCACGATCCCGATGAGCATGATAATTCCCTGGATAAAATCATTGATAGCCGTCGCCATGTATCCGCCCAGGATGACATATACCGCCGTAAAAAGCGCCATCGCGATCACACACCAGGTGTACGGGATGTTAAATGCCATCTCAAACAGCCTGGACAGCCCGTTGTATACGGAAGCCGTATACGGGATCAGGAAAATGAAAACGATCATGGACGCCGCCACTTTGAGCGCCTTTGATCCGTACCGCTCGCCGAAGAAGTCCGGCATCGTCCTTGACTGGAGATGCTGGGTCATGATCTTCGTCCGCCTGCCAAGTACCACCCAGGCCAGAAGACTTCCGATCACGGCGTTCCCGATGCCGATCCAGGTGCTGGCAATGCCGTATTTCCATCCGAACTGCCCTGCGTATCCGATGAATACAACCGCGGAAAAATAGGATGTGCCGTATGCAAATGCAGTGAGCCAGGGCCCCGCCGAGCGGCCGCCCAGGACGAATCCGTCTACACTGGAGGTATGCCGGCGCGCATAGACCCCGACGCCCGCCATTACCGCAAAAAATATGATCAGCATTGCAACTTTGATTCCCATTGTTCTTTCCGCCTTTCCTGCTCTGTTTCTTTCACTTTATATTTACTTTATTGCGTTACGCTTTAAACCGTTACGCTTTAAAGTGTTAAAGTTTCTTGCCATAGAATAACACGGGCACCAGGCCCGTGTCAACTGTTTTATGCTTCTTTGCTCATGCTCTCTACCCGGTTCTGGATCGTCTTGTTGAAATTCTCGATCTGCCGGCTGTAAAGGCTCGTCCATAAACTTTGAATTCAGCATGAAATCCGCCGTTGCCAGATTGTTTGCGATCGGAATATCATAGACTACGGCGATCCTTAAAAGCGCCTTTACATCCGGGTCGTGCGGCTGCGCGGTCAGCGGATCGGAGAAAAAGATCACAAAATCAATCTTGCCCTCCACAATCTTAGCGCCAATCTGCTGGTCTCCGCCCAGGGGCCGCTGCAGTATCCTTTACCGGAAGCCCGGTGCGCTCTGCGATGAGCCGTGAAGTCGTTCCCGTCCCGCAGAGGAAATGTCCTTTTAAGATTTCCTTATTCTTGTCGCACCAGTCAACCAGCTCTTTTTCTTGCCGTCATGGGCTACCAGTGCTATGTGTTTTGTCTTGCCGATCTCCATTGTCACGTAATTGTCATTGACCATATCATTTTCTCCTGCCAGTCTCTGAATCTGTATGCCCGGCTACAGCTGTTCCATCATTTCAAACCGGAATGAAGCCGCCACGCCGGTTGCCACTGTAACTATCATACTATAGATCAGCACGAATGGGAAGATTAAATCCATATTTATGAATACTGCCGCAAGCGCCGCCACGCCGGCCCCGGTACCGAGCAGCATCATCTGGATGCACATACGGATGATGTTCTGCCCCGTCTTCCCGAACGTCTCCCCGACCAGATACTGAGTGATCACCATCGTGTACAGCCGGTTGGCCTGGATGACCACATAGATCAGGATGCAGAATATGATCTTCCATACCGGCACCCGCCAGTAAAGGCCGATCGGCAGGCAGATGACCGTCCCGTTGATAACCGCCTTGATATGCTCCGTCAGCGTAGCATACCACATCTTCCGGAGGGGCGTGTCCGGGATCATGAATATGTAAGGATTCTTAAGCTCTGTCTCCCATTTCCCCAGATACCCGCTCATGCAGAAGGACACATAGGCCACCACGCCCAGCAGGACGATGGGCGCTTCCGAAGAACCGACCGCGTCTTTACCGAAACCGAAGGAGAAGCAGACGGCGATGAACAGAGAGACCAGTGTGAGCTTGTCAAGAAAGAAGAACTTCTCCTTCCGGTATTCCAGCATCTGCCTGTGAAAGACCGCCTTCGCGCCCTTCCCGGTGATCTTTTCACGGACGCGGCGGAAGCTCCGCTTCTTTTCGTTCATGCTCCAGACCATTTCCCCGGCTTTCTTGCGCTTCATGACCTCTGCATAATCGTCGGCAAATTTCGCCGCCTCCTCATAATAGCCGCCGTCGCATTTCATACGGACCGCCGCGGTAACGGAAACGGCCACCACCGCCACATAGAGGACCGTGCAGATCACATTCAGGACGGTCGGGCCAAGCAGGATCAGCCGGTAGGCCGCGATCTGCCAGCCCATGACCGGGATCATCTGGAGCGCCGGGAGATCCACCAGCGCCCAGGCGCTCTCAATGGAAAGACCGTTTACCCGGAAGTAAAGCACCACCGCCAGCGCGAACGCCGCCATAAAGATCTTGATCGCCCAGCGGATCCCTTTCATCAGTTTCTCTGGCAGCCGGTCATTGGTATACAGGAACAGCATGACCGCGATCTCGAAAGCCAGCTCGATGACCAGTCCGAACAGGACCACCATAACCGCCTTCACCGGATGGATCCCGAACACGGTAAACGCCCTGATCCCGATCACGATCCAGATGCACACAGACATCACATAGTTCATCCAGGCGCTCTCAAGCAGCACCAGCTTCGGGCTGACCGGCGACGGGAATACAAAGTGTGCGTGGGCGGGACGGAAGAGGATCCCCTTTCTGGAAGAATAGGACATAAAATTACCCAGGAATCCGTATATGCTCCAGATGATCAGGACCGCCAGCAGTCCCTTCGGCGAATCAATGTGGATCGTCAGCGCCAGGGTGCCCAGCATCGCCACCACGAAGATCCCGTATGCGATCCCGAAGATCAGAAGGATCAGGGTCAGCGGCTTCCTGCACGCCTGCTTCAGGTTGTTGATAAGGCTTCGTTTCGTCAGATAGATCAGCGCTTTCATTCTTTCTCACCGCCTGTCACCGCGAAGAACAGTTCGTCCAGATCCCGTCCTTCCGCATCTGCTTTTTGTATAGGACGCTTTGATATGTCCCTTTTCCATGACAAACATAACGTCCCAGAGGTCTTCCACCATCTCCAGCATATGGGTGCTGATGAGCACGGTGACGCCCCGGCTCCTGAGCTCGAGCACCACTTCCTTCAGCATCCGGATAGCCGCCGGATCCAGCCCGACCATGGGCTCGTCCAGCAGGATCACTTTTGGCTTTACAGCCAGGGCGCAGCAGATGCTCACCTTCTGCATCATCCCTTTGGACAGTTCATTGCCCAGCTTCTCCTGCTTGTCTTCCATCTCAAAATCCCGGAGGATCTCCGTCACTTCCTCATCGGTAATATCGCTGCCGTACGCCATCCGCACATACTCGATATGTTCCCGGACCGTCAGGGCGTCAAACATATTCGGGATCTCCGGCACATAGGCAAAGACCTTCTTCGCCTCCAGCGACCGGGCCGGCATCCCCTGGATCCGGATCATCCCCTTATAACGGAGAAGTCCTGCGATGCTCTTGATAATGGTGGATTTTCCAGCGCCGTTCGGCCCAAGCAGGATCCCCCACCTGTCCGTCCGGGATAACCGTAAATGTCACGGGTCCACGGCCTTATTCTTCCCATAATTCTTACTCAGATCCTGTATTTCCAGCATATATCCTCCTGTCTGCGGAAAATTTTACCGGTAAAAAAATCCCGCATCTTTTGTATTATTGGTTTAATACAAAGATACAGGATGTCCACATTTTTGTCAATCGGTTTCTGGTTAATTTTATATTAAGATTCCAGCTTCTCCGCCACTTCGCCCTGCTTTTTATAAATGCTGTTTCCCGGTACAAAACCGCGCACCGAGGAGAGCGGATAGATGTTGCTGTGGCTTCCGACTACCGTGCCCGGATTCAGGACGCTTCCGCATCCCACCTCAACTTCGTCGCCGAGCATGGCGCCGAATTTCTTCATACCGGTCTCGATATTTCCGTCCGGAGTCTTTACAACAACCAGCTTCTTGTCTGATTTTACGTTGAAGTGATGGAGCCCGCGCCCATGTGGGACTTGTAGCCGAGGATGGAATCGCCGACGTAATTATAATGGGGAACCTGCACCTTATTGAACAGGATCACGTTTTTCAGCTCCGTGGAGTTTCCTACGACTGCGCCCCTCGCCCACGATCGCATTGCCGCGGATAAATGCACAGTGGCGCACTTCCGCCTCTTTGCCGATGATCGCCGGCCCGTTGATAAATGCAGTCGGTGCGACTTTGGCGGACTTTGCGACCCAGACGTTCTCTCCGCGCTTCTCGTATTCTTCTTCGCTGAGCGTATTGCAAGTTCTACGATGAACGCGCTGATCTTCGGCAGGACTTCCCACGGGTAGGTCGCGCCTTCGAAAATGTCCTTTGCGATCGTCTCATCAAGTGTATAAAGTTCCTTCACTGTAAGTGCCGTTAATGTCTCCATTTCTTATTCTTCCTTTCCGCCGGTCTTCTTCCGGCCCTTTTTATAAAAACCCGCCGCCCTGTCGTAGCAGGCCCTTAACTGATACTGATTATTGAGCCCTTTGACCCCACCGTTCTCCCGGGTAATGAAGTCATCAAGCTTCTTCATATATTCATCTGATGTGATGGTGCCTTCCGCCACCATCGTCAGCCCTTTTTCCCAACTGGCCGTCAGTGCCGGATTCAGCAGGGAGCGGATGGAATTGTCCACCACGTCGTACACCATCTCCCCTGCAGTGTGGGGGTGATGATCTGGGTTTTCTTATTGAGCGCCAGATATTTGATGTGGATCAGTTTTTAAGGATCTCCGCTCTCGTGGCGCTGGTGCCGATGCCGCTTCCCTTGATCTGGGCCCGCAGTTCTTCGTCCTCGATAAACTGGCCCGCATTTTCCATGGTCAGGATCATAGAACCGGAAGTATAGCGTTTCGGCGGCGATGTCTCCCCTCTTTGATATCCAGTGAACGCACCGGGAGGACGTCGCCTTTTTTTCAGTGTCTTTATCGCCTCGAAAAGCGCCTGATCCGATGGCTGATCCGGATTGTCCTGATCCCGCGCTCCCGCATCTTCATTGTCGGGACTGTTCTGCCCTGGCTCCTCGGAACGCCGGCCACTTTCAGGTAGCCTTCTTCCGCCAGGACTTTAAAGTTTGAGAAAAAAGCTCTCGCCCCGCATCTTCGAGACAATGGATACTTTCTGATACACTGCCGGCGGATAAAAGATGCTTAAAAACCGTCTGACGATCAGGTCATATACACGGTGGGCGGTCGCAGACACCGCGTTGAGCGCCGCAAGCCCCTGCCCCGTCGGTATAATTGCGTAGTGATCAGTGATCTGTTTGTCGTTAACATAACTGGTTTTTGCCAGGTTCTTATGGCTTCCGAACTGAAGGATGTCTTGGAGATACGGCCCGGCCATGGGGTATTTTGACAGGCCGTTCAGGTTCCGGCTGATCTCCTTGGCCACTGCCGTGGAAAGAACTCTGGCATCCGTTCTCGGATAAGTCACCAGCTTCTTCTCATAAAGCTCCTGTACGATCCGGAAAGTCTCGTCCGGACTGATCTTGAACCGGCGGGAACAGTCATTCTGGAGCTCCGCCAGATTGTAAAGGAGGGCGGATTCTTCTTCTCTTTCTTCTTTTCCACCGACTCGATCCGGCAGGAAAGAGGCTGCTCCTCCGACAGATATGTGATCAGCGCCCGGGCATCCTTCTCTTCCTTAAATCCGTTTTCTTTGTACAGCTCCGGCACAAGGAGAAGTTCGCCGGAGTCTTTCACCTCTGCGTAACGGGAGCCTGCCGCCGCCCGCCACTCTCCTTCAAACGTATGTCCGGACGCATCGACCGTACTTATAACCCGGTAAAAAGGCGTCTTCACGAATTCCGGATCTCCGTTCCTGCGGCACCACCATGCCGAGCACGCAGGTCATGACACGCCCCACGGATATGACGGTGTATTTCGTTTTCAGATAAGAAGAAATACTGTTCCCGTACTTCAGCGTCAGAAGACGGAGAAATTGATCCCCATCAGGTAGTCTTCTTTGGCTCTTAAGTAAGCGGATGCGCTCAGGTTGTCGTATTCTGACAGGTCCTTCGCCTCCCGGATTCCCCGCAGAATCTCCTCCTCGGTCTGGGAGTCGATCCACACGCGCCGCCGCTTCTTGCCCGGTCACATGGGCTTCCTGTTCGACAAGACGGTAGATGTACTCTCCCTCCCGTCCGGAGTCGGTGCACACGTAGATCGTATCCACATCCTCCCGGTTCAGGATCCCGCTGACCGTCTTAAACTGCTTTGCCACGGCAGGGATCACTTCGTATTTGAAGTCATCCGGGATAAACGGAAGCGTATGCAGATTCCATTTCTTCAGCGCCGGATCATAGGCTTCCGGATAGCTCATGGTCACCAGATGGCCCACGCACCAGGTGACGATGGCCTCGTCTGATTCAGGTATCCGTCGCCCCGTCTTGTCTTCAGTTTCAACGCTTTTGCGAATTCCTGAGCCACGCTTGGCTTCTCTGCAATATATACTGATTTTCCCATAGATGTCTGTTTCTGTTCTCTTTTCTTATTAATCCGTCAGAAAACGGTATGCCGTGCGGCTGTCGTATTTCATGCCTTTCCTGCACACCGGGGACGGGAAGTTGTCATGATGGATGGCGTCCGGATAGTACTGGGTCTCCAGACAAACCGCGCTTCGTTTCTCATAGACCGCCCCGTCCTTCCCCGGCTCATGGTCAAGGAAGTTGGCGGTGTACATCTGCACGCCCGGAAGGTCTGTATATACTTCCATCCGGATCCCGCTCTTTTCTGACGTCACTTCTGCTACTTTAGCAAATCTGCCGTTGTTTTCAATACCCAGTTGTGGTCGTAACCGCCGCCGAAACGGAGCGGTTCGTAATCTGCATCGATCTCTTTTCCGATCTCTTTCGCTGTCCTGAAATCCATCGGCGTACCCTCCACACTCCGGATCTCGCCGGTGGGGATAGACTCTGCATCCGCCGGCGTAAAGCTGTCCGCATTGAGCCATACTTTATGTTCCAGCACGGACCCGCTGTTGTGTCCGTTCAGGTTAAAATAGCTGTGATTTGTCATATTGATGATGGTATCCTGGTGGCACCGCCTCGTAATGGATGCTCAGCGCGTTCTCATCGTCCAGATGATAAGTCACGCGCATATCCAGGGCGCCGGGTATCCCTGGTCGCCGTCCGGGCTGTGGAGCAGGAAGGTGATCCGGTCGTCCGCGCGGTCTTCCACGTTCCAGATCCGCTTCTGATAATAATCACTGCCGCTGTGAAGATTGTTTTTCCCGTTGTCATTTTTTTCAAGAGGATAGGTTACGCCGTTGATCTCAACCGACGCCCCGCCGATCCGGTTGGCATTCCTGCCAACGGTGGCACCGACTCCCGCCGTGCCGCGCTCGTATCCTGCGGCATCATCATATCCGAGCACCACGTCCGCCATGTTCCGTCTCTGTCGGAACGAACAGACGCACCAGCGACGCCCCGAAGTCTGACACATAAGCCTTCATTCCTTTCTGGTTTTTCAGCAGATAGAGCTGTGCCTCTTTTCCCGTCTTTCGTCGTTCCGAATGTTGTTACTGTCTGATTCTCCATCATTTCTTCTCTCCTTTATTTCTTTCTGAATATGCCAAGCAGCCGGCTAAAGAAGGACTGTTTCTCTTTTGTCCCCGCCGCTGCGGAAGGTCTTCTCGCATTCAGCGCCTCTTTCATGAATGCAGCCTGGGCATTGACCGGTTCCGGTACGGGTTACTTTTCCGGTATGTACCGTCGCTCAGCATCTTTCTTGCCTTTACATTATCTGAAAGCATGATGTTCAGATCATGGATCAGTTTCCTGCGGATCTCCGGATCGAAGATGGGGCAGGCCACCTCCACCCGGTTCTCTGTATTCCGGGTCATCATATCGGCCGATCCGATGTAGACTTTCGCCTCGCTTCCCCGGCCGAACACGAATACCCTCAGGGTGCTCCAGATACCGGCCTACGATGCTCGTAACACTCACATTCTCCGTCCTTCCGGGATCCCCGGAAGGATGCAGCAGATCCCTGCGCACGATCAGGATTTGCCTTCACGCCGGCATTGGATGCCTCCGACACCTTGCGGATAAAATCCATATCCGTCAGGAATTCATTTTCATCAGCACCCGCCCTGGTCGCCTTTGAGGATCTCTTCGTCGATGAGGGACAGGACTTTCTGCTTCAGGCTGGTGGGCGATACGATCAGATGATCGTAGACTCCGTCCAGATTCCCGATGGACATATTTTGAAAAATACAGCCGCATCCTCCCCGATCTCCTGGTTGGCGGTGATCAGGGAGTAGTCTGTGTACATTTTCGCAGTCTTTTCATTGTAGTTCCCGGTCCGACCTGGGTAATGTAGCGGATCTCATTTTTATTCCGGTATGTGATCAGGCAGAGCTTGGAGTGGACCTTGTAATCCTCGAATCCGTAAAAGGGCCGGCAGCCCGCCTCTTCCATACGCTCCGACCAGTCGATATTGTTCTGCTCGTCAAAACGCGCCCTCAGCTCGATCAGAACCGTAACTTCTTTCCCGTTCTCCGCTGCCGCGCACAGATATTCCACAAGCCTTGCCTTCTTCGCCAGCCGGTAGATCGTGATCTTAATCGTCATTACATCCGGATCGGACGCCGCCTCACGGATCAGCTGCAGGAAAGGATCCATGCTCTCATAAAGGAAATGACAGCAGCACGTCCTTATGCTTCACCTGCTCCATCACACTGCCCTCCGCCAGGGCGGAAGACGGCTGCGGACTGAACGGCTCATCCGTGAGCGCCCGCTTCATGGATTCCGGCAGTTTGTCAGCGATGGCAAAGATGAAACCAAGCTTCATCGGTACCTTCGTCCGGAAAATGCACTGCGGTGTGATCTTGAACCGGCTGCAGAAATATTTCTCCATCTCTTTGCCAAGGGAGAGGCCGTCTCCAGACGCACGACCGCCATTCCTGCGCTTATGGAGCGTTTCCTTCATGATATGCCGGAAATCATCGTGTACGCATAGGCCTCGTCATCCGGAGAAATGTCTGCGTTGCGGGTCACACAGATATAGTTCTTATCCGACACTTCATACCGGTCAAACACCAGGTCAGGTACTCCATGATCACTTTCTCCATGCGGATATAGCGGATGTCATGGCCCGGGAGATAGAGCATCGGAAATGTATTCGGGCCGGAACGATCCCCATCATAGTCTTATTGTTCTGTTTTCAGATTGGCCACGACATAGATCTCTTTGCTGATCAGGTGGGGAAACGGATGATTCGCATCGATGATCTGCGGAGAAAGACCGGCAGGATCTGTTCCTTCAAAATATTTCTTCACATACTTCTTCTCCTGCTGCTCCAGTTCCTTCAGATCCAGCCCGCACACCCCGTAGGGCTTCAGCTGTTTCTTGATCTCCGCGTAAGTCTTGTCGCGCTCTTTGTAAAAAGGGGCGCCACGGCCGCATAGATGGCGTCAGCTGCTGGCTTGCCGTCATACCGGACCGGATATCCAGCTTGGTTGTCCGCCGCAGCCATGTCATAGAGGCTTCCCACGCGGATCATGAAGAATTCGTCCAGGTTGCTGGTGAAGATGGCCACAAACTTCATCCGCTCCATCAGAGGCACCGTCTCATCCCGCGCCTCTTCCAGCACTCTCTGGTTGAACCGGAGCCATGAAAGCTCCCGGTTCTGCGTGTAGTCAAGTATCTCCTGTTTTCCCATCTCGTTTATTCTCCTTTATTTTCAGCATCCTACGCTTTCAGGAAAGCCCGGAGTTCATCCATCCGCTCTTCCATATGCTGATAGCCGTGCTCGTAAAATGCCTCCAGTGACTCTTTGCTGCGCTCCAGTCTGGAAACCGGCTTCACCTGGGGACGGATCACGAAGATCTTCCCCGCCTTTTCCAGCTGGTCGATATGATTCATCAGTTTATTATATTCAAAACTTCTCCGGAAAATGGTGGGACCAGGTTCGGATAAGATCTGTATGCACGCTTATATACCCGCTGGAGCGCCGGGGATATGACTTTCTTCCGGTAGCCCTGATTCTTGGTCAGGACGATAACGATCTTTTATTTCCCAGCTTCCGGGCCCGTCCCAGGGGCACCGAATCCGCCAGTCCGCCGTCCAGATAAGGCGTTCCGTCCACATTGACGATGGGCGTAAGGAGCGGCATGCTGCTGGAAGCCCGGCAGATCTTCATGAGCCGGTCCCGGTCGTGGTCTTCCGTCATATATTCGGCTTTCCCTGTGATGCAGTTGGTCGTCACCAGTTCACAGTGGATCTCTGAATTAAAATACGTGTCAAAATCAAACGGGAACAGTTCATTCGGATATTTGTCAAAGATCAGATCCATATTCATCAAACTCTTCTCTTTCACAAATTCCCGGATGCCGTAATAATAACTGTTCTCCTTATCTGCGGGAATCATACAGTCCCGGGTGCCGCGGCTGCTTCGACACATAATCCACGGCATTGCAGGCGCCTGCCGACACCCCCGATCACATGGGACATATACAAGTCCTGATCCATCAGATAATCCAGTACGCCGGAAGTGAAAACACCGCGGGCGCCGCCCTCCAGTACAAGTGTTGCTCTCTCTATAGACATTATAATTACCTCTTTCCTATATGCAGTTCGCAGTTCACCCGCGCTGAGCAGGTGAACTGTTATGGGTACATTATACCCCTTTTTTATGTGTTCGGAAACCCCTTGCCTTTTGGTATATTTTCATGGTAATATAGGCGTTGGTGCGCTATGATTTTATATTTTATATTATTATAAGGAGAGATCAGTATGATCAGTGCAAACAACGTGACGCTGCGCCTCGGAAAAAGGCGCTGTTTGAAGACGTAAACATCAAATTTACAGAGGGCAACTGCTACGGCCTCATCGGTGCCAACGGCGCGGGGAAAATCTACGTTCCTCAAGATTCTTTCCGGCCAGCTGGAGCCGACAAAGGGCGAGATCGCCATTACACCGGGCGAGCGGCTTTCTTTCCTGCAGCAGGATCATTTTAAATATGATGCATACACGGTTCTCGATACCGTTATCATGGGTAATGCCAGACTGTATGAGATCATGAAGGAGAAAGAGGTCATCTACGCCAAAGAGGACTTCACCGACGAGGACGGCATCAAAGCCAGCGAGCTGGAGGCGGAATTCGCCACGATGAACGGCTGGGAGGCAGAGTCCGACGCGGCCACTCTTTGAATGGCCTGGGCATTGATACAGAGCTTCATTATAAATACAGATGAAGGATCTGACCGGGCCGGAGAAAGTCAAGGTGCTCCTCGCGCAGGCGCTCTTCGGCAACCCGGACATTCTGCTGCTCGACGAGCCGACCAACCATCTGGATCTTGACGCCATCGCATGGCTTGAAGAATTTCTTATCAATTTTGAGAATACCGTGATCGTGGTCTCCCATGACCGTTACTTTAAATAAAGTATGTACGCAGATTGCAGATATCGACTACGGAAAGATCCAGCTTTATGCCGGCAACTACGATTTCTGGTTTGAATCCAGCCAGCTTCTCATCAAGCAGATGAAGGAAGCCAATAAAAAGAAAGAGGAGAAGATCAAGGAGCTCCAGGAATTTATTTCCCGATTCAGCGCCAACGCCTCCAAGTCCAAGCAGGCTACATCCAGAAAAGCGTGCCTTAGAAAAAATTGAGCTCGACGATATCCGTCCGTCCAGCAGTAAATACCCGTATATCGATTTCCGTCCGAACCGTGAGATCGGCAACGAAGTTCTCACGGTTGAAGGTCTGACCAAAACCATCGACGGCGAGAAGATCCTGGACAACATAAGCTTTACCCTGGGACATGACGACAAGATCGCATTTGTCGGCAGCAACGAGCTGGCCATCACCGTGCTCTTCAAGATCCTCTCCGGCGAGATGGAGCCGGATGAGGGTACTTACAAATGGGGCGTCACTACCATCCCAGGCTTACTTCCCGAAGGATTTCGGCCAAAGAATTCGACAGCGACTGACAATATCACCGAGTGGCTCACCCAGTATTCGGAAGAAAAGGACGCCACCTATGTCCGTGGTTTCCTCGGACGTATGCTCTTCGCCGGCGATGACGGTGTGAAGCATCTGAATGTCCTCTCCGGAGGTGAGCGCGTGCGCTGCCTGCTCTCCAAGATGATGATTTCCGGTGCAAACGTTCTCGTTCTTGACGAGCCGACCAACCATCTGGATATGGAGTCCATCACTGCACTGAACAACGGTCTGATCAAATTCCCGGGCGTGCTGCTGTTCTCCTCCCGTGACCACCAGATTGTAGAGACGACCGCAAACCGCATCATGGAGATCGTGCCGGGCGGACACCTGATCGACAAGATCACCACCTATGATGAATACCTGGAAAGCGACGAGATGGCGAGAAAGAGACAGACTTATTCCGTGCAGACGGAGGAAGACGACTAAACCGGTGTATTTTCACATTGGGGGTTTCCTTTTGAAGTGATTCTGATATAATAAAAAAGCTGTGGACGTCCACAGGGCGTGCACAGCTCATAATAAATGGAGACGTATCGAAGCGGTCATAACGAGGCGCACTCGAAATGCGTTAGCCCTCCGGGGCACGCGGGTTCGAATCCCGCCGTCTCCGCTAATATAAAATCCGGTAACCGTGCAGGTTTCCGGATTTTCTTTGACCGATTTTCGACCTTTTCAGTCGAAAATGTTCGAAATCTTATTATTGTTTAACAGATTTTTACATTTTACGATAATATCGGTGTAAGGACAGGTTGATCAGATAAGGAGGAAATACAGATGAATTATGAAAAAGTTATCATCAATACTCTGGACTCCTTCGGAGTCAGCCGCTCCTACACCGGTTACAACTATGTGGTGTACGGGTTACTGCTCATTCTTGAGGACAGTGAACGGATCGAATGCATCACGAAAACGCTGTACCTCGATGTGGCAAAACACTTCCACACCAACTGGAACTGTGTAGAGAAGAACATGCGCACGGTCGTGAATCACGTATGGGATTCACATAACACTGAACTCCTCGAAACCATCTTCAGCCGGCCGGCCGGAGCGGAAACCGACCAATAAAGAATTTCTGAAATACATGTATGACTACATAATCCATTTTGACAACGAGATCATGATCGCCGACAGACGGATCCCTATGATCTGCCCGGTTTCAAACGCCTACTGCGAGGCGCTGAGCACATTTTACATAAAACTGTCGCAGATATATGAGAAGAATTAATCTTTTATCAGATGCAGAATGCAGCATAAAGCGGGACGGTCTTCTTATTATCCTCAAACCCGAAATTTTTTTGCTGATAGTTTGATCGCGTAAGCCGGCTTATAGGTATCCATATAGACCTTTAAGCTCTTTGCCCGGGTATTGTCAGCCGATTTTACTTCGACAGGGATAAGCTGACCGTCACGCTGAATGATGAAATCAACCTCTGCCCCGCGCGCGGACTCCCAGTAGTATGTTTTATATCCGTTGACCGAAAAGCTGCACATCCACATAGTTTTCCGCCATGCCGCCCTTGAAGTCATCAGTTCCTCCACCATATAGAGAATATCGTTTGCAGCCAAATCCTTCTTGGCGCAAAGCAGCCCCAGATCCGAAACGTAAATCTTAAACGCATCAATATCCCGATAATTTTCCAGAGGTTTACAGACCTGCTCCACTTTATACACCCGCGAAACAATACCGGAGAGACAGAGCCATTCAATCGCATTTTCAAATTCAGAAGCACGTCCACCCTTTTTGATCAGCTTATATTGAAAGCGGGTATTTTTCTTGGAAAGCTGAACCGTAATATTATCATAGGCAAGTCTGGTTTTCTTAATTTCATTCAGGGTATTGTATTTACTCATATCATTGAGATAGCTTACAAGTATGGTATCCTGCGTATGGCGCACAAGAAGATAATCTTTCGTCTCTTTAAACAGGAGAACGCACTCGGGCATACCGCCCACTACAAGATACTGCCTGTAAAGCTGCATTGCCGCATCGTGCAGAGCGTCCGGCATAGGCGTATCGGCTGCAAAGCACTTCCTGATCTGCTTTACAAGAGCGTCCTCACCCATAGCCAGCATAAACTCCTCCATATCCATCGGATACAGCGTTTTCATATCGACTTTCCCGACCGAAAAAGAGAATTTTGCCCTGCTTACCGCTACACCAAGCAGACTGCCAAGTGCTGCGATATGATAGTCCGGAGCATCTTCACAAAAGTATTTCAAAGAAGTCAGTGCCCGTTCGCAAAGCTGCACTTCATCGAATACGATCAATGTCCTGCCCTTTACTATCGTTTGCCCTGCAATATGCGATAAAATGGGAATCAGATAATCCGGACTGATATTTTCTTCAAACGTCCTGTTCAGCTTCAGATTTGTTTCAAAATTGAAATATGCCACATTATCATAATGCCTGCGTCCAAACTCTAAAATAGAATAAGTCTTCCCCACCTGTCTTGCCCCCTGCAGGATCAGAGGCTTGCGGTGAGCGCTTTTCTTCCACGATTCCAGAAATTGCATAATCTTTCTGTACATGACACTTCTCCTTTCGTTTTAAATTAAATATAGTATTGCATATATTCGTGTAAATATCAACGATATTTTCTTGTATTTTCACACTAATCAACACGAAAGGAGCGTATGCGGGAATTTTCCCCTCACATCCGCTTAATATCCGCACATGACGATCACCCGCTGGGGCGTGGTCTGCGCCGGCATGCTGAATGTGGCCGCCGTGTAGAATACGAGCAGTTCCATGTTTTCCGGACTGCATGTATACGGCTGCCCGTTCAGAGTCATTACATTTGTCATCGGTCCGATGTTCAGCTTCAGGGACCCATCCGCCGATCCCATCTGATCGTTGAAATAGTCCAGCATTACCTGCTGGCCTCTTCGCAGAGGCACCACAAGCTCCGCCCGGTACTGGGGCGGATACACTGCCGGCGTGGGCGGGTTCGTGTCATAGAACGCGGCAACGCGCATCCCCAGGCGGAGACGGACATGATCGATCACCGCCGTGTCACCGGACACGACCACGTTGGTCACTTCCCCGTCGCCGGACAGTGCCAGGATCATGGAGCAGCAGTCATCGCTCCGGTCAATATTCCGGATGAGCCCCTCCACCTTTTCAAAAGTCTCATATGCCATAATCAAAAACTCCCAGACGCTTTTCTATTATACTATGCATATGGGATCCGAAGATGCCCCATGTTGATTTCATCCCTGCATCCGAAGATCAGTGGCGCTCCTTCCCGCTGAACACTTCGCAGAACCGGGCTGCCGTGGACACGGACTCCCCGCCCAGCACGAGATGGGATACATCCCCCAGCTTCAGTCCCCGGAAGCAGGCGATCCCCTGCTGGCGTTCCTCGGTCACAACTTCTGTCACCGATGTGGGCGCCAGCGCCAGACTGTGCCACAGAAGGAAGGGCGAGACATTCCAGAGATGGGAAAGGAATACACAGGTAATGGCAAAATGACAGAAGAAGGTCAGTGTCTCTGTACTCTCCTTCTCCACCCGGTAAATGTTCCCGTCACGCACATAGCCGTATCCCGCAAGCAGCCGGTCGAATTCTTCCGTCACCCGGTCGTAGATCTCCACTGTATCTGAATGGCGGCAGATATCGCAGTCCCGCCAGCGCACCGGATCCATGCAGTCCATGTGGGCGCCCCAGTAGGACGGGAATGCATCCCACACGATCCGCGGCACGTAGCGCCCGTTTTCTTTCCGGCTCATGGGATAGGCCTCTTCCAGATGCAGGGCCTGATTGAGATCGATCACCGCCGGGAATTCTGAAGCCACCCCAGCGTTTTCGCCGTACGGCCCAGTTTTTCATACAGTATCCGGCCGTCGCCTGCGCCCGCCCGAGGGGCGAGACAAAGCATGTTCCCATTTCCAGCCCATCAGCGCGTTCCGCAAGGAACGCCGCCTCCCGGTGTCCTTTCTCCGTCAGGGTATCGTGTACATAATCCGGATCTCCGTGCCGGACAAATAATAATCTCATCTTCCGTCTCCTTATCTCTTTTTACTGATCCTGCTTCCAGATCTGATCCAGCCAGTCTTTCGCAAGCTCCGGCCAGATCCCGACCGTTTTCAGCGTCTTACGGATCTCGTCTTTCTGCTCCGGGTCCCACTTCTCCTTCTTCCTGCCGTCCAGGCCAAAATCCGCCAGGATCTCCCGGCCTTTCTCCGGCGGGTACGACGTCTTCCGGCACTTACCGCCCCGGCCAGAAGACGGATCTGTTCCAGTGTATACGGTTCGCCGAAATCACGCTCCAGCCACTGCTCTGTAGCCACGGACAACCCGTGCACCCCGTCTGAAAATACATGGTGGGCAAAAAGGTACCCCCTGCTCTCTGCAAGCCTGCGCGAAAAGATAGCTGTTCTCCACAGGCACCGATGCATCCGTCACGGTCTGCCCAGAAAACAGGGCGGCGTATCCGCGGACACATGTTTCTCAAGCGACATATATTCCAGTTCATCCGCACCCGGCTCTGATCCCAGAAGGGCCAGCATGGAATCCCGTGCGTGTATTGTCCGGATGTGATCACCGGGTAAGCCAGGATCGCCGCATCCGGCCGGTTCGTCCACACGTTGAATCTCTCGTCAGGATCCGCGACATCCTTATAATGCACGCACAGGCTTGCCGCCAGATGTCCGCCGGCGGAAAATCCGCACACTGCCACCCGGTCGGATCCACTGAATATCGGTCCGCTTTTGAACGGATCATGCGCACGGCCCTGGAAATATCCTGCAGGGGCTGCATCTTAAGCGGCGTATCCAGAAGATTGACCGTATAAACCAACACAAATACATTATACCCATACCGGTAGAATGTCTCCGCCGGCAGATGCGCCTCAGACGGAGAGGCATTGCGGTACGCCCCGCCCGGCACAATGACCATGGCGGGATGGATCTCCCGGTCTTCATGGATATAGCTGATCATAAACGGTGCAAAGCCGTATGCGGCGGGATAATGATACTCTCCTTCCCGCCAGAGGAGGATCTTCTCTCCTGTCATCTGATTTTCCTTTCCTCTAAACACAATACCTGCGGCCAGACGGTAATCCATCTCTTACTGTCTGCCGCAGGTACATTTCTTCATCCATAGAGCGGCATCTCTGCCCTTACAGCTCTACCTCATCGATATACGGGTTCTTCACTTCGTAGAACCGCTCTTCTTCCACGGATCTTGCCAGATTATGTCGATCGGCATCTTACCGAGTACCGGCACGCCCATCTCTCCGGCGATCTCATCAATATGGCTCTCACCAAAGACCTTGATCTCTTTTCCGCAGTCCGGACATTTCACATAGCTATAGTTCTCAACCACGCCGAGTACCGGGATGTTCATCTGCTCAGCCATATTGGCCGCCTTCTTCACGATCATCTGCACCAGATCCTGGGGAGATGTCACGATCACCACGCCGTCCACCGGCGGGACTGGAATACCGTCAGCGGAACATCACCTGTTCCAGGAGGCATATCCACAAACAGATAATCCAGGTCGCCCCACATAACGTCTGTCCAGAACTGCTTTACCACGCTGGCAATGATCGGTCACTCTCCAGATAACCGGAGCGGACTCGTCTTCCAGCAGCAGGTTCTGAACATGATCTTCGTGCCGTCTTTGGCCGTACAGGGGGTGATATTCTCCTCTGTGGCTCCCGCTTTCGTGTGGATGCCGTACATCTTCGGGATGGACAGATGGGGTCACATCCGCATCCAGGATGCCCACCGTATAGCCCTTCTCGCGCATCATCCTTGCAAGAGACGCCGTTACCAGAGATTTACCGACTCCGCCCTTGCCGCTCACGACTCCGATCACTTTCTTAATGGATGAGTACATGTTCGCCGGCTCGCGGAAGTCCGTCTTCTTGCTCGTGCACGTATCCGCATGCGCACAGCCTGCACAGGATTCTTCAGTACATTCATTATTTGTATTCTGTTCTTCAGCCATTGTATAATCCTTCTTTCTTTCACTGAAAGCCGATCCGGTGGATATCGTCGGATCAGCCGCTTTGGATAGTATACCACATTCCGGCGGTTTTTGTACATATATAAAATGAATTTCCGACATTTGTCGGTTACGATCAGTCACATCTGTCTTATTCTTCCTCCGGCCACATCTGGCGGATCTGCTCAAAGATCTCCCGCATCGGGATCTTCAGTTCACCGCTGAATATACCAACCGGGACATCATCCTGCGGCCCGTATACAGCCGCGATGCCATCTTCCGGGTCAGTAGACACACACGCGCTCCCGATCCGGATCCACCACCCAGTACTCCCGCACACCGCGGCCGCATGGCTTGGCAAGTTTGATCTTCGTATCCCGGCGGATGAAGACGGAGACAGGATCTCGATCACAAAGTCCGGCGCCCCCATAATATTTCTCCGGCGTAATTTAGCCGGATCACAGACCACAACCAGATCCGGCACCAGCATGGAGCGGTCATCACAGTCGATCTGAACCCCGGGCGAAGCCGGAAATACCATACAATATCCGCCTTTTTCTTCAATATGACTGTAAATTGCATGACAGATCTTCGTGATAAGATACTGATGCACTGTACTCGGCATCCCCATATCATAAATCACCCCATCGATCAGTTCCACCCTTACATTTTCCGGAGTCGCAAAATAGTCGTCAAGCGTGTAGCTGCCCTGCCTTGCCTTATACGCAGGAGCCGCTTCGCGCACCACATCATTATGACTGTCTCCGGAACAATAGCCCGAATCTTCGTTCTGCTCATCAAATTTCATGATCATCTCCAGCGCCTGTATTGTCTTGTGCCTCGGCGTGCGCGTTTCTCCGCTGAAGATCTTCTGGATGGTGCCCACCGGGACACCGGACAGCTCTGAGAACTGTTCAAATGTATAGCCGTTCTTCTCTTTAAAATACATCAGCTGCTTCAGGTTCATCATACGCTCCTTTCTCCCTGTCGGACAGAGAAATAATAAACGGTTGAAATCCGGTCTGTTGTTTTTATTATCATGCCGAATTCCAACCGTTTTGTCAATTTTATGCTTCCGTCCGCGTCACATCTTTCAGCCACTTATAACTCCTGTACCGCCACAGCGTGATCGGGATCTTGATGATCTCATCGCTCATCAGGATCACATATACAACGGGGGACGCTGAACTTAAATACAAACGCCGCGATAAATCCGAGCAGGATCGAGCAGCCCCACATGGTGCTCACATCCAGGATCAGACCGAACCGGGTGTCTCCGCCTGAACGGAAGATCCCCACCACCATAGTCGTGTTGAACGCCTGTCCGATCACAAAATAAGACATAACGAAGAACATGATCCGCAAGTATCCTTTCGCCGTGTCCGTAAGCGACAGCGCCGCCGCGGCAGGGCCCGATACCGCCAAGATGATCAGGCCGCCCAGTGCGCCCATAATGAGACTGAGCCAGATGAACCGCTTCGCATAAGCCCTGGCGTGTTCCAGCTTCTTCTCCCCGATGGTCTTACCCAGATAGATGGCCGCCGCGCTGGAAAGGCCGAAGGAAACGACCGTCGCCAGCTGCCTTGCCACTTGGGCCACCGAATTGGCCGCCACCGCAGAGCTTCCCAAATGCCCGAGGATCGCGGTATTGGCCGCTGTTCCCAGTCCCCACATGATCTCATTGGCAACCACCGGGAGGGCGTACTTCATAAAATCCCGGAAGAGTTCCCGGTCGTGTGCAGGATATATTTCGGCCGCAGCTTGATCTCTTTATTAAATATCCGGGCATAGCCGAAGGTCAGGATCACTTCCAGGATCCGAGCGCACAACGTTCCCAGCGCAGCGCCTGCAGCGCCCATGGCCGGCAGGCCGAAGAGCCCGAAGATAAAGATCGAGTTCATCACGATATTGCACAGCAGCGAACAGAGATACACCACTGTCGCCACGATCACCCGCTCCACGCTTCGCATGACATACAGATAAGCCTGTGTTATACCGATCATCACATAAGTGAAAGCCACGATCCGGAGATACCGCACGCCCTCCGCGATCACCGCCGGGTCGCTTGTAAAGATCATCATCAAAAGCTCCGGTATGGCCAGCGCCGCCAGAGTGAAGAGGGCGGTCACCGCGATGGCCGCTTTCACGGTCATTCCCAGGATCTTCTCGATGGTCTTTACATCGCCTTTTCCCCAGTACTGGGCTGTCAGGACCGTGGCCCTGACGTCAGCCCGAAAGAAAGAGAGTCATGATATACTGCACCTGACCGGCCAGGGATGCGCCCGACAGCGCCGTCTCTCCACGGCCCCGAGCATGATGACGTCCGCCGCCGTCACGCCCACATTGATCAGATTCTGGAGCGCCATCGGCACCACCAGTGCGATAACTGTCCGATAGAAAACGCCCCAGTCAATACCCAGGGCGTGATCCTTTTTCATTTTATTACGAGACATAATTACTCCTTACCGCTGAAGCAGTACGTACATACTTTGCACGGTTCGATCCCGATGGATGCAAGCAGGTCATCCAGCCGGTGGAACCGGAGGGTCGTAAAGTTCTGGATCCTGCAGATCTCCTCCACCATCTTTGCATAACGGCAGGAATCCGGATTCGTATATTCTTCAGTACTTCCTCTGTGCACTCTCCGCCTTCCTGCTCCCTGATCACCCGTCTTGTGATCAGATCCATCTCGGAGGAGGATCTGGAGAAGTTCAGATATTTACAGCCGTATACAAGCGGCGGGCAGGCTGGACACATGGACTTCTTTCGCACCGCTGCGGTACAGGAATTCCGTTGTCTCACGAAGCTGCGTGCCGCGCACGATGGAGTCGTCGATCAGCAGCAGACGCTTGTTCTCGATCAGCGCCTGCACCGGGATCAGTTTCATACGGGCGATCAGATCTCTCTGACTCTGGTTCGTCGGCATGAACGAACGGGGCCAGGTCGGCGTATATTTGATGAACGGTCTGGAATAGGGAATACCGGATTCATTGGCGTAACCGATGGCATGCGCGATACCGGAATCCGGTACGCCTGCAATGATGTCCGGATGCACGGAATCTCCGTCCCGCTTCGCCAGCATGCTTCCGCAGCGGTAGCGCATCTCTTCTACATTTACCCCTTCGTAGGAAGAAGTCGGATATCCGTAATACACCCAAAGGAAAGAACAGATCTTCATCTCTTTCCGGGGCTCTACCGGGTCTCCACACTCTCCGGTGTGATATATGCGATCTCGCCCGGTCCCAGCTCACGGTCGTGGCTGTAACACCAGGTTCAGGTACGCAAAGTTCTCAAAGGACACACAGTAGGCGTCTTCTTTCTTACCGATCACAACCGGCGTACGGCCCATCAGGTCTCTCGCCGCGTAAATGCCGTCCTTTGTCATGATCAGCACGCTTAACGAACCATCTACGATCTCCTGGGCATAGCGGATCCCTCTTCAATCGTCGCTTTCTGGCAGATCAGGGAGCCGATGAGCTCTGTGGCATTGATCTGTCCGCCGCTCATTTCCAGGAAATGGGTCGTCCGTCGCTGTACGCTTTCTTCAGGATCTCTTCCTGATTGTTAATCTTACCCACCGTCGTGATGGCAAAGCTGCCCAGATGGGACTGCAGAAGCAGCGGCTGGGGCTCAAAATCGGAAATACAGCCGATGCCCAGATTTCCTTTCAGTTCCTCCACATCCCGTTCAAACTTGGTACGGAACGGAGAATTCTCTATATTATGGATCGCGCGGTTAAACCCGTCTTTACCGTAAACAGCCATTCCGCCTCTTCTCGTGCCGAGATGAGAATGGTAGTCCACGCCGTAGAAAAGCTCCAGCACACAATCCTGTTTCGATGCAACGCCAAAAAATCCACCCATTTATAATGACCTCCTTAAGAAGAGTACTATTTAATTACCTAATAAAGAATAATGAAAATGAGGTCGGAAGTCAAGTCCATTCTTTTCTTTCCCGCAATTTTTCGACTATAATGGAAGTAGATTATTTTGAGGAGATAACCGTTATGGCACTTCACACAATAGACCTGGTCATCAGCCCGAAGACCAGCTAAAACCACTTGATACGATCGCCGGTTTCCCGGTGCGCCCCGGATTCTTCCGGTTCTTCGGCGCCACCGCGATCCCGGGCGGCGTGAATTTCACGATCCAGTCCCACGGGCCACTTCCTGCGAACTGCTCCTCTTCCACCGGGAGGCGGAAGAGCCCTACGCCGCGCTGAAGTTTCCGGATAATTACCAGATCGGCTTCGTCTATTCCATGATCGTCTTCGGCCTGGACGTGGAAGAATTCGAGTACGCCTACCGGCTGGACGGCCCCTATGATGAGAAAAAAGGGCTCCGCTTCGATAAGACCAAGATCCTGCTGGATCCCTATGCCCGGGCAGTGACCGGCCAGAGCCGCTGGGGCTGCACGAACAATTCAAAGCACGGCTACCGCGCCCGCGTGGTACAGAACAACTTTGACTGGGGACTGGAACGCAGCGAGCCCATCCCCATGGAAGACCTGGTGATCTACGAGCTCCATGTGCGCGGATTCACCCAGTCGCCTTCCGCAAGGTTAATTACCCCGGAACCTTCCGTGGGCTGGAAGAAAAAGATCCCCTATCTGAAGAAGCTGGGGATCAACGCGGTCGAGCTGATGCCCGTATTTGAATTTGACGAGATGCGGGACGTGCGGAACATCGACGGCAACGACCTTCTGGATTACTGGGGGTACAATCCGGTCTGTTTCTTCGCCCCGAATACAAGCTACTCCTCCCGGATCGAATACAACCGGGAAGGGATGGAACTGAAAGAACTCATAAAAGCGCTCCACGACAACGAGATCGACGTGATCCTGGACGTAGTGTTCAATCATACCGCCGAAGGCAATGAGATCGGTCGGCTTCCTTCTCTTTCAAAGGATTTGACAACAACATCTACTACATGCTCACTCCTGACGGCAAAATACTATAATTTCAGCGGGTGCGGCAATACCCTGAACTGCAACCATCCGGTGGTGCAGGGACCTGATCCTGGACTGTCTGCGCTACTGGGTCACGGATTACCGTGTGGACGGCTTCCGCTTCGACCTGGCTTCCATCCTGGGACGCAGCGAGAACGGCACGCCCCTTAACCAGCCGCCGCTCCTCCGCAGTCTGGCCTTTGACCCGATCCTTGGCAATGTAAAGCTCATCGCCGAAGCCTGGGATGCCGGCGGACTCTACCAGGTCGGATCTTTTCCCTCCTGGAAACGCTGGGCGGAATGGAACGGGCGCTACCGGGACGACATGCGCTGCTTCCTGAAAGGAGATCTGCAGATGGCCGGGATCGCAGCCCAGCGGATGACCGGATCCCCGGACCTCTATGACCCAGTTTACCGGGGCGGCAACGCATCCGTCAATTTTCTGACCTGCCACGATGGATTTACGCTTTACGATCTCTACAGCTATAATGTAAAAAGCACAATGAAGCAAATGGCTGGGACAACACCGATGGTTTTGACGACAACAACAGCTGGAACTGCGGCGCAGAAGGCGAAACGGACGATCCGGATGTCATGGCACTCCGCTTCCGCATGATCAAGAACGCCTGTGCCGTGCTCATGTGCAGCCGCGGCACTCCGATGTTCCTCTCCGGCGATGAGTTCGGAGACACACGTTTCGGCAACAACAACCCATACTGCCAGGATAATGAAATCTCATGGCTGGACTGGAACCTGCTTAAGAAAAACAAAGACCTCTTTGAATTCTTCCGGTATATGATCGCCTTCCGGCACAAACATCCGGCCATCCGCCGGGATCTGGAGCCGAGCTACATCGGCTTTCCGTCCATGAGCATCCACGGGCTGAGGCCCTGGGAAAACGAACATCTGGAAGAAGGCTATGTATCCTGTGTACTCTTCTCCGGCTACGATGAGGAAGAAGAACAGGAAGACCTGGTCTATGTGGCGGTCAACGCCCACTGGTACCCTGCGGAGCTGACCCTGCCCGACCTGCCCGAAGAATACTGCTGGAAGATCGCCGTCAACACCGGAGATCCGAAACAGCAGACATTCAAAAAGCATAAAATGCCCACAGCGGAGAAGGTGCTGACGCTCGGGAGCGGTCGGTGATCGTGTTTGTGGGGAAAATCCAGTTTAGGACCATAAAATGCGCCATCACCTTCATTAATAACATAAGGAACACCGGCCGCTTCAACAGCATCCCGTAATGCATTTGTAGAAATTTCCCACAGCTCCTCAGAGCCCATGGAATTCTCAGGACGCGTGGACAGCTCCACATGATATTCAAGTCCAAAAACACTGTATAATTTCCTATACATTTCCATAGTCTTAATTACTTCATCTTTCATCTGATCCTGCGTCATGAATATATGAGCATCATCCTGTGTGAACACACGGACACGGAATAATCCATGAAGCGCACCATGAAGTTCATGGCGGTGTACAATCCCAAATTCACCCACGCGTTTTGGTAATTCCCTATAAGAGTGCTGGTTTGTTTTATAGTATAAAATCCCGCCAGGACAGTTCATTGGTTTTACAGCATAATCTTCTTCATCAATCTGGGTAATTCCGGAGCTTTATAAACTGCCATTCGCATGCCGTCCGCAACGAAAAAGAGACACTCCCAAAAAGAATGTCTCTGATCACTCTGAAATCGATGCGGCCGCACGGAAACACTCCACACAGGGACGGGAGAAACTCCCGCGGTTCCACCCTGTTTGTCTTCCATGGAAAACCATCTTAATTCATGTGATGATAACGGAATCACCGTGCCGTATTAAGGCCGCTCCGAGGTGGTATTCAGTCATGTCCCGCATCAGGATCCTCTCACCATGCGGATCCCTCTCTTTGGATGCGCAGACAGCCTACTGTCCTCTTCAACGCTTTCTACACCGGTTATTCTACCGCAGGGAGCCGGCATGTGTCAAGCCGGATTCTTCATAAAACAGATGTACTGAATATGAAATTATATTCGATAATTGACTTTATGTGATATACAACATATAATGAATATATACTAAAGATAGGGAGGGTTAAATGAGCTTTAATGTAGAGTATTTTCAAAACAGAGACGGAACCTATCCGGTAGAAGATTTCATTTTATCCCAGGAATATAAAATGCAGGCTAAAATTTTCCGGATGATCGAACTTCTGGAGCTAAACGGAAATGCTAAACGGATTTGTTAAGAAAACAGAAAAAACACCAAAACGTGAAATTCAGTTAGCTAAGCGATGCAGAAAAAATATGAAGAAAGCAGGTGATTAAAATGGGGAAGAATTTCCGGGAAACATTAAACCAACAGTTAAAAAATCCTGAATTTAAAAAAGAATGGGACGCATTAGAACCCGAATTCGACATTATTAAAGCCATTGTTAATGCCAGATCCTCACAGAATATGACTCAAAAAGAATTATCTGAAAAGACAGGCATTCCCCAGGCGGATATCAGCCGACTAGAAAATGGTACACGTAATCCGACTTTAAAGCTTTTAAAACGTCTGGCTGATGGACTGAATATGGAACTC
>VOFE01000635.1_pt1 | contig 54001 bp, 78 predicted proteins | sample 5384071 | NCBI WGS metagenome assembly VOFE01 (sample SAMN12384724, study PRJNA508395) | human gut metagenome | isolation source: healthy gut D | host: Homo sapiens
CGAGGCAATCCGATGGTGCGCGGGCGCTTTTTTAACAGGCAACACCGCTTCCGTCCGGGGATGGGCAGCGTGTTGAAATGGCGTTTGTCGCCTAACCCTCAGCGTAAAGAAAAGAAGGCTGTGAAGTGGGATCCGAAGGTCTGCTATCTTCGTTCGCTGGATGCCGTAGTGGGAGATTCGTTGATATGGCTGGGGCATAACTCTTTCTTCCTCCAATTGGCAGGTAAAAAGAGTCATGTTCGATCCCGTATTCGGAAATATTCCCTTTGTGAAAAACGGCAAAGTGAGTTTCCTGCGAATCCCGACATTTTTACAGGAGATTGATTATCTACTTGTCAGCCATGACCATTTCGACCATTTGGATAAACAGAGTATAGCCCGTTTACTGAAGAATAACCCGCAAATGAAACTCTTTTGCGGCTTGGGAACCGGTGAATTGATTCAAAGTTGGTTCTCGGAAATGAAAATTGTTGAAGCAGGTTGGTATCAACAGATAGAAGACGAAGGATTAAAGATAACGTTTCCTTCCGGCACAACACTGGAGCAAACGTTCCGTACGCGATGGCGGTCAGCGACTGTGGGGAGCTTTTATGCTGCAAGGTGACAATATCTCACTTTATTATAGTGGTGATACGGGGTATTCCAGCCATTTTCGTGAGATTCCCGATCTGTTCGGAGCTCCGGATTATGCTTTGCTAGGTATCGGTGCATACAAACCCCGTTGGTTTATGCGTCCCAACCATATTTCCCCTTACGAATCCCTGACTGCCTGCCAGAAGAAATGCATGCAGGACTTACTATCCCTATGCATTATGGAACTTTTGATTGTCGGATGAGCCTTCTGCACGATCCTCCTAAAGTGTTTTGCGGCAGAAGCAAAGAAAAAGAAAGATCCAGCGGTAGAAATACCTTATTTGGGAGTCAAAGAAGGTACGTTGCCACAGCACGCCATTCTGAGGTTTCAGTACCCAGTGGTTTTCGTCCGGATAGATAAGCAGTTCGGCAGGAACGCCACGCATCACGGCTGCATCGAAGGCGGCCATTGCCTGGTTGGCAAGGATGCGGAAGTCCTTCTCTCCGTGGATGCAGAGGATAGGGGTGTCCCATTTGTCGACGAAGAGATGCGGGGAGTTGGCAAAAGTGCGTTGTGCCGTAGCGTTGTTCTTTTCCCAATAAGCGCCGCCCATATCCCAGTTGGCAAACCATTTCTCTTCCGTTTCCAGATATTGCATTTCCATATTGAAGATACCATCGTGTGCAATGAATGCCTTGAAGCGTTTGTCATGGTGTCCCGCCAGCCAATATACGGAGAATCCTCCGAAGCTGGCACCTACGCAACCCAGGCGGTCTTTGTCAACGAAAGGTTCCTCGCCATTTCGTCAATGGCAGTGAAGTAGTCCTTCATGCACTGGCCGCCATAATCACCGCTGATGGCTTCGTTCCACTCTACACCGAAGCCCGGAAGACCACGACGGTTGGGAGCTACGATGATATAGTCGTTTGCCGCCATAATCTGGAAATTCCAACGGTAGCTCCAGAACTGGCTGACGGGACTCTGAGGACCACCTTCACAGAAGAGGAGGGTGGGGTACTTCTTGTTAGGGTCGAACTGTGGAGGATAAATCACCCAGGTCAGCATCTGCTTGCCGTCGGTGGTCTTCATCCAGCGGGCTTCCACCTTACCCATCTCCAGCTGGTCGTAAATCTGCTTGTTTTCTGTGGTCAGTTGCACTGCTTCTGCAAAAGCGTCGCCGTTGCGTGCACTGTTTACGGCATAAATTTCGTCGCCCATGCTCATGGAGTGGCGTTTGGCGATAATCTTGTCTCCGCAAAGGGCAAGCGAAGCATAGTCGTACATGCCGTCGGTGAGCTGGGTAAGCTTGTCGTTTCCGGCAAGGTCGATGTTGTAAATCTGTGTCTCGCCATGCCATACACCGATGAAGTAGATGCTCCGGGAATCTTTGTTCCACAAGAAGGCGTCCACGTTCGATTCGAAAGCTTTGCTTACAAAACGTTTCTCGCCGGTCTCGAGGTTCATGATAAACAAGCGGTTCAAGTCGGCTTCGTAGCCGTCACGCTCCATGCTCTGCCAGGCGATGTATTTGCCGTCGGGAGAGTATTGGGGATTCGTATCATATCCCTTGTTTTCTTCCGTGATGTTTTTGGTTTCCTTGGAGGCAAGGTCGTAGATATAAATGTCGGAGTTGGTGGAAATGGCATACGCCAGTCCGGTTTTCTTACGGCATGTATAGGCCACCTTATCAGAAGACGGGCTCCATGCCAGCTGCTCGATACCGCCCCAGGGCTTCATCGGGCTTTCGTATGGTTCTCCCTCAAGAATATCAGTGACATTGCTGATGGCATTGCCGTCGAAATCGGCAACAAATGGATGGGGAGCAGTAGTCACCCATTCATCCCAATGCTTGTACATCAGGTCGGTAACGATGATGCCGGTGGCTTTAGGAAGGTCCGGATGTTTGTCTGCCGTACTCTTCACGGTCTTTACCTGGGCAATGAAAAGGAGTTTCTTGCCGTCGGGCGAGAAAGAGAACCCTTCGATGTCTCCCTCGTATTGAGTCAGCTGCTTGCGTCCGCTGCCGTCGGGATTCATTTCCCATACCTGGCTGCTGCCGCTTTCGTTGCAGAGGAAGGCAAGCTTCTTGCCGTCCTTGAACCATGTGGGCTGTCCTTCTTGCCAGGCGTCATGCGTTATCTGGGTATTGCCACTACCGTCGGCATTCATGACGAAGACTTCGCTGTTACTCTTGTTCTGGGGCACGCTGTAATAGGATACCGTGTAGGCAATCTGCTTTTCGTCGGGGAGATACGGCTACACTGCCGATACGTCCCATCGCCCAGAGTGCCTCGGGTGTCATACGCTTTCCTTCAATCTTGATGTCCGACCGCTGGATGAGCGCTGCTGCGTCCTGCTGCTGTCCGGCATCTTTTGTTCCTCCGCAGGAGGCCAATGTCATGGCTGCTGACATAAGTAGTAGATTTACTTGTTTCATATATGTTTTTTGTTTCGGTTATTTAATGCAAAGATACTAAATTTTCCTTCCTTGCCAATTCCCACGTTTGATATATAGCCAGCAGAAAATGAGAATAAAGCTGGAATAAACCATTTCCGAGGTCCAGCAGATGGCCACGTCGAGTTGCAGAATCAGAATAATGTAGGTGATATAGGCTGTGTAGATGACCAGCGTAGCCATCTCCAACCCCCATGCAGTACGCGTATTGCCGGTTCCGGAAACTGCCTGGAAATAGACATTGGCAGGAACCAGGAACAGATAGGTGGAGCACATCACCCAGAGCGAATGTACGGCAGCGTCCTGCAGGTCGGGTATGTCGGTATAAATTCCCAGAATCAGCTTGGGGAACACCGCGAAAAGCAATGCCAGCGGAAGTACGAAGACGTAGGCTATGCGTACGTGCTGCCGGATGGTGCCTGCCACGCAATCGGAGTGGCCTGCACCGATGAGGTTGCTGACCAGTGACCCGCAGGTAGAGGCAAACGCCATGAGTACCATGAACAGTATGCCGGACACATTGCGGACAATGTTGGTCATTGCCAGCGAGCGTTCTCCCAGATGCTCCACATAGAGGAAGAACAAGAACCAGGTGGACAAGGAGAAGACGTTCTGTATCATGGTCCAGAAGGAAACGTTCAGCATCCGTTTCAATACGTCCAGCCGGAACTTCGGAATACGGTCCAGCCCGTACTTGCAGCAGTCGATACGGCTACGGGTATAGAGGATGAAGAATAACAGCGAAACCAGCTCGGCCAATGAGGAGCCGATGGCGGCTCCGGCAATGCCGAGTGCAGGAAAACCGAATTTACCGAAAATCAGGATATAGTTGAATACGACATTGCTCAACACCATGACGATGGAGTTCAGTGTCAGTGTCTTGGTCTGGGTGGTTCCCAAGAAAAAGGCACGGAACATGACTGCGCTGAACGAGAAGAAGGCACCGAATACACGCCAATGCAGGTAGCTGGTGGCTGCTTCGTAGATATGTTCCGAGGCTACGATGCGTTTCAGGATAATCGGCGAGAAGCAATAGGACAGCAGGAACATGACTGCCGCCATCCCGACTTGGAAATAGATGCCCTGATAGAACAAGTCACCGATTTCCTTATACTGCCGTTCGCCGTTGCGCCGGGCAATGAGTATCTGTGCCCCGATGCTGAAACCGAAGGCAACCATGAAGATGACCATGTAGAAGACACCGGCGATGGCAGATGCTCCCAGCTCGACTTCGCCCACACGCCCGAGGAAGGCGGTGTCCGTCATACCTATCATCTGCTCCATAAGGAGGCTGATTAGGATAGGGTAGGCTATGAGCCAGATTTGTTTGTAGGTGTATTTAGTCTGCATAATTTAGAGTCTGTGAATTTTTTCGTTGGTGTAAGGATAAGAAAGCCGGGCAAATGTCATTGTCCGGCTTTCTGCAAAAGAATATCTTGAACGGTAGTCTTACTACTTTTTGTTCTGTTTTTCTTTCATCATCTGTTCCTGCTGTTTCTGCATGGCTTCCAGACGAGCGGCGAAACCGGTTTTCTTCATCTTCTTCGGGTCTTTCTTGTTGGCTTCCAACTGAGCAAGAAGGGCTTCCTCATTGGTTGTCTTGCGCATGATGAGCGTTGTTACCACACTGACTAACGTAGAGATGAAGTAGTAATAGTTCAATCCCGAAGGATAGTCGTTCAATATGAAGAGGAACATGATAGGCATCAGGTATGACATCCACTTCATGGCAGCCATCTGCGGATTGGCACCCGTATCCTGTTGCTGCATCATGTACTTCGTGTTCAATATGTTGGTAACCGTCATCAGCAGGCAGAACAAGCTGAGGTGGCTTCCCAGGAACGGGATATTGAACGGGAAGTTGATGAACGCATCGTACGTTGAAAGGTCATCAGCCCACAAGAAGCTCTGCTGACGCAATTCAATAGCACTCGGCACGAACATGAACAAGGCCATAAGAACCGGGAACTGTATCAGCATCGGCAGACATCCACCCATCGGACTGACTCCGTACTGGCTGTAGAGGCCCATCACTTCCTGCTGCTTCTTCATGGCATCTTCCTGCTTGGGGTACTTCTTGTTTATCTCGTCGATTTTCGGTTTCAGTACGCGCATCTTGGCAGAGGACATGTAGGTTTTCCACGTTGCGGGGAATACTACAGCTTTTTACGATTAACGTCATGAACAACAGTACGATACCCATGCTCAACCCCCAACTGGACAACCAGTCGAAGATATTGATGGTGAACCACTTGTTGACCCAGCGGATCAACGGCCAACCCAGATAAACCAAACGGTTCAGTTCCCATTTCTCATCACGTCCCTTGTCGAGTGCGGTCAGGGTGTTGTAGTGATTGGGGCCGAAGTAGAAGAACAGCTGGGTAGGTTGTTTGCCAGCAGGGTCGAACTTCGTGCTCATCTCCGCAGAATAGTCCTTGATGTAGCCGCTGCCTTGAGTCTCCATCTTGGAACTCAGCTTGGTCTTTTCAAAGTCAGCGTCTGCAAGGAATACCGAGGAGAAGAATTGATTTTTGAAGGCAATCCAGTCCAGACGTTCCGGAACTTCCTTTTCATCGTTCTTGTTGGCAGACAGATAATCGGTACCATCTCCGGCGATTTTGTAAGTCAGCTCAGCCAGACGGTTCTCGTAGGTGTAACCCTTCTCTATCTGACGGGCACGCTGAGACCACTCGATGTCCACATAATTGTTGGTAGCGGCCAGCTTGCCTTCCATATTGACTGCCTGATAGTAAAGTCTATCAGGTATGTGTCATTGTTGCATGCTGTAGGTAAAGTCGATATAGCTGTTGCTGTCTGCCGACAAACGCATGGTGACGGTACTGTCCGTACGGTTTACTGCGGTGAAATAATAGTCTTCCGTCTGGATAGTCTCTTTCTTGTTTAAAAAGGAAATTCATGGAAGCATCATTGCCGCTGAACAGTGTGACAATCGGGGTCGTTTTGTCTTGTCCCATGTATTCCTTCAGCGTGGCTGAATATGCGCCCGCCTTTTGTATCTACGGTTATTTCTGCCAGGTTGTTCTGGATGGTGATTTGCGAATTGGTTCCTTGACGGGCGTTGAAGAACAAGGCGGAAGAATCGGCGTTGTTGCAGCTTCCTTTCTTTTGTTGGCCAATGCGGCTTCCGTTTTCGCTTTCAGCGGCTTCCTCGCTGTTGTACCTGGGCAATGGAATCGTAGTAATTTCTGCTGTGCTTCCAACTGCTCCTGGCTGGGACGGCTCAGAAAACTGAAACCTACCAATAATATACCTATTAAAACGAGACCTGTAATGGTATTTTTTATCCATTCTTTTTTAATTACAAAATTATACTTATTACAAATTTTTCGTTTTCTTTTCGCTTTTTTCGTTTTCGATAGCAGCCTTCACAAAACGAACAACGGATGAGGGTTCAGTACCGTACTGCCATATTCCGGATGGAACTGTGTACCGATAAACCATTTCAATGCCGGGATTTCAACGATTTCCACCAGATCCGATTCCGGATTGATACCTACGCATTTCATGCCGGCAGCTTCGTAGTGCTCCTTTTTAATCATTGTTGAACTCATAGCGATGACGGTGACGTTCCTGAATATGTTCTTGTCCGTAAGCCTGATATGCCTTTCGAACCTTTCTGCAATACACATTCGTAAGCTCCCAGACGCATCGTACCGCCCATATTCGTAATTGCTTTCTGTTCTTCCATGATGTCGATCACGTTATGCGGAGTCTTTTCATCCATTTCACGTGAGTCGGCATCGGCAAATCCCAGCACGTTGCGTGCAAACTCGATAGCGATACACTGCATGCCCAGACAAATACCGAAGGTCGGAATATCATGCGTACGTGTGTATTTGATGGCAACAAACTTGCCGTCGATACCACGTTGACCGAATCCCGGGCCAATCCTTCACGCCCGCCATGCCTTTCAGTGCTTCGGCTACGTTTTCATCAGTCAGCTTTTCACTGTTAACGAAGTGTACTTCTACTTTACGGTCGTTGTAAGTACCTGCCTGTGACAATGCTTCACGAATAGACTTGTAAGCATCCTGCAAGTCGTATTTTCCTACCAGAGCAATATTAATAGGTCTTTTTTTTCCAGCAGCATGACGGCGTTCCAGGAATTTACGCCACGGACCGAGTCCCGGAGTTTCTCCTACCGGCAGCCCCATCTTTTCGAGAATCGTGCTGTCCAGTCCCTGTGCCTGCATCAGAAGAGGTACTTCGTAAATCGTTTCTGCGTCAATAGACTGCACTACGGCTTTATCATCTACATTACAGAATTGTGCTACTTTCTTACGCAGTCCGTCACTTAGCGGATGTTCGGCACGCAATACCAGTACATCCGGCTGGATACCTACACTCTGGAGCTCTTTGACAGAGTGCTGCGTCGGTTTCGTTTTCAGCTCTCCGGCAGCGGCAAGATAAGGAACATAGGTCAAGTGTACACATAAAGCGTTTTTGCCGAATTCCCATTTCAACTGGCGGATACTTTCGAGGTAGGGGAGTGATTCGATATCACCTACCGTACCACCGATTTCAGTAATTACAAAATCAAACTTGTATTTATTACCGAGCAACTTCACATTCCGTTTGATCTCGTCCGTGATGTGAGGAATCACCTGGATAGTCTTACCCAGATAGTCTCCGCGGCGTTCCTTGTCAATGACACTCTTGTAGATACGTCCCGTAGTGATGTTATTGGCCTTCGTTGTCTGTATACCCAGGAAACGCTCATAATGTCCCAAGTCGAGATCGGCTTCATGTCCGTCTACCGTAACATAGCACTCTCCATGCTCATACGGATTCAAAGTTCCCGGGTCGATGTTGATGTACGGGTCAAACTTTTGGATGGTTACCTTGTAACCTCTTGCTTGCAGCAACTTACCGATGGATGATGAAATGATCCCTTTACCTAATGAAGAGGCAACACCACCGGTGACGAAAATATACTTTGTTTCTCCCACAGCTATAACTGTTTTAATTGTTTTTACTTTAGTAGTTTCTTACGAACTTAAAAAGCGCAAAATTATAAAAAAAAGAGGAAGAATGCAGACTTTCCCCTCTACAATTTTATTAAAAAATGCAATTTTGAAAGAATCCTATGTTTTCTGAACAAAATAATGTAGCTTTGCATCCTAAACCATAGACAAATATGAAGAGAGTTATTATTTTATTTTCAGCTTTTACTCAGCTGTTATTCATGTTGCCGCTTTCTGCACAGGAGTCCGTTCAAGATTCCATAATTCCGACCGATTCAGTACAGATTGCTCCTGTACAGGCTGTCAAGCCTTCGCAAGAAAGGTAACAAAGTCTTCAACAGTGGTGGCGAAAGCCAAGGTGGTGCGATCGGATACCTTTCGGAGCTTCAGAAATATTTGATGCTGAAACTCAAATGTCGGGACCGACTCTAAGTTGGATACAGTTTCCTATTTATATAATAAGTATATTGCTCAGTTGGATTATTTGAATGATTTGTCTGTGCCGCCACGTTATATTCCGTCCGATCCCGATTATTTTCGTCTGTTTACACCTTTGGCATATTATTATGCTCCGATGAAGCAATATTCTACAATAGACTGGAAGCCGATACAGTTGGATACTACTCCTGAATCTAACGGCAGAGCTTTTGCCTTATGATACGCTGGTATTTACTAAAACCAAACGAGCCAATATGCTGGTCAACAACGCATTAATGGATCTTTATCTGGCGCGTCCGGAATTAGTTGTCACTACGGAAGGATCGTATCATGAGTCGTGATGTTTTCCGTCGGGATGTGAAGCCGAAAATATCCCCGAAAGCAAACGTTATTCATTTGTTTCAGCGTGAGGATGGTGATAATGTAGGGGAAGGCCGATATTAAGATCAGCAAGCCTAACTGGTGGGTGACCGGAGGTAACGGATCGTTGCAGATCAGTCAGAACCACCTTTCGGATAACTGGTATAAGGGAGGTGAAAGTAACTTCTCCGGATTAGCTACTTTTCAGATATTTGCAAATTACAACGACAACGAGAAGATCTTGTTCGAGAATCAGCTTGAAGCTAAGTTGGGCATGACTTCCACTCCGTCGGATGAATACCATAAATACCTCTTTAATACCGACCAACTCCGCTTATATAATAAATTAGGTTTAAGAGCACTTAAAAATTGGTATTATACGATTTCTTCAGAGTTCAAGACTCAGTTTTGCCATGGATACAAGGCCAATAGTGAAGAATTGGTTTCGTCTTTCTTGTCTCCGGCAGATTTGGCGGTCAGTGTCGGTATGGACTATAAACTGAACAAGAAGCAATTCAACCTTTCCGTGTTTATGGCTCCATTGACCTATAACTTGCGTTACATCGGTAATTCAGAAGTAGATGAAACTAAATTCGGCTTGGAAAAAGGCAAATGTTCAAAGAATGATTTCGGTTCTCAATTGCAATCGACATTCAATTGGAATATTATCACTGCCGTTACATTGGAATCCCGTCTCAACTATCTGACCAATTATCATTGGGCACGTGTGGAATGGGAAAATACTTTCAACTTTATTTTGAACCGTTATTTGTCCACAAAACTTTATGTGCATACTCGTTTTGACGATAGCTCCAAGCCGACTGAAGGCGATAGCTTCTTCCAGTTGATAAAGAATTGCTAAGTTTCGGTATTAATTATAAGTGGTAGGTTGTATTCTTGAAAAAGCTAGTTAAAAATAACGAAAGGCTGTCTAACTGTAAAAGTTATTCAGCTTTTTTATTTCTCTATTTGCTATATTGCTATCATTTTATTTAAATATAATTTATACGTAAGTAGTATAAGCTAAGTTTGTTTTTTTTTAAGATATCGATATTGTATTGTTATGATAAGCGGCTTAACATTTAATAAAAAGAAGCTAATTTTTTTGTTATAAAGCATAATTTCTTATTGAATATAATATCATATATCCCATTTTTTATAACTTTGCATCGTCTAATACTTTTCTTGATAAGAGAAGTATCCCAATAACCTATCAAACAAACGATCAGTATAAACATATTAAAAAGAGAAAATACAGTTTCACTAACTGTATTTTTTTGTTACTGATAAAATTTATTTTTATTATGTCTGTTTGACTAGTTATTTAAGGTGAAATTACAATAATTATAAAGAACAAGAATACACACAAATAATGAAACGAGGGATTTTTCTTCTGATAATGATCACGATAAGTGTGGCTCATACAGTAAATGCGCAGGATGTAGCGTTAAAGACTAATATTCTATCTGATGCTTTTATGAATATAAATGCAGGCATCGAGGTAGGGCTTGCTCCGCGTTGGACGTTGGACGTTAGTGGAGGACTCAACGCATGGACTTTATCGCATAGTCGTCGGTGGAAACATTGGGCGGTGCAACCTGAAGCTCGTTATTGGTTCTGTGACCGGTTTGCAGGCCATTTTATCGGAATCCATGTTCATGGCGGGCAGTATAATTTAGGCGGTATTGATATTAATTTCAAATTGCTTGGTACTGATTTTTCTACTCTTAAAGACACTAGGTATCAAGGTTGGTTTCTAGGTGGAGGTATTGCTTACGGTTATACCTGGATATTAGGGCGGCACTGGAATTTCGAAACAGAGATAGGAGTCGGCTATTCTTATACCCGTTATGACCGATTTAAATGTGCCGGGTGTGGAAAGAAGATAGAGAAGAACAAACCACACAACTACTTTGGTCCCACTAAAGCAGCGGTGAATTTAGTCTATTTATTCTAAAAGAGTATGCTATGAAACGAACTTACCTAATTATAACAGCCTTATTTGGAACAAGTTGTATGCTGAATGCCCAACAAACAACCGGGTGATAGCCGACAATCTGAAGATTGAACGAAACGGTGAATATATGGTAGTTGATATGAATATGAATCTATCACGTCTGGATGTGGAAAGCAATAGAGCCGTATTGCTCACTCCTCGTTTATCAGTACAGTAGATACTTTGGAACTTCCTTCAGTAGGCGTTTATGGGCGTCAGCGTTATTATTATTATGTACGGAATGGTGAGAGTATGCTATCCGGCAAAGATGAAATGTCTTTTAAAGCACGTTCGAAACCTGAAAGTGTAGTATATCACGCAATAGTACCCTATTATAAATGGATGAATGGTGCCTCATTGGAGTTGTATCGCAGTGATTACGGTTGTTGTAATACACTATTAGCGGAATGGAACGATCCATTGGACTCATACGTTGAAGCGCTTCCTTTCAGTCCACAGTTACTTTATATTCATCCGCAGGCAGAAACTGTTAAGCATCGTTCACTTTCCGGTTCTGCTTTCATCGATTTTTCCGGTTGATAAGACAGTGATATATCCTGAGTATCGGCGGAATACATACGAACTCGGTAAAATACAGGCCTCTATTGATTCAGTCCGTAATGACAAGGATGTAGTCATAACTTCCGTATGGCTCAAAGGTTACGCTTCTCCCGAAAGTCCATATTCTCATAATCGGGATCTGGCGATAGGTCGTACAGCTGCATTAAAGAATCATATCAAGCAACTATATCATTTAATGACAGTGTGATTGTTACAGAGTATGAACCGGAAGATTGGAAAGGATTGCGTCAATATGTCGAAAAATCCAATCTTGTGCATCGTTCGGAGATACTGGGCATGATTGACAGTCGTTTAGACCCTGACGCGAAAGAAGCAAAAATTAAACGGACTTATCCTGAAGAATATCGTTTTCTATTGCAGAATTGTTATCCTGCATTGCGTCACACAGATTATCGTATTGACTATACTATCCGTAGTTTTAGTGACGTAGAAGAGATAAAACGTATCATGCAGACACAGCCTCAAAAACTCAGTCTCAATGAGTTTTATCTTGTGGCTCAGACTTACGAGCCGGGGAGCGTTGAGTTCAATGATGTGTTTGAAACAGCTGTAAGGATGTATCCCTAACGATGAGATAGCCAATCTGAATGCGGCAAACTCAGCAATGCAGCGTAAAGACGTTGAAAATGCAAAGCGTTATCTCCAGAAGGGGAGATTCACCCGAGGCACTATATGCTCGTGGAGTTTATGCTTTTCTTGTTGAAGATTACACCGTTGCACGCAAGCAGTTGAATGAGGCGAAGAACAAAGGAGTGCAACAGGCTGAAATCATTTTGCTTGAGATAGATAAAATAGATAAATAATTTATTAATCCATTAATATATACTTATATGAAGTTATCAAATTTATTTTGGAACTTGTTAGGAATAATGGTTCTTAGTGCTTGTTCCAACAGTGACATGACTGAGAATGATCTCTCTGAAACTAATGTTGACGCTCGTTTTATGTCTGTCGATATTACGAATACTACTGGCTTTAGGACGCGAGCGGCAGGTGATCAGTCCGGAGATCTTTATGAAGAAGGGGAAAGTGTTGAAAATGATGTAGAATCGGTTCGTTTTTATTTTTTCAAGGAGAATGGTAGTCCTTGTCCAGTTAAAAGCGACGGTACGAATTACTATGACTGTAAAAAGGACGAAACTGAGTCTGCCGGACAGGATATGCCTAATATTGAGAAAAAGTTGAATGCGGTAATTGTTATCAATACCAGGGAGGGCGATAACTTAGACCAACTTAAATCTATGGTCGCTGTGATTAATCATGAGAAAATAGCACTGGGTACGGCTAGCATGGACCTTGCTACACTTCGAGGAAAGTTTGGTTCATATAGTTATGTAAAGGACTCAAAGTTCTTGATGACAAGTTCTGTGTTTGGTTCGGATAATTTCTGTTGTGAAGTGAACATACCGGCGAGTGCTCTCAAAAGACTGAAGATGAAGCAAAAAAATCTCCGGTAAATGTGTATGTAGAGCGTGTTTTAGCTAAAAAGTACGGTTATATACCGATTGGAAGGATATGACTCTTAAAAATGATGTAACCTATGGCGATAATGATAAAAAAAATATACTGCCGTGAAATTAAAAAGAGTAAGGACGGTTCCGAATTTATTCAAGTTGACGGTAAAGATGTATATGTAATCTTCACAGGTTGGGAAGTGACATCTACTGCTTCTCAGTCATACCTCTTTAAGAAAGTTAATTCCGCTTGGGCGTTCACACCGGTTTGGAGTTGGAATCATCCTGAATATCATCGTTCATATTGGGCAATGAATCCTGACGGTCTCACATTTGATTATTTACCGTATGATCAGATTGCAGGTAAAGTAGGTACTCAAGGCGCAAGCGACAACAGCTCTAAATCATATAATGGTACAAACTTATATTGTCAGGAAAATGCTGCAGATAAGTATGAGACCGGTAAGAAGAGCTCCTATAATCCGGCGACGGAGGTAAGTAACCGTACCCAAGCAATTATTGCTGCCGTATTAGTGACTATTGATGATAGTAACGTTGCTCATCCCATTGATCTGGCTAAGTGGGGTGGTACGGACTACACAAAGATAATGCGATGACAGCAATGTTGAGTGTTGTGCAGGATCAGATTTATACTAAAACAATAGAGGGTGCAGGAACAGCAGATGCTAAAGAAATCTATACTCCGATTACCAAAGACAAAGTAGAGCTCGTTTCCGGCATAAAGTCAGGCAATGCCGATAACGAGTCAGAAAAAATAGTGGCAGATATTTAAGCTACCTTCAATTGAAGAAAGGCGTAACCGATACTTTTTTATAAAGCCGATCATACAGCATACGCCAATCTTGACGATGTAAATGATGTTCTGGCAAATATGCCCGGAGCAAGGGTTTGGTCGAGTGGACAAGCTTACTATTATACTGACATCAAGCATCTGAACGATTTCCCGGGAGTGGATGACACCGACGGTAAATATGGAATTGTGCGTAATCATATTTATGACATTGCTATTAATTCGGTATCCGGTCTTGGAACGCCGGTTCTTGATCCGGAAGAAGTGATTGTTCCGCAGAAGCCTACTAATGACGAAACATATCTGGGTGCACGTATTAATATCCTTTCATGGCGAGTAGTAAAACAGAACATCGACCTTGAATGGTGACAACCTGTAATGAGGTATTGTAAACTATATACTATTACAACAATAATTATGTAGAATGGACAAACCGTCTTATATCAGAAATTTTGGGATGAAAGCATGGGTAATCCTTGTAGAATTACTTTTGTTGGTGTCGTGTGACAATGCTATTTATGACGATGAAGGCGATTGTTCAGTGACCTATCATCTGAAATTTCGTTATGACATGAACATGAAGTTTGCCGACGCTTTCACCCATGAGGTGAAGTCGGTCAGACTTTATGCCTTTAACTCTAATGGCGAGTTGGTGTGGCAAGCTGACGAACAGGGTGAAATCCTTGCATCCGGTGATTACACCATGAAACTGGAGCTTGCTCCCGGTGATTATCACCTTATGGCATGGTGTGGTCTTGATAATGGTGAGTCATTTACAGTGACCGATGCCTCGCACAATTGCCGGATGACAGACTTGCACTGTAAATTGAACCGTTATCTAGACAAAGCGACTGGTGTTTCCTATTCCAATAAGGACCTGCATCCTTTGTTTCATGGTTCTCTTGACGTAAGTTTGCCTGCCAATGACGACGGAGGTGATTATACATACGTCATGCCACTGACGAAAGATACGAATGTGTTCCGTGTAGTGCTTCAGCACCTTTCGGGACAAGATATAAATGTTGACGACTTTACTTTTTCTATTGAAGACCGTAATGGTTGGATAGCGCATGACAATACACTGAAAGAAGACGAGCCGATCGTTTATCGTGCGTGGTCTACTTATTCGGGTGAAGCTGGTGTGGACATTGCGACAGGAAAGAAAGTCGTGTAACAACAATTGTCAAAGTTGCCGTGGCGGAACTTACGGTGAGCAGACTTGTCTTGCGGGACTGGAGTCTGTATTCGCGTCCGATGTTGATTATTCGTACCACTGAAGGGAAACTGGTAGCTTCTATTCCTATTATCGATTATGCCCTTCTGGTGAAAGGTAATTACAATAGAAAAATGAGCGACCAGAATACCTCGACCGACAGGATGAATACAATATGACATTCTTCCTCGACGAGCAAAATCAGTGGATAAATAGCGTGATACTAATCAACTCATGGAGGGTGGTACTCTCTAACGTAGATGTAGATTGAGTAACATCTTTTGAAAAAAAGAAGAAAAAAGGAATGAAAGAAATACTACGACATATTGTATGGATGACAATACTTGTCAGCTGGGCTTTATTGTCGGCATCTTGTAGGGGGGGAGGTAAGTTATACGGACGAGATACAGCCGGACGACGATACTGCCATACTCGTTCTGCGTACCGGTCTTCTTGATCAAACGCGTGTATCCGATAGAGTGAATGATGCAGTAGATAATCCTGTCGAATATATGTATACACTGCGTATCGTTATTCTTCATGAAAACGGTACTGTGGAACACAATAATTGTATATTGATTTCGGTGAGATTCCCCAAACGGAGTGTTACAGGATTTTCAAAGTGACACGGAATGAAACAAAGAAAATCTATCTGATAGCTAATGAAGAGAACGCATCTACTGATCTTCACGAACAATTGGAGACATTGACGACTGGTAACACTACTTTCGCAAGCATTGTTGACAATTTCGTTTTCATTCCCGATTATAAGAATCCTATACCAATGAGTTCGGTATATGACGTTCCGGTTAAAGCAGAGAATCTGGTAGAACGTGAATTCTATTTGGTACGTGCTGCAACGAAGTTCGCTTTTCGTTTCACGAACAAGCGTAAGAGTAAAGTCAGTATAGATGCTATTCATATTTCTGATATTGCCGGGGCTACTTATCTGATTCCTCATAAACGGGAACCGTTGTTCATGTCTTTGACGATGAATCGCTTTATTGGATAAACTGGCTGAAGAAAGTAGCGGATGAATCTCAACAATCACCGGATGATGTGGAACTGGCAGATAAGAGGCTGGATACAAGCTTACGATATCCCTTCGGAAACTTCTCATCAGGAAGTCACAGTTAACGGACCATTAGAAGTGCCGAGTATGACGGGTGACCAACCCGGCAAAGCGGTCTTCCCGGTATTTTACCTTCCGGAAAGTAAAAACTGAAAGCCGGATCGGCTACATACGGTGAACAAGAATACACCTTGAAGCTCGACATGTCCGAGAATGGCAAAGAACTGTCGTTTACCAAGACCTTTCCAAATCTAGAGGCTCTATTTCGTAACACACATGTACTGGTTGATATCACCTTTACGGAAAAAGACGAAGTAAAAAGTGCAAGTAGTACCCTATGCGGAAGTGATTCTTGAGCCGGAGTTCGGACTCAAACCTGAAACTAAGAATTGATATTGTATGAGAAAGAAAGATATTATATTTTGTATTATTTTGCTTATGTTGCAGTTCATACCGACAGCTTGCCGGGATGATTACTTTATGAATGAAGAGATAGGCGAAGGCAATGCCACCCTTTCGGTAACCCTGTGTTTCGATCAGGAGGATGCAGCACTGGGGACTACCCGTGCCGAAGGAGGTGATGAAGGCAATGCCATTCAGAATATAAATTCACTCTGCATGTTGTTTTATGATACGACAGGAAAATTAGTTCATAATTATATAGTTAAAGGTGAGGGCCTTGTCATTGATCCCGATGTAAGTGGTTGGAGTTATAATCTGGAAGATAACCGGATAGATGAAGACAAAGACGAACAGGGTAACCAGTTCGAGGATAGTAAGACCGGTACGGCAATGTTCAAGCTCCGTCCGATAAAGCGGGGTAAGTATTATATCTATGCTGTTGCCAATATGGGAGATCTAACGCAGTATAAGGATAAAATTACTACCCGTGAAGGATTGAAAGCAATCTCCCTTCAGTGGGATCCTGATGATATTTCCCAAAATAGCGAGATGTTCGGTGTGTTCAGTCTCACTCCCGACCGTAATGCTCCGGATGATCTTGTTACCATTAATTCCCCGGGCGTACAACTTCATAGTTGGTTGCGTCGCGCCGCGTCAAGGTGACTGTGGCATTTGACGGTTCCGGGCTTTATGCCAATGTGCAGATTTATATCGAAAACGTTATTCTGAAAGATATTCCCAAAACCTGTTCGTTGGGTAATCCGAATACTCGGGATTAGTTTCAGAAGATGTTCCTGATCCGGATTCTTATAAGGATCCCGATTGGAAACCTGAGATGCATGCTCGTTCGGAACGCTATACTGCATCCAATGGTTTATATTCGGAAGGAAAGTCGATCAAAATCCAGAAATTGCCTGCAGATCTTTCCGTTCTTACGCCCGAAAACTATATACATATCTGCAATGATTTGCATCGCTATATGGGTAAGGGAGAAGAAGGAGATGAACAAGATATTATAACGAACACCCATGCCCATAAGGCACAATCGCTTTTCTTCTACGAGAATATGCAGGGAAAAGGTAAGTCTAAGAAGCAGTCGCAGAATGGCGTAGATATCGACTATCCCGACCCTGATGAGCAAGAAGAAGGCTCCGGTTGGAAAGACGAGAAACCTTATGGTACCTATGTTGAGGTGACAGGATACTACCGTTGCACGGCGGCAAACGAACATGTGGGAGCGGGACCTATCAAGTTCCGTTTTATGTTGGGGCAAGACGTTACTACCGACTATAATGCAACGCGTAATACCCATTATAAGTTGACTCTTAAATTCAAAGGTTACGGAAACGATGCCGACTGGCATATCGAGTATGAAGAACCGTCCGATATCTATGTGAGCACCCCTCAATATATCTCTTACCTTTATAATAAATCAGTGAATGTGACCCTGAAAGTAGTGGGTGAAATAAAGCCCAATTCTACTTTGGATGCAAAAATCCTAGGCAAGGATGAAGATACCGGGTTTACAGGTTGGAGACCATGGGGAAATGGAACAAGTGCATTTCCGACAGTTCCTAATGACTTTTTATTATTCAGGGTGGATTTATAACGACGGTCCATGGAACAGCTTTTTGTCATTGAGAAAGACCTCCCTTGTGAAGATTGTAGTTCCCGGATACGAAGACAAGCCCTCATGGCAGACCCTATTAATACGAAATACAACGAGACCTATTATAATGAAAAAATAAAGGAAACAGAAGTTATAAGATTAGCAATATTGGCGCCGATGATTTGGCTGACGGTGAATATTCGGTAAAAAGTAATGGAAATGAACATATTTTTACTATTCCGTTATATACCCGTGCCAAAGAGCTTGTGACAAAAACAGGCTTTACAGGAAATAATCCATATTCGGCCTATCCCCGAAAAAGAGAATCAAGTTTACCATACAGGTGAAAGACGATGTCACAGGTACCTATGTTCCCAAGACAGCTTATTTGGATATGATACAAGTACGTCGTATTGAGAATCCGAAAGGCGTATGGCGCAGTGCGGGTAATAGTGATAATTTTCATGTGACGCTTATGCGTCTGCCTTATGACGATGCCGAAGATTTTAAGCCGTTCAATTCCGAAGGAGCATGGAGTGCTACTATTGTTGAGGGAGGAGACGATTTCATTACGTTGCGTTCTACTGTAGAAGGAAGTGGAAGTGACAATGCGCAACAGACAGGTGTGAAAAGTATAGAAGGAGCAGGTGAGCATCCGATAGATTTCTGGATTGATTTTAAGGGTACAATTGCAGAAAACTCTACTCCCCGTTGCGCTATCGTACGTGTGCGCTATCACAATTACACTTGCGAACATGATATTTATGTACGTCAAGGTTATGCTCCTATCACTATTGACGGGAATGCGGAAAGTGATAAAAACCCGGCATGGGCATCATATAATGTTTATCGTTTTGATGCAAATAATGCTCCGGTTTATACAAAGTCACCTTTGGAAGAAGGATCATTGTTCCGTCGTGGAAACCGTACAGCTATTCTCGCTTCCAATAATGACAGACCCGGGTTTACTTTTGGTTTAGGGCCGTCAGGTAGTTTCGATGTTCTTGAACTGGGAGCGACTACACCCTCTCAAAAGACCTGGTCGCAACTGGCACCTTCAGCAGATGATGTAAAGAGTCGTTTTGCAAGTTGGTCCATTGCGGGAGATCATGAACGTATTGCTACAATCGAAGATTTTTATACCTTGGAATCTACTTCGATTCATAGTAACATTGGTAAAGCTTACGGTGTTCTTTATGGAGACGGTGCAACCGAGACACAGAAGTCAGTGGAAGTAGCATTGGGATATGATCATAATGAAGATCCGACCAATTCGAAGAAAGGTATGCGCGGATGTTTCGTCTTCAATATAAATAATAGCCATAATATATTTTTCCCTATTGGTAAATCCGGTTATGGACGTCGTAAAGGGATGACAAGTAACGGAGAAAAAGTAGGTGCACTGCGTTATGCCCAACGTACCGATTACTATAATAACGACGGTACCGGGAATATTCAGTATGTTCCGCTGTTCTATGACCTGTTTGAACGTCCGGGAGCCATATATCAATGTCGGAACCGTCTGAGTAGTACCGGTAGTGATGTGAAAAAATCGAGTGCGTTTGATATAAACTATTTCACTATGGGTTTCGAAGGGTTTGAGAATGGTGCATCAAATAATAGTGATGGCAGTGACAGTGATGCATGCTTCATACGGACGGTGAAGTATTAGAGAATTACCCCACGGCATATTCTAGCTATAGATTTTGGCTGGTAAGTAAAAAAAAAGCATTTTTTCTTGTTTCTTATTTATTATTTTGCCTATCTTTGCAGCAGGAATTATTTCATTGCCTAAGTAGCAATGGAAAAAGTGGGGGTAAAAAAATATGATCATTAGCAAAAATGACGATCGAAATGTTCTGCCAACAGATGTGATTGGCAGAAGCGTAGCGCACTCTAAACGCTGGTTAGTCGCCATTGTGCGTATCCATCATGAGAAAAAGACAAGTGAGCGCCTCACTAAAATGGGCGTTGAAAATTTCCTTCCTATCCAACAAGAAGTTCATAACTGGAGTGACCGTCGCAAGGTTGTCGACAGAGTCATCCTTCAATGATGATCTTCGTCCACGTTGATCCACAAGAACAAAAAGAAGTCCTGACTTTATCTTCTATCAGCCGTTACATGGTATTACGTGGGGAGAGTACTCCGGCTGTTATTCCTGATCAACAAATGTTGCGATTTAAGTTTATGCTCGATTACTCGGATGAGACGATTTGTATGAGCACATCGCCATTAGCGCCGGGAGAAAAAATACGTGTAATAAAGGGGCCATTGGCAGGACTGGAAGGGGAACTGGTAGATATGAATGGGAAATCAAAAGTCGCCGTCCGACTGACAATGTTGGGATGTGCGTGTGTAGATATACCGGCAGGATGTGTGGAGCCGGTTTAGTACTTTCGATTGAATTTAAAAATTCAGATTAATCAATGAAAATGCAAAAACTAATGGGTGCGCTCATCCTCATATTGATGTTGGGCGCTACACCTGTGACTGCTCAAAATATGAGCGACTCTCAAGTATTGGAATATGTCAAAGAGGGGATTAGACAAGGGAAAGAACAAAAGCAGCTGGCCTCCGAGTTAGCCCGCAAGGGTGTAACCAAGGAGCAGGCCCTGCGTGTGAAGCAGCTCTATGAGCAGCAGAACAACGTAAACACCTCCCAATCCACGGGTACGGATATCAACGAGTCCCGCCTTCGTGAAGAGATGAAGGAGAACACCTCGGATATGTTGGAGGACCACCCTAGTACCCAAGACCTCGCACGCGGTAATCAGGTCTTCGGACGCAACATCTTCAATACCCGCAACCTGACATTTGAACCCAGTGTCAATATCGCCACCCCTTGAATTACCGCCTTGGCCCCGGTGACGAAGTGATAATCGATATCTGGGGGCCAGCCAGAACACGATCCGCCAGCAGATCTCTCCTGAAGGCACCATCAATATTCAGAAGATCGGCCCTGTCAACCTGAACGGACTTACGATCGCTGAAGCGAACGACTATCTCAAGAAGACATTAAACAAGATCTATAACGGTCTTAATAATACGAACGACCCGACCTCTGACATCCGTCTGACACTCGGCAGCATCCGTACTATTCAGATCAATGTCATGGGTGAAGTGGTCCAGCCGGGCACCTACTCCCTTTCCTCCTTTGCCACTGTCTTTCACGCGCTTTACCGTGCGGGAGGTGTGAGTGACATCGGCAGCCTGCGCAATGTCCAACTGGTCCGTAACGGCAGGAACATCGCTACAATCGACGTCTACCAGTTTATCATGAAAGGTAACATTCAGGACGATATCCGTCTTCAGGAAGGCGACGTTGTGATAGTTCCCGCTTATGAGGTACTGGTCAAGATCGACGGCAAGGTGAAACGTCCGATGCGTTTTGAGATGAAGAAGGACGAGAACCTTTCCACGCTTATCAGCTATGCCGGCGGCTTTGAAGCCGACGCCTACACCCGTTCTTTGCGTGTGGTCCGCCAGAACGGTCAGGAATATGAAGTCAACACGGTCAAGGACATGGATTACAGTGTCTATAAGATGCGCAACGGCGATGTTGTGACGGCCGAAGCTATCCTTAACCGCTTCATCAACAAGCTTGACATCCGCGGTGCGGTCTACCGTCCCGGTATCTACGAACTGAACGGCAGGCTGAATACCGTCCGCGAACTGGTCAACGAATCCCAGGGCCTTACCGGTGATGCGTTCCTGAACCGTGCCGTCCTTTACCGTCAGCGTGAGGACCTGACTTCCGAAGTAATCCCTCTGGATATCAAGTCTATCATGGAGGGTACTTCCCCAATCTTCCCCTGATGAAGAATGACATTCTTTATATTCCCAGCATTCATGACCTGGAGGACAGGGGGAATGTGGTCATCCACGGTGAAGTGGCTCAGCCTGACTCGTATCCTTATGCGGATAACATGACCCTTGAGGACTTGATCATCCAGGCAGGCGGTCTGCGTGAAGCCGCTTCCGTAGTCCGTGTTGATGTATCCCGCAGAATAAAGAACCCGTATAGTACAGTTGATAATGATACTATCGGTCAGATGTATACGTTTGCCTTAAAGGACGGTTTTGTAGTTGACGGTCGTCCCGGCTTTGTCCTTCAGCCCTACGATGAGGTTTATGTTCGTCGCAGTCCCGGTTATCAACCTCAACAGAATGTTTCAGTCGAAGGAGAAATACTTTTCGGCGGTTCTATGCGATGACCAGCAGAGAGGAACGTCTTTCAGACTTGATCAACAAAGCCGGCGGAGCCACCAACTACGCTTATCTTCGTGGTGCGAAGCTTACCCGTGTAGCCAATGCGAGTGAGAAGAAACGTATGGGTGATGTAATCCGTTTGATGAGCCGTCAGTTGGGTGAGGCTATGCTTGATTCCCTGGGTGTCCGCGTGGAGGATACGTTTACGGTCGGTATCGATTTGGAGAAGGCGTTGGCCAATCCCGGAAGTACGGCAGATATTGTGTTGCGTGAGGGTGATGTAGTCTCTATTCCGAAGAATAATAATACGGTAACAATCAATGGTGCCGTCATGGTTCGAATACTGTTTCTTATATGAAAGGCAAGGATGTAGACTATTATCTGAATCAGGCGGGAGGGTATTCTGAGAATGCGAAGAAGAGTAAGAAGTTCATTGTTTATATGAATGGTCAGGTGACTAAGGTGAAGGGTAGTGGCAAGAAACAGATTGAACCCGGTTGTGAGATAATTATTCCTAGTAAGGCTAAGAGACGGACTAATATGGGTGATATATTGGGCTATGCCACCTCTTTTTAGTTCATTGGGGTTGATGATTGCTTCTATTGCCAACTTAATTAAGAAATAACAACTATATCTTAACTCACTATGATAGAACAGACATCAGAAAAAGACATAAAGCAGAAACAGAATAATCATAATGATGAAGAAATCGAAATCGATTTAATAGGTATTCTTCGTAAGATTATAGGCATTCGTAAGACAATTTACAAAGCTGCCGGCATCGGTTTGGTAGTTGGTATTATTGTCGCAATAAGTATTCCCAAACAATATACGGTTGGAGTTACTCTTTCTCCTGAAATGGGAGGTTCTAAAGGCGGCGGTTTATCCGGTTTAGCCGCTTCTTTTTGGGAAGTGGAGTTTCTATGAATGAAGGTACTGATGCCTTGAATGCTTCTTTGTCTGCTGATATTGTGTCTTCTACTCCTTTTTTGTTGGAACTTTCTAATATGAAGGTTCCCGTATCAGGGATGAGGAAATATCTTTAAGTTCATATTTGGATGAAGAATCTTCTCCTTGGTGGGGGGTATGTGATCGGTTTTCCAGGTATGATAATAAGTGGGGTGAAGTCATTATTTGCTGAAGAAGATTCTGAATTAATAATTTCAAAAAAGGCAAATCAGGGTGCAATCGAATTATCTGGAAAGGAATTACAAAAGATTGAATCACTCAAGAAAAAGATTATAGCTTCCGTAGATAAGAAAACCTCTATGACTACCGTTACTGTAACTTTGCAGAGTCCTAAGGTTGCTGCAGTCGTTGCTGACTCTGTAGTTAAGAAGTTGCAGGAATATATCATAGACTATCGTACTACCAAGTCGAAAGAGGATTGTCTCTATTTGGAGAAATTCTTTAAAGAACGTCAGCAGGAATATTACGAAGCGCAGAGAAAATATGCCGATTATATGGACTCTCATGACAATATCATTTTGCAGAGTGTTCGTACTGAACAGGAACGCTTGCAGAATGACATGAGCCTTGCCTACCAAGTGTATACTCAGGTGGCCAACCAGCTTCAGGTAGCCAGAGCCAAAGTCCAGGAAGAAAAACCAGTCTTTGCAGTTGTAGAGCCTGCGGTTATCCCATTATATCCTTCGGGAACCAGTAGAAAAATATATGTTTTAGCTTTTTATCTTCCTATCAGTTTGTATTGTTATCTTTTGGAAGTTATTTGGAGAAGATATTCTGAATAAGTTCAAAGAAATCCGTGCCTAAAATCAATATTTAATGTGATATGGTATCAACAACCAGTCAAATAAATAAAGTCGTAGAGTTTATTGCAGTATTGGGAGATTTGATTATTCTGAACTTGTGTTTGTTCTTTCTCCTTTTCTTTTGGGAAGAAGCATTTGTGTCTTTACCTTTTTCCTGCAGAGTTTCATGGATGACGACTTCGTTAAGTCTCTGTTATTTGGCATGCTCGGCGTCCCGGGGTAGAGCATGGAATAGCCGGGCGATTCGTGCTGATCAGCTTGTGGTACGTGTGCTGAAGAATATTATCATCTTTTCGGTTTTTTGGGCGTGTATCATGGCTTTTAGTGGAATCTCCATAATCTCTCCTCTATTTTTTATTATCTATTTTTTTATCCTTTTTGTTGTATTAAGCGTTTACCGCATTATTATCCGTCGTTTGCTGATTGATTATTGTGCTAAAGGTAAACATAAAAGTTACGCTGTTTTTATAGGTGGAGGAGATAATATGCATACATTATATGAGGAAATGGAAAGTTCTTTGGCCGCCATTTATGAAGTTGTTGGTTATTTTGATGTTACTCCGAATGAGACTTTCTCCTCTAAATGCCGTTATCTTGGTAATCCGGACAATTTTGCTGATTTTATGTCCGGAAAAACATCCGTAAAACATGTATTCTGTTCTTTGGCAATGGATGAGGGACATTATAATGTTCCTATTATAAACTATTGCGAGAACCATTTGCTTTATTTTCATGGTGTTCCTAATGTTTGTAAGGGATTTCCCCAACGTATCTGGCATAGTATGATTGGTAATATGCCAATTTTGAATTTGAGATATGAACCTTTAAGTAAAGTGGAAAATCGTTTCTTGAAACGGCTATTTGATATTATGTTATCCGGTATTTTTTGGTTACAGTTTTCCCTGTTATTTATCTAATTGTGGGAACTATTATAAAATTGACTTCTCCCGGTCCAATATTCTTCAAACAAATGAGGACAGGATTGAATGGCAGAGAATTCAAATGTTATAAGTTTCGTTCTATGAGAGTGAATGATGAAGCAGACAAAAAGCAGGCAACAGCCGATGATCCCCGAAAAAAACTAAATTTGGAGATTTCCTTCGACGTTCTAATATTGATGAACTTCCTCAATTTATTAATGTCTTTAAAGGTGAAATGTCTATAGTTGGACCTCGCCCTCATATGTTGGCTCATACGGAGACTTATGCCCGTTTGATTGATAAGTATATGGTGCGGCATTTTATAAAACCTGGAGTAACCGGTTGGGCTCAAACGCATGGTTTTCGTGGTGAAACGAAAGAACTGTCACAAATGGAAGGACGTGTGAAGGCTGATATTTGGTATATGGAGCATTGGACAATATTACTAGATTTATATATCATTTATAAGACTATAGCAAATGTGGTCATTGGAGAAAAGAATGCGTATTAAGATTTAAAAGTGTTTTAATATTATTCTTGTTAATACTACTTGATTTTGAGAAGTTACTTATCTAATTATTGTGAACAGCTTATTCCGTTCACCTATGTTTCTTTTGATATATTTGATACATTGATGTTTCGTACAGTATCCGATTTTAGGATGATACATCAAATGGTTGCTAATTTGTATGAAGAACAGTATGGTACTAGCCTTCCTTTGTATCCTAAACAACGTATGGATGCTGAACTTAAAGCAAGAAATGTTTTGGGGAGGAATGAGGTCAATATGGATATGATATTTGAGTATTTATCAGACTATTCAGAAGAAGAAAAAAGTAGATTACGTTTTTTAGAAGAAAAAATGCGAGATTGATAATTGTGTAGGTAATCCACTTATGATTGAGGTTTGGAAGTGGTGTCGAGATAATGGGAAGAAGATAGTTATAATCACGGATATGTATTTGCCACGAAGGGTACTAAATACAATTTTAGCTAAAATTGGGGTGGATTATGATTATCTTTATATATCAGGAGAAGAAGGAGTAACTAAGAGAACAAGTGAATTGTTTGCTGTTGTTCTTAGAAAATTGAATATAAAACCAACTCAACTTATTCATATTGGGGATGACCTTAATAATGATATTAATATGCCTCAAATAAAGGGTATAGCTTCTTTACTAAGATTGTCTAACGAGGCTAATGTTTTGCCATATATAAAGATTAAACAATGTGATATATCTTTGGGAAAAGATCATTTATTTAGTATGTTGTCTCGTTATTGTTCGAATAGAGAGTTTTTAAATTCGAACAGCGAATAGGATATGCCATTTTAGGTCCTCTTATTGTGGATTTCTGTCAGTGGTTACATGCGATTAGAAAAGAAAATAATCTTCATAAACTTTTCTTTGTTGCACGCGAAGGTTTTTTTATCAAAAAGGTCTATGAAAAGATGTATCCTCAAGAGGCTCATGATTTGATGTATATTCGATTGAATAAAAATGTTTTAAGATTGCCTTTGCTTAGTATGCATAATGCTTGCAGTACTTTATGAAAGCTAAGGTTGGACGTTTAACATATGATTGGAAACTAATTTTTGACTTACTTTACATAAGTGATTATGAATCAGCAAAGCATTTTGTAGTACTACGTACAGGATTTGATAGATTTCATGAAACAGTAACTCTAAAAGATTTAGAATCAGGGAAGTACAATAAAATATTAGTTTCTCTCTTTGAATATCAAAAGAGATGATTGAGGAACAATCTGCATTACTTGATGAATATCTTATGTCATTGGGACTTTTTGAAGGGTCTGTAGGTCTTGTTAACAATAGTATTAATGGGAATGGGCAATCTATGCTGACAGATTATTTATTATCTAAGGGGAAAGAATGTGACATATTAGGACTTCAATTTATAAAAACGTCAAAATGCGAAAAATTGTTGAAAGGGAAATGTAGGGCATGGCTTACAGAAAGTAGTGTTAGTGAGTTTAGTAAAACGAGATTTCATTCTAATTGTTTATTGTTGGAACATTTGATGTTTGAACCTAATGGAACTTCAATACGCCTTTATAGGCATGAAAATAAAATAGAGGTATTATGTGAAGCTTCTCGTACAGAACAGAAGGATTGGGGAAAGATAGCTAATATTCAAAAATATGCATTAGAATTTGTAAGTGATTATACTAACCATGTTGGTATTTCATTGGATATGGCTGGATTTCATGGTTATTTTAATATGCTATGTCATCCACTTTACGATGATGCAGTATTACTGGGACATTTGAATGATGACGATATGGATGGTGATAAAACGATTTCAAATATAAGATTTCCTTTTCGTTTTAAGTATCTTTTCTCAAAAGATATACCATTCGATATTACTTGGCATGAGGGTATTTTACATTAAAGAATGTATCCTGGTGGGGTATAAGTTTATATTTATATTCTGCTAAATTACAATTTTATAAGCAGATGGTCAAGAGTCATATTAAACGAATCATCTTCTCAAAGTGATGTAATGACTGAATATGGTTGTATCGTATAAAAACTATTAATAGGTTTACATAAGGATTATAAAGTCGATTTTTTAGAATATGTCATCACAATATTCTATATCAAATAAAAAAAGAATAGCAAAGAATACATTATTCCTTTATATCCGTATGATGCTTATCATGGCGGTGTCATTGTATACATCTCGTATTATTCTCAATGCTTTAGGTATTGTGGATTATGGAGTATATAATGTTGTGGGAGGTATGGTGGTGATGTTTGGTTTTCTCAATTCAGCATTAGCACAAGCCAGCCAACGATATATAACTTATGGCATTCAGAAGGATTCATCTGAAGAACAGATAAAGATGTTCTCCATGTTACTGAATGTACATATAATTATTGCTTTGGCAATATTTGTACTTTGCGAGACGATAGGACTATGGTTATTCTATAATAAATTGGTTATTCCAACTGATAGAATGACATCTGCTTTTTGGGTGATGCAGTTCTCTATTTTATCTTTATTGGTTTCAGTCATTCAAGTTCCTTACAACGCTTCTATTTATGGGCATGAACGGATGAATGCTTATGCTTATATAAGTATTGTGGAAGTTTTGCTGAAATTAGGAGTTGTGATTATTATAAAATATTGTTTTGAAGATAAGTTAATAGCATATGGGGGGCTTATGATGGTAGTTGTAGTATTTACTGCTTTAATATATCAACTTTATTGTATTCACTATTTTTCTAATTGTCATTATATACGCTATTGGTCGTCTTCTCTTTTTAAGGAATTATTGAGTTATACAGGATGGAGCTTGATAGGAAACTTGGCTTGGACTTTTTAATAATCAAGGCATGAATATACTTATCAATATGTTTTTTGGCCCCATATATAATGCTGCACGAGGCATTGCTTCTTCTGTAGAGGCTGCGGTATCTTCTTTTTTATATAATTTCATTATTCCAACAGTACCACCAATTATTGCAGCTTATGCTGCTGGTAATGTCAAAGAGATGTTAGATTTAAGTTTTAGAAGTTCAAAAATGGGATTCCTTTTATTTATGTGTCTTTCTTTGCCTTTAATAAGCATATTGGAATTTGTGTTAGAGGTATGGCTTGTTACTCCTCCACCATTGTCGTGGAATTTCTGCCTTCTTTCATTGATTTATATGCAGTGTAATTCTCTTTCAGGGACACTGCAGAATATTGTTCAAGCAACAGGGAATGTGAAAAGATTTCAATTGTCTAATGGCTTGATTAAAATAATGGCTCTGCCTGCTGTATATACTATATATAAGTGTGGTGGAGATGTTGTAACTTATCTATGGACTTTAATTTTTTTTCTCAATTATAGGATTGGTTGTCCAACTTGATGCAGTTAATCGTTTAATAGAATCTTTTAAAATTAAGTCATATATAAATTTAGTAATAGTTCCCTCATTGTTAGCTTATGTAATTCCTTTGATATTGTCTCTTTATTTTAGTCAAATGAGATTGAATCTTTTACAAGCGGTAGGAGTGATATTATTAGTGTTATTGATTTGTATTGTATCTGTTTGCTTTGTTGGATTAACAAAGTATGAGCGTATATGGATTGTAAATATAGTAAAAGCTAAATTGAATAAAAGTAATGGTTAAGACAAGATTTGCTCATTTGTATTACAGTTGTAATTTTAGAGATGTTTTAAGATTTTATTTATTGGGGAGATTGCGTGGAATCTGAAGTACATTATTTCAATTTTCTCGGTCTATCCATAGAATAATTGTTTCTATTATATATCTGCATAAGTATAATTTTTATTTAGTATTGATATTAAAACTAAATAGTTTCATCAGAAAGCGGAGTAGTAATTCTAGGTAAATCATAGCTTGATTATATAAATCGATGATTAAAGTGTTTACAGAAGGTATAAGAAGGCGGCTAAGGATTCTTTGGGAGAAGGCGATATGGCCTCTTATTAAAATGAGTAACATTCTTATCACCGCCAGTTTCACCATTTCCTCAGCTGAATCGAACGTGAATTCGTAGTTCCGACAGAGCCTTCTATAATTATCGAACCAGGAGAAAGTCCTTTCCACAATCCATCTCTTACCTATTGGTTTAAAGCCGTTTGACTTATCTCCGCTTACTATGACTTCAAGCACATATCCGAAAGCCTTTCTGATTCTGCCGGCCACTTCTCCCCTGTATCCGGCATCTGCCAGGATGACTTTAAGATTACAGCAAAGCTCCTTCAAACATCTGGCCAGCAGGTAAGCGGCCTTTCCGTCATGTACGCAGGCTATTGTTACCATGACAGCTATCAGGAAACCGTTCTTGTCAACGACGACATGGCGTTTGATGCCTTTCACCTTTTTATTGCCGTCAATGCCATTAAGGGAACGGTTGTCACCCCAGCGGACACTTTGGCTGTCCATAATACCAACGCTTGCCTCGGGATTTTGACCGTTCTTGACACGGACTTTTTCACGTAAGTTATTCAACAACAGGTCAAATTCACCTAAGGAAGACCATTTGCGGTAATAGTAATATACCAGTTCCCAAGGGGCAAAATGGGAAGGCAGCATACGCCATTGGCAGCCTGTCTTCACGAGATAGAAAATGGCGTTCCATATCTCACGCAAATCATATTTTCGCTTTCTTGCTTGCAGGTTCAAGATTTTCTTGATAACTTGCCATTGTGTTTCTTCTAAATCTGTCGGATACATAATTATTTCAAGTGTGGAAACTTAAAAATAATCATTTCCGAAGAAAGAAGAAACACTCTTTCTATATTAAACTTTAAAATTTAAAATAGATTTTTCTATTAATCAAATAGTTCACGAATTTCAATTGGCCTTTAATTATAAAGGTATTAAAGAAAGGAATAGATTCTTTGATTATTGAGAATACGAAAGTTCTGTTTGATTGTATAAAGAAAGGTAGTTTTTCCCTATATTATTTGAAAAATCCTTGATTATATATTTAGTGCTGATATTATACGTGAAATTAATAGTTGATAGTGGAGTTTATTCTTTATATGTCAACGGTAAGTGCTTTCTATTACAAAAAAATAAAAATATGTAAAGGGATAGTCTTGCATTAATCCTTTGCAATGACCTATTTCATTTCAAATATACAATTATCAAAAATTGCTTAGATGGAATTGGTAATATCCTCATGGGCATGGATTAAAGTAGCTAACAATTATGGAGCTTTACTTCAGTATTATGCTCTTCAACAGTATCTTACTCGTAAAAATAACTATGTTTTTTTGGATTAAATGGGAATTTTATAAAAGATGGAAAGGAACTAGACTGGATAATGTCAAGTTGTTGCTTCGTCACCCACTTATCTATTTATCTTCATATAGATGTCATCGTACATTCTTAAAATTTTGTCGAGATTATCTAAATACGTCTGTGCAGACTTATACAGAAGAATCAGAAGCAGATTCCTATCCGATAGCAGATTATTATATCACCGGGTCTGATCAAGTTTGGGGAGGAACTCAGCCAGAATGTTTTTTATCGTTTGTTAATGATAACAGTAAGAAAATTGCTTATGCTGCGAGTTTTGGCAAAGGAGAGATAACTCAAGAACATTTTGAAAAAGATTGCTCCTTGGATAAGACAATTTGCTCATGTTTCAATAAAGAGGAAAATGGAATTGAAATATGTAGGCGAATGAAAGTAGAAGCAACTCATCTTTTGGATCCAACTTTTCTGCTTGATGAGGATGATTATCCTCATAGACAGTTGTATATTAAGAATCCCTATATTTTTTTGCTTATTTACTAAATGTAGGATCTAAAAATGATGTACATTGGTATGAACTCAAAGATTATGCTCTAAAGACTAATTGCGATCTGAAAGTGTGTGCAGTTCAGGGATCTGAATATTTATTTTGTAATAAAGATTTAGTGTACCCTAGTCCTACGGAGTGGCTGTCTTATTATAAACAGGCTCGTTGTGTTGTAACCAATACTTTTCATGGTACTGTATTTGCTATCATTCATCATAAACCTTTCTTATGCATATTGCAAAGAGGTTCTTCAGCTAATCAGAATACAAGGATGAGTTCTTTACTCAGCACTTTAGGGCTGGAAGATAGAATCCTTAATTGTGAAGATAGCATTGAGGTCTCTATAAACCGACCGATTAATTGGCAAAAGGTATCTACTTTAATTACTGATTGGCGTAAAAAAAGTGATGCATTTTTGAATTTTCTCAATGATTGATATATATATATTATTATGAAAATTAGAAACAACAGGTTACTGAATAGGATTTTATCAGTATATGCTAATAGGTTATGTAATCACAACGATCATTATGAGTTGCGATATTGCGGTTATTGTGATTTACTTGATCAAGAAGCCAATGATTATGTTTATGAACTTTTGGCATCAGGGCAACCTGCAATGATTTCAAAATTTGGATCAGTAGAATTGAGTAACTTGGTAGCTCGGCATATTGATGAAACTACAGGGCTTACTAAAGAAATTATTAATGATTATCTTCACTATAATAATGTGACCATAAACTATAAGGGAGCACTTACGAATTTGTGTTCAAATGCCGGCTTTTTTCCTTATGATCTAGATTTGGGACTTCGCTGGTATCGTTTGATGATCCAAGATATTAAAGAAGTAGATGTATTGGGCAGCTATATCTATGAGGAAAAATATATTGCTCAAAGTATGAATTGTCTTAAAAGAGTAAATATTGATGGCTATTTTTCACCTTTTTAGTTGGAATAATCCTTGGTCTAAAGTGTTGAAGGGAAAAAAGTACTTGTAGTTCATCCTTTTGTTGAGTCTATAAAATATCAATATGAGAATAATAGAGAACATCTTTTTGAAAATCCAGATGTACTTCCTGAGTTTAAAGAACTTATCTTAGTGAAGGCTGTTCAAACGCAAGCTGATGCTAAAGATTCACGTTTTAAAGATTGGTTTGAAGCTCTTCAATATATGAAGGACGAGATAGATAAGTGTGATTATGATATAGCATTAATTGGTTGCGGAGCCTATGGAATGTGTTTAGCTGCACATGTAAAACGACAAGGAAAACAGGCTGTACATCTTGCTAGCATGACTCAAATGCTTTTTGGGGTATATGGAAAGCGTTGGCTTGATTCAGAACCTGAGTACCGAAAATATATTAATAAGTATTGGATTCGTCCTGATAAAAAAAAGAGAAACCACAAGGGGCGGATAAAATCGAGGAGGTTGTTATTGGTAAATTAGATTGTATTTTATTATAAACTAAGATATCTCATTTTGAATAATAGTCGAATAATTGAAATGCCTACAGATCAATTTTTAAATAGAGGGCAACGTATAGCTTGGCTTGATAATGTAAAGATGTTTGCTATGCTTTGTGTCATATTGGGTCATGTGATGACTATAGTGATTAAGACCAATGTGGATCTCTCAGGGAAAATAATAGAGCATTTTATTGTAGCATTTAATATGCCATTGTTCGTGATTATCTCAGGGTATTCAAATTTGAATACATTTAATAAAATTACAAAATGGAGGGAGTTGATTGACTTCGTGAAGAAAAGCGTTATTCGTATACTTTTTACCCGTAGTGACATTCTGTGTGATTGGATTAACCCCAAATTTTATTTTTTTCACCATTTTGGTTTCTGAATATGATTCTATATCTTATGATAGGGTTTGCTGTAATACATTTTGCTGTTTATTCTATTAAGAAACAGCATATGTTGGGGGTGTCTGTTCTTCTATTTCTTTTTATGTTTTATTTGGGTGAATAAAGTTTGGATGGGGGAGATGTGTACATACTATGCCGTTGGGTTGTTGTGTAAAAAATATGGTATTTTTGATAGACCTAAGCGCATAATTTTTCCCATGTTATTACTGTTGGGTATATTAATATTTGTAATATTTTGGTGGTGTGGTGTTTATGTATATAGAGAAAGTAGTTTTTATGCTTGTAATTTCACTGATTTACTGTCACTTAATAAACTAGAACTATGGTTTGAACGTCAATTATTAGCAGGAATACTGGGTGTAGCAATGATAGGTCTATTTTTGAATTATAATGGTAAATATACGCTATTTAGTAAAATGGGGAGATATACCCTTTCTTTTTTATTTATTCCATGCTATGATGCTTAGACCTTTTCGTAATGATTTAATTGTCGATATATTTCATGATACGTGGTTTTATCAATACTTCTCTGGATCAGAGGTTTTAAGATGGTGTGGAGTTTTTATCATTTTTATAATGATGACACTAATAAGTTGGGTGCTGATTTGTGTATGTAAAAAGTGGAAATGGACACGTTTGTTTTGTTTAGGACAAAAAGTAATTATTAGAATGTGAAACGAATCGCTATTATTGTAAATGCGTTTGGAGGTTCAACGACTTCTTTAGCAGAAGCTTTTCTTAATCAAGGTTATAAGGTGGATTTTTATCATCTTATTCCGAGGAAAAAGAGTGCGTCATTTGAAACTTTTGATTTGTCTCTTAGGGGGGGCTTATTTTCTATAGTTCCTGTCAGGTCCTTTGATTATGATGGCTTGAGAAGATTTATTCCATTTGCTAGAAATAAATATTTCTCAATGTATCAAATATCAGTTGTTGAGTTATCCTCAATGGGAATAAGATGTTTCATCAATCCCATTTTTGTGCTATATTATGTAAAACTTGCAAGACGAATTATAAAACAAAAATATGATTTTGTAAATGTTATTGGTCAAAACAAGTCAACAGCCTTTCTTTCTGTTATTTTGCGCTCAAAAGGTGTTAATGTCGTTCACTCAGTTCATGAGGTTTGTGTGAATCATCAAGTTGGTGATAGGCTTAGTGATACTGTTCTTTATCTTATCGAAAAGAAGATCCCTATTAATGTTTTTAGCCAAAAACAGCTGAAGATTTGGTAAGATTAGCAGATAAAAAAACTTTAAAATATTCTGTCATACCATTTTCGCTATTTACAGGTTACTTGAATATAATGAGATTGACATACCTGAGCTTAAAGGAGAAACCGATTATGTTCTTTTCTATGGGTTTATTGTGAATTATAAAGGACTGGATGTATTGCTTAAAGCTGCTCATGTATTAATGGATAGAGGATTTACAAGAAAATAGTGGTAGCTGGTGGTGGCAATGTAGATTGTCTTGCAACAATAAAGAAAGAGAAAATTTCATTGTAATTAATCGTTGGATAGAAAACGTCGAGATTTCTACGCTGATTAGAAAATGTCATATTGTTGTTTGTCCATATCTTTCATCATCTCAGACAGGTATAACGCAAACTGTATTTAATTTTGATAAACCTATTGTTGCGACAAAAGTTCCTGCTTTTACAACAACAATTGAAGATGGAAAGACTGGTCTCTTAGTTGATGTTAATGATGTTGATACGTTTGCGGATGCTATAATTCGCTCTTATCAGGATGTTAACTTGTATATTAGAATGTGTCATGAGGTGCGTTCTGTAAGGCAAAATAGTGAATCAATATGGAAGGATATAGTAATGAAATATGTACAAAGTTATATTAATGGATAACAATAATATGGGAAAACTAGCAATTGTATTTAAAGAGAAATGGAATAGATTCAGTCATTATTTGAGAAATATTCTTCAAAATGATATTGCATGCCTATGTATTACACCTTCTCTATGTCGGAGACTAATATACAATTGGTTAGGGTCACAATGTGAAAGGGGTAGTTTTTCCTCATTGTTTTCTTGGAGTAGCGAAAGGCAAACTTACTTTAGGACAAAATTCATTTATAAATTATTCATGCTTTCTTGATCTGAGCAATGATATTATTATCGGTGATGGTGTGTCAATTGCTTTTAAAACAATATTTATTAATGCTTCGCATGAGATAGGACCTATTGAGCATCGTGCTGGTAAAGGAATAAATGCTCCTATTCGTATAGAGGATGGATGTTGGATAGGTGCTAATGTGACAATAATGCCTGGGGTTACTATTGCGAAAGTATGTATTATAGGTGCAGGGACTTTAGTTACAGAGGATACTGAAGAAAATGGAATATATGTGGGAATACCTGCTCGGTTGATTAGAAAGCTTTAAATAAACAGTGATATAATGTCAGAATTAACATCTTTGGTTCGTTTATTAGGGATGATTATTAAGTTTATTATAATATCAAACAATACTATATAATGATGAAATATTATATTGCAAAATTACTTCGTATTCCCCTGTCGTTTCCGAATGATTTATTATATCTACTTCAATCGTTTTAAGTTTTGGCTTAATGATGTGAAGTTTGGACGTAATATGCAAGTGTATACTAAATTTTTCTTGAATAAGGCGCCTGGGAGTAAAATTACGATTGGTGATGATTTTATTTATACTAATGGTGATGCTTTTAACCCACTGTGTCGCAATATTCGTGGGTGTATTAACACTACATTTCCTACTCAAATTTCTATAGGCAATGGAACAGGTATTTCTTCGGCTTGTTTGTGGGCGAATTCGAGTATCACAATAGGTAATCACGTGAATATCGGAGGCGATTGTATTCTTATGGATTCGGATGCACATAATTTAGATTTTCGTGTGAGAAATGCAAAAAGCAAAATAGGAAAAATGTCTAAAGATGTATTTACAGCTAAAACAGCTCCTATTGTAATAGAAGATGATGTCTTGATAGGGACTCGTTGCATTATATTGAAAGGAGTAACTATTGGTGCACGGAGTGTGATAGGAAGTGGAAGTATAGTTACCAAATCCATACCACCTGATTGTATTGCTGCTGGAAATCCTTGTAAAGTAATACGTATATTAAATAACTAGTTTTGAATAGTGTGTAAGATTAAAACTTGACTTTTTTTAGCATTATTATAATAACTAATAAATGTTTATTTCCAATTAGAACAGTTTGAAATAGTCTAGTCCTTTTTAGAGTTGTTGATTTAATAATGAATTAAATATAAAAAGTGTAATGCCTCCCTTTAATTTCAGTGGTAACAATTTGCTATAATGCTAAAAAATGATTTGGAGAAAACTATATTATCTGTTCTCTCTCAAACTTATCAAGATATTGAGTATATTATAATAGATGGTGGTAGTACGGATGGTACTGTTGATATTATACACAAGTATTCGGAACGATTATTTTACTGGATTAGTGAACCTGATAAGGGGATATATGATGCTATGAATAAGGGATGGATAGGGCTACAGGTAGTTGGATAAATTTCATGAATGCTGGAGATACTTTTTGTGATAATGAAGTTATTAAAATATATTTGGATATAATGATTTATCTGATTATAGTGTCATTTATGGGGATTGTTATGTCTCAAAATTAAATCAACTGCAATATTTGAAGGCATCTAGTATGAAGAAAGTGCATGTCCAAATGCCTTTTTGTCATCAATCATCTTTTATTCGAAAGACTAGATTAAGATTTAGTATAGATTTGAAGATTGCTGCTGATTATCAGATGATTTATGAATATTACAGAATGAATGGTATAAGTTCTTTTTTATATATAAGTAAGCCAATTTCAGTCTTTGATGCAACAGGTATTTCAACAACTAATAATAATTTGTTGCAGAAAAGAGTATGGAATTGTTTATAAAAGAACAAGGAATGCTTATTATTACATTTACTTATGTAAACAAATTTTAAAAATGGTGTTGTTATGTCAGAATTAATTTCTATTATTATTCCTGTCTATAATATAGAAAATATATAGCAAATTGTTTAGAGAGTGTTGTATCACAGACTTATAATAATATTGAGGTAATAGTCATAGATGATGGTAGCAATGACAAGACTGGAGAAATTTGTGATATATATGCATCAAAATATAGATTCATACAGGTTCATCATCAGCAAAATTCCGGTGTATCTGTTGCGCGTAATTATGGATTAAATACATATTCTGGTAATTGGGTTTTTTTCTTGGATGGAGATGATACTTTAGTATCAAACGCATTAGAATTAGCTAAAAAAATAGCTGATGATACAAAATGTTTGATGGTAGATTTTAATTTTAGTAGAGTAACAGAGGGCAAAACAATTAGTGGATTTGAATTCTATACTAATTCTTTTATAGAGGATAATATAAAGTGCTTAAATAGTACATTGCTATATAAACGTGCTTTTGATCTATCCCAAATTATATCATAGGTCTATTATTAATCATATAAGGTTTAATCCTAAAATAACAATTGGTGAGGATATTGTATTTAATATCGAAATATATAAAGGGCCCCACTTTAATATTTCCCATAATACAGAGAAAATTTATTTATATTTATTGCGTAATGGTTCGGCTATGCAAAATTCAAGGACATATTGTGAATATGAGAGATTGAATAATGTTGTAACAGAATATTTAAGTAATGATATTGAAGTTAATAAGAATCTAATTCTATTTTGTTGTATAAATTATTATTTTAAGTGTATAAAAGAAAGAGCTTTATTGTCTTCTCAATATTCAAAAATATACAATCGTCTATCTTTTAAAGATTGCTGGGATAAAGACCTAAGTTTTAAATTTAAGTTATTGTTCTCTGCGTATAAGCTTAATAGAAATTTGGGAAATTTACTTTTATATTTGAGATACAAATTATTTCCTGTATACTAATGCTTTTATATCTATTTACTTTTTTATATTGTCCATACTGTTTACTTATATAGCTTCTTTATATTATAAAAATAGGATGATATTCATTCTTTTTCAGCTGTTGCTGTTACTCCATTAATAATTATTGGGGGATTAAGAGATGTTGGTGTGGGATATGATACGATTGCTTATCCTGTGTCTGCATATAATTATTTGCAAATCAATAATAATATATATTCGATTCTATTTGCTTCTGCTGAGTTGGAGCCTTTATATTATTTTCTTTCATATTTGGCAGTTAATTATTTTTGGGATGATGTAGGAGCTATATTATTTGTTACACAACTTATAATAATAGTTGTAACATATGTCGCTTGCTGTAGAATAGTGGGAAGATCTTATTTGTGGATATCAATTTTCTTGTATTGTTTTCTATTTTTCAATATGGAGCTCAATATGATGAGACAAGGTTTAGCTCTTAGTTTTGTTCTTTTAGGATTTTCATATCTACTAGACCATAAGTTAAAAGGATATTTTATATGTATATTGGTTGGCTTTTTATTCCATAAGTCTGCGATTTTTGCACTCGTGTTTTTACCAGGAGTATATTGGAAAAACTTAAGATATTCCAAGTATATTGTAATTGGAAGTCTTGCATTTTGATGTTCTTTTCTACTATTCTGAACTTTATTACTTCTTTGGAGGGCTTCAGTAAAATATGATGCTTATTCTGAGGGAGGCAACTATAGTGGAACTTTTTCTTATTCGGAATTTATCTTAAGAACACTTTTTTATTGTGTATTTACTTTTTATGTTCCAATAAAAAGAAAGATATACATTTCTATCAAATATTTGCTCTATTTGTTTGTGAATTTGTTCTTAATATTTTACAGATAAAAAAGCGATTTTGTAGGTAGATTAGGCTTACCCATTTATATCCTATATTTAGTTTATTTACCATATTATTGTATGATAAACACATCTACTTGGAAAATAAAGAAATCTAATACAGTTTTGTTACTATTCGTTGTCTTCTTATACTGGTGGTATGTGTATATGGTAAGTGATGCGGGTGTCACGGTCGATTATTCTTCTTCTATTTTAGGTATTCATTAGTTTTTTTGGCAAGAATATCATTGTTTAAATGTGGAGGTATTAATGAATGTATTGTTAGTAAGTGTTAGATCTGATTTTGGCGGAGGTCCTCGTCATGTTCATCAATTGATTGAAGAATTACCTTCTAGTATTAATATTTATATGGTTTCCCTCAGGGGAAACCGTATGGGGATTTATGGAGAAGCCATCCTAGAATAAAGAAATATTTAGATATTCTTATAGGAGGTTTAATATTAAATATCTATTCTTACTAAAGCGTTTCATAATTGAAAATGAAATTAGCATAGTTCATTCTCATGGGAACGGTGCTGGATTATATTCACGAACCCTAAAACTGATATTACCTGATGTTAAAGTTGTTCACACTTTTCATGGAATAACTGATGATTATTCTTCATACCTAAGATATTGTGTGAATAAAATAATAGGAAGATTTTTTAAATGTTTCACTGATAAATTTATTTTAGTATCGAATGGTGAACTAAAAGTTGGAAAATCATTACATTTTTTATCTATTGATAAATCAGTTGTAATATATAATGCAGTATCTGATAATGGTTTGAAAGTTTCAAGAAAAAATCAAAAGTTCTTAGTCATTTCACTCTCTCGTTTTGATTATCAAAAAAATATGGATATGGCATATAGTATAGCAAAAGCATTAAAAAATAATCATGAAATAGAATTTGTGTGGATTGGAGAAGGAGAAGATTTTTTGCGGTTAAAACAAAAGAGTGTGGAAGATAATGTTAATATTAATTTTGTTGGATTTGCAGAATACCCTATGCCTTACCTTAAGAGTGCAGATTTATATCTATCTACTTCTCGTTTTGAAGGCTTACCCTATGCTCTTATTGAAGCTGCATCAGTAGGGCTTCCAATAGTTGCTACGGACGTAGTTGGTAATAATGAAGTTGTACATCATAATTATAATGGGCTTTTGTTTAAGTCAGAACAAGATGCTATAGATGCGATAAAAACATTATCACAGAATGCTGATTTGTTGAATAAATATTCGATAAATTCTCGAGAACTTTACCTTAAATCTTTTACAATAGAAAGGATGATATCTTCTATTGTGGATACGTATGTGCAGGTTCTAAATTAATAAATTATTATTTGAAAATTAAAATAATATGAAGATTGCCATTATTCAAGAATGGTTAGTAACCGTTGGCGGTTCAGATAAAGTAGTCAAAGCTATTGCGGATGTTTTTCCTGGCGCAGATATTTACACTCTAGTTGCTAAAAAACAAGTTTGTGATGAATTAGGAATTGATTGGAATAAAGTCCATACATCATTCATTCAGAAGTTGCCTTTAGGAGTAAAGAAACATAGAATGTATCTGCCTATATTTCCGTTTGCGATAGAACAGTTTGATTTACGAGGTTATGATGTGATTATATCATCTTCTCATGCTGTTGCCAAAGGAGTTCTAACCAAAAGCGGATCAACTGCATATTTGTTATTGTCATTCTCCTATTCGTTATGTATGGGATATGTATCATGAATACTTGGAAGAATCAGGGTTGACAAAAGGCTTGAAAAGGATATCTGGCTAAATATATGCTTCACCGTATTCGTAAATGGGATTTGATATCCAGCTTCCGGGTTGACTATTTTATTAGTAATTCCGATTATGTGGGACGTCGAATTCAAGAGACTTATAGACGGGATGCTGTAACAATTCACCCTAATATTGATATTTCTAACTTTGATTTGTGCGTAGAGAAAGAAGATTTCTATTTGACAAGTAGTCGTTTGGTCGGGTATAAGAAAATAGATCTCATTGTCGAAGCTTTCAGTCATATGCCGGATAAAAGCTGGTTGATAGTGATTGGTGGAGGTCCTAATTTGAAAAGATACGTAAGATTGCCGGGCATAATATAACTGTTATGGGATATCAGTCATTTGCCGTACTAAAAGAAAAGATGCAGAAAGCTAAAGCCTTTGTTTTTGCAGCAGATGAGGATTTTGGTATGATTCCGATTGAAGCGCAATCATGTGGGACTCCTGTTATTGCTTATGGCAGGGGAGGCTCTTTGGAAACAGTAAAAGAAGGAGTAACAGGTCTTTTCTTTTATGAACAAACTGTGGAGGCGATTATTGACGCAGTGAAAAGATTTGAAAATCAAGAAATCCCATTTGACCCTAAGACAATACGTAATCATGCGGAGACTTTTTCGGAAGAACGTTTTAAAAAGGAAATAAAGGAGTTTGTAGAGTTAAAATATAATGAATTTAATCATCTAGTGAAATGAGTTATTTTATATTTGGCGGTTCAGGTTTTATCGGTACACACCTCGTTACTCTAATTAATAATCTATATCCGGTTACTCCAATTTATAATCTGGATATTGTGGAGAATAGCCATGAAGGTAAATCTACGTATATCAATTGTGATGTTCGTTCTGATATAAACATTGATATTCCCGTTACTTCCGAAGACGTCATCTTTAACTTTGCAGCCGTTCATCGTACCCCGGGACATCCGGATCAGGCTTATTTTGAGACAAATATTCGTGGTGCAGAGAATGTATGCGCTTTTGCCGAGAAGTTCGGGATAAAGAAAATCGTTTTTACCAGTTCCATAGCTCCTTATGGTGCAGCAGAAGATTTGAAAACAGAAGAGACGCTTCCTACTCCGAACACCCCTTATGGGATTTCTAAGTTAGTGGCTGAAAAAATACATACGATTTGGCAGGCAAAAAAGCCGAACGAACGACAACTTACTATTGTTCGTCCAGGTGTGGTATTCGGTAAAGGGGAAAATGGTAACTTTACCCGTTTGTATTGGGGTATCCGCGGCGGTAAGTTCTTTCTATCCGGGCCGTAAAGATACGATTAAAGCTTGCATTTATGTGAAAGAATTGGTTCGCTTTGTAGCAGTGCCAGTAACGATTCAAATCTTGGGCTTTTGTGTTCCAAAAAGTTAATTTTGTTCCAGGAAAGAAATTGTATTCTGGGTGTACGGGTATCGGCAGGACAACTTGCAGCGTCTAGTCCTCCTTCATAACAGATGCCGATAGAATGGCGGTTGTGATTGAGGCAATGCGCACCTATTTTTTCCAACGGGCGGCCGCGGTGTATTTCGCCGTTGCGGGTCAGATAGAAATGATAGCCGATGTCGCGGAAGCCGCGGTGGTGGATGTGGTCGCGGCGGCAATCCTCAAAGCCCAGGGCCACGCCTTGAGGCGTGGCTGAGCAATGAACAATGAGCAGGGTAATCGTACGCATGGCTATTTGCAAGCGCCCAGACCTAAAGCTCCCGCTATGGCGGTAGCTACGGTGATGATTACTTTGAGGACAATGCCCCACACGGATTTTGACTTTTTGTCTTCACTCATGATGATTGGTAATAATTGATAATTTGTAATTTGTAATTATTCTCATCCTAACGGATTCTCGCCTTGATTGCCGTCACTTCCTCCGGAACCGCCGTCGGAACCACTGCCATCGGGAGCTTTTCCACCTACGGTGTACAGGGAAGATTCTTTCAGCTGTCCATCCAGGTTGATTTGGGCATTACTCAGTTCGCCGGTGGCACGGGCGCGGAGCTTCAGCCCCTTCACGTTGTTGGCCAGCGAGAAGTCGGCAGCGGATTGCGCCCCTTTCTTGCTGACGATTCCTACGGAGAAGATGGCAAGGTCATCCAGTTTCACGTTCTTGCCGTCCAGAATCAATTCTTTGGTGCAGGAAACCATGTCTGCCAGTACTCCCTTGATGACACCACTCGAATAGGGGGTGTTGTGATTGGACATGTGCTTGGCCAATTTTTCGATGTCGAAGGTTTCTTCGATTACGGGGCGTGCATACCAGAGGCCTTTCAGTGGGCTGTCTTCGCCCGTCACTTGATACTTTTTGTAACGAATCATATAAATTAAAGGGTTAAACATTGTGTCCGGGGGATTTCCCTTTCGACGATACAAAGATCCGTAATCCCGGAAAATCAGTTGTATACAAATGCGGTTGTTGTCGGTTAAGGACAGTAACGGTCGGTTATTCAACGGAAAAGTCGTAGGAAATGTGAAGTCGCTTTTTGTTACATTTGTAGCTAATAATTTAAAACTTATCCATTATGAAAGAATTCAACGATACGTGCTTATGGACGCATGGAACTGGCGCAACTTTATTCTCCCGAACTGACCGACATTGCTGCATATCGAAAGATGAAGAAATGGATCGAACGGTGTCCCGGACTTAGCAACGCCTGTATGATCTGGGCTACAACCCGAACACCGTTCTTATACACCATTGGAGGTGAGAGTGATTGTGGATGCATTGGGAGAACCTTAGAGGGATTCGCTTTAGGATAACGTAAAAGCACCGCTTTAAGACGGCTAAAGCATAGCTTTAAGCACTCTAAAGCCAAGATACAACGTCTTACAACACACACTACTGTGGTTTCGGGTACAGTGCAGGTACACTTTTCCGGGGTCTCTTACGCACGCACACGCGCGCGAGCAATCATATAGTTTCCTTTGCCGTCTACGTGAACCAGTCCGTAGTTTCTACCAGACGTTTCAGCCAGATGAGCGCGGTGTTCTTTAATACCCATGACAGCTGCCTCTCTCGTACCTGTTTGCGGGTAAACGTGGTCCCCAGTTTCATGAAGAAAAATCACGCTCGACTTTGCCCGGCGACTGATTTCTGTGGGGGAAGGAAAGAAAGTATATGCATGGCATGGCAGTAGAGGGGCTTTCGGCAAGTTGGAGCACCGCTTTGAAATCACTCGGAAGTGATCTTGACATCCCAGCGGGTGATGATGCCGTCTTTGATATTGTCATGGGAATCTCCTTGTCCGGAGTCAGGAGAGGGGTAGAAGATGCTTTGAGTTGATAGGGCTGTGCGCTTGAGCGCACGCAATACAGCCACTTCCGCCATGATACGGCATGTGTTGACACCCAGACGGGCCACGAAACTATACATCTCATTCCCGTTGGCTATACCCGAACGGGTGAAAAGGGCAGAGAATAGAGTGTCAAATTCTTGTTTCTGCTCGTCGGTGAGCCGGAGGTGTGGAGACCGTGTGCCTTCAGTACAGTGGTTTCAGTTTTTTCCATTCCAATCCTATGGTGGTGAATATCTCTTCTATGTCTATGTCTCCTGTCGTAAACTGGTCTTACCCGCTGATGATACCGGGCATGTAGTAGAATACTTGGCGGGAGAAAAGCCCGTTCTCAGCAGTGGGAATCAGTGGTTTCACTTGTGCGGGGTACCGGAAAGCAGGACGGAAGGTAGTTTCTTTACTTCTCGGTATTCGTGGTCGGTGCGGCGGTTGTAGGACAGTCGGTCGTGGTCGAAGGCTTTTCGCATGGTGTCGCTCCAGTGTCCGTATTCCGAACCGATGGCGGTGGACAGGGTATCCGCTTCGGACTCACAGATAAATCCTGTTCCGTTGGCATCCATGATGTTTTGCAGGATGCCGGTTCCGGTGTTGTTGCCCGAGATGAGGAACATCTTGTTGGCCGGTATTTGCGGGGCGTCTATTTTAGAACGTTCCTTGCCCATTGCTTCGTAGGCGGCTTTGGCTTTTTTTGTAGGCTTTTATTTCTTCGGCCCATTCGGCGCGGAGCTGGTCATGGATAGGATCCACAAGCAGCCGTATGGATGACAGGGCACTTTTTTCCGGAAGCAGGGAGAGCTATAATGAAACTTTGCATGCAGGGGGACTGGAGTTTACCGCCATAAGGACACCGTACATACCGTTCCATGCAAGAACCCAGAGCGGTCAGTGCTCCCAATAGCATGACATCGTTCTGTGCGTCGGTACTTCCGTAACTCATAATACGTTGCAGGAGTTCCGGCCAGTCGGCTGCCGGAAAGGTGGGTAGCGGCTGTTTGGGTTCGCTACCCGGCAACAGTTCCTCAGACCGTCCGGACTCTCGCTATTGTATACCTTATTACGCGCGCACGTGTGTGCGGAAAGTTTTTGCGCTGTACCTGCTGTACCTTTTTGTACCTGTCCGGCTGTTTGCAACCTCCTCTTTGCGGACGGTAACTCCTGCCGCTTCGGCGAGATAGAACACCGTGCCCAGATGCATATCCCCATGATTGGCAGTGAGTGCGTTGGAGAATATCCGTTCGGCGTGTTCGCGTTGGTATTTGGCGGAAACTCGGCACAAGCGGTGGAAAAAGTCGCGTCCCTCTTCGCCGCAATCGGTTGCAATGGCGAACGCCAGGTGTACGTATTCGATGTAAGTGGGGGCAATGTCAGCCTTGGCTGTTTTACTGCCTCCGTGAGGCGGCGTAATGATTCAAGTTCATTCATTTTTTTATAGATTGAGAATTAATAATGTTACGAAATAATGCATCCGGATCGTAATTGAGGAAACAGGCCCTTACGAGGTCTTTTCCCGAACAGTCCACGCCTTTGGAGGCATTTCTGCCAGAATTGTCAGGTTCCGGGCCGTATGCCATTTCGACATACTGCATGGCTTTGTTCATACTTTCCGTGATATTTTGTGCTTCGTCTTCGTGGATACAGCGTTCCGGAAGGGACGAAAGCCTTCACTCCCCGGCCGCTCGGACTGACATACGTGAGCACGGGGCAGAGGAAGGGATCATCGAATAGCAGACGGCGCATACTGACGGCTTCGTCGTAGGAGTCGAGGTTGTCCACATCTATCACGACCAGCCCGGAAGGGGATACGAAACACTTGCTGTTGCGGCGTGTGAAGGTGCCGCAGGGTGTCACGTAAGGCAGCAGTGTCGCTTTGGCAGTCCGCATGTCCGGAGCGTTGCGTACCTGAGCGGTCAGGAGTTTGAGATTCTCGTTGCAGGTAATCATTTGGAAGACCTGCTCCACGGAGACTTCGCAGAAGGGGAGGAGCGTGGGAGGAGTAACCATTCGTCCCTGTTCGTTCCTGACAGGAGCGATAGGTGGCATGAAATATGACATTCTGTACTGGTTTGGCATAATCTTTGTTGTTTACGGGTCAAAAACTTTTCTTCTTTCAAAACGTGCTTGATTTTCAAAACACGACGTGAAACTACGAAAAAAAAAAATAGACGGTTCTGATATGTCAGAACCAATGTGAAAATAAATAACATACTAAGGTGTATTTTTAACAACTAATAGATATTGAACATGAAAAAGAACTTCAAACACGTCCTTCTAGGTACTTTTATCGATGAATCGCTTAAATGCGCAAACTTGACAATGACTCACTTATGCAAAGAAACCGGTATGGGGAAAGCCAGCTATGAGAATATAAAAAAGGGGAGGATATGAAACTGCACTACTACGAATCCATTCTGAACTTCTACTGTGAGAGTCTGACGGAAGAGGAGCTGCTGGAGAAGATACGCGAATGGACACTGCGGTATCTCTGGTATAGAAAGAAGCGCGAGGAGCGTGTGCGATAACGAAAACACAAAAATAATGTTTGATTATACATAAAAAATACGGGGAATGCTTCGTAGTTCATAAATAATGATTAAATTTGCCGCGATTTGTAATGCGGAGTTTGCAAAATGACGAATAATACTATAAAGCATCTGGGTATTGTGGAAAACATACAGGGTTCTCATCTGTCGGTGAGGATCGTTCAGACGTCGGCTTGTGCGGCTTGCAGCGCAAAAGGTCACTGTTCTTCGGCAGACAGCAAAGACAAAATCATAGATATTATAGATACCGCTGCTGCTTCCTATCAGGTGGGAGAGAACGTAATGGTGGTCGGCGAAACGTCGATGGGCATGATGGCAGTGGCCTTGGCATTCAGTACTTCCTTTCGTACTTCTTAATTTTTTCATTGTTCCTTTTGATGGCGTGGATAGAGAATGACTGTATGCAGCACTTCTTTCTCTGGCCGTTCTTGTGCCTTATTACTACATTTTATGGCTCAATAAAACGCGAATGAAACAACATTTTTCATTTACTATAAAACCAATAAATAACTAAACATTATGAATTTGATTCTGATTGCAGTGATTTCATTGGGAGCTATAGCGCTCGTGCTGGCCGCTATTCTTTATGTAGCTTCCAAGAAATTTGCCGTGTATGAAGACCCGCGGATTGCTCAGGTGGGAGAAGTGCTGCCCCAGGCTAATTGTGTTGGATGTGGCTATCCTGGTTGTAGCGGATTTGCCGATGCTTGCGTCAAAGCCGGTTCGCTGGATGGTAAATTCTGCCCTGTAGGTGGTCAGCCTGTCATGGCACAAATTGCTGATATTCTCGGACTTGCAGCTAGTGAAGCCGAGCCGATGGTGGCAGTGGTGAGATGTAACGGAAGCTGTGCCAATCGTCCGCGTATCAACCAATACGATGGTGCCAAGAGTTGTGCTATTGCCGCTTCATTGTATGGTGGGGAAACAGGCTGTAGCTACGGCTGCCTCGGATGTGGTGACTGTGTGGCTGTGTGCCAGTTCGACGCTATCCACATGAACCCTGAAACGGGACTTCCGGAAGTGGACGAAGCGAAATGTACAGCTTGTGGGGCTTGTAGCAAGGCTTGTCCGCGTAAGATCATTGAAATTCGTCCGCAAGGAAAGAACAACCGCCGCGTAGTGGTGATGTGTGTGAACAAGGATAAGGGAGCTGTTGCCAACAAGGCTTGCAAGGCTAGTTGTATTGGTTGTGGAAAGTGTGTGAAAGTGTGTCCGTTCGAAGCCATTACGTTAGAGAATAATTTGGCATACATTGATCCGGCTAAGTGTAAATCTTGCCGTAAATGTGAATCGGAATGTCCGCAGAAGTAGCATTATCGAGTTGAATTTCCCGCCGCGGAAACCGAAAGAAGAAGCTCCGGCTGCTGCAAAACCTGCTGCAAAAGTAGAGGCTTCAAAGGTGGAAACTCCGGAAGCGGTGAAAGCTGAGGCTCCGAAAGCGGAAACAGAATAATAACAGAATAAAATACAGATTAAAAATTGTAGTTAAAGACATTTAGAATTGGTGGAGTTCATCCACAGAAAATAAATTGTCGGCACATCAACCTATCATTGAAACGGCGGAAGTTCCTGCGAAAGCGGTATATTCTGCTGGGTCACAGCATATCGGTGCTCCTGCTACTGCCATCGTGAAAAAAGGGGATGTGGTGAAGGTAGGCACAAGATTGCTGAGGCGGGTGGCTTTGTTTCAGCAGCAATCACTCTTCTGTCAGTGGTAAAGTGGCGAAGATTGATACCATAGTCGATGCCAGCGGTTATGCGAAACCTGCCATTTTCATTGATGTGGATGGCGACGAATGGGAAGAATCAATAGACCGTAGCACCACACTGGTGAAAGAGTGTGCTCTCACACCCGAAGAAATCGTTGTAAAGATTGAAAAATGCAGGTGTAGTAGGTATGGGCGGTGCTTGTTTCCCTACTCATGTGAAACTTTCTCCTCCTCCGGGCTGCAAGGCGGAATGTGTAATTATCAATGCTGTAGAGTGTGAGCCTTACCTCACTGCCGATCATCGTTTGATGCTGGAAAAGGCAGACGAAGTCACTGGTGGGTGTAAGCATTCTGATGAAAGCGCAAAAGTAACAAGGGATATATCGGTATTGAAAATAATAAACCGGATGCTATTAAGTTGATGACTGAAAAGGCTGCTTCCAGCTATGCAGGTATAGAAGTAGTTCCCTTGCAGGTGAAATATCCGCAAGGCGGTGAAAAGCAATTGATTGATGCAATAACCAAACGTCAGGTGGCGAGTGGTGCTCCTCCCGCTATTCCTATCAATGTGGGTGCGGTAGTTCAGAATGTAGGTACTGCATTTGCCGTTTATGAAGCCGTACAGAAAAACAAGCCTTTGTTCGAACGTGTAACCGTTACAGGTAAGTCTGTCAGAAATCCATCTAATTTTCTCACCCGTATCGGGACTCCGATGAGCAGCTGATTGATGCGTGCGGCGGTCTGCCGGAAGATACGGGAAAAGTGATTGGCGGCGGTCCGATGATGGGGAAGGCTTTGGTGAACATCGACGTTCCTACTGCGAAAGGCAGTTCGGGCATCCTGATTATGAACCGGAAGGAAGCTAAAAAGCGCGGGTGAAGCACAAACCTGTATCCGTTGCGCGAAGTGCGTGAGCGCTTGTCCGATGGGACTGGAGCCGTACTTGCTCGGGGCTTTGTCCGAAAACGGAGACTTTGAAACAATGGAAAAAGAAAGAATCATGGATTGTATCGAGTGCGGCTCTTGCCAGTTCACTTGTCCTGCCAACCGTCCGTTGCTCGACTACTGTCGTCTGGGCAAGGGCACAGTTGGTGCTATGATCCGTGCACGTAATGCTAAAAAATAACGAAGTATGGAAAATAAATTAATAGTATCACTATCACCTCACGTTCATGGCGGAGACAGCATACAGAAGAATATGTACGGCGTGCTGATCGCACTGATTCCGGCTTTTCTGGTGTCTCTCTATTTCTTCGGGCTGGGGGCTCTGATTGTCACGGCTACTTCCGTAGCAGCCTGTGTATTCTTCGAATGGGCGATTACCAAGTTTATTTTGAAGAGAGAACGCTCTACCATCTGTGATGGTTCGGCTATTATAACCGGTGTGTTGCTGGCATTCAATCTGCCTTCCAACTTGCCGCTCTGGATTATTATCTCGGTGCGTTGGTGGCAATCGGTGTGGGCAAGATGACTTTCGGCGGATTAGGTTGTAATCCTTTTAATCCTGCGTTGGTAGGTCGTATCTTCTTGCTGATTTCTTTTCCTGTGCAGATGACTTCATGGCCGTTGGTTCAACAATGGGGAAGTTATACCGATGCTGAAACCGGTGCTACTCCGCTGGCATTGATGAAAATGGCTGTAAAGGGTGATGTAAATGCTTTAGGTCAGTTGCCCGATACATTAAGTCTGTTGATCGGACAGAATGGCGGATGCTGGGTGAGGTGAGTGCATTGGCTCTATTGCTTGGCCTGGTTTATATGCTATGGAAGAAGATCATTTCCTGGCATATTCCTGTATCTATTCTGGTGACTGTATTTGTATTTGCCGGTCTGATGCATTTTTGGTTGATCCGGTTACGCAAAAATATGTTTCTCCGTTGGCTCACTTGTTTACAGGTGGTTTGATGTTGGGTGCTATTTTCATGGCAACCGACTATGTTACTTCGCCTATGAGCTCATAAAGGTATGATTATATACGGTGTGGCTATCGGTTTCCTTACCGTGGTTATCCGTTTGTTCGGTGCTTATCCCGAAGGTATGTCATTCGCTATATTCATTATGAACGCATTCACTCCGTTAATCAATACTTATTGTAAACCTAAAAGATTCGGGGAGGTAGTGAAGAAATGAAAAAACTAGAATCATCTTTGAAAAACATGGTTATCGTACTGACGGCGATTACTGTGATTGCAACCGGACTTTTGGCTTATGTCAACCAACTGACTGCCGGTCCTATTGCTGAGGCTAATGCAAAAGCTTTGAGTGACGCTATTGCAGTTGTAGTTCCGGGGTTTGATAACAATCCTGCGGAAGCTCCTGAAACTATAGAATTGGATGGTGCTACTTATAAAATATATAAGGCAACCAAGGGTGGCGAATTTATTGGTGCTGCCGTAGAATCTTCTGCCAATGGTTTTGGTGGCGCTTTGAGTGTGCTGGTAGGTTTTGACAAAGAGGGAAATATCATAGACTATTCTTTGTTGAGCCATGCTGAGACTCCGGGCTTGGGGTCAAAGGCGGCTGATTGGTTTAAGAAAGGTGCAAAAGGCGACATTACCGGTATGAATCCGGGACAGGAGCATTGGTGGTAAATAAGGATGGTGGTCAGATAGATGCTATCACAGCTTCTACCATCACTACACGTGCTTTTCTAAAAGCTGTGAACAATGCTTATGCAGCATATAGTGGTCAGAATGTGGATGGCGCTAGTGGTGCAACTCAGCAAGTGTCTGAAACTGTTGCCGAAAATGCTACTGCCTGCGATGCTCAATGTGAAGGAAACGAGGCATGTAAGCAGGTTTGTGACTCTACAGCCTGCAAGACTGTTTGTAGCGATAAATGTGATCCTGCTAACTGCGATAAGGCAGACTGCAAAAAAGTAGAATGTCCCAAGCAAGATTGTAAAAATAAAAAATAAGGAAGGAGCAGACTATGAATAATTTTAAAGTATTGATGAACGGGATTGTAAAAGAGAATCCCACGTTTGTACTCCTTTTGGGTATGTGTCCTACATTAGGAACAACATCTTCTGCCATCAATGGTATGGGGATGGGATTGGCTACGGCTTTTGTATTAATCTGTTCTAATGTTGTAATTTCGGCCATTAAGAATTTGATACCTGATATGGTGCGCATTCCGGCCTTTGTTGTGGTTATTGCATCATTCGTAACCTTGTTGCAGATGATTATGCAGGCATATGTGCCGGCACTTTATGCTACTTTGGGCTTGTTCATCCCATTGATCGTAGTAAACTGTATTCTGCTGGGACGTGCCGAAGCTTTTGCAGCAAAGAACGGTCCCGTGCCTTCATTCTTCGATGGACTGGGTATGGGGCTCGGATTTACTCTTGCATTGACTATCCTTGGTGGTGTACGTGAGTTCCTAGGCACAGGCAAGTTGTTTGATATCACTATCATGCCTGAGCAATACGGAATGTTGATTTTCGTTCTCGCACCGGGAGCCTTCATTGCATTGGGATACCTTATTGCGATTGTGAATAAACTGAAGAAAGCATAACCCGTACAAGGTAAGATATGGAATATATATTGATATTTATCGCCGCTATATTTGTGAACAACATTGTGTTGTCACAATTCTTGGGTATCTGCCCGTTCCTCGGTGTATCCAAAGAAAGTTGAGACAGCTACGGGTATGGGTGCGGCTGTTGCATTCGTGCTTACCATCGCTACCATTGTTACCTATCTTATCCAGAAATTTGTACTCGATGCTTTCGGGTTGGAATATTTGCAGACTATTGCATTTATCCTTGTCATTGCAGCATTAGTACAGATGGTGGAAATCATATTGAAGAAAGTGTCTCCTGCCCTCTATCAGGCATTAGGAGTATTTCTTCCGTTGATAACCACTAACTGCTGTATTTTGGGTGTAGCTATCTTGGTCATTCAGAAAGATTTTGATTTGTTGACTGGCGTGGTTTACGCCTTCTCGACAGCTCTTGGTTTTGCTTTGGCTATGGTATTGTTTGCAGGTATCCGTGAACAATTAAGTTTGGTGAATATACCTAAAGGAATGCAGGGAATGGCTATCGCATTGGTTACTGCCGGTCTGCTGGCAATGGCATTCATGGGATTTTTTGGTTCTCACACGGTGGTAGAACTGCAAAACGCAGGTTATGAAGTTGTTATTATTGATAATTTGTCAAACTCCAGCGCAGATGTTGTAGATAACATAGAGAAGGTATCGGGCATCCGCCCTGCATTCGAGGAATTGGATTGCTTGGATTATGCCGGTCTTGACGCTGTGTTTACCAAATATAAAGGCATTAAAGCCATCATTCACTTTGCGGCCAGCAAGGCTGTGGGTGAATCTGTCCAGAAACCGTTGCTTTACTATCGTAATAACCTGGTTTCACTGATAAACCTGCTGGAATTGATGCCGAAGCATGGAGTGGAAGGTATCGTATTCTCTTCTTCCTGCACAGTTTACGGCCAGCCGGACGAACTTCCGGTAACGGAAAAGGCACCTATTAAGAAAGCTGAGTCTCCGTATGGAAACACGAAGCAAATCAATGAAGAGATTGTACGTGATACGGTTGCTTCCGGTGCTCCGATAAACGCCATCTTGTTGCGTTACTTCAACCCGATAGGTGCACACCCCACAGCATTGCTGGGAGAGTTGCCTAACGGTGTACCGCAGAACTTGATTCCTTATCTTACCCAGACCGCTATCGGCATCCGTGAGAAACTGAGCGTGTTTGGTGACGATTATGATACTCCCGACGGTTCTTGTATCCGCGACTTCATCAATGTAGTCGATTTGGCCAAAGCACACGTAGTGGCTATCCGCCGTATCTTGGAGAACAAGCAGAAGGAAAAAGTGGAAGTATTCAATATCGGTACAGGTCGTGGACTTTCCGTATTGGAACTGATTAATGCTTTCGAAAAGGCTACCGGTGTAAAACTGAACTATCAGATAGTAGGTCGGCGTGCCGGTGATATTGAGAAGGTATGGGCAAACCCGGAATTGGCAAACAATGAACTGGGTTGGAAGGCAGAAACAAGTATTGAAGATACTTTACTTTCTGCATGGAAATGGCAGTTGAAGCTTCGTGAAAGAGGTATTCAATGACAAACTTTGAATTTGTGTTTTTTAACAAATAGGCAATAAACAAATGCCTCCCCGCATTTGTTTATAATGTGCAAATCAGCCTGAAGCTGTTTATGTATATGTGAATATCCGTAACTAGTACGTATGCCTCCCCGGCATAGACAGGTAAGATTGCATAGTAGTTTTGTCGTGTTCTCCTGAAGGGATATGTTTGTACAGATGAATCTCGACAGGAGGCAGGTGAAATTCCTTGTCTAATAACAAATAAGCTTTTACTACCAGATTATTTTCCGGATTGCCGGCTATTTCCATTCCGTGCTGGTGGAGCGTGAATTTCTGTTGGGCTTCGGGATTGGTTCTGATTTCCAAAGCGTCTTCGAGAGCGACGGGATAGAAAAACAGTTTCCAGATTATGGTATCCGTCAGGACGTTTTTCCGTAATGGACAGCCCCAGGTTTATTTTGATATTCGGGAAAGTAATCATGGTGTTATCTATTTTTTTATGCTACGATTATGTATTCAGGGGGCAAAGTTAGTAAAATCTTCATTTTTCCTTATCCATTCTTCATGATTATATTTTATCTTTGTCGTCCCGATTGAAAGAGGGCCTGTCGGAAAAAGACCGCCCCAATCGAATCGTAAAATGATAAATCGTAAAAACAGAAATAATCCTAATGGCCGAACAGAAAAGAAATGAGATTTCTCAGCGCAATGTGAAGAAAGATGTTACCCAGATCAATCCTGTCATCAAGGAAGCGATGGTTATGCTTGAGAAGGCTGCCAATCAAAAAGA